>Ga0070738_10001517_pt1 | contig 45338 bp, 44 predicted proteins | sample Coa_R2_2_FD_66446 | JGI IMG/M metagenome (GOLD analysis project Ga0070738, IMG submission 66446) | Surface soil microbial communities from Centralia Pennsylvania, which are recovering from an underground coalmine fire - Coalmine... | ecosystem: Environmental > Terrestrial > Soil > Unclassified ...
TTTCTTCTGCTCGGTCGCGACCACGGGCGTCTATTGCTATCCTTCCTGTGCGGCCCGCACGCCGAACCGGGAGAATGTCGCCTTCTTCGATACGCGGGCCGAAGCCGAGCGGGCCGGCTTCAGGGCGTGCAAGCGGTGCCGGCCGGACCTGCCGCCGAAGGCCGAGCGCGAGGCGGCGCTGATCGAGGAGAGCTGCCGGCGCATCGAATCGGCCGAGGAGCTGCCGAAGCTCGAGGATCTGGCCCGCGAAGCGGGCTTGAGCCCCCATCACTTCCACCGGCTGTTCAAGCGGGTGACCGGTGTCACGCCCAAGGCCTATGCCGCGCACCACCGGCAGAAGCTGGTGCAGGCTAGCCTCGCGGCTGGCGCCGGCGTTACGGAATCGCTGTATGCCTCGGGCTTCAACTCGTCCGGCCGCTTCTACGAGGCCGCGCCGGCGATGCTCGGAATGACTCCCTCCGCCTACCGTAAGGGCGGCGAGGGCGAGATCGTCCAATATGGCATCGGCCGGAGCTCGCTCGGCCTGGTCCTGGTCGCGATGACCGAGGTCGGCGTGTGCGCGATCGTGATGGGCGACGATGCGGCATCGCTTGAGGCGGAGCTGGAGCGCCGGTTCCCGCGCGCCGAGCGGGTCGAGGCCGGTCGCGATTTCAATGCCGTGATCGGCCACGTCGTAAAGCTCATGGACGACCCCGTGCACGCACGCGCGCTCGACCTGCCGCTCGACATCCGCGGTACTGCCTTCCAGCGGAAGGTGTGGGAAAAGCTCCGCGAGATCCCGTTGGGCGAGACCGCGAGCTATGCCGAGATCGCACGGCGCACGGGCAATCCCAAGGCGTTCCGCGCGGTGGCCAATGCCTGCGGCGCCAATCCGCTAGCCATTGCCATTCCGTGCCACCGAGCGGTGGCCTCCGGCGGCGGCCTGGGCGGCTATCGCTATGGCGTGGAGCGGAAGCGCAAGCTCCTCACGCGCGAGAAGGCATGACCGCGGAGCCGGCGACATTAATCGGGGGCGACGTCGATATCGGATCGCGAATCGCGTCGCTCGATTGGACCCGCATCCGAGCGGAGCTCGAGGAATTCGGCTGCGCCCGGACCGGTCCTGTCCTGACGCCGCAGGAGTGCGGAGGGCTGTTTGCCGCCTATGACCGCGACGCCGCCTTCCGCAGTCGGGTGGTGATGGCGCGGCATGGTTATGGGCGCGGCGAATATCGCTATTTCGCCTACCCGTTGCCGCCGATCGTGGCGTCGCTCCGCTCCGCGCTGTATCCGCGGCTGGCGCCGATCGCGAACCATTGGGCGCGGCTGCTGGGAGAGGAGGATTCCTACCCGGCCGATTTGGCACCGTTCCTCGAACGCTCCCATGGCGCGGGCCAGTCTCGGCCGACGCCGCTGATCCTGAAATACGGTCCAGGGGACTATAACCGGCTGCACCAGGATCTTTACGGCGCGCTTGCATTTCCCCTCCAGGCGACCTTCCTGCTGTCGCGGCCCGGCACCGATTTCGACGGCGGCGAGCTGGTGTTGACGGAGCATTCGCCGCGCCGGCAATCGCGGGCTGAGGTTGTGCCGCTAACGCAGGGCGAAGGCGTCGTCTTCGCGGTCAATCAGCGTCCGGTGCGCGGGGCGCGCGGGTATCGCCGCGTCGCCATGCGGCATGGGGTCAGCCGGCTGCGCGCAGGCCGCCGCTACACGCTCGGTATCATCTTCCATGACGCGGCCTGAAGCTGTAGGCGATCTGTTCGGTCCGCCGCCCGCCCGCGAGCAACTGGCCGAGGGCGCGACGCTGCTGCGCGGCTTCGCGGCCGGGGAGGCATCGGCGCTGGTCCATTCGATCGATGCCATTGCGGCGGCGGCGCGATTCCGCAACTTGGAGACGCCCGGCGGCTTCCGCATGTCGGTGGCCATGACCAATTGCGGCCCGCTCGGCTGGGTCAGCGATCGCACGGGCTACCGCTATGAGCCGAGCGACCCCGAGACCGGAAGGCCATGGCCGGCCATGCCGGACGTCTTCGCCGCCTTGGCTCAGCGCGCCGCCGCCGAGGCCGGCTTTTCCGGCTTCATACCGGACGCCTGTCTCGTCAACCGCTACGAGCCGGGCGCTCGCCTCACGCTCCACCAGGATCGTAACGAGCGCGATTACGGCCGGCCGATCGTCTCGGTTTCGTTGGGCCTGCCCGCCACTTTTCTCTTCGGCGGCGCCAAACGCACCGACCGCCCCCGCCGCGTCCGGCTCTTGAGCGGCGACGTCGCCGTCTGGGGCGGTCCCGCGCGCCTTGCCTTCCACGGCATCGACACACTCGCCGACGAAGTGGATTCGCTCACCGGCCGCTGCCGCTACAACCTGACTTTCCGGATGGCGGGTTAGTCCCTCCGATCACCCAGCCGCCCGAACCAGCTTTTCGTAATCGTCGCGGAGGTGCCGGGTGATCGGGCCCACCTGGTAGTGGTGGTCGGCGATTTGGCCGATGGCGGTCACTTCAGCGGCGGAGCCGGTGACGAAGACCTCATCGGCGGTCGCGAGCTCCTCCGGCCACATGGCGCGTTCGACCACGGTCAAGCCGCGCGCCTTGGCCAGCCGGATCACCGTCTGGCGGGTGATTCCGTTCAGGAAGCAGTCGGGCTTGGGTGTGTGTATGATCCCGTCCTTGACCAGAAACAGGTTGGCGCCCGTCGCCTCGGCCAGCTGGCCGCGATAATCCAGCATCAGCGCGTCGTTCCAGCCCTCGGCCTCGGCGGCGTGCTTCGAGAGGGTGCAGATCATGTAGAGGCCGGCAGCCTTCGACGCCGTTGGCGCGGTCTCGGGCGAGGGGCGTTTCCATTTGGAGAAGGTAAGCCGGATGCCCTTGTCGCGCAGCTCTGGCGAAAAATAGCTCGGCCATTCCCAGGAGGCGATCGCGACATGAATCTTGCTCTGCTGGGCCGAGACTCCCATCTGCTCCGATCCGCGCCATGCGACGGGGCGGACATAGGCGTCGGGGAAGCCGTTCGCCTTTACCACCGCATTGCAGGCGGCGTCGAGCTGCTCGGTCGTGTAGGGGAGGGAGAAGCCTAGCAGCGCTGCGGATTCCGACAGCCGTCGATTGTGCCAGGAGAGCTCGAACACCCGCCCGCCATAGGCCCGCATACCCTCGAAGACCGCGCTTGCGTAATGGAGGCCGTGGGTCAAGACGTGGATTTTCGCGTCGCGCCAGGGCACCATCTTGCCGTCGAGCCAAATCGAGCCGTCGCGATCGTCCATCGGTATCATCGAAAATCCTCCCGCGCGCCGCAGCAAGCCCTAGCGCCGCGTCGCGATCCGTGCCAAACTTGGTCATGATAACTGACCTAACCAATGATGACTGACCTCAAGACCGCGGTCAATCCGCTGCTTCTCCACGAAGAGAAGTTGCGCCAGGGGATCGAGCTCTTGTTCTACGGCTACCGCGATTTCACCGGTGAGGCCGACCAGGAGCTGGCCGCTCTGGGCCTCGGCCGAGCGCATCATCGGGCGATCTATTTCATCGGCCGCAATGCCGGTCTGACCGTCAGCCAGCTCCTGGCCATACTCAAGATCACCAAGCAGAGCCTGTCGCGCGTGCTGCAGGAGTTGGTTGCCAAGGGCTACGTGTCCCAGCAGCCCGGGGAAACCGACCGAAGGCAGCGGCGGCTCACCTTGACCGAGGCCGGCCAGGCGCTGGAACGCAAGCTGACCGAGGCGCAGCGCCAGCGGATCGCGCGCGCCTATCGCATGGCCGGTCCCGATGCGGTCGAGGGCTTCCGCCAGGTCCTGCTGAATCTGATCGATGAGGCCGATCGGCCGCGGCTGGTCCGCAACCGCTTGTCGGGGGCCGCTTAGGCTTCCCCCGAGCGATGACGGCGCTTGCCGATCTGCCGCATCTGCTCGTCGTCGACGACGACACGCGGCTCCGTGCGCTTCTGGCGCGTTATCTGGACGAGCAGGGATTTCTGGTCAGCACCGCCGCTTCGGCGGCCGAGGCGCGCGCGCAGCTCAAGTCGCTGACCTATGATCTGCTGGTGCTCGACGTGATGATGCCTGGGGAGAGCGGGCTGGACTTTGCCAAATCACTGCGGCAGGCGGCCAACAGCATGCCGATCCTGATGCTGACCGCGCGGGGGGAGGCCGAACAACGCATCGCTGGGCTCGAGGCCGGCGCCGACGATTATCTTGCCAAGCCCTTCGAGCCCCGCGAGTTGCTGCTGCGGATCGCGGCCATCCTGCGCCGATCGGTGAAGCCGCCGGAAGGTCCGCAGCCGATCAAGCTCGGACGGTGGCGATTCGATCCCGAGCGGGCGGAATTGATTTCGGGCGAGGAGATCGTGCGGCTGACCGATGTCGAAGCCGGGCTGCTCCGCGTGCTGGCGCAATCGCCAGGAATCATCGTCGGTCGCGACGAACTCGCCGACCGGAGCGGAGTCCAGGTCGCGGCGCGCAGCGTCGATGTGCAGGTCAATCGGCTTCGCCGCAAGATCGAGCAGGACCCTAAACTCCCACGATACCTTCAGACCGTGCGCGGATCGGGCTATGTCCTCCGCCCCGATTGAGACGGCCGACCGGACTTCCGACGCGAAGCCGGAACGGCTCGGCATCGGGGCGCGGATCAAGAGCTTCCTGCCGCGGACGATCGAGGGCCGGACGCTCGCGATCATCGTCATCCCGGTGTTCATCGCGCAGATCCTGACACCGATCCTCTTCTTCGAGCGTCATTTCAGCTCGCTCTCGCGCGGCCTCGCTTTCGCGGTCGCCGGCGATATCGCAACCATCATCGACGATATGGAACGCGAACCTTCGAACCAGCGGCAGATTTTCGCCGACGCGCGCCGGACGCTCGAGCTCACCGTCGATCTGGAGCCGGGGGCGACGCTCGCGCCTCGCGTGGGCCCGCGCTGGAATCCGCTGATCGAGCCGGTGCTCATGACGGCGCTGCAGGAGCGTGTCGGGCTTCCCTTCACCATCGGCTCGTCCGGCGCCGACGAGGCCGCTGAGATCCGAGTGCAGCTCCCGCAAGGCGTTCTCGATGTCCTGGCGCCGCAGCACAGGCTGTTCAGCTATACGGCGTTCGTCTTCATCGGCTGGGTGATCGGCGTGCCCATCGTGCTCACTTGGATCGCGATCATCTTCATGCGCAACCAGGTGCGGCCGATCCGTCGCCTGGCCGTCGCGGCCGAGAGCTTCGGCCGCGGCGTCGACACGGTGCGGCTGAGGCCCGCTGGTGCGCTCGAAGTGCGGCAGGCCGCGGCCGCCTTCATCGTCATGCGCGACCGAATCCGACGCCAGATCGCGCAGCGTACCGAGATGCTGGCCGGCGTATCACACGACCTCAGGACGCCGCTGACCCGCATGAAGCTGCAGCTCGCGCTGCTGAGGAACGAACCCGAGGCCGAGGAGCTGCGTGCCGACATCGCCGAGATGGAGGGAATGATCGAGGCCTATCTGGCCTTCGCGCGAGGCGAGGGGGCGGAGACGCCGCAGGCGACGGACTTGGCGGCGATGCTCGGAGAGATCGTGAACGGTCTGCCGGCGAAAGCGCCGGCGACTCTGTCGATCGATGCGCCGATCGAAATTGCGGTGCGGCCGGTCGCAATGCGACGCTGCCTGTCCAACCTGATCGGCAATGCAGCCCGCTATGCGCGGCGGGTCGAGATCACGGCAAGCCGTAAGCCCGGGACCGTTTCGATCGTGATCGACGACGACGGCCCGGGCATTCCGGTCGACAAGCGCGAGGAAGTATTCCGGCCTTTCGTCCGTCTTGACCCGTCGCGCAACATCGAGACCGGCGGGGTCGGTCTTGGCCTCACGGTCGCGCGCGAGATCGCGCACGGCCATGGCGGCGAGATCAACCTCGAAGACAGCCCCTTGGGCGGGCTCAGGGTGGTGCTGACGCTGCCCGGTTAGTGCTTTACCTTTTGCACCGCGGCCTTGAGCTCGGTCAGGCTCTCGCCGATGCGCTTGGTCAGGACGTCGGTTGCGTCGGTGTTCGACTTGGCGGCCATCTCAACGAGCTCGCGCAGATTGGCGATCGCCTTCTCGAACGACCTCTTCAGCAAGTCGGTTTGCTGGGCGAGCTTCTCCTCGGGCGCCCCGGTCCCCATCAGATCCTTGAGCACCGAAGAGCTCTCCTCGATCGTCTGGCGCAGGATCTCGGCCTCGCGCTTCAGCAGAGCTTGGATGCCCTCGATCACCAGCTGGTTGGCGGCCGTGACCGCCTCGATGTTGCGGCGCTGCGTCGCGAGAATTGTCTCGACGTCGAAGTTGGGGACGCGGAATTCGCCAAAGATTTTCGTGAAGTCGGTCTCGAAGAACGGGTAGCTTTGGGCGGTGGGCATGGGCGCTTGCCTCCTGGTTATGCTGCATTGCAGCAAAATACGTCCGAGATATGAGGCAAGCCGGGCGCGAAGTCAAGCGCAATGCACAAAATTTGTGCTCAGGCTTGCTTTCTTCGACGCGGCGCGCGGGTACGGCTCGCGCTGCGCCGGGATGGACCGGGGGTCACATCGGGCTCAGCCGACGGGGGCTCCGTGACGGCCGCGGCGGGGCGGGACCGGCCGAATTTGCCGCCGAGCACGCGCTCGATGCGGTTGAGCTCCCGGTCCAGGGCCGCCATGGTCTTGGCGAGGTCCGGGCTCTCGTCGCCGAACCAGGCGCGGAGCGTCGCGACATAGGCGGCTCCGAGAGCGGCCAGCCTCAGAGGCATGAGCGGTCCCCCGATCCTGATCCCCGCCCCGGCATACATCCAGGCGACGGAGCGCGGCAGCGCGCAGGTGAGGACGAAGCTGCTCGGCGGGTCCATCGGCAGCTCGCGCGCGATGCGGCGAAGCCCGTCGCGATAAGGCTGGAGCGCATCCAGCCGCGCCATGATGATCTCGAACAGCCGGTCGCGCTGCGCCTCCCCGGTGTCGACGGGGGACGCGCCCGACAGCATCAGCGTGTCGACCATGCGCTCGAAGCCGTCCAGAATCTGCGGCCGGTTGCCATAGCAGCGGGCGAGCTCGGCGAGCGTCACGCCCGCCTCGGCGGCGATCTCGGCGAGGCTGAGCGCGCGCCAGCCGCGGGTCGCCGACAGCTGCACCGCCGCGATCGCGATCTTTTCGGCGGTCTCCGACGAAGCCCTGGATCCAGCCATCTTCAGCTCCCCTTCCTAAGAGCGGCCCCTGTCACGGCGAGCCAGCCCAGTATAAACGACGCCCCGCCGATCGGCGCGGCCGCTCCCAGCCATCTGGGGCCATGGAGCGCCAGCGCGTAGAGCGTGCCCGGAAACAATAGCGCGCCCACGAGAAACAGCCACAGGGCGGCCTTTCCCCAGGCCGGCGCGAGCCGTCCCTGATTCAGGAGGATCACGACCGCCAGTATGGCCAGCGCATGAAGCGCGCCATAGAGGCTCCCGGTCTTGAGCCAGCCGATCTCAGCGGCGTCGGCGACCGCATCCAGCCCATGCGCCGCGAACGCGCCGGCCACGACCGACGTTCCCGCGATGAGCGCCGCCGCCGCGACCCAGCCCCTGTCCCAAGGTTGACCGGCTCCGAAGCGGTCGCGATCTTCCACGCTCATCTCAATCGGCTAGTTTGGACTTAGACTTTGCGTCCGCGATCATCCTGGCCTAATGAGTGCGTCCGCCTCAAGACCTCCATAGATCCGATTCGTCCGCGATTGAGCGACATTCTCACCACCTCGTCCCAGTCCCCGGCCGCGCCAGACGCGGCGGTGCTGTCCGTTGTGGTTCCGGTGAAGAACGAGGCCGGGAACATCCAGCCGCTCTTGACCGAGATCCGGACTGCGCTCGCCGGGGGGCCGGCTTTCGAGATCGTCTATGTCGATGACGGCAGCACGGACGAGACTCCATCGAAGCTGGTCGAGGCGATGCGGGTCATACCCGAGCTCCGGGTGTTGACGCATAAGGCGAGCTGCGGACAGAGCGCGGCACTGCGCACCGGGGTGATGGCGGCCCGGGGGCGCATCATCGCCACGCTGGACGGCGACGGGCAGAACGACCCGGCCGACCTGCCGCGCCTGCTGGCCGAATTCCTCAATCCCGCCTCGGCGGTCGAGCTCGGCATGATCGCGGGGCAGCGGCTGAAGCGGAAGGACACGCTGATCCGACGGTGGTCGTCCAGGATCGCCAATAAAGTGCGGGCGTCGATGTTGAAGGACGACACGCCCGACACGGGCTGCGGGCTCAAGCTGTTCGCCCGCGAGGCCTATCTGCGGCTACCCTATTTCGACCATATGCACCGCTTTCTTCCGGCGCTGATGAAGCGCGAAGGCTATGTCGTCGGGCTCGAACCCGTGAACCACCGGCCGCGCCTGACCGGCCGATCGAAATACGGCATCAACAATCGGCTCTGGGTCGGCATCGTCGATTTGTTCGGAGTTTATTGGCTGCAGCGGCGGATGCGGCGGCCGACGCTCGCGAAGGCGGAGCACCTACGATGAGCAATACGGTCGAATTCGATGTGCTGGGGGTCGGGAATGCCATCGTCGACGTGCTGGCCGAGGCCGAGGATTCGTTTCTCCAGGCCGAAGGCATCACCAAGGGCGGTATGACGCTCATCGACTCCGATCGCGCGGTCGAGCTCTATGGGAAGATGGGGCCGGGCGTCGAGATGTCGGGCGGCTCGGCGGCCAACACGCTGGCAGGCGTTGCGTCGCTCGGCGGGAGCGGCGCCTATATCGGGAAAGTCCGAGACGATCAGCTGGGGCAGGTCTTCGCTCATGACATTCGAGCGATCGGTGTGCGTTATGAGACTCGGCCGCTCGCTGAGGGGCCGCCGACCGCGCGCTGCCTGATTCTCATTACGCCGGACGCACAGCGCTCGATGAATACTTTCCTCGGCGCCAGCACGCTGCTCGATCCGAGCGACATCGATGCGGATCTCGTCCGTGCTGCGCGGGTCACCTATCTCGAGGGCTACCTCTTCGACCCGCCTGCGGCGAAGCAGGCCTTTTTCCTCGCCGCCGAGATCGCGCATGCGGCGGGGCGCAAGGTGGCGCTCACCCTCTCCGACAGTTTCTGTGTCGAGCGCCACCATGCCGAGTTCACGCGGTTGGTCGAGAATGTGGACATATTGTTCGCCAACGAAGGCGAGGCGCGCATGCTGACCGGCGCTCATAGCTATGACGAGGCGGCGCGCGCTCTGTCTTCGGCCTGCCCGATCGTCTGCGTCACCCACGGTGCACAGGGCTCGGTGATCTTTGCCGATGGTGTTGCGCATCAGATCCCCGCGCATCCAGTCGAGCGGCTCGTCGATACCACGGGCGCGGGTGATCTCTATGCCGCCGGCGTGCTCCATGGGATCACCAGCGGCAAGGACATTCCGACATCAGGCCGGATCGGCGCAATCGCCGCGGCCGAGATCATTTCGCAGGTGGGGCCGCGGCCTCGCCGGTCTTTGAGAGAGCTGGTCGCGCAAGGCCTAGGTTAGCCTCCTCGTGTCGTTCCGAGGCCGTCCCCGGCTTGGGGGCTCGTCCGCGAACCTGGTACATTGACCCGAGTTGCCCGATCTGGCAGCGCGCCGATCATGAGTAGCCTCTGATGCCCAGCACCGCCCGCCTGTCGCGAATCCTGCTCGTCAATGACGATGGTATTGATGCGGAAGGGCTCGCCGTGTCCTACGACATCGCCTCCGCCATCGCCGAGGAGGTCTGGGTGGTCGCGCCGCAGGCCGACCAAAGCGGTATGTCCCATGCCATCTCGATCCATCTGCCGATTCGCGTAACCGAGCGCGGACCGCGCCGTTACGCGGTGGTGGGGACGCCCAGCGACTGCATCGTGATGGCGGTGCGCCAGATCATGAAGGACAAGCCGCCCGATCTGGTGGTCTCGGGCGTCAATCGCGGCGCCAACCTGGCGGACGATGTGATCTATTCCGGCACCGTGAGCGGAGCGATGACCGCGGTTCTCTGCGGCATACCGGCAATCGCCCTGAGCCAAGCCTTTCGCAAATCCGATCCGGTTCCCTGGGATACGGCGCGACGCCACGGGACCAGGCTGCTCGAAAAGATTCTGGCGGGCCCGCTTGCGGCGGACCTTTGCCTCAACGTCAACTTCCCGGCCGTGCCACCCGGCGCGGTGACCGGTATGAGGCTTACCCGCCAGGGCCGCCGTTCGATCCGTGCGATCGAGCTCGATGCCCGCATCGATCTGCGCGGCAAGCCCTATTACTGGCTGGGCTTCGACCGCACCGGCGGCACTCAGGAGCCCGACAGCGACATCGCGGCGCTCCGTGCCAAGGCGGTCTCGGTAACGCCCCTCAAATTCGACCGCACCGACGACGCCGCCCGCGCGGTCCTCGCGGATCGGTTCGGGGGAGTGTAAAAACAGCCAGAGCACAGAGGGTTGAAATGACCTATTGCGTGGGCCTGGATCTGCGGGATGGGCTGGTCATGTTGTCCGATACGCGGACCAATGCCGGCATGGACAACATATCCAGCTTCTCGAAGATGACCGTCTACGAGATTCCGGGAGAGCGAGTGATGGTGCTCCTGGGTTCGGGCAATCTGGCGCTCAGCCAGCAGGTGGTGAATCTGCTGAATGAAGGCATCGAAGTCGACGGCGTGATCGAGACGCCGCAGACCGTGAAGAGCATGTTCCGCGCCGCGCAGCTCGTCGGCGAGGCGATCCGGGCTACCTACCGGATGGACGGCAACGCGCTCGCCTCGCAGAACATCGCCTTCGACGTCTCGTTTCTGCTGGGCGGGCAGATCAAGAACCGCAACCTCCGCCTCTTCCAGATCTACCCGGCCGGCAACTTCATCGAGGCGACGCCCGACACGCCTTTCCTTCAGTTGGGGGAGCATAAATACGGCAAGCCGATTCTCGACCGGGCAGCGCGCTATGAGACCGAACTCTATGACGGTGTGAAGCTCGTCCTGGTGTCGATGGATTCCACTCTCCGCTCCAACCTGACCGTCGGCCTGCCGATCGATCTGCTCGTCTACCGCCGCGATGGGCTGAAGGTCGAGCTCAAGCGACGCATCACCGAGGATGACGAATATTTCCGCATGATCCGCGAGCGCTGGTCGGTCGCGCTCCGCGAAGCCTATCGCTCCATACCGACACCAACTTGGCCCGGCGTGCCGACGTCATGATCGCGATGCCCGAGCCCGATCGCGGCGTTATTGCAAAACGCGACCAGATCATCTCCGGGCTCAAGATGATTGTTCCCGGTGAGGGCGTCATCGCCAATCCTGACGCGCTTCGCGCTTATGAGAGCGACGCGCTCACGGCCTATCGTCAGAGGCCGCTGGCCGTCGTGCTGCCGCGCAACACGGCGGAGGTCTCAGCCATTCTCAAGCTGTGCGCGCGATACAAGGTGAAGGTGGTGGCGCGCGGGTCGGGAACCTCGCTCTCGGGCGGCGCGCTGCCGCTGGCGGATTCCGTGGTCGTTTCGATGGGCCGCTTCAACCGGATACTCGACATCGATCTGCCCAATCGCACCGTCACTGCGCAGCCCGGCGTTACCAATCAGGGGATCACGGACGCCGTGTCGGCCGCGGGCTTCTACTACGCGCCTGATCCGTCGAGCCAGATCGCCTGCTCGATCGGCGGCAACGTGGCGGAGAATTCGGGCGGCGTGCATTGCCTCAAATATGGCCTCACCACCAACAATGTTCTGGGGATGGAGATGGTGCTGATGTCGGGCGAGGTGATCCGGCTCGGCGGCAAGCATCTTGATCCGGACGGCTACGACCTGCTGGGTATAATCACCGGGTCGGAGGGCATGCTCGGCATCGTCACCGAGGTCACCGTCCGCATCCTTTCGAAACCTGCCGGCGCGCGCGCGGCGCTGATCGGCTTTCCTTCCAACGAAGCGGCGGGCGGCTGCGTGGCGAAGATCATCGCCGCGGGTATCATTCCGGGCGGCATGGAGATGATGGACAAGGCCGCGGTGCGTGCCGTCGAGGAATTCGTCCATGCCGGATACCCGCTCGATTGCGAGGCGCTGTTGATCGTCGAGCTGGACGGGCCCGAAGCGGAGATCGCGCATCTCCTGGGGCTGGTCGAGGAGATCGCGCGCGGTTGCGGCGCAACGGGGTGCCGGGTCAGCGAGAGCGAAGCCGAGCGGCTCCGCTTCTGGGCCGGCCGCAAGGCCGCCTTCCCCGCGACGTCGCGGCTGGCGCCCGATTATTATTGCATGGACGGCACCATTCCGCGCCACCAGCTCTCGCATGTGCTGTCGGCCATTGCCGGACTGTCGGAGAAATACGGCCTCGGTTGTGTCAATGTCTTCCATGCCGGCGATGGCAACCTGCATCCGCTCATCCTGTATGACGCGAACCGCCCGGGGGACATCGAAAAGGCCGAGGCGTTCGGCGCGGACATATTGCGGCTCTGCGTCGATGTCGGTGGCGTTCTGACCGGCGAGCACGGCGTCGGCGTCGAGAAGCGCGACCTCATGGAATATCAGTTCGAGGAAGCGGACCTTCAGCGCCAGCAGCAGCTCAAATGCGCGTTCGATCCGGACACGCTGCTCAACCCCGGCAAGGTCTTCCCCAAGCTCCACCGCTGCGCCGAGATGGGCCGCATGCATGTGCATGCCGGGCAGGTGCGTTTTCCCGAGTTGGAACGGTTCTGAAGGTGGGAGGAAAAGCATGGGAGTCGTCGACGATAAGGTCGTGATCGTCACCGGCGGGGCGCGCAGCCTGGGCGCTGCCGAAGCCGGATTGCTGGCGGCGGAAGGCGGCAAGGTCACGATCCTCGATATCCGCGACGAGCGGGGCCGATCCACCACGGACGAGATCGTGCGTCGAGGCGGCGATTGCCGATACCTGCATTGCGATGTCCGGCGCGTGGAGGATTGGGACAGGGCGATCGGCGAAGTCGTGGGCCGGCATGGCCGCATCGACGTACTGGTGAACAATGCCGGCATCAATATCCGGGAGTCGCTGCTCGACGCCGAACTGGACCATTTCGAAGATGTGATGGCGACCAACCTCTACGGCCCGCTGCACGGCATCCGCGCGGTGGCGCCGCACATGAAGGCTGCCGGCAAGGGCTCGATCGTCAACATCGTCTCGACCAACGGCCTGGCAGGCGGGCCGTTCGCCGCCTATGCGACCTCCAAATGGGCGCTGCGCGGTCTCATCAAATGCGCCGCGCTGGAGCTGGCGCAGTGGCAAATCAGGGTCAATGGCGTCTGTCCCGGCCTGGTGCCGACCGAGATCAATGAGGGTCAGCCCTATATCCAGCAGGGCATCGACAGCAACCCGATGGGCCGCGCCGGAACGCCGCAGGATATAGCGGCTTTGGTGCTGTTCCTTGCGTCCGACGCTTCCGCCTACATCAGCGGTGCCGATATCCCGGTCGATGGCGGCGGCATGGCGGGCACGGCCCGCTATCGCGGTGCCAAATATACGATCTGAATCGTCAGCGCGATCAGGCCGAGCATGGCGGCAACGGCGCGCGCAACATGCGCATATTCCCAACCATCACGGCGAGATTTTTCCTTCGACCCCCTGTCGGCTCGGGCCATACTCGTTCGTCCTTAGGATCGAGGAGGAGCGCAGCCCATGCTTTATGCCCTGCTTTGCTACAATGACGAGGATACGGTCTTCTCCTGGAGCAAGGAGGAGGACGACGCGGTGATGGCCAAGCTTTCGGTCGTTCATGAGAAGATGACCAGACAGGGGAAGCTCGGCCCGTCGCTCCGGCTGATGCCGACCACGGCCGCGACGACGCTGCGCAAGGATCGCGACCCGCCGCTGGTCGTTGACGGACCGTTCGCCGAGACCAAGGAGCAGCTTCTCGGGCTCTATGTCGTCGAGTGCGCCGACCTCGAGGAGGCGCTCGCCTTCGCCCGCGATCTGGGCAAGGCCAATCCGGGCGGCTCCTACGAAATCCGTCCGCTCCGGCTCTATGCGCCGGGCAGCCCGGTCGCTGCGATGCAGACTGAATGAGCGACCTCACCTGGATCGACGCGGCGCTGACCGGCGCGCGCCCGCGGGCGGTCGGCGCGCTGCTGCGCTATTTTCGCGATCTCGACACGGCCGAAGAGGCGTTTCAGAACGCCTGCCTGCGGGCCCTCAAGAACTGGCCCAAGAACGGCCCGCCGCGCGATCCCGCCGCCTGGCTGGTGATGGTGGGGCGGAATGCCGGGATTGACATGGTGCGGCGGGACAGCAAGCAGGAACCGTTGCCGCCCGACGAGACTCTCTCCGATCTTGAGGATGTCGAGACTCCAGCCGTCGAGCGGATGGACGAATCCCATTATCGCGACGATGTGCTGAGGCTGCTTTTCGTGTGCTGCCATCCCGATTTGCCTGCGACGCAGCAGATCGCGCTTGCGCTCAGGATCGTGTCCGGCCTCACTGTCAAGCAAATCGCTCGCGCCTTCCTGGTCGGCGAAGCCGCCATGGAGCAGCGCATCACGCGGGCCAAGGGCCGTATTGCCGCGGCCGAGATCCCCTTCGAGGCGCCGGGCGCGGTCGAGCGAGCCGAGCGGCTCGCCGCCGTCGCGGCCATGGTCTATCTGGTCTTCAACGAAGGCTATTCGGCCGTCGGCGCGACGGCAGCGCCTCGGGCGCCGCTTTGCGACGAGGCGATCCGGCTGGCCCGGCTGCTGCTGCGGCTCTTTCCGTCGGAGCCTGAGATCATGGGACTGCTGGCGCTGCTTTTGCTGCAACATGCGCGCACGGCCGCGCGGCTCGACGCGAGCGGACAGATCGTGCTGCTCGAGGATCAGGACCGAACGCTGTGGAACCGCCGCATGATCGGGGAGGGACTGGCGCTGCTCGACAAGGCGATGCGGCACCGACGGCGCGGCCCCTATCAGGTGCAGGCGGCAATTGCTGCGCTCCATGCACGTGCCGATAAGCCCGAGGAGACGGATTGGTCCCAGATCAATCGCCTCTATGCCGCGCTCGAGCAGCTGCAGCCCTCGCCGGTGGTCACGCTCAATCGCGCCGTCGCGGTCGCGAAAGTGCAGGGCCCCCAGGCGGCGCTCGCCATGATCGAACCCTTGGCGGACCGGCTCTCCGGCTACTTCCATTTCTTCGGATTAAAAGGTGGGCTGCTGCTCCAGATGGGCCACGCCGACGAAGCCCGCATCGCCTTCGACCAGGCCATCGCGCTCGCCAACAACGCGGCGGAGGCGGCGCATATCAGGCAGCATCTCGACCGGCTGATGCGAGAGCATGCCGTGCGAACTTGACGGCAGGAGCCGGGCCATTGGCTTGCGCTCTTGCGCGACGTACACACAGCGCCATGGACGCAGTATCCAAATTCAAGCCGCAGGGCGTCGAGGAGGTCGCGGCTTTTCTCGCGGTGCATAGCGAGTCCGGAACACCGGTGCTGGCTCAGGGAGCGGGTAGCAAGGCGACGCTGGGGCGGCCCGCGGCCGACGGCGCGGCGACGCTCGATCTGTCGGGCCTTTCCGGCATTACACTCTATGAGCCGGCCGAGCTGGTCATGACCGCGCGCGCGGGCACGACGCTGGCGGAAATCGAGGCCGCTGCACATGCGCACGGCCAGTGCCTTGCCTTCGAGCCGCCGGATGCTGGGCCGCTGCTCGGAATCACGGGCGCTTCGCCGACGCTCGGCGGTGTGGTCGCAACCGGCTGGTCAGGCCCGCGGCGCGTCAAGGCGGGGGCGGTGAGGGACCATATATTGGGCGCCAAGGCGGTCGGCGGCGATGGGCGGTCCTTCAAATCCGGCGGGCGGGTGGTGAAGAACGTCACGGGTTTCGATCTGCCGAAGCTTTTGACCGGCTCGCACGGGACGCTCGCGGTGATGACCGAGATCACGATCAAGGTCGTGCCGGCACCGGAGCAGACCCGCACCCTTATCTTGCTGGGTCTCGATCCGGAGAGGGCGATCCGGGCGCTGACCGAAGCCGCCGGCGGCCCCTATGAGATCTCCGGCGCCGCGCATTTGCCGCCCGAAACCTCCGGACGCTGCTCAGCTGCCGCGTCCGCTTGGGCGGGCGGCGGCATGACGGCGTTAAGGCTCGAGGGATTCGGTCCCTCGGTGTCGGCGCGCCTCGGCGTGCTCCGGGCTCGATTCGGCGACCAGACTGGACTGGCCGTGTTGGACCAGGAACAGAGCATCGCCTTCTGGCATGAAGTCCGCGACGTCGCGACTTTGCTGCCGCCCGATGGAATCCTCTGGCGCCTGTCGCTGCCGCCGACCGAGGCGGCGCGCACGGTGGAGACCATTGCCCGCGGCGCTCCCGCCGAGGCCATCTATGATTGGGGCGGCGGCCTCGTCTGGCTCCGGCTGCCCTCGGCCGAGGACGGGCATGCGGCGCTCGTGCGCGGCGCCATGCCGTCAGGTCATGCGACCCTGGTCCGCGCATCCGCCGCAGTGCGCGGCAAGGTCCCGGTCTTTCAGCCGCAAGCGGACTCGCTTCAAGCCCTCACGCGCCGCGTCAAAGCCGCCTTCGATCCGGCCGGCATCCTCGGCCGCGGCCGCATGTATTCGGATTTCTAGATGCAAACCCACTTCACCGAAGAGCAGCTGGCCGATCCGGCGTTGCGTGCCAGCGAGAAGATCGTCAGAGCCTGCGTTCATTGCGGATTCTGCCTCGCGACCTGTCCGACCTATGTGCTGCTGGGCGACGAGCTCGACAGCCCGCGCGGCCGCATCTACCTGATCAAGGACATGCTGGAGAATGACCGGCCGGCGACGGCGGAGGTCGCGACCCATGTCGATCGCTGCCTCTCCTGCCTTGCCTGCATGACGACTTGCCCGTCGGGCGTGCATTACCAGCATCTGATCGACCATGCCCGCGCCCATGTGGAGGCGACCTATCAACGCCCCCGGCTGGACCGCTGGCTGCGGGGGCTGCTCGCCTGGCTGCTACCCTATCCGGATCGCTTTCGCATGGCGCTGCAGGCCGCTGCGCCGCTTAGGTTCCTCGGCCGCTATCTTCCGGACCGGCTCGGCGCGATGCTGATCTTGGCGCCGGCGCGGCTGCCGCGACGAAGCATCGACGAGAGCGTCGAACATTTCCCCGCGATCGGCGCCAAGCGCGGTCGCGTGGCGCTGCTCGCCGGCTGCGCGCAGCGCGTCATCGGCCCTTCGATCAACGCTGCGACGATCCGGCTTCTGAACCGCCACGGGGTCGAGGTCGTCGTGCCCAGCGACGCTGGCTGCTGCGGCGCCATCGTGCACCATCTCGGCAAGGCCGGCGATGCGCGGACGCTTGCCGTCAGCCTCATGCAATCCTGGTTGCGCGAGATCGATGAGGGCGGGCTCGACGCGATCCTGGTCAATGCCTCGGGCTGTGGCACCGAGGTGAAGGACTACGGCTACATCTTCCGCGACGACCCGGTCTGGGCCGAGCCGGCGCGCCGAGTCTCCACGCTCGCCCGCGACATCTCGGAATATCTGTGGGAGCTCGGTCTCGCGCCGCCGGAGGAGCCCAAGGGTCTCACGATCGCCTATCAATCGGCCTGCTCGCTGCAGCACGGGCAGCGGATCGTGACGCAGCCCAAGGCGCTGCTCGAAGCAGTGGGCTTCACCGTGCGAGAGCTTGCCGAAGGACATCTCTGCTGCGGCTCGGCCGGCACCTATAATCTGCTGCAGCCTGGGATCGCGACGAAGCTTCGCGATCGCAAAATCGAGACCATCCGGCGCGTGCATCCCGATGCGGTTGCGACCGGCAATATCGGCTGCATCACGCAACTTCGGTCCGGAACGGACATTCCGATCGTCCATACGGTCGAGCTGCTCGATTGGGCAACCGGAGGCCCGGTGCCGGACGCTCTGGCGGACAGAATGGAAGGGGGGAAGGCATGAGCGGAACCGATCGCGGCCGGGCGCGAATTAGCCGGCGCTGTAGCCGAACGGTCGGGGCGGGAGCGACGCAACGACTCTGGGCGGAACCGCGGCCTCGATCCGGTCGCCGATTACGCGGACCCGGTAGACCGCGATCGGGCGAAAGGCGGGCGCGGCTTTGGCGGCGCCGGTCTTGAGGTCGAACCGGGCACCGTGATGCGGACAGAGGATCTGGCCGCCCCTGAGGACGCCGCGGGTGCAGTCGAGCGCGCTTGCTGCATGCGAGCAGCGATTCTCGACGGCGTGGAAGCCATCGGGCAAATGCGCGATCACGACGCTGCGGCCGTTGATGTCGAAGGCCATGCAGCTCCCTGGCGGAATGTCTTCGGTTCGCGCGACCGGGGTGAAGGGGATATCGAGCGTGTCCATCGCGATCTGGTCTCGGGCGCCGTCTTGAAGCGCGGCTGCCCTCTATTTAGCGACGGTTCCCGTCCGACTGAAGGGCGGCGGTGCGGGAAGCGGCGAGCGGTAGGGTGAGGGTAGCGGTTGTGCCGGCGCCGGGCTGGCTCGAGAAGTCGAGCCTGGCGTCGATGAGCGCGGCGAGCTTGGTTGCCAATGCGAGCCCGATGCCCAGCCCGTCGGTATCGCTGCGTGGATGGTCCGAGGCGCTGAGCACGGTCTGACCCAGCTGCGGCACGACGTCTTGGCGGATGCCGCAGCCTTCGTCCTCGATTTCAACGGCAACGCTCGCATGCCCAATTTGGAGACGCGTCCGCACGCGTCCGCCGATCGGCGAGAATTTCACGGCGTTCTGGAACAGATTGTTCAAGATCCGGCGGACTGCCCACTGGTCGCCATAGGCGAGCGGTATGCCATCGAAGGGCGGGTCGCGGACGATCATGACGCTACGACCCTGCGCCGCGACGCGCGCATAGGTGACCGTCTCTTCGAGCAGCGCGTCGAGGTCGATCGCCGCCATGCTGGGACCCTGCTCGTCCAAGGCGGTCAGGTCGATCAGGTTCTCCACGCTATCCAAAAGGCGCCGGCCACCCTGTTCGATCGCGCTGAGCGCGTCCTTCTGGGCGGGCAGGCAGTCATATTTCAAGAGCTCGGTGAAGCCCAGGACCGCGTTCAGCGAATTACGGAAATCGTGGCTCGCATTGCCGAGCAATCGGGTTTTCGCAGCCTCGGCGTCTTCGGCGCGTGAGATGGTGGCGGCGAGCCGGGTATTCGCTTTCTGCTGTTCGGCGACGAGCGAGGCCGTAAGAAGGATCGCGCCAATCGAGAGCGAGCGGTTGACGAGGGCGATGAGGCCACGATCGAGCACCGGCACCAGGCCGCCGATAATCGTCAGCGCGGTCGCGACGGCGGCCAGCAGCCACACGGCGCCGGGCCGCCGCGATTGGGCTGCGGTGAGCACGAGCGGCACGTAGAGAACGCCCGACGCAAGCTGAGAATCGACCGTGGAGTCGAACCAGAAGACCAGTGCCGCGAGGGCGTAGGCAACGCCAAGAATGGCGACGCGCCGCAAATCCGCAGCGAGCGGACCGGCCAGGACGGGCGCTTCTTCTGCGGCAGTCGGGGCGCCGGCGGCCGCGCTGCGATCATCCATGCTATACCTCTTCCGCCACCGTTACGGGCAAATGGTAAAATTTTTCCTATTCCGATCCCTTCATATGAAGGGGAGACGATGGGTGGCGTGGGAGGTGCTTCGGCCCGCTCAGGAACCCTCGTCCCAGGGCCGGGTTCCCTTGGCTGGGGTCGGCTCAGCCGGCCGGACCACGACATTGAGGACGATCCATTATGGCCAGCAAGATCAAATTCCGAGCCGCCGCTCTGGCCGGTCTTTTAGCGATGTCGCTCCTGGCGACGGCCTGCAACACGGTCGAAGGCGCGGGCAAGGACACGCAGAATCTGGGCAAGAACATCGAGAATTCCGCGGAAAAGAATAAGTAGTCGACGTCCTGGTTGGCCGTAGATGCTCAGCCTGCCCGCCGGCGCGCGATTTCGTACAGGGCGACAGCCGCTGCATTCGACACGTTGAGGCTGCTGATCGGCGGCTGTGTCGGCAACCGCGCATGGAAATCGCACCCTTCGGCCACCAGGCGCCGAAGGCCGCTTCCCTCGGCGCCGAGCACGAGCACCACGCGTTCGCCACAGACAATTTCTGCGAGGGTGCCGGTGCCGCGCTCGTCCAGGCCGATCGCGGTGAAGCCCGCCGCCCGAAGCTCGGCGAGGGCGCGCGACAGGTTGGTCTCGCGGAGGATGGGTACCGTTTCTATGGCGCCGGAGGCAGCCTTGGCGAGCACGCCCGAGATCTCGGGCGCATGCCGGCGCTGGACAATCACGCCCCGCGCGCCGAAGGCGGCGGCCGACCGGACGATGGCGCCCACATTGTGCGGATCCGTCACCTGGTCGAGCAGCACGAGCAAACCCGGCCCCGCGCCCCCGGCGATCAGCACATCGTCCAGCGTTTCTTCGGTAAGTGGCTGGGCGTCCAGCGCGAGCCCTTGATGGACGGATCCCGGCGGCAGCAGGCGGTCCAACGCGTCGCGGTCGAGCACGATCGGCGCCGGCCGTTTGAGACCGGCGCTCGCCGCCTTGCCGATGATCGTCGCGAACGCGTCCAGGGAAGTCCGCAGGCCGTAGAGATGGTGGCATGCGCGGGCGGGGTTGAGCCATGCCGCCGCAACGGAATGCGTTCCGTACAGAAGCAGGTGCCGGGCCACCGATGGGGAAGGAGCCTGTGCGCTTGTCGGCGTGCCGGATTGGCCGGCGATGGGCCGCTCTCCGGCAGGCTTGCGCCGATCCTGACGAAAGCTGTCCTGGCCGCCGTGGGGCTGACGAAAACGGCCTTGTTTCGGTGGATGTCCGCGCATCCTGGCCGTCTTAAAGAAGAAGCGTCGCCGTGCCAATGGAACGCCGCCGCTCCGATCCCGGAACGGGTCCAGGCAAGTCCAGCGCTCCGGTTGACATTGGCGAAGAAACCCGGATAGTCCCGCCCCTGGCCGCGACCCGCCCCGCCCGCGCGCGGGGCTCTCGGATGGAGGGGTGGCCGAGTGGTTAATGGCAGCAGACTGTAAATCTGCCCTCTTATGAGTACGGAGGTTCGAATCCTCCCCCCTCCACCATCGTTTTATATCAATATGTCATTGATGGTGTCGTAGGTTTTCACAAAGTCTCCTCCGCCCCTCGGGCAACCAGGTGGCAACACAAGCGTCCAGGATAAGTCGTGGTCCGGATGCGCCCGGCAGGGCGATCATCCCAGCTCGATGTCCGCCAACGATCCGGAATCAGCCGGCCGATTCCGTGAGCGAGCCTTCCGCATCTCGCCAGGAGGCGAGGCCGCCGACCTTGATTTGGCAGCCTAGAATCCCTCGATCGGCCCCTTTGTCTATTCTCTGCGCGCCGCCGCCAGGCAACCTTTCCAGCCTCCGCGCTCGAAAGCGGCCTTATTGCAATATACGGCCTGCGGAATGTAGGGGGCGATTTCGGGCGATGGCGGCTCGCCCGCAAGGGCGCGCACGAATTTGTCCATCTTGGGATGGTCGCGCCGATAGAAGCGCCAGGTGATCTGGTTATCGAGATATGGTCCCCAATCGAACCAGTTCGCATCGCGCGTCGCTTCGGTATCGGCGGGACGTTGATCGGCCGTCGATACGACGAGTGTATAGTTCCCGTCGCGGTCGAGCTTCAGATCGTGATCCATGCGGCAGGTCTGGGCGATGCCGGACGTCAGGTTGTAATTGCAAACGGTCCAACCCTCGATGTCACTGGGCTTTGAGCGAGGCTCTCCGCGTCGCGTATCAGGCGTGGTGAAAGCTCTTGCGTGTACGACGAAGAGATCGCCGAATCTGTGGGAGAGGAAAAAGGTCGCGTATTGCACGTCGGGATTGGCGAGCATGTCGACGGGCAGATTGTAGTTCGCCGAATTGCTGAGCTTCGGATGAGGCGACACATAGGAGCCAGGGATCGGCAGCGGCGGGAAATTGGCCACGTCTTCGAACTTCACCGCCAGAGGCTTGGAGTAGGGCTGGCACTCGTCATAGTGCGCGACCACATGGCCGTCGGGCGCATGGATGGTGATGGCCGGCAGCTTGACGCCCGCACTGTTGGGCTCATTGCCGAGATCGCTGCCGTAAATGCGGTACACGATGATGCCGCCTTGATTCGGCTCTCCGTGTTTGGTGAGGCCGAGATAGCTCGTGTTCGGAGCAGGATTAGCCGGTGTCGGGCCGAACACGAAGTGGATTGAAAACCGTTGATGAGCTCCGGCAGGCGGCACTTGGCGCCAAGGATTTACGCTGCCCGGATCGGGATCGATATGCACATCTGTCAGCTGATGCAGATTGTCCGTGTGCATGTCGTTTGGCAGATACGAGAAGTACCGCGCATGCGGATATTCTCCCGCAAGGTCGATCCAACCACTTGGCTCCACCTTGTAGCGGATGTCCCAGTAGTTGGCGCCCGACGTGTCGATCGTGAACGGGAATCGATTTTTGAAGACGGCGTTCGATTGCGCGCCCCAGCCAGGGCAAGCAGGCTGGTCGGCGTCAGGCGGCACCGCGCTGTGCGCCGTATCCTTGGGCCATTTCGCCGGATCGCCGAGCGCGATCCCGCATTCTTTCCGAATGCCGCGAGCGAGCGCGTGCTCCACATCGATCAGCCTGGGATCGCCGAGCTTGGCGAAGGCCGGCAATACCGACTTTCCTGCTGCCGATGCCACACCCACGGCGGCGAATGTGTCGCGCATCTCCGCAATGAGGGGTTTCAACGCCTCCGATGCATCTGGAAGTAGAAGGTCGAGAATCTTTGCGGTGTGATCGTAAGGCGGAATCTCACCCGGATCATCGGTCCCGTTGCCGATTCGCTGCAGTTCCGAGCAGAATTTGCTCGTCGCAGCGCCGGCGGGCGGCAAACCAGTTTCCGCTGCCGGCGCCGCTGATGCCAGCCACCAGCTTGTCGTCGATGCCGCAACGGCACCGAGAACGACGTGGATCAATCGATCGCTTTCCATCATCGTCTGTCTCCTCCCGCCGCATAGTCGTAGCCGCTCCGGCTTCGTCGATGCGCGATTTGTATTGACGACCTTACCATATCGTATATATTACGCCAGAGTATTATGATATACGATATAATCATCTGGAACACGGTCTGTCCTGGTCCTGGCCGAGCGCGCCCGCAGGGGGAATGCTGCGCTCTTTCGCCGACTCGGGGTCATGAGCTCTTTTGTCGGGTTGTTCGTCGCAACCTTCGCATGGAGACGTCATGACTTCTGCGCCTATCGCCGGCAAGTCGCATCATTCCGAGCTGATCGCGCTGATCTTTCTGCTGTCCCGGATCGGGCGGTTGAACGAAATGCTCCTGACGACCGTCCAGGCCGACCTGATCAAGGCATCCAAGAAACCGCGTACCGAGACGGAATGCCATGTCCTGATTTCGCTGCTCCTGCAGGGCGAGCCTTATTCGCTGTCGCCGACGACCCTCTGCGAATTCTCGATGCAAACGCCCGGCGGCATGACCAAGACGCTGAACAGGCTGGAAAAGGACAGCTTGATCCGCCGCCGGACGGATCGCAACGATCGGCGCGCGCTCCTGGTCGAACTGACCGCCAAGGGACTGAAGTCCACGCGCGCGCTCCTCGGTCAAACGGTCGACGGTTACGCCAAAGCCTTTGGTTCGCTGAGCCCTACCGAACTCAAGGAAGTCGCCCAAGCACTTCGTTCCATACTGACCATCCTGGAAAAGGCGACAGGGACAGAGCCCACAGACATGTGGGTCAGCGTGGACCGCGTGGGAGGAATACCGAAGCCCGGCTAGCCGGACTGGGAGGAGGGGAAGATGACCAAGAAGCTCATAAGCGTCGGTTCTGCAGTCGCGAGCGCGATCGCGGGTGTTGCGCTGAGCGGCGCTGCGGCGCAGCCGGCGGACCAAGCGACGGCCCAGGCGCCTGCGCTGGAGGAGATCGTCGTAACGGCGCGGCGGCGAGAGGAGAAGCTCCAATCGGTGCCGATCTCGGTGACGGCGTTTACGGGCGCCGCGCTCGACCAGCAGCATGTCGAGAATGCGACGGACCTGCAGCGGCTGGTGCCCTCGCTCACGCTCTATTCGATTCAGCGCGATCAGCAATTTTTCCAGATCCGAGGTCAATATACGGCGAACGGCGGACCGGGCGTCGTTACTTACTTCAACGAGGTCCCGCTGCTCGCGCCCATCGGGGCGGGCGGCTTTCCCGCCGGGCCGGGCGGTGGCCCCGGCCAATATTACGATCTCGACAGCTCTCAAATCCTCAAGGGGCCGCAAGGCACGTTGTTCGGCCAGAACACGACCGGCGGCGCGATACTGCTCTACCCCAAAAAGCCCGGCAACGACTTCTCGGGATATGGCCAGGTCACGTTCGGCAATTACAACGATCAGGAATTGGAAGCCGCGGCGAACATACCGATCATTCCCGACGAGCTGCTCGTGCGCGTGTCCGGCAGGCGGGCGACGAGGGACGGATTCACCACCGATCTTCAAACGGGAAAGGATCTGGATAATCGAGACTATTGGGCGGGGCGCCTGTCGGTGCTCTGGAGGCCGACGGATGATTTCGAGAATTATCTGGTCGCCAACAGTATCTATGACCACACCAATGGCACGTCGTTCATCCTCGACGCGGTGAAGCCGGCGGCGAAAGGCGGCATCGTTGCCGCCGTGTGGGACGCGATCCTCGGCAAGAATTACGTCGAAAACCTTTTGCTGCGGCAGCAGGCAGCCGGGCCGCGGGTCGTCATCGGTGAATTCGGCGAGGGATTGGGACGATTCTTCGAAGGAGTCGGGCCGCTCCAAAAAATATGGAACTGGTCCATCACCGACGTGGCGACCTGGAACGTCGCCGACGACGTGACGCTGAAAAACATCTTCGGCTATCAGTCGTACAAGCAGCGGGCCGTTCAAGGGCCTGCGCCGGTGCCCACGATCGATTTCATCCAGCCGAACGGCTGGAACACGAACGAGGAAGAGATCAGCGACGAATTCCAAGCACAAGGCAAAGGAAGGGATGGGAAACTCAATTGGCAGGTCGGCGCGTTCGCATCATTCATCCATCCGGCCGGAGCGGAATCCTTCATCATCCAGACCCTGACCAACCCGGCCGTCACCTCTCAGCACCCGGTGAGCCTCAGCCGCGCGCTTTATACTCAGGAAAGCTATGATCTGGGGGATATTTACGCGCCGTTGGACGGACTGAAGTTCACCGCCGGCTACCGCTACACCTGGGACTACCGCTCCCAGACCGCGACGCAGGTGCTTCCGCTGGCGCATAGATGCCAGCTTGCAATCGCGATCTATCCCGCCTGCGCGCAAGGCGGCAACGTGCGGTTTCAGTCGCCGAACTGGACGATCGGGTTGGATTATCAGATCACGCCCGAAACGCTGCTCTACATCGTCGGCCGCCGCGGTTACATCGCCGGCGGCATCAACACCACTCCGGCGGTTCCGGGGACCGCATCCTTCAAGCCGCAATACCTCGACGACGTCGAAATCGGCGTGAAGTCGGATTGGGAAATCTGGGGAATGAAGGCCCGAACGGACCTGGACGGTTACATCGGCTACTTCAAATCGATCCAGACCTCCGCATCGATCGTGATACCGGGAACCGTCACGACAGTGAACATCACCGAGAACAACGGGAAGGCGACGATTTCAGGCGTCGAGTTCGAGGGCGCGCTCGTGCCCTTGCCGGGCCTCGAGCTGTCGGCGACCTACGCTTACATCGATGCGCACTTCAACCAGTACGTCTCGATCGGCTTCTGCTGCACCCTCGATCCGACCTTTCCGGATACGCCGCAGAACAAGATCAGTTTGACAGGGACCTATCACCTTCCTTTCATTCCCGAGCAGTTGGGTGACGTCAGCGCCTCGGCCACATGGTCGTATCAGAGTCATGTCGCCATCGCGGTCTCCGGCGATCACACTTTGGGGATCCTCGAGCCCGGTTACGGTCTTCTCAATCTGAGGCTGGACTGGACCAACGTGGCGAAAACGAATCTGGACGCGTCATTCTTCATGACGAACGCATTAGATCAACTCTACCGCGTGGGAGACTTCGCGCTCTACTCGCAGCTCGGCTTCTATTCGGATGTCTATGGCGAGCCGCGCATGTGGGGCTTCCAGATCCGCTATCACTGGTGAGCTGTCCGTGAACGTGAGAACATTCTAAAATGGGGAAAGCCGATGAAGGGAATTCAGTGTAACCGAGGAGTGATCGCGAGAGCCGGTAGATTTGCCGCGCTCGCTGCCACGTTGGTCTGCCTCGATGTAGCCGGGGCGAGCACCCTCGGAACCGAATCACAGCGCGCCCGCGAAGAGCTCGCGCTCAAAGTACTGGCGAGCGGTCCGGTTCAGGAGCAGCTGGCGCGCACGGAGACGCTTTACGGCCAGTCTCAGCCTTCACGAACGCCAAGCGGCAAGTCGACCATCGAGAGTGCCGCCAAATCGATAGCGCTGGCCTCCGTGCAGTATGCGTTGAGCGAGGACGGCAGCCACCCCGTTGCGATGTGGTCATGCAATGCGCCGCATCGCTGGTTCGGTCTCGATGTGCCGCGATCGGGATATGGGGTCGACAATCCCGATAACGTCTATCGCTGGGTGGCGATCGATGGTGTGTCGAAATACGAAATCCGCGGGCATATGAAGGAGCCCGGACCGCTGCAGGAAACCTTCATTCTATACAGCTCCATCCCCGGGATGAATCCGATGAATCGCGAGGGTGCAGGCATGGTCGGAACCCTCCGAAGCGACCAAATGAGCATCGGGCCCGACGGTTCGTTCACGATCACCATCGACCCGGATCCCGCCGGTGGGCGCCCCAACCATATTCAGAGCAACTCGACGGCCAAGCTGCTGATCGTGCGCGACACGCTTTCGGATTGGAGCAAGCAAAATCCGGTGGCGCTGGATGTTCGGCGCATCGCGGGACCCGCGCCCGGCTCTCCGCCGACCATGGACCAGCTGGACCACCGCGCCGCCGAGATATTGGCCAAGACGGCGCCATTCTGGGTCAACTATTTCGATCGCTTCACCTATGCCAAGCCCGCCAATGTGCTCGAACCCCCGTTCGCGCGCGAAGGCGGTTGGGGATTTGCGTCCGGCGGCCATTTCAACCTTGCCGATGACGAGGCGCTCATCGTCACTCTCGATCCCCAGGGTGCTGGATATTTGGGCTTCCAACTTGCAGATCCCTGGGGGGTAGCGCCGGAATATGCCGACCGCAACGGGAGCCTCAACCAATCTCAGGCGAAGCCAAACGCCGACGGGACCTACACCTACGTGATCAGCGCGAAAGACCCGGGCGTTTATAACTGGCTGGACCCGTCCGGCCTCGATGCGGGCCTCTTCACCGTGCGCTGGCAGGCTGTGCCGGCCTCGGCCAAGGCGGATCAGGCAGTACGGGAGGTGCGGGTCGTGAAGCTGAGCGCGCTCAAGGGCGCGTTGCCGCGCGGTACTGTCTTCGTGACCGCGGAAGACCGGAAGGCGCAGCTCGAAGAACGCGCCCGGAGCTATGCGCGCCGTCTCGAGTGATGTCGCGCATCGTCCGCTCTTTTTCCGAATTCCTCTCGCCCGGACCTTGCGCGTATAGTCGCAGCCGGTCGGTTGACGGCTCGAGCGATGGAAACAGGGGAAGAAAGCTGGCGGCGCCATGCGCTCCCGCAAGGGGCGGTTGTCAACGGCTATCGTATCGAAGGCATCATCGGCCACGGCGCCTCCGGCATCACTTATCTCGCCATCGACGCGCTCGATCAGAGCTTTGCCATCAAGGAGTGTTTCCCCTGGCGGCTTGTGCGCCGCGAGGGCGGGGACGTTGTGCCCCTCGGGACCGATCGAAAGCCTTTCCTCGATTGCCGCGACGGTTTTCAGCGCGAGGCTCAGGCGCTCCACCTCGGTTCGGCCAGCGGGGCTCTCGACGGCGTGGTGAAGGTGATCACCTTCTTCCACGCGAACGGCACATCCTATCTGGTGATGGAGTTGCTACCGGGCGGCATGTCCGATTCGCGGCGATTACAGGCGACGCCTGTCGCGCCTGCAGCGGTTTCGCGGTCAAAGCCATATGCGCGCGTCATCGCCGCCGCCTTGGTGCTGCTCGGCCTAGGCAGCATCATCTCCACGAGCGAGCAAAGTCGGCGGGAAGCAGAAGGCAGGGCTGCTCTGGCGGAAGCCGAGGCGGCGAAGGCGGTACGGGACAAGGCCGAGGCCGAGTCCGCCTTACGCGCCGCGTCGGATAGAGCGGCGACGGAAGTCGCGGCGCGGCGGGCGGCGGAGGAAAAGGCTGCTGCCGAGGAGAAGGCGGTTCAAGACGCCGAGGCGCATCGAGCGGCCGAGCAAAAAGCGGCGGAAGAGGCCGTGCAGCGCGCTATTCCGAAGCCGACGGCCGAAACGACCGCAGCCCCTCTGGTCGACCGCAGCGGCGCGCCGGCGGCCACGGCCAAGGAGGCGAAGCGGATCTCGTTCCATAAGCCGGATGGCAGTTCCTACTCCGGATTCGCCGTGCGCGGCGTGCCGGAAGGCCAGGGAACGATGATCACAGCCGACGGCGACCGCTATGACGGCATGTTCCATGGCGGGAAGCTCAATGGAAGCGGCGTCTATGTCTGGGCCGATGGCGACTCCTACACCGGCTCCTTCTCGGAAGGCGTGCCCGACGGCCATGGTACGTTCAAATACGCTTCCGGCGTCGTCTATGAAGGCGAGGTCGCGAAGGGGGAGCCGCAAGGGAAAGGCACGTTCCGCTATCCCAACGGGAATGTCTATGTGGGCGAGGTGCGCAACGGGGCGCCGAACGGCTACGGAACGCTGACCCATGCCGACGGCACGACCCACACCGCCCAATGGAGCGAGGGTCATCCCGCTGACTAGACGGATGTGCTAGCCGATCATGGCGCCGAGCAATTTGCCCAACCGGGCGACGCCTTCGCGGGCCGCATCCTCGGACGCGAGCGAATAGCTCAGCCTTACCGTATTCAGCTCCGGCCTGGTCGCATAGAAGGTGCGGCCGGCGATGATCGACACGCGCGCCTCTTCCAAAGACCGGCGCGCGACCTCGTCGCCGTCGAGCTTCGGCGGCAAAGTTAGCCAGACATAGAAGCCGCCTTCCGGACGCGTCCAGGTGACCCCGGGCGGCATGTGGGCCTCCAGCGCGGCCATCATGGAGTCGCGGCGCGCGCGGTAGAAGGCGCGCGCCTTGGCGACTTCCGCCTCGAGAGATGTGCTCGCGACATCGAGCATGACCATCTGATTGAAGGCGCTCGTGGCGAGGTCGGCCGCCTGTTTGATGAGCGTGAGCTTGCGAATGACGGGCTCGGGCGCCACCACCCAGCCGACTCTGAAGGAAGGCGCGATCGTCTTGGAGAAGGTGTTCGTATGAATCACGCGTCCGTTATCGACGTTTCCGGTCCGCGCGATCTCGAGGGCTAGGAGCGAAGGAATATCGTCGCCATTGAAGCGGAGCTTTTCGTAGCAACCATCCTCGACCAGAGCCATGTCGAGCGCAGCTGCCGCATTGAGCAAGGACTCGCGTGCGGCGCGCGACAAGCTGGTGCCGGTGGGATTCTGGAAATCGGTGCCTACATAGCCGAACTTCGCGGTTTCGCCTTCGCCCGGCTTGGTCGGTAGCCGTGTATAGCGCGGCTCGTAGGCATCGAAGGCGCGGAGCGCGCCGATAAAGCTCGGCAGCTCGACAGCAACCGTGTCGCCCGGCGCGATGAGCAGTTTGCCGATGAAATCCAACCCCTGCTGCGAACCGTTGGTGACGAGGATGTTCTCCGGTCGGCAGGGTGCGCCGATGGAGGCCATGTAGCCGGCGAGCCATTCCTTGAGCGGTGGGTGGCCTTCGCTCGGCGCATATTGCAGCGCGATTCGGGCGAGGGCGGGGTCGTCCAGGATTCGAGCGCAAGCGTCGGCGATCCGCTCGCGCGGAAAGAGCGCCGGGTCCGGCAGACCACCGCCCAGCTGGACGATGTTCTTGACGCCGAGCAGCTTCATCCGCTCGCGGATGTCGGATGCGACGATCCGCGACATGCGCGCGGCGTAGCGCGCGCCCCAGTCGGTCATCCCTGCTTCTTCTTCGGCACCCCGAACATCGGGTTGGCGGCGTTGTTCGTCCAGATCAGGTGCCGGACGAACTTCCATTGGCCGCTCGCCTTCGAGAAGCTGAAGAGGTAGGTGCCTTCGTGGAGCCCGTGCTCCCAAGCGTCATTCAGCTGGCCGACCAGCGCCATTTGGTAATGGCAGAGCGCCCAAGCCGTGCGGTTGTCGTCGCCGATCCGCACCATCTGGGTGCCGATCAGGTGTCGGATCTCCAACCCTTTGAATTGGGTGAGATCCCGCTTCTCCATCTCGACGCCCTGGGCGCGCGGCAGCGCCGGATTGGCATGCAGCGCGATCAGCTGCTCCTTGCCCCGCACCTGCTCATTGAGCGTGCCGTGCATGATTCGCTCGATATTCTCGTCATAGATCTCGCGGAGCGCATCCCAGTTCCGGCTGTCGCAGGCGAAGGCGTATTCATGGATCATCTCGCCGATGCGCTGCTTATCGGCGACGAACTGGACCTTCTCCTCCAGGCTCTCGCGCGACCGCTCATGGGCCGGCACCAGTTCCTTCCACTTCTTATAGGCATCCGCCAGCATCGATCGTCCTCCCGCTTCTACACCGCCCAAGCTAATCTTCTCTAAGATTATAAGAATTGGATCGGCGCGACGTCAATGTCCGCTAAGGCGCGGCCTTCAGCAGCTCGACGCGGATGCCGTCGGGATCGGTGCAGTAGATCATCTCGACGCCGCTTTCGAATGTCGCGCGGGTGGAGGGGTAAACGGTCCCGCCCGCTTCGCGCACCCGCTCCGCGCGCAGGTCGATGTCATCCACCCAGAAGCAGAGATGCGTGAGGCCCAGCGCATCCATCGGCCGGCGCTCGCGCGGCCCGAAGCAGGCGGGTGAGCTCATCTTCAAAAGCTCGAACATATTGCCCCACCGGTCGCGGATCATTTGCGCCCGCAGCTTCACGCCGGAAAGCTCGTTCACGATGTCGAGCCAGGAAGAATGGTTCGACAGGTCGTAATTTTCCGCCGCCTCGAAGCCCAAGGCATGTTGGTAGAAGGCGAGCGACCGGTCGGTATCGGTGATGCATAGGCCCGAATGCGAGAAGCGCGCCGGGACGTCGGGATTGTACATCAGCTCGACCCTGACACCGTCGGGGTCGCTGCAATACATCATCGTCGTATTGCCTTCGGGAAAGGTGGCGCGCGTATGGGCATGGACGCGGCCGCCCGCGGCGGCGACTTTCGCCGCCGCTTCGTCCATGTCATCGACATAGAAGGCGAGGTGGGTAAGCCCATACTGGTTATTCGGCCGGCGCTCGCGCGTACCGGTGGGGGCCAGATCCTTATATTGCAGCAGCTCCAGGGTGATGCCGGTGGGATTCCGCACCATTTGGGCCCTGAGCCCGTCGATATCGACTTCCATGCCGACCCGGAGCGCGGGGTCCTCCATCTCGTAGTTCTCCGCGGGCTCGAAGCCCAATGCTCGGCGGTAGAATTCCATCGAGCGGTCGGCGCTGGTCACGCAGATGCCGCGGTGCGAGAATTTGGGATAAGAGATTTCGTTTGCCATTTGCCCTGCCTTCCGACCAAGTGAAGGCGATCGTATCGGGGTCATAGGTCAGGTCAACAGACCGAGTAGGGGAAGCGGGCGTGGCGGCGAACGGTACCGGGGCACGGCTGAAGGAATGGGCAGCGATCCTGATCATGCTGTCTTCCGCGCCCTCGCTGTCGCTCATCTTCACCGTGACCCCGCCGGTCATGCCGATGATGGCCGCGCATTTCGGTCCTGGAGGCCGGCCCGCGATCGTCATTCCGTGGTTGGGGCTCGAGATCGACAGCGTGCTGTTCGCACAGCTGATCACCGGAATGCCGAGCGCGGGTCTCATCCTCGGCGGACCGCTCACGGGTTTGCTGATCGATCGGCTGGGCGTGCGCAGGGTCATGATCGGAGGCGCCGCGGTTTACGCCTTTCTCGGATCCGCAGGTCTCTACATCGACAATGCGGCACTGCTGCTGGCGTCGCGATTCGTGCTCGGATTCGCCGCGATCGCCTTCGCCGCGTCGACGATCGCGCTGATCGGCGCCCGATTCACCGACGCTGCGCGGGCTCGGATGGTGAGCTACCGTCAATTCGTCGGTAGCGTCGGCGGCATCGCCGCGACGCTCATCGCGGGGCAAATCGGCGAGTTCGGCTGGCACGCTCCCTTCGCTCTGTTCCTCGTCGTCTTCCTGCTGGTTCCGATCGCCCTTTGGGCAGTCCCAGCGATGCCGCCATTGGCCCGAGCGGATCGCGGAGCGGCGGAGTCGCTTCGCTTTCTTTGGCCGACCTTCGCGCTCGTGGCGGGGCTCGCGGTCGTCATGATGATGAATGCGACCCAGGTTCCATTCCTGCTGCGGGATATCGGCATTTCGACTCCGGCTTCGATATCGCGCGTGACGGTGATGGGTTCGGTGACGAGCATGCTTGGATCTCTCACCTACAGCCTTCTCGGGCCGAAGCTCGGCACGCGCGCCAATTACTCGCTCATCGCCGCCGCGCTGGGCGTCGGCGTCATGGCGGTCGGTCTCTCGCATGATGCGTTGTCCGCGCGGATTGGGGTCGGCCTCGCGGGTCTGGGCGCCGGCTACCTCAACCCGCATTTCGGCCGTTTCGTGCTCGATCGCGCGCCGCCTGCCGCGCGAGGCAGAGCAGTGGGGCTTTATTTCTCGGCGATCTATCTCGGCGACCTGATGAACCCCTTCGTCGTACGCCCGATTGCGAACCTGATCGGGATCCATCAGGCGTTCCTCGCATTCGGCGCGATCATTGCCGTGACAGCCTTGCAGATCGTCGTTCCCGGACGCCCGGCGCCCATGAAGGAAAGGAAGGCTTGAGCATGGACTTCACCGGCAAAGTGGCCGTCATCACCGGCGGCGCGAACGGCATCGGACTGGCCGCCGCTCGAGGCTTCGCCCGTGGCGGCGCCAAGGTGATGATCGTCGATCGCGATCAAGTTGCCGGTGTCGGCGCAGCGAGGGAAATCGGTGCTGAGGCGCGCTTCGTCGCTGCCGACGTCACCAAGTCGGCCGATGTCCAAGCTTACGTTCGCGCGGCGCTGGACGCCTACGGCAGGATCGACTGCTTCCTCAACAATGCCGGCATCGAGGGCACGCTCGCCACGATTGCCGAATATGACGAAGACATGTTCGACAAGGTGATCGCGGTCAATCTCAAAGGCGTGTTTCTCGGCCTTCGTCACGTCCTGCCGGTGATGCTTCACCAGGGGGCGGGCGCGATCGTGAATACGGCCTCAACGGCAGGCGTGGTCGGAACGCCGCGCATGCCCGCCTACACCGCGTCCAAGCACGCGGTCATCGGCCTTACCAAGACGGCCGCGGCGGAGGTCGGGCGCTTCGGCATCCGCGTCAACGCGATCTGTCCGGGCGCGACCGACACGCGGATGATTCATTCGATCGAGTCGCAGGTGAATTCGAGCGATCCGGATGGGGTCGCGCAGGCCTATCGCGCCGCCATTCCGATCGGGCGTTATGTGACGCCCGAAGAGATCGCGAACGTCGCGCTGTTCCTGTGTTCGGATTTGGCGGCCGCGATCACCGGCGCGCACTACATGGCCGATGGCGGCCGTACCGCCGTGACCTCCTCGATCACGACCGCCAAGTAAGGATATCGCACTATCCTGCCGCGGATTTACGGGCCTGTCCTCTTGGAACGCAGAGGGCCTTTGTTTCCGTGATCAGCCATTCGGCGAACAACCGAAGCCCCGGCAGGTCCGGTCGGCGCTTGAATCCGCTGCGCACGTAGCGCGCATCCGGATCGCCGAGCTCGAGCAGGCCCACGGCGGCCGCGCCCGCCTTCGCGATATGCGGCGGCTCCTGGAAGCCCAGGACACGACACGCGTCGAGCAGCGGCGCCAGGCGATGGCCGTGGGTCTCGATCTCATCGATTGAGACTCCCTTCGCCCGCAGAAAGGCCTTGAGCGCGAACTCGACCGCATGGGCGTAGAGCAGATAGACGGGCTCGCGATGCGGATGCTTGGCGTGGGCCGCAACGCAACTGGCCGCATCGAGATAGGAGTCGGCATACATCCAAAGGCCAAGCGGAGAGGTTCGGTCGTCGGCCAGATTCGGATCGACTTCGGGCATCGGCTCCTCCGTCGCGGGGCTGCAGCGGAGCCCATTCTGAACCTTTCTCGGCCCTTCTGGTAGATTGACAGCGCGATCGCGCCGCGACGATTGTTAGGGATGCGTGCGTTACCATGTGCAGCATTCGTACTTCTGGTTGCGGCCCTCCTATCGCGCCCGGCGCTGGCTGATATCGGCGAGGTCGTTCATTGCGCCGATCAGGCCGACGACAAGGCGCGGCTGGCTTGTTACGACGCGGCGGTCGCCAAGCTGAAGACGGAAGCCGCCGACGCCCAGGCGCGGGGCAAGACGCTCTTCGGGCTGCCGATTCCCTTCACCGGACCGCAGACCGAGCAGGATTTCGGCAAGCCGCCCGCGGCGCCGCCGGAGGCGAAAGAAGTGACCGAGATCAGCGGCAAGCTGGTCGGCTGGACCAAGGACCCGCTGGGCCGAGCGATTCTGGTGCTCGACAACGGGCAGGTCTGGAAAGTGATGGAATACAAACCGCTACTGGTTTCCACCGCGGGCACCACAACCATCAGAATCGAGCGACGGATGATGGGCGGCTACTATATGTCGGTCAACGGAGCCGACAGCAACCTGACCGTAATGCGTTTGAAATAAAGAGAATTCTCGGCCGCGGCACCAACCTTCGGTCGACTCGCCGCAGACTCTGACCACCGGTCATTGTGGCAAAAAGGTAACAGATCATCCCTTTCTGTATCCAGACGGTAAATTCCCCCTCCAAAAGACGTTGATATACCGAGTAAGAATGCACGTCATGCGTATTCTGAATAACTCGGGAGGCTCACTGAAATGAAAGAAGGTTTGGCTCGCTTCGGGCGCACCCCGTCGCGGCTGGCGTTGACCGCCGCGCTTGCGCTCACAGGGCTCGGAACCGCCACGGCGCAGGACCAACCTGCCGCCAGCACGTCAGCAGCGCCGGAAATGGAGGAAATCGTCGTCACCGGCTCGCGCATCAAGACCACCGACGCAACTGCTGCACAGCCTCTGACCGTCGTCTCGGCAGCGCAGATTCAGCAAACGGAGGCGATCAGCGCCGAGCAGTTTCTCATGAAGTTGCCGTCCGTGGATTTCTCGAACGGTCGCACCGCCAACGCCAATAACGGCGGCACCGGCTCGTCCCAAGTCGGTTTGCGTAACCTCGGCCCGCAACGCACGCTGATACTGGTCAACGGGTATCGCTTCCCGTTCACCGACTACGAGCAGAACCAGCCCTTCGATTCGGTCGATATCAACAACATCCCGTTGCCGATGATCGATCATATCGAAATCCTGCGCGACGGCGCGTCGTCGATCTATGGCGCGGACGCGATCGGCGGCGTCATCAACGTCGTCACCAAGAAGAGCTTCAACGGTTTGCAGCTCGACGGGCAGGTCGGTGAGACGAGCTATAGCGACGGGCTTCGCTATCAGGTGTCGGCAACCGGCGGCGCTGATTTCGAGAAGGGCAACTTTCTCGTCAATATCAGTCATGATTATCAGGATCCGATTACGACAGCGGCGCGCGTATGGGCCGTGAGCCAGCATCCCGAAGCCGATGTGAACAATTACGACAACCTGTCATCGCGCCTGACCGGCCTGGTCGGATTGATCGGGTCCGGCGCCAACCAGCATTCCTGGTACTTTCCCGCCGGCTTCAGTTCCGCGATTCGGGCAAGCCAAGCCTATACGCTCGGCTTCCCGATCGATTCCAAAGGAATTGCCTATGGCGGCGGCGGGCTGACGCCGGGCGATATTGCGATACCGGGGGCGGGAGTCTTCTTCGACTTCCTCCCGACCCAGGGCTTGGTGGCCGGATTTCAACGGACCCAGGCCAACTTCACGGGGCGCTACGACGTTACCGACAATGTCACTGTCGTGATGGAAGGCTTCTACACAAACCGCCAATCGCATGAGGTACTGAATCCGGAGCCGTTGGGGTACAACGTCCCGACGCCGCAATTCCCGACCATGTTCTCGCCGGCATTCCTGCCGAACGGGCAGCTCAACCCCTACAACCCGACCAATCAGCCGAACGCCGCCGCCCTCTACGGCGCATCCGCGGTTCACACCGACGTGCCGATCCTTACGCGTCGCTTTGAGAATGGTCCTCGCAACTACACGGATGATGTCAACACCTATCGATTCCGCGTTGGGCTCGAAGGCACGGTTTTCAATGATTACAATTGGGAGCTCGGATACTTCTATGGGAAGTCATCCGCCACTTACAACGTCGCGAACGAGACCAATTTCTTTCACCTGTCCCAGGAACTCGGGATGAACGCGTGCGGATCGGCACCCGGCTGCTCGGTCGCGAATTTCTTCGGCTACAACACGCTCACGCCCGCGCAAGCAGCGTATCTCGACTTCACGAATACCGATACGAGCGAAGAAAACCAGAACGATGTTTATGGCAACATCGCCGGCCCGATCCCATTCATTCCCGAACTACAGGGCGGCCCGATCAAGGCTTCTGTGGGGTTCGAATATCGGACCGACAGCATGTTCGATCATCCGGACTCGCTCGTATCGCAAGGAGACGCGGCGATCTATTCGTTGCCGACTCAGGGCAACTACGCGACATCGTCATTGTATGCCGAGGTGAACGCTCCGATTCTGAAGGACGAACCTTTCGCGAAACTGCTCAGCGTCGATGTATCCGCGCGGTACGACTACAATACGATCTTCGGCCGGGCGCTCACCCACAAGGTCGACATCGACTGGGCGGTCAATGACGACATTCGGTTTCGGGCCACCAACTCGACCGGCTTCCGGGCGCCTCAGCTGAAGGAGCTGTTTGCCGGGAAATCGATCGGTGAGATCGGCGGTGCCGACCCGTGCCAGCCCGGCGGTCAGTTCGCCGGCACCGCCGCATGCCTCGCATCGATCGCGGCCGCCGGCGGTACGCCGGCGAACGTACCGAAGCTGAACCAGATCACCGAAGCAATCGGCGGCAATCCCGCGTTGCATCCCGAAGTATCGCAGGAATGGACCCTCGGCACCGTCATCACGCCAACCGTGCTCAAGGGATTTTCGATGGCCGTCGACTATTATCGAATCTTCATCCGTAACGAGATCAGCAACTACGATGCCAATCAATTGCTGTCGGCTTGCTACGGCGGCACGCCATATCTGGTCTCGCAGGCGCAAGCTTGCGCCTTCGTCGGGCCAAGAACGCCGGGCACGGCGTCGCTCGGGATCGTCCAGGCGCTGAACGCAAACATCGGCGCGCAGCAGACCGATGGCATCGATGTCGATATGAGCTACAGTGTCGATGCGGAAACTGTCGGCTTGCCTTTGACGGGTACGTTCCTGATCAACGGCCAGGCGAATTATCTCATCAACGACAATCTGCTCGCGGGCGGCAACGTAACCGCTCAGGCCGGGACCTACGACCTGTACGGCGGCGACGCGGCCGAGCCGCGCTGGAAGGCGTTGCTGACCTTGGGCTACTCGCAGGACAATTGGTCCGTGAGTTGGAGCACCCGCTACTATGGCGGCGTGAAAAATGTCAGCCGCGCCAGCGATTGTGAGGGGGGAAGTGTTCCCTGTCCCGCAGTCGGCGCCGGAGACTATGAAGGCAACGAGGCGGCCGGCGTATTTTATCACGACATCAGCGCCACCTATTCCTTCGACAAATACACGGTGGTCGTCGGCGTCGACAATCTGTTCGACAAGGACCCGCCGTTCCTCTTCCCGACAGGCCAGAGCAACGCGGCGGGCGCGGCCGGTTACGACTTCGTCGGGCGCTTCGTCTATATGAGGGCAAGCGCGAAGTTCTGATACGGAATCACACACAAGCCGGGCCGGGCGCTTGCCGAAGCGCCCGGCTCTTTTTTTTGGGCCGAAGCAATCCTGCGCAAGAAATGATGCTGGCTCGGCGGCACTTGGACGCATCCGTCCGCAGGGACGGAAGGAATCGAAGATTTGACCCGTTTGTGATATGATGCCAAATCCGAGTCAGCCATGTAATTTCAGCCGAGTTGAGTCGGAATAGACACGCGACCAGTGACTCTAACATCTGGTCGTTGCAACGAACCCAAGGACGACAAGGGAGATCAGCGCCGCTCAGGTTGGTCATTTTTCGCGTGGAGAGCTTACGGTGAGACGATTCTCGATTGCACCAATTCTGAGCTTCCAAGATGCCATGTCCGTGCACGTGCTCCGTGCGCATGGTGCAATTTACAGCGAGCTCACCCGCTTGTTCGGCGCGAATCCCGCGCGATTTCACGAGATCCTGACCGGCGCGCTCTATCCCGGAAGCTGGGAGGCGGCGGTCGAGCGGCTGGCGCGCGGCGATGTCTGGCATCCCGCGATCGCGCAACTTGTCGAACGGTACGGCCGCGCGCAGGTGCTCACGACCGTCAAGGGCTCCAACCCGACGAAACGGCGCTTCCAGAAGGAGCTGAAGCGCCTTCGCAAGACCAGCCTGGTTTATAATCTGAGTTAGAGTTTCCGGCTTTCGACCGTCATCGGCATGCCGTTGCGCGCGCGCAACGTGATCAGCCCGACCGGCTCGATCCGCGCGCTGTCCGCCAGACGCAGGCGGTATCGGCTGGCAATCGTCGCGGTGAGCAGGATCGCCTCGGTCATGGCGAACGCGGCGCCGATGCAGATGCGCGGCCCGGCGCCGAACGGGACATAGGCGAAGCGGGGTCTGCCGGCGGACGCTTCCGGAGAGAAGCGCTCCGGGTCGAATTCATCGGGTCTTTCCCAGAGACGTCGATGGCGATGCAGGAGCCACGGAACGACCATCACGATCGAGCCCGCCGGAACATGCGTGTCGCGCAGCCGGTCGTCGTTGAGCGCCATGCGGGGCATGGTGTGCGCCGGTGGGTAAAGGCGCATCGATTCCTCGACCACCATGCGCGTATAGACGAGGTTCGGCATGTCATCGACGGTCGGCAAGCGATCTCCAAGGACGGCGATCAGCTCGCGATGCAGCTTTGCTTCGACATCCGGATGAAGCGAGAGCAGGTACCAGGTCCAGGCGAGCGCATTGGCCGTCGTTTCGTGGCCGGCGGTGAAAATCGTCGCGACCTGATCCCTGACCTCCTGGGCCGTCGCGGCCGTGCCGTCCTCCTCGGCCGCGAGCATCGCGGAGAGGAGATCGTCGGGACCGCCCTGTCGCCGTCTTTCGTCGATCAGCCGGCGAATCACCTGGTCGGCTTTGGCGAATATCCGCCTTGCCCGCCACCGCTCCGGCCGCGGCACCCAAGCCGGGAGGCCCAGCAGATCCGCGAAGCTCGGCCTCACTGCGGCCTGATAGGCCGCGACTGCCCCGCCGATCGTGGCGACCTCCGGATCGTCCGCGACCGAGAACATTGCCTCGGAAATGATCGCCAGCGTCAGACGGCTCATCTCGGCAGCGATGTCGATTGTCGTGGCGAGAGGAAGCCGGTCCCAGTCTTCCAACAAGCGCTCCGCGTGCTTGACCATCGCCGGCGCGAAGTCGGCGACCTTCCGCGCCGTGAAGGCGGGCGCCATGACCCGGCGCTGGCGGCGCCAGGATTCGCCCTCCGCCGTCAGCAGCCCTCGTCCAAGGCTGGGCTCGAGGAGCTGCCGCGCGATCGGCGATTTGACGTAATTGTCCGGATTTTCGAGCAGCACATGGGCGACAAGGTCCGGCGCGTTGGCGACGAACAAGCGCCGCTTGCCGAAGCGAAGCCGGATGATCTCGGCGTCGAATGCCTCCCTGTTCCACAGGCCGATCGTGCTTTCCCGCGCGGCCCGAACCCGCTGCCAGAGCGGCGCGCCGACCGGCAAGGGTGTCGGCATCGCGAGCTCGGGCATCGGCCGAGTCTCGGCTAGCGATAGGCCCGGAAGAATGCGCGCATGTCTTCCAGCAGCAGCGGTCCGTGCTCCATGGCCGCGAAGTGACCTCCGCCTGGCGCGTCGCGCCGATGCCGAAGATTGTAGGCGCGCCTCACCCAATTGTCGGGCGGCGAGGGGAGGAGATCGTTGGGAAACAGGCACAGACCGGTGGGCACCTCGACGCGCTCGCCGGGCCTGAGGAAGAATCCCGTCCCCTCGACGATCGACGTATAGAGCCAGGTGCTGGCATTGATGCCGGTCAGCCAATAAATCATGACGTTGGTGAGCAGATGGTCGAGATCGAAGGGCGGCGGCCCTTCCGATCCAGGCACTGTCCAGCCGTGGAACTTCTCGAGGATCCAGGCGGCGAGCCCGGCCGGCGAATCGGTCAGCCCGTAAGACAGCGTCTGCGGCTTGGTCCCCTGTATCATTTGATAGCCGGTCTCGCGCGCGGACTTCACGCGCGCCGCCTCCCGCCAGGCCGCTTCATCGGCGGCCAGCTCTTCGCCGCCCGCGCCGGCGGAGGGGATCAGCCCCAGCATGTTGAGATGAATTGCTGTCAGTCTTTGAGGATGGTCGAGCGCCAGCCAGGAGGTGACGCAGGCGCCCCAGTCGCCGCCCTGCGCGACGTAGCGCTCACAGCCGAGCACTTCGACCATCAATCCGTGCCAAAGCTTGGCGATCTCGCGCGGGGTGATCGGCGCCGGCGGCGGGTCCGAAAAGCCGTAGCCCGGAAGGCTCGGCACGATCACGGTGAATGCGTCGCGGACATCGCCGCCGAACCGCTCCGGATGGGCGAGCGGCTCGACGATATCGATGAATTCGACAACCGATCCCGGCCAGCCATGCGTGAGGATGAGCGGCAGCGGATCGTCGCCCGAACCGCGCTCGAGCATGAAATGGATCTTCAGCCCGCCGACTTCGGCCTTGTGTTGTGGAAAGCGGTTGAGCCGCTTCTCCCAATGCCGCCAGTCATAACGCGTGCGCCAATGCTCGACGACCTCGCGCATATAGGCGAGGTCGGTTCCGTAATGCCATTTCTTGGCCTTCGGCTCGATCGGCCACCGTGTATGTGCGAGCCGCTCCTTGAGGTCGGTCAGGACGTCGTCGGCAACGGCAATTTTGAACGGTTCGACGGAAAAGGTGTCGCGCATCGAGGGGCTCCTCGCTTTCCATTTCGTCATTCCCGCGAAAGCGGGAACGACCGAATAGACTTGGCGCCTGGCGGTTCAATCTCAGCAGAAATACGAGCCGCCATTCACCGTCAGCACGCTCCCGGTCGCGAAAGAGCCTTCACTGCTGGCCAGGAAGAGAACCGCGGCGGCGACCTCGTCCGGCTGCGCCATGCGACCCAGCGGCACGGTGGCTTCGAGCGCCTTGATCATCGAATCCGGGATGTTCGACATGATCGGCGTCGCGGTCGGGCCTGGATGGATCGCGTTTACGCGAATGCCGCGCGAGGCGAGCTCGCGCGCGAGACAGCGGGTGAAGCTCACGATCGCGCCCTTGCTCGCCGCATAATGGATCGAGCCTTCGCCGCTGGCCGCCGAGGTAGAGGCGATCGAGACGATGCTGCCCTTCGTACCGTGCTTCACCATGTTGCGGACCGCGGCGCGGGTGCAATGAAAGGTGCCGTTGATATTGACCCCCATCACCGCAGCCCAGCCCTCGTCGGTCATATGGATGATCTGGATGGGATCGATCGTCGGCGTTTCGCCGCGGGCGATCTGCTCGGCGCGCTGTGCTTGGGCTGTATAGAGCTCGGTGCTGCCGTCATTGGGCCCGCGGCCGATACCGGCATTGTTGACGAGGATGTCGATCTTGCCGAACGCCGCCTCGATCTTCGCAAAGGCGGCATCGACGGACGCGCTGTCCGCGACGTTGCAGGCGAGGCCCAGATGGCGCTTGGGATCCGCATCGCCGAGAATGGCGCGAGCCTTCGCTTCATCCATATCGAGCACCGCGACACGCGCCCCTTCGCGCGCCAGCCGCTTCGCGCTGGCCTCACCGATTCCACTGGCGCCGCCGGTGACGACCGCGCATTTGTTTTCGAGCAGCATCGGACCCTCCTTATTCCGCGACATGCATCTGGACGGATTTGCCGCCATCGACCGGCATGCAAATTCCGGTGACGAAGGTCGATTCATCCGATGTCAGGAACAGCACCGCGTCGGCGAGCTCCTTCGGCTGACCCCCGCGTTTCATCGGGATCGCAGCCGAAGATTTGGCCGCGCGTTCGGGCTGCAGCTTCGCGTAATTCTCAACGGCCGGCGTGAAGATCTGTCCCGGCGCGATGACATTGACCCGTACATTGTAGGGCGCCGCCTCCATCGCCGCGACGGCACTGAAATGGATGAGCGCGGCCTTGGACGCCGAATAGCTGCTCATCATGGTCATCGCCAAAAGGCCGTTCGTCGATGCAATGTTGACGATCGAGCCGCGCTTCTGCTCGTACATGATCCGAAGCGCGGCGCGCGTGCCGACGAAAACGGCCTCTGCATTGACGCGAAAGTCGCGCCGCCAATCCTCGAGCGTAGTGTCAAGGATCGAGGCGTAGGTCACCGACATCGCGTTGTTGACCAGCGCGTCGAGCCGCCCATGCTTTTTGGCCGTATCGGCGATGGCGCGCTCGAAGGCGTCGGCGTCGCCGACATCGAGCTTCAGCGCCTCGACCGAGCCGCCGGCTGCGCGGATCGCCGCCTCGGCTTCGGCGAGCGGCTCCGCGCGACGTGCGCAGATGACCACATGCGCACCTTCTTCGGCGAGCCGGAGGCCCGTGGCGCGGCCGATGCCCTCGCTGCCGCCGGTGATAAACGCAATCTTCCCCTTCATCCGCTCGCCCATGTCATCCTCCCTCAAGCCAGCGCAGGATAATCGGTATAGCCCTCTGCGCCCGGCGTGTAGAGCGTCTTGCGATCGAAGCGCGCCAGCTCGGCGCCTTCACGGAAGCGCCGCACGAGATCCGGGTTAGAGATAAAGAACCGCCCGTAGGAGATCGCGGCGGCGCGCCCCGCACGCACGAATTGCTGGCCGGTTTCTAAGGTCAGGCTCTCATTCAACACTAGCGGGCCTTTGTAATTGCCCTCGGCGAGCGCAAGGCTGTCGACTTCAGGGATCTTAAGATAGATGAGATGCAAATAGGCGAGGCCCATCGGATCGATCGCGCGCATCAGCGCGCCATAGGTCTCCGCCGGATCGGCGTCCGCGATGTCGTTGAACGGATTGCCCGGGCAGATGCGGATCGCAACCCGTCCGGGGCCAATCGCGCCGGCCATTGCTTCCAGCGCCTCGACGGTGAACCGAATCCGGTTCTCGACCGGCCCGCCATAGCCATCCGTCCGCTTGTTGGTTCCAGTCGAGAGGAACTGCATCGGCAGATAACCGCTCGCGGCATGCAGCTCTACGCCATCGAAGCCCGCGGCCATCGCGTTGACGGCCGCTTGCCTGAATTCGTCGATGACAGCCGCGATCTCGTCGGTCTCGAGCGCATGCGGCTCGTCGAAATCGACCATGCCGGCGGCGTCCGTATACATCTGACCCTGAGCCCGGATGGCGGAGGGCGCCACCGTCGGCGCACCCGGATCCTTGTTCAGCTTGCTCGCGATTCGGCCGCAATGCATCAGCTGAAGCACGATCTTGCCGCCCTCGGCATGGACGGCGTTGGTGACGCGCCGCCAGCCCGCGATCTGCGCCTCACTATGAATCCCAGGCGTGCGGCAATAGCCCTTTCCGGCGGCGCTGGGCTGCGTGCCCTCGGTCACGATCATGCCGGCGCCGGCGCGCTGGCGATAATAGGCGACGGCGAGGTCGGTCGGCACGTCCCCCGCGCCGGCGCGGCTCCGCGTCATCGGCGCCATGACGATCCGGTTGGCGAGACCGATCTCACCGAGCCGGACCGGGTCGAACAGGTCGGCCATGTTCAGCGCACGCGGACCGAAGGCGGCTTCTGGCCGCGCCGCATCGTCTCGATGAATTTTTCGAGCGGCGCGGGCTCGGCGACCGGCGTCTCGGGCGGCCCCTTGCGTGACCAATATTCCTTCCATGACGGAAACAGGTCGTGGAATGTGCCTTCATAGGGCTCGCGGCCCGGCCAGCGCATCTTGCGGTTGCCGATCGGCGGCTTGTTGAGATCGGTCGCGTACCAATAGAGCGGCAGGCGGCGGCGGAAATACCAGCGACCGTCGATCCGCTCGTACTTGTCGAAATACATCATTTGCATGATGACCCATTCCGCACCGGTCTCATGCTCGTTCTTGGAATAGACGATTCCTTGCGCATGATCCGGATCGTCGAACTCGATGATGTGGCCGCCGATATGGTGCGAAGTGCCGTCGAATTGCATCCGGTGGGTTTCGTCGAACCAGTCTCTGAGCGCCGCCCGCCCGGATTTGTCCTTGCTGACCTTCACATCCTCGGGAAATAGATTGGCCCAGGCATCGGCGTCCCGCATGTCCAGCGCCAGCGAATATTTGGCGGCGAGCTGGCGGATCTCGTCGATCGATTCGAGCCGGTCGATGCGCGCCTCCAGGCTCTTGGGCTCGGCTGATTTCGGTTTGGTCGCCATCCGTTGTTCTCCCATTTAGCGAGGACCCAAATCCTGTGGCTTGAGGTCGACCGGCGTGCTGGCCGCTCCGGATTTGAGAAAACTCACCAGAGCGAGCAGTTCCTGGTCGGTGAAGCGGGACAGATCGTGCTTGTAAGCCTGTGCCCCGGCGAGGGGCTCGACTTTCGCGACGTCGGTCTTTTGCCATGTGCGCAGAACCGGCGGCACCGAGGAAAGATCATAGACGCGGATCGCATCGCGCCTGTCGCTCTGCCGGATGCCGATATAGGTTCCCCCATTCTTGAGCGTCACCGTCACCGCCGGATAATCGGGATCTTCCGCTGCCGGGTGAAGCAGCGCCTGATAGATCCGGCTCGGCGTTTTGTCTGCGATGGTCGCGAGGTCCGGTCCAATCGGGCCGCCGCCGCCGCCATAGCTATGACAGGCCGAGCAGGACCCGGCGCGCGTCTCGTCGAAGAATAGATCCGACCCGGCCAAGGCCTGCTTGCCCGCCGGCGGATGGACGCTGCTCGGATCGAATGGAGTCGCGCGACCTCTGTCGGGCGACAGCGACTCGATGAAGGCGACCAGCGCATCGACCTCGTGCGGCTGCAACGTGCCTTTGAAAGACGGCATCGGCGTGCCGGGGCGGCCGTTCAGGATCGTGTCGCGGATGTATTCGGGTGGAAAGTCGCGATTCTGCAGCGATGGCCCGCGTCCTCCGGCACCGCCCGCGCCGTGGCAGTAGGAGCTGCTGCAGGAGGTCGTGAAGACGTTGGTGCCCAGCATGACCTGCGCGTTCGCATCGGCCGAGGTCGCGCCCGGCACCGCGGCGCCGGCTCTGCCACACGCGAACAGGAGCGCGATTGCGCCGAGAATTGCGACTCGTATCACGGTGTCACCGTCTTGGTCTTTTCCGGCAAGGCGAAAACGAACAGCACCGATCCGATCGGCGGGATCTGATTCTTGTATTCGGGCCAAAGCTGCGGCACCAGCGACCCGGGCGGCGAGTTCATGCCGGATCCGATCGCCATATATTGTCGGCCCTTCACGGCATAGGTGATCGGG
>Ga0070738_10001521_pt1 | contig 45185 bp, 39 predicted proteins | sample Coa_R2_2_FD_66446 | JGI IMG/M metagenome (GOLD analysis project Ga0070738, IMG submission 66446) | Surface soil microbial communities from Centralia Pennsylvania, which are recovering from an underground coalmine fire - Coalmine... | ecosystem: Environmental > Terrestrial > Soil > Unclassified ...
GGATCGCCGTTTCCCCCGTTGGAGTCATTGATCAAATTCACCATGTTTTGCAAGACGGTGGCGATGGTGTCGGTGGAGAGGACGGTGTAGGTGTAGTTTGCGCCATTGATGGTGATGGTGACGGTATCGTTGGCTTGAATCGTTCCGCTGATGTCTACCTCGCCCTGGGCGTAGACTTCCAGGCTGGCGGCGTTGCGGATGCCGGTGATCGAAAGCTGGACGTCGCCCGGGGTGAAGACTAAAATGCGCCGGTTGCTGGGATCGGCGGCGTAGAGATTAACGCCGTCCCAGGCCAGCGAAGTGGGCGAAGGAATGACGTTGGCGGCGGATTGAAGCAATAGAGGATGAAACAGGTCCGTCATGCTGGTCACGACGCTGGCGAATTCGTCCGGCTGGCCGAGAACGACATCTGCTTCGGCGGCGTTCTGCGTGGGGATTTTGTTATACACCAAAATGCGGTCGTTGCCTCCATCGGCGACAAACAATCTCTGGCCGTCGGAAAGAGCGAAGCGAGGATAATCCATGGTCCGGCCGCAGCGCGCCGGATATTCGACATTGCCGTTGGAGTCGAGCACGGGGTTGCCGTTGGCGTCGAGAACTTGCGGGCAGAGATTGGTATAGTCGTTGGGCGTGGCGCTTTGAAAATTGACCTGGCCGATTTCCACATCCGCTGCGACGTAGTTATGCGTGGGAATGGAGTTCCAGATCAGCACGCGATTGTAGCCCAGGTCGGCGACATACAGCCGTATTCCATCGGTCGTCACCGATACCGGGTTGAGCATTGTGCTGGAGGTGGGCTTTAACGCGGAGGAATCCACCGGGACAGGAGAGACGGTGGTAAAGTCCGGCTGACCCAGCACCACATCGGCGGGCTGATTGTTCTTGGTGGGAATGGAATTCCAAATCAGGATGCGGTTGTTCTGCGTGTCGGCGACGTAGAGCTTTCCGTTTTTAATCCAGACTCCCTGAGGACCGCGAAAGCTGGAGGCATTGACGGCGATGGCTTGGACGGTATTGAAATCGGGCTGTCCTAAGACGAGGTCCGCGGGCTGGCCGTTAAAAGTCGGGATCGAATTCCAAATGAGAATGCGATTGTTCTCCGTATCGGCGACGGCGAGGATTCGTCCATCCGAGGCGACGCCGGTGGGCGTACGCATGCCCGTCTGAGAGGTATGGAAAGCGGTGCTGACAAAATCGGGCTGGCCGAGCACCACGCTGGCTTGGCCCACGCAAACGGGACAGCGCCCGCTATAGGCGGGAATGACGCTATCAGGAAGCGGCCAGGACTGGGAAACGTTTTCAAAAAGGAGAACCCGATTATTCACGGGCGTGTAGCCTTCACGGTTGGAATCGGCGACGAACAAAGTATCGCCCGCAAAGGCGATTCCCGCCGCGCCGCCGATGAGCGTGTCAGAGGCGCCGGGAATCTGCGCGGTGAAATTGGCCTGCCCGACGACCAGCCGCGCGCCTTGTCCGGTTACAAAACCCTGGGCCAGAGCCAAGCTGGCACACAGTGAAAAAAAAGCACAGAATTTAAGCATTTGCAGAGACTTGAGCGGGTTGACCTTCAGTATAACAACGAGTGTGACGTTTAACAGAGGGAGCGCGTTCCATGGCGGTGGATAGGGCTCGAAGGGAAGGCGGAGCGCCTGCGCCTAGCGCGAAGCGGAGGGAAGCCAGACCTCCAGGCAGGCTCCGCCCTCGCTGCGGTTGCTGGCGCTGATGGCGCCGCCGTGCTGGGTGACGATGCCTTCGGCGACGGTCAGGCCGAGACCGGTGCCGCGGGCGTCCAGCCGCGTCGTCACAAAGGCGCTGAAGATGTCCGGGAGCAGGTCGGCGGGGATGCCGGGCCCGTTGTCTTCGACGCGCACGGCGATGCCGGGTTCGCCGGACCGTTCGGCGCGGCGCCCGCGCACGACGATCTGGCCATGCGCCGGCTCAACGGCGTTCAGAGCGTTGCGCAAGAGGTTCACGAAAACCTGCGCCAGGCGATCCGAATTGCCGACGATACGGTCGTCGGCGCCGACTTCATTGACGAAATCCACGCTGGAGGCCTTTTCGTCGATGGCGACGAGCGACCAGGCCTCGTCGATCAAATGCCTCAAACCCAGGGGCTCCAGGCGCTGGTTCCGCACGCGGGAAAAATCGACCAGGCTTTCGCTGATGCGGCGCAGGCGTTGCGTGACCCGCTGCATGCGCTCCAGGCGATCCAGGGTCTGCGGATCGCGCGAAGTTTCAAGCAGCTTCTCGATAGAGCCCGCTAGCACGGCCAGAGGCGTGTTTAATTCGTGAGCGACGCTGGCCGATAGCAGACCCAAGCTGACCAAGCGGTCTTGTTCTTCCAGACGGCGAAGGGCCGCGGCCAATTCATCCTCTTGGCGGCGCAGCGACGCCACCGTCTTGTTGCGGGAGCGCATGAGATAGCCGATTTCATCGCCCAGGATCTCGTGCTCGGGAATGAGTTCCCGCCCGCGATCCCCAGCTTGAGTGGCCGCGTCGGCTTCGAGCATTTTTCCCAGGGGGCGGTACACATAGAACGGCATGATCACCAACTCCAACAACAGCACCGCCAGCACATAAATGACGCCGAGCACCAAAAACAGCGTAAGCCGCGCTCGCATCACCGCGCGCCGGTAGGCTTGTTGCGGAATTTGATCGCCGAGAAAGGAACCCGGCGGCGCCGCGGCGCGAGTTTGATTGAGGATTTGCATTTCGCGGCTCTGGGCGCCGGCGACTTGCCTTTCGTAGAGCGGGATCAGAGTGAAATAGGTGGCGCAAGTGAGCACTAAGAAGAACAAATTGTGCAGCACCATCAGCTTCGGCCTGACCTTGAGGTCGCCGAAGATTCTTGCTATGCTAAATTTATTCTTTTGGGGCAAGAATCATTGCTCCGGTTGCAGAAGCCATCCGGTTATGATAGAAAATTTGACAGCCTTCCTGGAATGCAATTGAAGCATGGCCGCCATCTTTCCAAAGTCTTCTGACCTCATCTTAAAAGCAGCGGGCGCGGCGATCGGCTTGGGAGCAGTGGCCGCAATCAGCGCCTACGCCTATTATTCCTATCCTACGGTGATCGACACGGGCTATCAGCCTGTGCAGCCAGTGCCATACAGTCATAAACTGCATGCCGGGGATCTGGGTCTGGATTGTCTGTACTGCCACTACACGGTAAATAAGGCGGCGTTCGCGGCTGTTCCGCCCACGCAGGTTTGCATGAACTGCCACACGAAAGTAAAGGATCAAAGCCCGCGGCTGGAATTGGTGCGGGAAAGCTTCCGCACCGGGCAGGCGATTCCGTGGGTGCACATCCACAGGCTGCCGGATTTCGTTTTTTTCAACCACGAGGCGCACGTGACGGCCGGAGTGAGCTGCGTGAGCTGCCACGGACGGATCGATCAGATGGTGGAGGTTCACCAGGAAAAGCCACTGAACATGGCGTTCTGCCTGGCATGCCATAACGATCCGGCTCCGAACATCCGGCCGGCAGAGCTGGTGACGAGGCTGGATTGGGTTCCGGATCGCGATCCGCGCCAGATCGGCGAAGAGATCGTCGCGCAGAAGCATTTGCATCCGCCTTTGAACTGCTCGGGGTGCCACCGCTGAAAGCGGCAGGAAGAGACGATGAGTCTGATCAACATTACGCAGAAGGGCACGGGGCCGAAGTATTGGCGAAGTTTAGATCAGCTTGCCAATACGCCCGAATTCCAGGCCTGGATGAAGCGCGAGTTTCCGGAGAGCGTGAAAGAGATCGAGATGGATGGAAGCTCGCGGCGCACGGCGCTGAAGCTGATGGCGGCGTCGTTTGGACTGGCGGGGCTGACGGCGTGCAGCCGCCCGGTGGAGCACATCTTTCCGATTTCGAAAAACGTCGAGAACTATATTCCGGGCGAGAAATATTACTACGCGACCATTCTGTCGCTGGCGGGCCAAGTGGCGGGGCTTTTGGTGGAGACGCACGACGGCAGGCCAACGAAGATCGAGGGCAATCCGGACCATCCTTTCAGCCAAGGAGCGGCGACGGCGTTGGCGCAAGCTTCGCTGCTGAATCTGTACGATCCGGACCGCTCGGCGAAGGTGCTGGAAAGCGCAAAGGAGTCGAGCTGGGAACGATTTGAAGCGTATGTCAAGGGGCTGAATCTAGGCGATGGCTCCGGGCTGCGGTTTTTGAGCGAAAGCGTTACATCGCCGTCGCTGGCGGCGCTTCGAGCGGAAACGCTCAAGAAATTTCCGAAATCGAAGTGGATTGAGTACGAAGCCTTCCAGCGCACCAACGGCCGCGAAGGGGCGATGATCGCCTTTGGCCAGCCGGTGAATATTCAGACCAACTTCGACAAGGCGAAGGTGATTTTGGCGCTGGATTCGGATTTTCTGGGGCTGGACTGGACGACGCCGCTTCCCACCAAGCAATTCTCATCGCGCCGGCGGATCGACAGCGAAGAGGCTTTCGACAAAATGAACCGGCTGTACTCGGTGGAGAGCCAATTTTCCATCACTGGGGTGAACGCGGACCACCGGCTGAGGATGGCGGGATCGGAGATCAAGCAGTTTGCGGCGGATCTGGCGGTGGAGCTGGGCGCGCTGGCCGGGCTTCCCATCGTGAACGGCGACCGGCGCACGAAGTTCCTAAAAGCGGCAGCGAAGGATTTGAAAGCCGCCGGAGGGGAGGCTCTGGTGATCACCGGCCCGCGGCAGCCGCCGATCGTGCACGCGCTGGCGTTCCTGATGAATCAGACGCTCGGGTCGCTGGGAAATACGATTACGTTTACCAAGGCGCCGGCCGAGGAGCGCGTGGAAGCAGGAGTGGATGCGCTGAAGAACCTGACCAGCGAGATGAATTCCGGGCAGGTGACCACGCTGGCGGTCCTGGGCGGAAATCCGGCCTATAGCGCGCCCGCGGATTTGCAATTCGCGGCGGCCATGGCGAAGGTGGCGAATTCGATTCATTTGGGGCCCGACGAAAACGAAACCGCGGCGGCGGCCAAGTGGCACATCCCGGAGGCTCATTTTTTGGAGAGCTGGGGAGATGGGATAACCGCCACGGGCGTGGCATCGATTCAGCAACCGGTGATTGAGCCGATTTTTGGCGGCAAGACGGCGCTGGAAATCGTAGCGCTATTCGCGGGAGCCAAACAGACCAAGGCTCACGACATTGTTAAGAGCTATTGGACCCAGCAATGGCCCGCGGCGGAACGCGACAAGACGTGGCGGAAGGCGCTGAATGACGGAGTCATTCCGGGCAAGGCTTTCGAGCCGGTGAAGGTTACGGCCGACGCCAAGCGCATCGGGGCGGCGTGGGCGGCGGAGCCAAAACCGGCGCAAGGCGGCGTGGAGGTTGGGTTCGTCCCTTCGGCAGCGGTTTGGGACGGCCGCTACGCCAACAACGGCTGGATGCAGGAAGCGCCGGATCCGATGACCAAACAGGTATGGGGCAACGCGGCGCTGATCAGTCCGGCGACGGCTCGCGCGAAAGATTTGCACGATGGGGACGTGGTGACTCTGAGGCGGGGCGGCGTCATGATGGAAGCGGGAGTGCTGCTGCAACCGGGCCTTGCCGACAACGTCGTGATGATCGCGCTCGGATATGGACGCGCTCGCTGCGGCCGCGTAGGAAAGGACGTAGGCTACAACGCGAATCTGATCCGCACCACCGACGGATTCTGGTACAGCCCGGGTTTCGAAATCGCCAAGACCGGCCAAACGTTCGAGTTCGCCACAACGCATGAGCGCGGCCTGGCCGAGCACATGAACAACCGGCCGCTTTACCGCGAAACCACGGTTGAAGAATACAGGCGGAATCCCAAAGTCATCGAGGCGATGAACGAGCTGCCGGAGCTCCATTCGGTTTATCCGGAACGCACCTACGACGGCGAATACCAATGGGGGATGGCCATCGATTTGGGGGCCTGCACGGGCTGCAACGCCTGCGTGGTGGCATGCCAGGCGGAAAACAACGTTCCGATCGTCGGCAAAAAGCAGGTGATTCGCGGACGCGAAATGCATTGGCTGCGCCTGGACCGCTACTACGTCGGCTCGGAGGACGAGCCGCGCGCGGTGGAGCAGCCGATTCCGTGCATGCAGTGCGAGAATGCGCCGTGCGAGAACGTCTGCCCGGTGGAGGCGACATCGCATAGCGACGAAGGCTTGAACGACATGGTCTATAACCGCTGCGTTGGCACGCGGTATTGCGCCAATAACTGCCCGTTCAAGGTGCGCCACTTCAATTTTCTTAACTTTCACAAGGACGATCCGCAGATCTGGAGCATGGTGTTCAATCCGGACGTCACGGTGCGGATGCGCGGGGTGATGGAAAAGTGCACCTATTGCGTGCAACGCATCCAGGAAGCGCGGATCAAGACGAAAGTCGAGGGGCGGCGCAAGATTCAGGAAGGCGAGGTTCAGACGGCCTGCCAACAGACGTGCCCCGCGGAGGCCATCGTGTTCGGCAATCTAAACGATCCCAATTCCAGGGTTTCAAAACTCAAGAAGCAGGAGCGCAATTACGGCATGCTGGCGGAAATGGATTTGAAGCCGCGGACGACGTATTTGGGCCGGCTGCGCAATCCCAATCCGGAGTTAGGCGTATGAAGCTTTTTTGGAAAAACAAGCCGCGCCAGGGAGTCTGCCCGCAGCGCCGCGCGGGAGAGCCGGTTTCCGGCAAGAGGGCGGCGGGCGGTCCCGCGAATTTCGCGAAAGCGCCAAGGACGCAAAGCGTGCGATGAGCGTCGTCGTCGAGCAGGATCCGAAGTTGCTGGAGGTGAACCCTCCGCTGGTGCAGGGCAATCCGAGCTACCACGATATTACGGAGCGCATCAGCGCCATCATCGAGCCCGAGGTCGGGCAAACGCCCATGAAATACTGGATTACGCTCGGCGTCACCGCGTCGCTCACGGTGCTGCTGGGCGGGATGCTAGCGTATCTAGCGGTGACCGGCATCGGCGTTTGGGGCAACAACCGTCCGGTTGGCTGGGCGTGGGACATCACGAATTTCGTTTTTTGGATCGGCATCGGCCATGCCGGCACGCTGATATCGGCGATTCTGTTTTTGTTCCGCCAGAAGTGGCGCACATCGATAAACCGCAGCGCCGAGGCGATGACGTTGTTCGCGGTGATGTGCGCGGGCATTTTCCCGCTGTTCCATACGGGCCGCCCGTGGCGGGCCTATTGGCTGTTTCCGGTTCCCAACACCGATCACAACGTTTGGCAAAACTTCCGCAGCCCTCTGATTTGGGACGTGTTCGCGGTTTCTACGTATTTCACGGTTTCGCTGTTGTTCTGGTACACCGGCCTGGTGCCGGATCTGGCGACTTTGCGCGACCGGGCGGCCACCAAGATCCGCCAATATGCGTTTGGCCTCTTTAGTCTGGGATGGCGCGGGTCGGCGCGGCACTGGCGCCACTACGAAGCGGCCTATCTGATATTGGCCGGCATCTCGACGCCGCTGGTGCTTTCGGTCCACTCCGTTGTGAGCTTCGACTTCGCCACCAGCGTGATTCCCGGCTGGCACACCACCATCTTTCCGCCTTACTTCGTCGCCGGCGCCATTTTCTCCGGCTTCGCCTGCGTGATGACGCTGCTGCTGATTGCGCGATGGACGCTGAACCTGCAAGACTTCATCACCATGAAGCACCTGGAGAATATGAACAAGATCATCCTGGTGACGGGCTCGATTGTGGGCTACGCCTATTGCACGGAGTTCTTCATCGCCTGGTACAGCGGCAGCATCTACGAGCGGTTTACGTTCTTAAACCGCGCCTTCGGCCCGTACTGGTGGGCGGCGTGGTCGATGTACACCTGCAACGTATTTATTCCGCAACTTTACTGGTTCAAAAAGATGCGGACGAATTTGTGGGTGATGTTCATCATCAGCATTACCACCAATATCGGAATGTGGTTCGAGCGATTTGTGATTATCGCCACCAGCCTGACGCGCGACTTTCTGCCGAGCTCGTGGTGGTTCTATCACCCCACCTACGTAGACGTCTGCACGTTTCTGGGCACCATCGGACTGTTCCTGAGCCTGTTTTTGATTTTCGCGCGCTTCCTGCCGTTGATCGCCATATCGGAGGTAAAAGGCGTGCGCGCTTATGAGAAACACGCCTTTGCGGCCACGGCGGCCGCGGGCATGAAGGAGATGCGTTAGAAATGCCCGCGCAACTCGATCTGGAGCAAATCAAAGAACGCCTGGGCATCGGAGCCGATAAAGTCTACGGCGCGATCGGCGGTTTTGACGATCCGGACGAATTGGTCGAAGCCGGCCGTAAAGTGCGCGCGATGGGCTACACGAAAATCGACGCGATGACGCCGTTTCCGGTGCATGGCATCGACGAAGCCATCGGCGTTCCGCGGTCCAAGTTGGGCTGGATCGTGGTGGTGTTTTCGATGACCGGGCTGTGCGCCGCGCTGCTGCTGCAATGGTTCGCCGGCGCGGGACCGATGAATTCGCTGCTGCTGCGGTTTGGCCTCAGCGGATATCCTCTGATGGTCGGCGGAAAGCCCTTTTTCGATCTGAGCTACTCCGTGCCGGTGGATTGGGAGTTAACCGTGCTTTTCACCGCTTTCGCCGCCTTTATCGGCATGTGGGCGCTCAACGGACTGCCCCGGCTGTATCACCCGTCCATGAATTATAAGAATTCGCACCGCGCCACCGACGACGGTTTTTTGCTGATCATCGAGGCGGACGATCCGCAGTTCAGCCCGGCGAAAACCGCCGAGGACTTGCGGCGCGTGGGAGCGCAGGATGTGGAGGTGGTGGAAGGATGAGGAAAGTGTTCGCCGGCGCGCTTGCATTGGCTGGCCTCGCTCTGTCGGCTTGCTCCGGCGTGCAGCGCGATCCGCCGCCGATCGTGTGGTGGGACATGAAGCGGCAGTTGAAGTTCCGCACCGAGGGCGAGACGGGGCTGTTCGCGGACGGGCGCAACACGCGGCCCATTCCGGAAGACACCGTTTACCGCGGCGCCACATACGAAGACACGCCGTACTACACGGGCATGGAGGGCGACAAATACGTCGGGCGCATGCCGGTGGAGATCACGCCGGATTTGCTGCGTCAGGGCCAACTGCGGTTCAACACGTACTGCTCGCCGTGCCATGACCGCACGGGGTCGGGCCGGGGAACGGTGCCGACGCGGCTTACGGCGGACGGGCAAGCCTGGCAGCCGGCCAATCTCACCGAAGACCGGTTGGTGGAGGCCGCCGATGGAGATCTTTTCAACGTGATCACAAACGGCCGCCGGACCATGCCCGCATACAAGTATCAGATTGTCACGGCGGACCGCTGGGCGATCCTCGCATACGTCCGGCTGCTGCAACGCGCCGCGCACGGCACCTTGAACGACGTGCCCGAAAATTTGAGGGCGGAACTGAAATAAGATGGCTCATCCTGCAATTCATTCCGGGAATTATCAGCTCGACGCGGAGCGGTGGTCGGTGGGGCGCAACGCCTTGCTGTTTACGGCTTTGGTTTCGCTGGCGTTATGCGTCTTCGGCTATATCGAGAATCCGGAGCGGTTTTTTCAATCCTGGCTGATCGGCTTCACCTTCGCCACCGGCATCGGTCTGGGGGCGTTTTTCTTCATCGCGGCGCAGCATCTGAGCGGCTCGGCCGCGAGCGTCACGGTGCGGCGCATCATGGAAAACATCATGATTACGCTGCCGGTGTGCTGGCTGCTGTTTGCGCCGCTGGGGTTTGGGCTGAAGCACGTTTACTCCTGGGCTCACCCAGACGTTGCGGCGGCGAGTCCGGAGATTCAAGCCAAAGGCGCGTATCTCACCGGGAAATGGTTTGTGCTGCGGACCTGCGGCTACTTCGCGCTGTGGTCGATTTGGACCATCGCCATGTACCGGCAGAGCGTGAAGCAGGACCGGGAGCGGTCGGCGCGGCAGATGCACATCATTTCGCGCTGGAGTGCGCCGGGATTGTTTCTGGCGGTGGTCGTCGGAACGCTAGGCGCCTATGATTGGCTGATGTCGGTGCAGCCGGCGTGGTACTCGACGATTTTCGGGCTGTACTACTTGTCGGGCGGGGCGCTTTCCTTCATGGCCGTCACGGTGCTGATCTGTCTCGGCTTCCGGCGGGCAGGAATCTTGAAAGACACGATCACCTTTGAGCATTACCACGATCTGGGCAAGTGGCTATTCGCTCTCACCGCGTTTTATACGTATATCGGCTTTGCGCAATACCTGTTGATCTGGTACGCGAATCTCCCGGAGGAAACCATTTTCTACCGCGTGCGAAGCCAGGGCGGCTGGCTATGGCTCAGCCTGGCGCTGCCGTTTTTGCGATTCTTTATCCCGTTCTTCACGCTGCTGTGCCGCGGCGCGAAGCGCAACCTGACGATCATCGGGGTGGTGGCCGGCTGGAGCCTGATTGTGGAGTTCATCGACCTGTTTTGGGTGACCATGCCCGTGCATCAGCCCAGCGGTCCCCAGTTTCATTGGCTGGATTTCGCGGCGCTGGCGGCGGTATTCAGCATTTGCGGCTTGACGTTTTGGAGCCGCTTCCGCAACAACAAAATGGTTCCGGTAGGCAATCTGCGGTTCGAGCAGAGCTTGCATTTCGAGAATGCCTGAGAAACGAACTCATGAGCGACTACGAACATCCCATTGAGCCTCACGATCCCAGCGAGGGATTTGACCGCACCGAGCCTAACACCGGCGCGATCTGGGCGTTCGCGATCGGCAGCGTGATCATTCTGGTCGTGGTGATCGGGGCGCTTCAGCAGTATTTCGAAAAGATCTGGAACCAAGCCGTCTATGAAAAAGTCTTGACGGCGCCGAGCGAAGTGCGGAAAGAAGTAACCAACCGCGACGATTGGGACCTGACCCACTACATGTATCTGAATAAGGACAAGGGGCAGGTGCGGATTCCGCTAGAGCAGGCGCAAAAGCTATTCATGCAGGAGATCGCGGCCGGCAAACCGTTCTACCCCGGCAAGACGACCGTGCCGAAAAAGGAAGAGCCGGATACGAGCGCGCCAGCGGCGCCGGAAGCGCAAAAGCAATGATGTTTTTCCCGCAACTCGGCAGGGCCCGCAGAGAGTCTGGGACGATTCTCGCGCTGCTGGTTGCCGCGACCTCGATCTTTGCGGGCGGCTACGAATCGCAAGTGGGAGGACCAAAGATCGGCGATCCCGCCACGCTGCCGCCGGGCTTCGTTCCGCGCGAGGCGGAAGGCGTGAGAGTGGACGAGCACTTGGGCTTGCCGGTCGACCTGAGTTTGACATTTACCGACGAAGAGGGGGCACAAGTTCCGCTCGGCAGCTTTTTCCATAAGGGGCGCCCGGTGATCCTCGATCTGGTCTACTACCAATGCCCGATGCTGTGCAATCTTCTTCTGAACGGCCAGACGGAAGCAATGAAACAGATTCCATGGACTCCCGGCGACCAGTACGAGGTGGTCACCGTCAGCATCAATCCGAAAGAAACCCCGGAGATGGCGCGGCAGAAGAAGAATACGTATTTGAACGATTACGGCAGGCCCGCGCCCGGGTGGCATTTCCTCACCGACTTTAACGGTCACGCCAAAACGCTAGCCGAACAGATCGGCTTTCACTACCGCTACGACCGGCGCCAGGACCAATATGCCCATCCGGCAGCTTTCACGATTTTGACGCCAGAAGGCAAAGCCGCGCGATATCTCTACGGCATCCGCTTCCGCCCTATCGACGTGCGGTTTGGATTGGCCGAGGCTTCCGAAGGCCGGATGACGGCGACCGTCGAGAAAATCCTGCTGCTGTGCTACCACTACGATCCAAACGCCAACCGATACGTATTGTTCGCCTCCAATTTTATGAAGGGCGGAGGGGTGGTGACGGTGTGCGTTCTGGCGTTCTTCATCTGGCGCATGTTCAAGGCCGAAAAGCTGCGCGGGGCGGCCGCGGGAGTGCACGGAGTTCATAGAGAGGGAACGGTTTAATGGAGTGGCTGACTAGATTGATGATGCCTCCGGCGGGCTCGGAGTACGCCAAGGAAATCGACTTCATGTACATGGGCCTGTTCTGGCTCTGCGGTTTCCTGTTCCTGACGATCGTGATCCCGGCGTTTTATTTCATTTGGCGCTACCGCCACAGACCGGGAAGGGTGACGCCCCATGTCACCCACAACACGGCCGTTGAGATCGTCTGGACCATTATTCCGCTGCTGATTTGCGTGGCGATCTTTTTCTGGGGACTGAAAGGCTGGATGGAATACGCGGTGGCGCCGGGCGACGCCATGGAAGTCCAAATCACGGCGAAAAAATGGTTGTGGCAGTTCGAGTACCCGGACGGCTCCCGTACGATAAACGACCTGCACGTTCCGGTCAACAAGAACGTGAAATTCGTCATGACGAGCGAGGACGTGATCCACGATTTCTTTGTTCCCGACATGCGCGTCAAGCACGACATTATTCCGGGCCGCTACACGGAAGTCTGGTTTAATCCCACCGCGCTGGGCAAACATGTCATCACTTGCGCCGAGTATTGCGGCAAGGGGCATTCGGACATGCACGCGGTGCTGACCGTCGAAAACGACGCCGATTTCGCCAAGTTTTTGGAGACGGGCGGAACGGAGTGGGAAGACTATTTCAACGGCAAAGATCCCCACAAGACGCCCGCCGATTGGGGCAGGGTGCAGTATGAGACCAAGGGTTGCAATTCCTGTCACACGCTGGATGGAACCAAGAGCAAAGGCCCCAGTTGGAAGGGCATTTGGGGAAAAATGGAGACGCTGAACAACGGACAGAAGGTTTTAGTGGACGAAGCGTACGTCCGCGAATCGATGATGAACCCGTCGGCTAAGGTGGTCAACGGGTTTGAGCCGATCATGCCCTCGTTCCAGGGCCTGTTGAAGGAGAATCAGATCAAGGGTCTGATCGCGTTCATTCAGTCGCTACAGTAAAGGTATCGGAATATGGACCATGCAATCGCACCCGCCACGCGCATCGGGGACCAGCCGCGTCCCAAGAAGAACTATCTGAACGAGACCAAGGGTTTTTGGAGCTGGGCCGGAACGGTCGACCACAAGCGGATCGGGATCATGTATTTAGTCGGGGTTTTGGTCGCGTTTCTCATGGGAGGGATCTTCGCCCTGCTGGTGCGGCTGACGCTGCTGACGCCCTCGCACAAACTCTTCGGCAAGGTGCTGCTGACGGCCGAACAGTACAACCGCGTGTTCACGCTGCACGGGGCCATCATGGTGTTCTTGTTCATCATCCCGGCCATTCCAGCGTCGCTGGGCAATTTCGTTTTGCCGCTGATGTTGGGCGCGAAAGACGTGGCTTTCCCGCGCCTGAATCTTTTCAGTTTTTATCTGTGGCTGACCGGCGCGCTTATGGCGATCACCGCGATGGTGTTTGGCGCGGTGGACACTGGCTGGACGTTCTATACGCCATATTCCACCACCACCGACGGTCCGGTTACGTTGATGACGCTAGCGGTATTCGTGTTAGGCTTTTCCTCCATTTTCACAGGTCTGAATTTTATCGCCACCGTACATAAGCTGCGCGCGCCCGGAATGGGCTGGTTCGATATGCCGCTGTTCATCTGGGGCATTTACTCCACGGCAATCATTCAAGTGCTCGCCACTCCGGTGCTCGGCATCACGCTGGTGCTGCTGGTGCTGGAGCGCAGTTTTGGAATCGGAATCTTCGACCCGCGCATTGGCGGAGACCCCGTGCTGTTCCAGCACTTTTTCTGGTTCTATTCGCACCCCGCTGTGTACATCATGATTCTTCCGGGCATGGCGATTATCAGCGAGCTGATCCCGACATTCTCACAGAAGACTATTTTCGGCTACCGCGCCATCGCCTATTCCAGCGTTTCCCTGGCGTTGGTGAGCTTTATTGTGTGGGGCCATCACATGTTCGTGGCTGGCCAGTCGCAATTGGCGACCGTGGTTTTTTCGGCGCTAACGTTCCTGGTGGCGATTCCTTCCGGCGTCAAGCTGTATAACTGGCTGGGAACGATGTATCAGGGCAATATCAAACTCGACACGCCCATGCTGTATGCGATCTCGTTCCTGGTTCTGTTCGCCATCGGCGGCCTGACCGGAATTTTTCTCGGCACGCTCGCCACAGACGTTCACTTGACCGACACTTACTTTGTCGTGGCTCATTTTCATTTCGTGATGGTGGGCGGCACCGTCACGGCGTTCATTGGCGGGCTGCATTATTGGTGGCCCAAGATGACCGGGCGAATGTATTCGGAAGCCTGGGGCAGGGTGGGTTGCGCGCTCTGGAATATTGGTTTCAACATGACCTTCCTGACGCAGTTTTTTTTGGGCAGCAAAGGAATGCCGCGCCGCTATTACAACTACCTGGACCAGTTCCAGCCGCTGCACGCATTTTCCACCGTCGGCTCATGGATTCTGGGACTGGGTTTATTCATTACCGCCGCCTACCTTCTGGCGTCGCTGCGCAAGCCCATGGACGCGCCCGACAATCCCTGGAACGGAACCACTTTGGAGTGGAAGACTTCGTCGCCGCCGATCACCCATAATTTCGAGGAGCAGCCGGTATTGGAGCGCGAGCCCTACGATTACCGGCCCGTGTTGGTTGCGAAATAACCGAATATGAGCACAACCAGCGTCGACTTACACACTCACTCCGGCGGGCACGCCGCCGCCCATGCCGACGATCCGCACCATCAGCACCACTTCACCACGATGGAGCAGCAGTTCGACACCAGCAAGATCGGAATGTGGCTGTTCCTGGCGACGGAAGTACTGCTGTTTGGCGGGCTATTCGTAGGTTTTGGCATGATGCAGGCCCGCTACCCCCGGGAATTCGTCGAGGCGCACACCCATTTGGTCCGCTGGCAGGGCGCTTTGAACACCGTGGTCCTTCTGATTTCCAGCTTCACGATGGTGCTGGCGGTGCAGGCGGCGAAGAAGGGCGATAAAGCCAAGCAAGTGCTGTTTCTGGCCCTCACAATTCTGTGCGCCTGTATATTCCTTGTTGTGAAGTATTTTGAATACTCGCATAAGTACGAGGAAGGCTGGCTTCCGGGCCGGTTTTACAGTTACAAAGGCGACTCAATTCCGGCGTGTCACGCCGCGCCTCCAGGCGAAGCGGCCGCGGCCGCGCCCGCCGCCAATGCCGTTCCCTGCACCAACGGCTACGCTACGTTTTTCTCGTTTTACTTTATGATGACCGGCCTGCACGGCTTTCACATTCTGGCCGGCATTGGCGTGTTGAGCTGGATCTTGATTCGCGCCAAACGCGGCGAATTCTCCGCATCGTATTACACGCCGGTCGACTTAGTGGGTCTGTATTGGCACCTGGTCGACTTAATCTGGATATATCTTTTCCCGTTATATTACTTGATCCAATGAGCCATCCCGCTGAACCTACCGCTATTCACGACGCCGCCCATGAGCACGAACACGGCGGCACGGGAGTGTATGCCAAAACGCTGATCGCATTGTTGATTCTGACGGCGATCACGGTGGCCGCCGCCAGCTTCGATTTCGGCCAAGGCAACGTGGTGATCGCGCTGTTTATCGCCACCATTAAAGCCTCGCTGGTGGTGCTCTTCTTCATGCACCTGAGATGGGACAAGCCGGTAAACGCGATCATCGCAATGGCGGGGTTCTTGTTCCTCGGCATCTTCATTCTGTTCTGCCTGCTCGACTTCGACGCGCGGAACAACTACTTGCCGTCGAATCTTCACGCCGTCGCCGACGTGCCGCTCGCCCCAGGCACGGCGCCAGCGGGCGAGGTGCTGCATACCAATCCGGCCGCCGCGGCCGAGGGCGGCGAGAAGAAATAAACGCCTGCGCTAGGATCGTGCAGGCCGATGCCGAATCTTTACGCCCGCTGGATTCTCGATTGGGAGAACCGGCTTTGCGCCCGAGCAACGAACCGCGTTGTGCGCCCGTTCGAGTGGGGTCTTGAGTGGACGCGGTCCTGGTCCTGCGCCCGCCAATTTCCCCGCAACGGACATGATCCGCATGGGTATTTGAAGATTTTGAACGAGGCCGCGCTCCAATCGAGCGACGAGTTTTTCGGCTACGACCCTCCCAGCGATTTCAGGCTGAAGGACGCGCTTCTGGAGTTCGAAAGCCCGGTACGGACTCCCTATCCCGAAAACAATCTGGTGCGCGCACAGTGGTTCCCCGCCCCGGCCAAACCCGGACGCCGCCGCGTGGCCGCGATCGTGCTGCCGCACTGGAACGCCTCGCGCGAGCAGCACAATGCGCTCTGCCGCGGTCTGGCGAAGCTCGGGATTTCCGCGCTACGGCTGAGTCTTCCTTACCACGATTACCGGATGCCGGCGGAGCTGGAGCGCGCCGACTACGCGGTCTCTTCCAACGTTGCGCGCACCATCGACGCGACGCGCCAAGCCGTCATCGACACGCGCTGCTGCGCCGATTGGCTGGAGCGCGAAGACTACCAGAACATCGGCATCGTGGGCACCAGCCTCGGCTCCTGCTATGCCTTCCTCGCCAGCGTTCACGACGCCCGGCTCAAGGTAAACGTATTCAACCACTGCTCCACCTATTTCGCCGATGTAGTTTGGGAAGGCCTCTCGACGCGCCACATTCGGGAGAGCTTGGAGCCGGCGGTAACGCTCGACCAATTGAGAGAGGTGTGGAAAGCCATCAGCCCGCCCTATTACATCGAGCGCTACGCCGGCCTGGGCAAGAATCCGCTTTTTATCTACGCGCGCTACGACACCACTTTCCCCACGCGCTTCTCCGAACAGGTGATTGCGAAGGCTCGCGAGTTGGGCTTCAAGCACAAAGCCGTGGCGCTGCCCTGCGGGCACTACACGCTCGGGGAGACGCCGTTCAAGTTTATCGACGGCTATCACATCTGCCATTTTCTGAAACGGAACCTGTGAGGGCGCCGCAAGCCATCGCTCGGCCGAACATCGCATTCATTACAGGCCGCCCGCGGCCTGATATACGACCCTCCCGTCCACCACGGTCATCACAGATTTCAGCTTCTTTATCGCCTCGTCCGGCACTTTCCGAGGATCAAAATAGTCGTCGCTCAGAACCACGAGATCGCCGAGCTTGCCCGGCTCAATCGAGCCGAGTTGATCCTCCTCTTTGAGAAACCAGCCATTTTCCGCGGTGTACAGCCGGATCGCCTCCAGGCGCGTGAGCTGCTGTTTGTCGTTAATCAGCACGCCAGAGGAATTCTTGCCGGTGACCATGTAATAGATCATCAGCCAGGGATCGAGCGTGGAGATCTGGGCGGAATCCGACCCCGCGCCCACATGGATGCCGCTATCAAGGATCATGCGCAGCGGCGGCCCCGCGCCCGGAGAGCCGGCCAGATATTCGAACGGATGAACGGCGATGCCGGCTCCTAGGGCCTTCAGGCGGTTCACCGTGTCCTGATCGATGTGCGGCACGTGCGCCACCGACCACCGTAGATCCCGGATCGGCGTGACGGCGTTGGCGGCTTCGAACGTTTTTGCCGCAAGTTGATCTTCGGCCAGCGACAGGCTGTGTTGCTGCAACGCCCACCCTTGTTTGGCGACCAACTTCAGAGCGGCTTCATAATTAGGCGGCGGCGCAGGATTGCCGAACAAAGGCCATTGGGTCGCGAACTCGCCGATGCCGGATGCGCGCATCATGTTGTCTCCCAGCCCCGGCAGCATGTTGAGCAGCCTTTGCTTCAACAGGGGAATATCCATCTGCGTATCCATGCTGAGAAAGAAAATGCGCAAGCGGACGGTCATTTTGCCTTCGCGATGCAGCGCGGCGAAGGCGTCGTACATTTTGAACGGATCGGCCGCGGCCAGGTTGTCGAAGGTGAAGGAGTCCTGAATGTCCGGCAGGCCGGGAATGACGAAGGCTCCCATGTCGACGTTGGTGGTGACGCCGACGCTGGCGGAGTACGCCATGGCGTCGAGAGACCCGCGCTTCTGATCGGCGAAAGTTTGCGCGGCGCGCAGCGCGTCCAGCGCGGCCACGGAAGGCGCATTTGCGGCGATCATGCCGTTGGCGCCGACGGCGATCCTTTTGCTCTCGAAGAAAGCCTTTGCCGGCGTGTTCACCGCGGCGGGCCCGGTAAAGGCCTGATACACGATCACGGGATGCGCGGTATCGGCGGCGTCCAGCTCCGCCAGCGTCGGCAAGCGCCTTTCCGCGAACTGGGCCGGATTCCATCCGCCCATCGCGGTGATGAACTCTCCAGCCGGAACGTTGTTTGCGCGAGATCGGATCGCGGCTTGCACGTCGGCAATCGAGAAGGCGGTCTCAAGCCTCGTATCGTGGCCAGGGCGGAGTCCCAGCAGGACAAAATGATTGTGGTTGTCGATCAACCCGGGAACCACGGTGCGCCCTCGAAGATTGATCGTCGGGGCGCAAGGGCTGAGCTTTGCGGCGCCGCCGGCGAAACGCCCGTCTCGAATCGCCACGGACGTCACGAGCGAATTCCGTGAGTCCATGGTGTGGATTTTGCCGTTGACGAGACGCAGATCGCGGCACCAGGGCGTATTGGATTGGGCCAGCGCGGGCAGACTTGCCAGCAGGCCTCCCGCGATGAGATAGGTTCGCATGAATTGCATGATATCCCTACGGAACAATCACGGCCGCGCCGTCGATGCGATCCTGTTTCAGGGCCAGCAGCGCCTCATTGGCTTGATCCAGCGGAAACGCCGTCACACGGGGGCGCAAGCCGATGCGGGCGGCGACCTGGACGAAATCGCGGGCGTCGGCGCGGGTCATATTGGTCACGCTGCGAATCTGGCGCTCGCCCCAAAGCAGGCGGTCGTAATCGAACTGCGGCATGCGGTCCAGATGAATTGCGTTGACCGCGACGACGCCGCCTTTTCGCAGGCTCGCTAACGCCGCAATTACGACGTCGCCGCTAGGAGCGAAGGTCACCGCGCGGTCCAGCGCCACGGGAGGCCGCTCGGTTTCGGTCCCCACCCAATCGGCCCCTAGGCTGGCCGCCAGCCGGCGGTGGGATTCGCCGCGCGTGGATACGAACACCTCGCAGTTCCACGCGTGGAGCACGGGGAGGGCAAGATGCGCGGAAGCTCCGAAACCGAACAGTCCCACACGCTCGCCGTGCTCCACGCCCGCAACGCGCAGGCTGCGGAATCCAATGACGCCCGCGCAGAGAAGCGGCGCAGCTTGCAGGTCGTCGAGCGAGTCGGGAAGAGCGACGGTGAAGTCCGCGCGCGCCAGAGCATATTCGGCGTAGCCGCCGTCCACGGTGTATCCCGTGAAGACGGGCGCGTCGCACAGATTTTCTGCGCCGCGCCGGCAGTAAGAACAAGTCCCGTCGGTTCCGCCGAGCCAGCAGACTCCCACTCGCGCGCCATCGTGCGTCTCGCCGACAATCTGATGGCCGGGAATGACTCGCTCGCGCAAGCGCGGCAGTTCACCTTCGACCACGTGAAGATCGGTGCGGCAGACCCCGCAAGCGCGGACCCGCAGCAGCACTTGACCTGGCTCCGCGGCGGGCCGCGGCGCGTCCTCAATGCTAAGCGGATGTCCTCGGATGGGACCCGGCGCGGCCAGCAGCGCGGCTTTCATGAATCGGCGGCTCTCATGAACTAGGACTCAGCCGGCTTCAGCTCGCGATCGAGCCACGCAAGATAGCTGGCCGATCCGTCGATCACTTGCAACGCCATCACTTCCGGCACCTCGTAAGAGTGCCTCTTCTCGATTTCCGCCCTCAGCGCGGGGAGCAAGTCCCGGCGCGATTTGATCGCCAGCAGCCATTCCTGCGCGTCCTCGATGGCGTCCTTCCAGCGGTAAACGCTGCGTATGTTGCCCACGATATTGACGCACGCCGCCAGTCCCTCTTCCACCAGATGGCGCGCCAAAGCGGCGGCTTCCTCCTGGGTTTCGCAAGTGCTCAAGACGACAATCTTATCGGTCATTGTTGGCCGCGGTGGATTTCTCCGGAGGCGTCTTGGGCCACTTGGCCATACGTTTGCGAATCGCCTCGGCGTCCTTGGCATGCTGGGCCAACTCCAGATATTTGGCGTACGCCTCGCGCGCCGGGCCGAAGTCGTGCACGCGCTCCAACGCTTCGCCCAGCTTCTCAAACGCTTCGGCCGAGCCTGGGTCCCACAGGGTCGCCTCCTTGTACCGGTTCGCAGCAGCGCGGTAGTTGCCCTTTTTCATGTACTGGTTGCCAACATTCAGGTTCTTGGCAGCTTCAAGAGGATTCAGCGGATATTCTTTCGGCTTCAGCGCCTCGTCTTCTTCGGGAAGGTCCTGCGGCCGGGGCGGAGGAGGCGGAGGCAACTGGGAATCCTGGGCGCGCGCCGTCATGCTCAGTAGAAATGCAATTAGAAATACGCGTGCCACAATTAAAGTATAGATCCGCTCGCCCATCTCCGAAGAAAAGCCGCCGAGCTTCCGGCGCTTCCCGGGGTTTATTTATACAAAGACGCTCACGGAGCGATCCTGTATGTGGGCAAAGCGAAGAATTTGCGCAGCCGGGTGCGCAGCTACTTCAATGAAGACCGCCTGATCGACGCTAAAACCGGCACCTTGATCCATGAAGCGCGCGACGTCGATTTCATTCGAGTCGACAACGAGAAGGAAGCGCTGGCGCTCGAAAACAATCTGATCAAGCAGTGGAAGCCGCGCTTCAATATTCTGCTGCGCGACGACAAAACGTACCCGTACATCAAGCTAACGGCCGAGCGAAACCCGCGAGTCTATGTCACCCGGCGCTTAAAAAAAGACGGTTCAACCTACTTTGGGCCGTATTTCCCGGGCAATTTGGCGCACCGGCTGGTGCATTTCATCAACCGGCGCTTTCAGATTCCTTCGTGCCATTGCGATCTGACTCGCAATCATTCGCGGCCATGTTTGCAATATTACCTCCACCGATGCCTGGGTCCGTGCGTTGAAGGGCTGGCGCCCGACGAACGCTACCAGGAAGCGGTTCGCGGCGCTCGCCTGTTTCTGGAAGGCCGGCACAAGGATTTGGCGCAGGAACTGCGCGCGCGAATGGAGTCCGCCAGCGCCGAGATGCGCTATGAAGAGGCCGCGTCGCTGCATGAGTTACTGATCACAGTGGAAGAGCTCGGCGAAAAGCAGAAGATGGCCGCGGCCGAAGGCAGCGATGCCGATATCCTTGCTTACTATGCCGAGCCTCCGCTGGTGGCCGTGAACGTCTTCCATCTTCGTCACGGCCACATTGTGGACCGGCGCGAATTTTTTTGGGAGGACCAGCAGGAGTTCGATCCGCCCGAATTTTTCTCGGCGCTGCTCAAGCAGCTATATTTGAACGAACCCTATGTTCCGGCGGTCATTCACGTGCCGGTGGAATTCGAAGAATGCGAGGTGCTGGAGGAGGCGCTGAGCGAGAGACGCGGGCGCAAAGTGGAGATTCATACTCCCCGGCGCGGGCCCAAGAAGGCGCTGATGACGCTGGTGGAGGCGAACGCCCAGCATAGCTTCGAGCAGCGCTTCCGCGTACTGAAGCCTTCGTCTCAGGCGATTCAGACGGCGCTGCAAGAGGCGTTGGGGCTGGAGAAGGCTCCGGATCGCATCGAATGCTTCGATATCTCGCATCTTCAGGGAACGGATAAAGTGGCGAGCATGGTGGTTTGGGAGCGCGGGCGCATGAAGAAGTCCGATTACCGCAAATTTATCCTTCGCCTCGTGGAGGGCAACGACGATTTCGCTTCCATGCGCGAAGTGATCACGCGCCGGTATGCGAGGCTTCAAGCGGAAAGCAAGCCGCGGCCAGGCTTGGTTCTAGTAGACGGAGGCATTGGCCAACTCCATGCCGCCGCGGAGGCTCTAGAAGCGCTGGGAATCACCGACCAGCCGCTGGCTTCCATCGCCAAGCGCGAGGAGTGGATTTACGTCCTCGGCCAGGAGGACGAGCCAATCGTGCTCGACAAGTTTTCGCCCGTGCTGCACTTGGCGCAGTTGGTCCGGGACGAAGCGCATCGTTTCGCGGTAACGTTCCACCGCTCGCGCAGGGATGCAAGCCGCCTGCGCAGCGAGCTGGTGCGGATACCGGGCGTGGGGAAGAAAACCGCCGCAAAGCTCCTCAGGGAATTCGGCAGCGTGGAGCGCGTCCGTGAGGCGCCGGAAGAAGAATTGGCGGCTGTGCTCGGCGCGAAGGGCGCGCACAAGGTGCGCGAAGGACTGGGGCGGCAACAGCACCGCGCGACCGCAAGCGACAGGCCTCGGCGCACGCCGGCTGGCTGAGCGCAAGGCCTATTCGGCCTGATCTTTTCCTTCTAAGTCTTGGGGTCTTTGTTCCTGTATCCTTCTTTTGATGATCGCTTATCTGCGCGGCCAGTTGATCGAGAAGCATCCGAACCAGGTCATCGTGGATGTTCATGGGGTAGGGTATGACGTCACGATTCCGGTGTCTGCCTATTCTTCCCTTCCGGACGCAGGCGCGGAGGTGCGTCTGCACATACACACCCATGTGCGCGAGGATGCGCTGGCGCTGTTCGGATTTCTGTCGGCCGGCGACAAGTCCCTGTTTGAAAAACTGATCACCGTCGGCGGCATTGGTCCCAAGCTCGCGATTACCGCCTTAAGCGGTCTGGCCGCGGCGGATCTGGCGGCTGCGATCCGTTCGGGATCCATTGAGCAGCTTGTTCGCATTCCGGGGGTCGGAAAGAAAACAGCCGAACGGATGGTGCTGGAGCTTAAAGACAAGCTCGATGTTGGCGGGCTGCCGGCGCGCGCGGACGCGCCGCACGCCAAGCCCGCATATAACGCCGTCGAAGAAGACGTGATCTCGGCGCTGATGAACTTCGGCGCCGGGCGTGGCGCGGCGGAGGCGGCCGTCAACCATGCTCGATCGGCCGCGGAGCCGAACGATTTCGACGCCCTGTTCCGCCGGGCGCTCAAGCTGGTGCGATAGCTTGCCGCCAAGAGGCGGGCCGCCGCTTGATTTTAACCAACGACTCGGCTCCGCCGTTGTTGCGCGAGCATTGCTTCGATGCCGGGTACACTAAAACTTCATGGAACAGAGCATCGTCTCCGCGTCCCTGCGCGAAGAGGAACGGCAGTTTGAAGCCACGCTCCGGCCTACGCGCCTGTCCGATTTCGCGGGCCAGGCAAAGACGAAAGAGATTTTGGCGATCGCCATCGAGGCGGCCAGGCGGCGCGGCGAGGCGATGGATCACGTTCTGCTCTACGGTCCACCTGGCCTGGGCAAGACGACCCTAGCGGGAATCATTGCGTCGGAGTTGGGCGTTGGATTCCAGCAAAGCTCGGGCCCGGTGTTGCAGAAGAAGCTGGATCTGGTCGGCATTCTCAGCAATATCCAGGAGCGGGAAGTTTTTTTCATCGACGAAATTCACCGTCTGTTGCCGGACGTGGAGGAGATGATTTATTCGGCGCTGGAGGATTTTCGGATGGACATTCTCATCGGCACGGGGCCGGGCGCGCGCACGGTGGGAATGGACATCAAACGGTTTACGGCCATCGGCGCCACTACGCGCCAAGGGCTGATAAGCGCTCCGCTGCGCGGCCGTTTTGGCCTCGTGCTGCGCCTGAACCATTACGATCAAGCGGAGTTGGCGGCCATCGTTTCGCGTTCGGCGCGCCTGCTCGATGTCGTGATCGACCTGGAGGGGGCGGATGAAATCGCGCGCCGCAGCCGCGGCACGCCGCGCATCGCCAACCGCCTGCTGCGCCGCGTTCGAGACTACGCGCAGGTGCGCGCCGGAGGGAGCATCGATATCGAGGTCGCCCGCAAGGCCTTGGACCTGCTGGAAGTGGACCCGTACGGCCTCGATGAGATCGACCAGAAGATCATGCGAACTCTTCTGGAGAAATACGGCGGAGGGCCGGTGGGCCTCAACACCATTTCCGCCTCGATCGACGAGGAGGCGGACACCATTGAGGAAGTTTACGAGCCGTATCTGTTGCAGCTCGGATTTTTGGACCGCACTCCGCGCGGGCGCATGGCGACCGAGCGCGCGTTCGATTACTTCCAGGTTCCGCGCAGGGCCCGCAGCTTCCAAAATTCCCTGTTCTGAAATGAAAATCGCTTATCTCTCGCTGGGATCGAATGTCGGAGATCGCGATAAGCTTCTTGCCCGCACGCTGGAGCGGCTCGCTTCCGACGACATCCGCGTCGTGCGGGTTTCCAACGTCTACGAAACCGAGCCGCGCGACGTGCCGGATCAGCCATGGTTTTTGAATCAGGTGGTGGAGATCGAGACCAGCCTGTTCCCCAAGCAGCTCCTGGCCCGGCTGCAAAAAATCGAGATTGGCATGGGACGGGTCCGGATGGAAGCAAGAGGGCCTCGCACGGTGGACATCGACATCTTGTTTTATGGCAACGCGATCGTTTCGACGCCCGGCCTGGAAATTCCGCATCCGCGGCTGTCGGACCGGCGCTTTGTCCTGGAGCCTCTGGCGGAGCTCGCTCCGGAATTCCGCCATCCGCGGACGCGGCAGACCGTTCGGGAGATGCTCGCGGCCGTGCGTCATCAAAAAGTTCATCGCGTGTAGCCCGGCTTACGCTATGCTTGTGGCAGGAACCGGCGCCGTGAAGAGGCGAATTTCATGTAGCCGGGGCGGGGGCCGCTTTCGCGGCGTCAAAAAGCATCCGCTAAACTGAGCCGATGGCAACCCTGGTCCGCTCGCCCTCGATCGATCCGCGGTACGCCTGCTTTAAAATCGCGATTCGCAGATCCAGAATTCACCGCTATGGAGTGTACGCGGAAGAGTTTATCCCCGCCAACCGAAAGGTGATTGAGTATACTGGAGAGCGCATCAACCGCCGCGAGGCCAAGCGGCGGGGCGAAGGCAAATTCACCTACTTGTTTGCCGTCGATAACTACTGGACGGTGGATGGCGCGGTGGGCGGCAGCGGAGCCGAAATCATCAACCACAGTTGCGAACCCAACTTGGTGAGCCGCGTCATGAAAGGACACATTTTGTATATGAGCCTTCGCCCCATTCAACCGGGCGAGGAGCTCACAGTCGATTACCACCTGGACTGGAATCCTCCCGTGACGCCCTGCCAATGCGGAACCCCCAACTGCCGGGGAACTTTGGAGTTGAAGCGCCAGCGCAAACGTTGACAGGCGAACTGGCGGACCGCCGCTATGGCCAAATGACCACAAAGGCGCTGGCTTTATGTTGCTAAAAAGACACACCACAGAGCATTCAAGTCTTTTTTTATCAAAAAACTAGAAACAAGTAATCGCCATTGATAGAATGGCGTCTGACTTGAATGCGCAGAGAGGCGCGGATGGGCAGAATTGCGGTTTGAAACCACCATAGACCGCCCCGTGGAGGCGTCCGGCGTGGGCCTGCATTCGGGAGTTCCGGTTCGCATCCGTATTTGTCCCGCGCCGGCATCCACCGGGATCGTTTTTATTCGCACCGATCTCGACGGTTTTGCGATCCCCGCGAGCTGGAAATACGTTCAAAGGGTCAGCTACGCCACCAGCTTGATGCGGCAAGGCGTATTGATATCAACCACCGAGCATCTGCTGAGCGTTTTCTACAGCATGAGCGTAGACAACGCTTACGTGGAGATCGACAATCTGGAAGTTCCCATTCTGGACGGAAGCGGCCTTCCCTTTGTGGAGCTGATCCGCCAGGCCGGCATTAGGCAGTATCGGAAGCGCCGTAAATATCTACGCATCCGGCGGCCAGTTTCGGTGGAAGGGGGAGGCAAGCGGATCACCATCGCGCCATCCGACCAATTCCTGCTGACCTGCGACGTATTCTTCGATCATCCGCTGGTGGGAAGACAGGTATTGGAGATGGAGGTTTCCCCGGAGCCTTACGCCGAATTCGTGGCGCCGGCGCGGACCTTCGGCTTTGAATACGAGCTTGCGCAGATGCGCGACATGGGGCTGATCCGGGGGGCGTCGCTGGACAACGCAGTGTGTTTCAGCCGGACGGGAATTTTGAACCCCTCGGGCCTTCGATTTCCGGACGAATGCTGCCGCCACAAGGCCTTGGATCTGATCGGCGATCTGGCGCTGATCGGTAAGCCGCTGCTCGGCCACGTAATCGCGGAACGGGCGGGGCATGCGATGCACTTTGCCCTGGTGAACCGGATCATGAACGATCCTTCGCTTTACGAGGTAGTGACGCTCGATCAACGCGTCCAGCGGGCCGCCTCGCGCTAGTATCGTAGCGGGCGATTGCGTAAAAACATTCCCAACTTATTGAGCCTGGGGCGGCTGGCAGCGGCTCCGCCGCTGTTTTATCTACTGTGGCGCAGGAATTGGGTCTGGGCTTTGTGGCTAATCGCTCTGGCCGCGCTGACAGATGCGCTAGACGGATGGCTAGCGCGCCGGCTCGGCGCAAGTTCTCACGGCGGCGAAGTTCTGGACCCCATTGCCGACAAGGCCCTTCTGAGCGGAGCGTTCCTTGCGCTGGCGTGGACGGGAGCCATCGAGCTTTGGCTCGCCGTCCTGGTGATCGGGCGAGACCTGCTGATTCTAGCCATCGCCGGGGTCGCGCTCCTGCGCGCCTCCAGCCGGAGATTTCCTCCCTCTGTGTGGGGGAAGGCCAGCACTGTATTCCAGGCGCTCTTTGTCGTGGCTCTGGTCGCGCGCCGGGCGGGCTTCTTGCTCGCGCCAATTGTGGCGATTCTCAAATGGGGCACGGCTGGGCTGACAGCCTTGAGCGGCATCGGCTACGCGTGCTCTGTGAGTAAAACCACTTTGAAGTCCGCCCACGCAAGGCGTTTAACCGAACGGTGAAAGGCTGGTTGGAGCGAAAACCTCGCTCCGGGCTGTAATACGGATTTTCGGCGCCGCCGTCTATGCTTCGTGAGAGGTGCAGAAGATGCTCACACGCTATTTGACTGTCTTGGTCTTGAGCGGTTTGGCTTTAGCGCAGCAGGCGCAGCAACCCACGCAGTCCGCGCCCGCACCCAGACCTCGCGGAGGCTTCGGCCGCGGGTTCGGCCCCGGCGCCTTGCTCGACCGGCCGAATCTCGAGCAGCGCCTCACCGCGCGGCTCAATCTGAACGCGACGCAGCAGAACGCCGTCCACACCGCCATCGAGGAGTCCAAAGTGATCCTCAAAGGCGTCGCCGAGCAGGAGCGGGGACTCCGAACACAACTGGCCGCGGCGGTAAGATCCGGCAATTCGGCCAGCATCGACCAACTGAGTCAGCAGTTATCCGCGATCCACCAGCAGCGGATAGCGACCGAGGCGAAGGCGCTATCGAAGATCTATGCGTCGCTAAACGCCGATCAAAAAGCCAAAATCGATCCCGAGGTGAACCGTTCGCTGGGCGCGCCGGGACCGAGGGGCGGGTTAGGACGGGGACCGCGGGCCGGCGGGAACAACTCAGCTTCGCCCCAGCCCGTCCAGCAATAAACGGGCTGGCCCGGTCTATCTGTGCTTCAACGGACGGACCAACAGAGTCAACACGAAGCCCACGGCAAGGCCCGCCGCCAGCACCGCCAGCGGAAGGTCGTAGATATGTACGCGGCTTGCGCCTGGGGCGAGCGCGGCCTTGGCGCGGTTTGATAATTCGGTAATGATGACGGGGCCGACGACTCCGGCGGCGCTCCAGGCCGTTAGGACCGCCCCGTGAATGGCGCCCACATTTTCCGGACCGAATATATCGGCCAAAAATGCCGGAATAGTGGCAAAGCCTCCTCCGTACATGGTGAACACGACGAACAGGCTCGCCTGGAACGCGGCCCATTCGCCGCGGGCGGCGAAGCCGGGGATCAGCAGGAAGAGGATAAACTGCGCCACGAAAAATAGCGTGTAGGTGTTGCGCCGGCCGATGTAATCCGAAGAGGAAGCCCAGAAAAAGCGGCCTCCGGCGTTGAAAATACTGAGAAGCGAGACCAGCACTCCGGCTTCGAGAGGCGTCTTGCGGAACATGTCCTGCGCCATGGGCGAAGCCTGCGCCAGGATGCCGATTCCCGCCGTCACATTGATGAACAAAATGCCCCAAAGCAGATAAAACTGCGCCGTGCCCAACGCCGCGTCGCGCGAGACGCTGCGGTCGGCAATCATCTTGTTGGTTTTGGCCGGCGGGACCCAGCCTTGTGGAACCCACCCCTCGGGCGGGCGGCGCAGAATGCTCGCGCCGAGCAGCATGATCGCCAAGTAGCCAGCGCCCAGCGCGATCATCGTCTTCGCGACGCCGAGCAGGTTCATGAAGTATGGGTTCAGATAACCGGCCAAAAACGCTCCGCCGCCGAAGCCCATGATCGCCATGCCCGTAGCCATTCCACGGCGGTCCGGAAACCATTTCACCAGCGTGCTGACGGGAGCGATATAGCCCAAACCGCATCCAATTCCGCTGATCACACCCATTCCCAGAAACACCAGCACATTTTGCCGCATCGCCAAGCCGAGGCCGCCGAGCACCAGCCCGGCTGCGAAAAATACGGCGGAGGCGATAGCGGCGACGCGCGGCCCGCGGCGCTCCACCCAAGGGCCTCCAAACGCGGCGCTCAAGCCCAGCAGTACAATCGCGGTGGTGAATGTCGTATAGGGAGGACTGAACCAAGACGGAGCATGGGGGAACACCGCCTGAATCGGACGCTGGAACGTGCTCCAGGCGTAGACAGAGCCGATGCAGATATGAACGGCCACGGCTCCAACGGGAATCAGCCACCGGTTAGCGGCCGCTTGTCGTGGAGCGGCCATCGGCAAGGGTTGAGACGCTGCCATCTTGGGTATTCTATCTTAGAGTCCAAATGTAGAATATGAATATTTCATTACGGTTGGCGGCGCTTTTGTTATGTGTCGCCTGTCTCGACGCCGCGCCACGGGACCGCATCACACGCCCTGTAGACCCGCAACAAACCGCGGTCCTAACGGGCAATGTGCACCGGCTGGCACAGCCTCTGTTCGATCAGGGTCCAGTCGACCCGGCCATGCAGATGAGCTACATGGTTCTGTTTTTCAAACCTTCGGCGGAACAGCAAGCGGAGATGGATCAATTACTGCTCGACCAGCAAAATCCCTCCTCGCCGCGATTTCGAAAGTGGCTGACGCCGGAAGAATTCGGCGACCGGTTTGGCCTAAGCTCCAACGATGAATCGAAGGTGGCCGCCTGGCTGAATTCCTCCGGCTTCAAGATCGACCATCTTTCGCGCGCCAAGAATTGGGTGGCCTTCAGCGGCTCGGCCGGCCAGGTCTCGGCGGCGCTGCATGTGCCCATACACCGATTTCGCGTAAATGGCGAGACGCATTTCGCCAACTCCGCCGAGCCGGCTGTGCCCGCGGCATTCGGGGATGTCGCGGCCGGATTTTTGGGACTCGACAACTTCCGCTTGACATCGTTCGCCGTCCCCGTCACGCCCGACCTGAACGCGGGAACGGCGCACTTCCTTGCGCCCGCGGATTTCGCGACCATCTACAATGTCTCGCCCTTGTATCAGGCAGGCATCGACGGGACCGGACAAAGCATCGCGATCGCCGGCGACTCCGATATTCAAATGGCCGATATCCGCGCGTTCCGCGCGCGCTACGGCTTGCCGCTCAACGATCCGAAGCTGATACCGTACAGCGCCCAGGATCCCGGGTTCACAAGCGGCCAAATCGAGGCGAACCTTGATCTGGAATGGTCGGGCGCGGTTGCGCCGAAAGCCACCATCTTCTATGTGTACGGGCCGAGCATTCTTGCGGCGCTGGTGTCGGCGGTCGAGGCGAACGTCGCTCCGGTAGTGAGCATCAGCGCGGGAGGATGCGAGGTGAACTTTTCTCCCGTGTTCTACCGCTCCGTCATGCAACAGGGCAACGCGCAAGGCATCACGATCTTGGCGGCGTCGGGCGACTCGGGCGCGGCCGCCTGCGACCTTCAGGGTTCTCAGCCGTTTGCGACGCGCGGCCGTACAGTAGCCGTTCCCGCCGCGCTGCCCGAGGTGACCGCCGTTGGCGGAACTCAATTTGCCGAGAGCGGCGGCGCCTTTTGGTCCAACTCGAACTCGTCCACCTTCGGTTCGGCCCTATCTTACATCCCCGAGCAGGCCTGGAACGAATCTTCGCCCAACTCGGGACTTCTTGCGGGTGGCGGAGGAGCCAGCTCCATTTATCCGCGGCCCGCCTGGCAGACCGGGCCGGGCGTGCCCAGCGACGCCGCCAGGCACATCCCCGACGTTTCCTTGAGCGCCGCCCTTCACGATGCGTACTCCATCAATTACCAGGGACTCAATATAGGGATCGCCGGCACCTCCGCCGCGGCCCCGTCCATGGCCGGAATCGTCGCGCTGCTGAATCAATATCAAGTCGTCAATGGATTTCAACAGCATGCGGGTTTGGGCAACATCAACCCGCAGCTTTACCGGCTCGCGCAGAGCGCGCCCGCCGTGTTTCACGATACGACGTCCGGCGATAATGTCGTGCCTTGCGCCCAGGGTAGCCCCGATTGCCTCACGGGATCGTTCGGATATCAAGCCGGGGCCGGTTACGACATGGCGACGGGCCTTGGCTCGGTGGACGCGAACGCTCTGGCCGCTCAATGGAACGCCGCAACGCAAGCCGTAACGGTGACTCTGTCTTCGAGCGCCAGCAGCGGAACGCTGAACGACACGATTCAGCTCACCGCGGCCGTCGCGCCCGCCAGCGGAGGGGGAACGCCAACCGGCACGGTAAACTTCGTTTCCAATGGGATTGCATTAGGATCGGCGGCGCTGGAAAACGGGATGGCCGCCATTTCCATAGCCCTCTATCGGGTGCAAATGGTCGCCGGCACGGCGACGATAGCCGCCGAATACTCAGGCGATGCCGCTTTTAGCTCCGGAGGGACCTCCATGCAAATTCGAATGACGCTCCCGCCGGCGGCGGCGGCGGTGCTGCTTTCCGCGCCTAATACGGTGTCCGCCGCTCTGGACGCGCAAGGCCCGAGCTGGCAAACGACGCTGGTATTGCAGGAAGTGGGTGGGGCGGCGCCCGCGCTCATTACCGGCTTCGCGATCGATGGCCAGCCACAGAGCCTTCCTCAATACTTCCGCTCGCCCAATATTCCAGCGGGCGGCTCGGTGAGCGCAAGCGTCGTCTTCCGCAACCTGACGGTTCCGCTAACGCGCGTCTTCGCCGTCACGGGCGTAGACGCCAATGGGAATGCATGGTCGCGACAGGCTTCGGTAATCTACTTTCCCTCCGTGGAGCCGTATGGATCGAGCGACTTTCGTCTCACAGCCACGCCGCTGACGATCGTGCAAAATACTTCTGCCGATCCTTCTTGCCAGTGGGCGGTGCAACTGAACGTGGACGACATCGGGGGCTACGGCGACAGCTTCCTCGATTCGCTTGTGGTGGGTGGAGTCGACCAGACCAGCCAAATCCCCTCCATTTTCGGCGCCCGCGACCTGATCGCCTGGGGCGGCTTGCAAGGCGCGCTCTGCTTCGGCGGGATTGTCCCGCCTGCCTTGGAAACCATCTTTCTTGGAAAGAGCGATGGAACCAGCCGGCAACTGACGGTCTTTCTGGCCGGGCCGCCCGTTCATTCAAGGACGATCTCCGTTTCGCCATTCAGCATCGGCATCGCGTCGCCCAGCGCAGGCCAAACGGCGCAGGCCACACTCACGGTCACTCTTTCCGGCAGCGATCAATCCTGGACCGCTTCTATTTTTCCCGCCAACCGCACGACTTCCTGGCTGACCGCATCCCAGCTTTCCGGCGTGGGCGGCGGCACGATCACTTTAAACGCCAACCCCGCCGGATTTGAGCCGGGCGCCTATCGGGCGACAATTGTTTTTCAAAGCCCGGACGCGATTCCGCAAGTGGTCAGCGTGCCTGTGATGTTCGTCATAGGCGGCTCGGCGGCAACCTCGATCAGCGGGGCGGCTCTTTACGGATCGAACGTCGCCATGGCAAGCCCCGGGACCCTATTTTCCGTTTCCGGATCGAATCTGGCGAACACCGCCACGAGGGTCTTCGCCACGCCGCTGCCCTACACGCTGGCGGGCGTTTCCGCGACCGTGAATGGGATCGCCGCGCCGATCCTGTCCGTCTCGCCCGATTCGGTGACCGTTCAAATCCCTTATGAGGCCGGAGCGGGACCGGCGGTGTTAAGCATCAACAACAACGGACAAATTGCCGGCTTTTCCTTTCAGATCGCGCCGAGCTCGCCCGCGATTCTCGCCGACGCCAGCGGCCACGTGGCGCCGTTTTCGACCGTGAACCAAGGCGGCAGTATCGCGCTCTACGTCGTGGGCGTGGGCGACGTTTCGCCTTCGCTCAGAACCGGCTTATCACCCCCAAGCGGAACTTCCATCGCGAATCTGCCCAAGCCGCTTCTGCCGTTATCGGCGACCGTCGCCGGCATTCCCGCTTTCGTGGAGTTTGCGGGCGTAGCACCCGGCGTCATTGGCTTGGCGCAAGTGAACATCGCTTTGCCCGCCTCCATACCAAAGGGCGCGCAACCGGTAGTGGTCACTGTCGGCGAAGTTTCAAGTTCTCCCGCCCAGGTGCAGGTCGAGTAGAACCGTGATAGTCTGCCTGGACAGGAGGCGGCGGATATGGCAAAGATGAGCAAACGCTCGGTGGGGCGGCGAGGGTTTTTGAAGGGCGCCGCCGCGGGAGCGGCGGTTATCGCGGCGGGGCCTGCCGCGCCAGCGCAAGCGCCGGCCAGCGCGCCATCGGGCCGGCCAGCGGCGCTGCCGCCTTCGCCCGCGCAGCGCGCCGCCGAAACTTTGCCTCCCGCCGCCGAAGACATTCAAATCGTTGAGCGTCCCGGCGCCGACTACATGGTGGACGTCTTTCATGCGCTCGGCCTCGAATATCTGTTCGCCACGCCCGGATCGAGCTTTCGCGGCATCCACGAATCGGTGATCAATCATGGCGGCAATCGTCCCGAGTTCATCACGTGCATGCACGAGGAATGCTCGGTCGCCATGGCGAACGGCTACGCCAAGGTGGAGGGCAAGCCGGCGCTGGTTTGCGCCCACGGAACGGTGGGCGTCCAACACGCGGCCATGGCGATCTACAACGCCTACTGCGACCAGGCCCCGGTCATTCTCGTGGCAGGCAACATTTCCGACGCGGCCGAGCGCCGGGGGCGCGTCGAATGGCTGCACGCGGTTCAGGACGTGGGAGCCACCGTGCGCGAATACACGAAATGGGATGACAGCCCCGCGTCGCTCACCCACTTCGGCGAATCCGCTGTGCGCGCGTATCAACTCGCCATGACCCCGCCGACGATGCCCGTGCTGCTTGCAGCCGATGGCGTTCTGCAAGAATCGCCCGCGCCCGCCGATTTCGATTGGCGCATTCCCAAGCTGCCGAAAATCACGGCTCCGGCCGGCGATCCGGCCGCCGTGGCGGAGCTTGCGCGCATGCTGGTCGCCGCGGAGAATCCGTTGTTCGTGGCGAGCCGATCCGCCCGCACGCCGGACGGATTAACGCGATTGATCGAGCTCGCCGAGACGCTGCAAGCCGGCGTGATCGATCAACAGCGGCGCATGAATTTCCCGACTCGTCATCCGCTGAATCAAACCCAGCGCGCGCGCGCCGCCGTGGCCGATGCGGATCTGATCGTCGGATTGGAAGTCTACGACTTTTACGGCGTGGTCCATGCCCTCGGCGGCCAGGTCCGCGTGATTCCGCGAACCATTACCAAAGCCGGCGCAAAGCTGGTCAGCATCAGCTCAAGCGATCTGTTTTACAAAAGCAACTATCAAAATTTTCAGCGTTATCAGGAGCTGGATCTTTCGATCCCGGCCGACGCGGAGGCCACCATGCCGGCGTTAATCGAATCGGTTAAGCGGTTGCTTACCGACGATCGCAAGCGGGCGTTTCAGGCGCGCGGAGCAAAGCTCGCCGAGGCCAGCCGCCAGGCTCTCGAGCAGGCTCGCCTGGCCGCATCTTACGGCTGGGATGCAAGCCCCGTCGCCACAGCGCGGCTTTCCGCCGAGATTTGGGCGCAGATCAAGAACGAAGACTGGTCGCTCGTGTCCGACACGTTTTGGGTGAGCAACTGGCCTCTGCGATTGTGGGATCTGAACAAGCATTATCATTTCCTGGGCGGCGCGGGCGGCGAAGGCGTCGGTTATCTCGCGCCCGCCGCGCTGGGCGCCGCCATCGCCAACAAGAAATACGGCCGTCTCAGCGTCTCCATTCAAAGCGATGGCGATCTGATGATGGCTAATGGCGTGTTGTGGACCTCGGCGCACCATCGCATTCCGCTGCTAACCATAATGCACAATAACCGCGCCTACCATCAGGAGATCATGCAGTTGCAGCGCGTCGCCAATCAGCATAACCGCGGCGTGGATATCGATAAATGCAAAATCGGCACGGCCATCGAGAATCCCAATATCGATTACGCCAAGCTCGCGCAGAGCATGGGAGTGCGGGCGGAGGGTCCCATCTCCGATCCCAAGGATCTCGGCGCGGCGATCCGGCGAGGAATTCAGGTGGCGAAGCGCGGCGAGCCGTATCTGATCGATGTGGTGACGCAGCCCCGCTAGCCAGACCGAAGATGGGAGTCAGAATGCGAATCATTGTGGCGTTGATGGCCGTTGTGGCCGCGGGATTTGTGGTGGGGCAGAGTAAAAGTGGCAATGCGGAAAACGGCAAAAAGTTATTCGTCAAATTCGGCTGCTACACTTGTCACGGTTATCAGGGCCAAGGCGGAGGGGCCGGAGCCAAGCTCGCGCCCAAGCCCCTCGCCCTCGCCGCCTTGATCGCTTACGTCCGGCATCCCTCCGGCAGCATGCCGCCGTTTACCGATAAAGTCGTCACCGATGCCCAGCTTGCCGACATCCATGCTTTTCTCGCCAGCGTCCCCGCCCCGCCGGCGGTGAAACAGATTCCTCTGCTGAATCAGTAGCCGTTCCCACGGCCGGAAGGCCCCTCCGCCGCCTCCGGCGTCCGCCGAATTAGACCTCTGCGCAAAAATCGCGCGCCGCAACTTGACTCTTGGACGTTTTAAATAGACACTGTAATGTAAAACACACATCATGCGATCGACTGTTCGTAAGCTTCTCTTTCTGATGCCCCTTTTGAGCGTTTCGCCGGCCGTCCTCGCCCAGCATGACTGGACGGTCGAGTGGAAGTCCGCGCTGGCGGATCTCGATCAGCGCTTGAGAAGCCTGCCGCCCGAGGGCGGCGCCGCGGTGGAGGACTGGCGCACCGACGCTGAGTGGATTCGTTCGTCGCTAGCGGAATTCGCCGCCTCTCACCCGGAGGTCCGCGTCTCCATTCCGGCTCCCTTGGCCGCCAACGCGCCGCGCGAGGCCTTGGCGCCACAGCTCAACGGCCTCGCCGCCGCGGTCGAGGAGGTGATCCGGCAGACGCCCGGCTCGCCATTCCATCTCGGCCGTGTGGAGGTGACGGTTTCCGCCGCATCGGCCTCCTCTCCAGTAGCCGACGGCATGGATCAGACCGCGATGCGCAATTTGAACCTCACGACCGTGGCAAGCGCGCTCGACTACCTTCCCGGCGTATCGATTCAGCATCTCTCGGCCAACCGCAACGAGGCCGGCATCATGGTCCGCGGTTTCAGCACTCGCGGTCAAGTTCCTCTGTACCTCGACGGAATTCCGATTTCCGTTCCCTACGACGGCTATGTCGATTTCAATCGGTTTCTGAGCAGCGATATCGGCGAGGTGCAAGTTTCGCGAGGCTACTCCTCGCCTCTGCTGGGGCCGAATGCCTTGGGCGGCGCCATCAATCTTGTCACCGAGGAGCCGGTCAAGAAGCTCGACGCCGACGCTCTCATCGGGACCGGCTCCGGGAATACGCTGCTATCCGCCCTCCGCCTAGGCTCCCGATGGCGGCGGTTTTTCTTCCAAGGAACGCTCAATTGGAGGCAGCTCGACTATATTCCGCTGTCGGGCGCATTTCCGGTTTACCAGTACAAGAATCTTCCCGACATCGTGATGACGGACCGGCTGAACCAGTCCTGGTCCCGCGACGAAAAATTCAGTGGGCGCGTCGGCTGGACGCCCAAGACTGGAGACGAGTACGTATTCAGCTACATCAATTTGAAGGGCCAAAAGGGCGTTCCGCTTTATCAAGGCCCCGACACAGCCGCGACCTTCCGCAATTTCTGGGTGTGGCCGTACTGGGACACGGATAACTACTACTTTCATTCCAACACTCAACTCGGCGCCAATAACGCGCTCAAGTTCCGCGCCTTCTACGATCAGTTCCGCAACGCGATCAACATGTACTCAAGTGATACTTACGCGCTGATGAACACGAAAAACGCCGAGCACAGCGCCTACGATGAGCATAACGACGGCGCCGCCGCCGAGTTCACCACGCGTGCGCTCTCAAGAAACGTTATAAGTGAATCGTTTTTCTTCAAGGACGACACCCATCGGGAACAAGGCATTTATCCCGGGATTTCGCCCTTCCCCTTAATTGAGCCCTTCCTGGTGGATCGCGACCAGCAGACATCGATCGGATTGCAAGACGTGGTCCGGATCGCGCCTCGCCTTTCCGCCACCGCGGGCCTCAGCGCGGATCACTTCAACGGCCTTCAGGGCCAGCAATATAACGCCGCGATGACAGGCCTGTTGCCTTTCACCTGCCTGGCTTCCCCAAACAATGCGTCCTTTTCCGGCTGCACCCTGCATGCCTGGAATTTCAATCCGCAGGCGTCGATCTCCTACAATTTGGGCGAATCCGGCACTTTTTTCGCGACCTTCGCCGACCGGGGCCGCTTTCCCATGCTCAAGGACATCTACTCGGCGGGCCTGGGCGCCGGCCTGCCGAATCCGAATCTTCAGCCGGAGCACAGCCGGAACTGGAACGCCGGATATTCGCATCTGATCGCATCCAAAACATTCGTGCAAGTAGTTTTGTTTCGGAGCGACCTGAGAAACGCCATCGAATCGGTATATGTAACCGATCCCGGCGGCGCCAACCCCGCCACGGCTTTCTGCCCCAATAGCAGAATCGTTGGGTTTTGCAGCGAGATGGCGAATATCGGAAAGGAGGTTCATCAGGGCGTCGAGTTCGAAATCCGCAGCACGCCGGTCTCTCGCCTGACCGTAAACGCAAGCTACAGCTATTTGAACCGCAACATTGCCTACGAATTCGCCAGCCTTCCCAACGTCAGCGCCGCCAATACGAGCATTAGCATTTTGCCTACCCTTCCCAAAAATAAGGCGATCGGAACCGCCACGGTCCGCCTCCCCCGCCAGATCTTGGCGATTCTGAACCAGCGCTACGAGAGCGGACTCCTCTTGCAAGACACGACCTATCCCACCACCTCTCCGTTGTTTTTGCCGCGCTCGGAAGCTTTCGCAACCACCGACCTCATCGCAATCGTTCCCCTCCACTCCGGAGCAAGCTTGCAGGCCGGACTAAATAATCTCTTCGATCGAAACTATTACTTCACGGCGGGATATCCGGAGGAGGGGCGGAACTGGTTCTTGAACCTACGATACCGGTTTTAAAGCGGCGATGACCTGTGCCAGGATGGTCAGGTGCGGGTCCGCGACATCGCCATCATCCTGCCCGTCTATAACGACTGGGCGGCCGTGCGGCAGCTTCTGCCGCAAATCGACCAGGCTCTGGGCTTGGTCCCTTGCCGCGCGCGCTTGCTGCTGGTAAACGATGCTTCCGATGCCGAGCCCAACGCGGCTTGGCCGCGCGCCTTCCGGAATATTGAGGAAGTATCGACTCTGCATCTGCGGCGGAACCTGGGGCATCAGCGCGCCATCGCGGTGGGTTTGGCCCACATTTATCACAACTGGCGTGGCTTCGAAGCGCTCATCGTCATGGATGCCGACGGCGAGGATCGCCCGGAGCACCTCGGAGCGCTGCTGGCGAAGTTCCAAGCCGAAGACGGCGCGAAAGTAATCTTTGCGGCCCGCTCCAAACGCCTGGAAAGTCCGGCCTTCCGTTTTTTTTATCACGCCTACCGGATCTTGCATAAGGCTCTGACCGGCATCGCCGTCCGCGTGGGCAACTTTAGCGTGCTGCCGCCCCGGGCTCTGCGAACTCTCATGGCGGCGCCGGAACTGTGGAATCATTATGCGGCCGCGGTCTATCGCGCTCGCATCCCGCATGCTTCGATTTTCCTTCCCCGCGGGTCGCGCTTGGCGGGACAGAGCAAGATGAATTTCGTCTCGCTTCTGGCGCACGGGCTAAGCGCGATTTCCATATTCGCCGAAGTCGTGGCAGCCCGTCTGCTGGCATTCACGGCCGCCGCGATCCTTCTGATCGGGGCGTCGGCCGGCGCGTTCCTGTTCGTCCGGTTTACGGTTCCCGCTTGGATCGTCTATTCCGGCGCCATTTTTCTCATCGTGCTGGTTCAAACCTTAATGGTGTCGCTGGCGCTGGCCTTTATTATCGCCAGCGGACGCACGGCCGCGGGTTTTCTACCTCTCCGCGATGCGCTCTTTTTTGTAGACCGCGTCGAGCAGGTCATTCCCGCCAAATCGACCCACGCCCATGGCTGAATTTTCCTACATAGGCCAGGAGCTCGAAATTTTCGCCGAAGCCGTGAATTGGAAGCATTACTTCGCGCGCCACATAGCCCCCTACATTCGCGGAGAGGTTTTGGAGGTGGGCGCGGGAATCGGGGCCAACCAGCGAATTTTCGCAGATCTCGAGTTCCAACGCTGGACAAGCCTCGAGCCCGACCGAAAGCTCTTAGAACAGTTGCGCCATCTGATTCCCGGCCATGCGAGGTGCGAGCCGGTGGCTGGGACGCTCGAAGACTTGCCGCGCCGGAGCTTTGACGCCATTCTTTATCTCGACGTCCTGGAACACATCGAGGACGATGGCGCTGAGTTGCGCCGGGCAGCGAATCGCCTGAAGCCCGACGGCGCCCTCATCGTACTTGCGCCCGCTCATCCCTGGCTGTTCACGCCGTTTGATGCAGCGGTGGGCCATTTCCGGCGTTACACGAAGCGGACTCTTGCGGCCGCGGCGCCCCCGGAGTTGCGCCGGGAGAAGCTGCTCTATCTCGACTCCGCCGGGCTGGCGGCCTCGCTGGCGAATCGTCTCCTTCTCAAGCGCGCCATGCCGAGCAAGTCCCAAATTCAAACCTGGGATCGAGCCATCATCCCGGTTTCACGCATCCTCGACCCACTGTTAGGATATCGCGCCGGCAAATCCGTGTTAGGAATTTGGCGGCGCGATTGACACGCGGTTCGGCCGCATGTAGCATCGAGTAGTTCCTATGAAACACACACGACTTATCGGGTTCCTCAGTCTTCCCGCCGCATGGTGCGCCCTTGGCCTGAGCCAGCAAAGTGTCCCGTTTCAAAACGGAATCCCCGTGGCGCCCAAGGGGCTCGCCGGAAAGAAATTGCCGAAATTACCGATGGAGTTCGACACCGCCGAGGGGCAGCGGATCCGCGTCGTGGCCGTCACCCGGGAGCTTGAATATCCCTGGAGCCTCGCATTTCTTCCCGATGGCGCCATTTTGGTCACCGAGCGGGCGGGCCGCCTTCGAATCGTTCGCAACGGCGTTCTCGACCCCAAGCCCGTGCCCGGCGCGCCCGCATCCTATTGGGCCGGCGAATCGGGCTTGCCCGCCGCCGTGCATGGATACATGGACATCGCGCTCCATCCGCGCTTCGCTGAAAATCGCCTCCTTTACCTTAGCTACACCAAACCGCTGGACCAAAACAAGAGAGTCGTGGCGGTCGCCCGGGGCCGCTTTGAAAATGGCTCGCTCACCCAAGTCCGCGACATTTTCGTTTCCGATCAGGCCGGAACCTCGCGCATCGCCTTCGCCCGCGACGGCACGCTTTTCATGACCACCACCGGCAACGATCCGCAAGACCCCGACACGCTGGGCGGCAAGATTTTGCGGTTTCGAGACGACGGCGGCATTCCGCCCGACAATCCGTTTGTTGGCCAAGCCGGACGCAGGCCGGAAGTATATGCGCTGGGAATTCGCAGCGCGCTCGGCTTAGCGCTTCATCCGGCAACCGGCGAGATGTGGGAAAACGAAAACGGCCCAAACGGCGGCGACGAGATCAACATACTGAAGCCGGGACGCAACTACGGCTGGCCCGTGGTGAGCTACGGCCGCGACTATCCCGGTCCCTGGCACAACAAAAACGCTCCTCCGGGACACGTCGGATTCGAGCCGCCCATCGTGTATTGGATGCCCGCGATCGCGGTTTCCGGGATGGCATTTTATACCGGCGACAAATTGCCGAAGTGGAAGGGAGACGTGTTCGTCGGGTCGCTTCGCACGGGCGAAATTCCGGGAACCGGACATCTGGAAAGGATTCTGTTCAACGAAAAGATGGAAGAATTGCGGCGCGAGTCCTTGCTCACGGAATTTCATCAGCGCATCCGCGATGTGCGGCAAGGCCCTGACGGGCTGCTGTATCTTTTGACTGACGAAAAGGAAGGCGCGCTTCTTAGAATCGAGCCAGCGCAGTAGCGCTTCAGCCATGCGCGTTTAACGCGCTGTAACTTGCAAAGGGCTATCGAGCTTAAACGTTAGAACCGTCTCCGCGGGGACGCGGATGGCCCCGCCTTTGGTGACAATTTGCGTCAGCGCGCCGCCCGCCCCGCCTGCTCCAGCGCCGATGGCGGCTCCTTTACCGCCTCCCGCGAGGGCTCCGATGATCGCCCCGACCACGGCTCCGCCTCCCGAGTATTCGGCCGTGCGCCGATTCGCGCCCACTCCGTCTTTGCCGCGCTCGCGAATATCGGCCGTACGGAGCGCGTACTGCTGCCCCTCCACGGAAACGGCCGCCAGATCCAGCACCAGATCAGCCGCGCCGTGAAAGCGGCTGCCCTTGGAAGCCGATCGAATGACGATCTGCGCGTTCGATCCTCGCGGAATGACCACCTCGCCCTGCTCGTCAACAATGTCGCGAGCCACCTCGGCCGCGTAAGTTTGTCCTTCCGCGGCCTTTCCCGAATCGATGGTCTCCTCGGTTCTTACAGGCATTTCGGTCCCCGCTGGAAGCCGGTATGTCTTGGTGCGAATCGCCGTCGCCGGCGGATGATAATGATTCTCGTGAGCCGAGTCGTCTTGCACGGCGGGCGGCGGCACGCTCGCCGGCGCCGCGGTTGGCGCGGGCGAAGCGGCTGGCTGCGCAGGGTCCTCGTAGGCGATCGCCCTTACCTGAGCCATCGGAATAGTTTTAACCACGCCGTCGTCCCCAGCCACCGTAATGTCCGCCGGCGAGGCGCCCTTCACCACCCCCGCCACCTGCGAGCCATCGGCCATCTGGATCGTGGCGCGACGCTCGGGAACCTGAGGGTTACGGCAGGCCGAAGACAACAAAAGAATCGGAATGATGCAAATTGCGGTTCGCGGCATTTCTTACGTTCCTTCCCAGTTTACGCCGCCGCGGGCTAACCTCCCGCGATCGCGCCGACGATCAGCAACGGTTCTGCGCCGGAAGCCACCTGTTCCGGCAATAAAATGTCCGGCGGATCGAGAGAGTAATCGCGCTGGCAGGCGAAGAAACGCACGAATGCGCGGCGCTGGAGGGTGCCGTACTCGCGGATGGTTCCTCGCAGGACCGGATAGCGGTCTTCCAGCGCCTCCAGCACCGAGCGCAGAGTCACCGGACCGGTCAGTTCCACCGCCACTTCCCCGGCGTCAACCTTGGCTAGCGTCCGGAGATGGGCGGGCAGCGCTACGCGGACCTTCTTTCGGCCGCCCGCGCCGGGCGCGCTCATTGCAGCGTTTGCACTTCCACCGACAGAACGGTTGGAAGGTGTTCGGCGATCGCGATCCAGTTGTCGCCTGCGTCGTTGGAGGCGTAAACCTGCCCGCCCGTCGTTCCGAAATACACTCCGCACGGATCCAGTGAATCTACCGCCATGGCCTCGCGCAGAACGTTGACATAGCAATCCTTCTGCGGCAGCCCTTTTGTGAGCGGCTCCCATTCATCTCCGCCGGTCCGGCTCCGGTAAACGCGCAGCTTACCCTCCAGCGGCATGTGCTCAGAGTCGCTCTTGATCGGGACGACGTAAATTGTTTCCGGCTCATGGGCGTGCACGTCAATGACGAAGCCAAAGTCCGTGGGCAGATTCCCGCTCACTTCCCGCCAGGAATCGCCGGCGTCGTCGGTACGCATGACATCCCAGTGCTTCTGCATGTACAGCGTGTTGGGCCGCGATGGGTGCATCGCTATATGGTGGACGCAGTGGCCCACTTCGGCCGTCTGGTCGGGGATGTATTGGGAGCGCAGACCCTGATTGATCGGCTTCCAGCTCGCTCCGCCGTCGTCCGTGCGGAAGGCGCCGGCGGCGGAAATTGCGATGTAGATGCGGCCCGGGTTGGCCGGATCGAGAATCAGCGTGTGCAGGCACATACCGCCGGCGCCAGGCTGCCATTTGGGACCGCTGCCATGGCCGCGCAAGCCCGGCATCTCGCTCCAGCTCCTTCCGCCATCTGTAGTCTTAAAAACGGCGGCGTCCTCCACCCCCGCGTAGACCGCGTCGGGATCGGCGAGGGACGGCTCCAGGCGCCACACCCGCTTAAATTCCCAAGGGTGTTGCGTCCCGTCGTACCACTGGTGTGTCGTAAGCGGTGCCCCCGTTCCCGGCGTGGTGTCGTAAACGAATTTGTTGCTCGCCTTGGGCATTTCGCCTGGTTTCGGCATACTCTCGCCGCCCGGCGTTTCCCAGGTTTTACCGCCGTCGTTAGAGCGTTGGATGATCTGCCCGAACCAGCCGCTCGATTGCGACGCGTAAATCCGGTTCGGATCGGCCTTTGATCCTTTGACGTGGAAAATCTCCCAGCCGGCAAAATGCGGACCGGCGATCTCCCATTTCTCGCGCTTTCCATCGGAGGTCAGGACAAAGGCGCCTTTTCGCGTCCCAACCAATACCCGTACTTTGCTCATCCCACTCCTTCAAATGATCTGTCTCAGACGCTCGATCGAGCGTTCATAAAGACGACGATCCAAGTTTGCGGTAATCGACAACGGTATGACCAAAATGTCAAAATCAAACCCGCTTCCCAGGGCCGTCCCCGCCGCGAATCCGCCCAGCATTCTCCCGATGTTAGCAGGATGTGGACGCGCCTCTGGGCGCGTCATGTTGCTTCCCGAAAATTATGCCGTAAAGTATAGACTGCAAAGCTTGCTGCTTTCGTCTACGCCACCGCCGAAGCTGCCGGGGGCCTGGCGCGCCAACGCTCGGCCCAATCCGGCTCCAAGCCTGCTTCGGAAAGCGCATCGAGCGCCCGGTTGCAGTCGCCGAGGTCGTTCCAAACCACCGGGCCCAGTTGCCGCACAATCAGACGTCCGGTTACTGCGGGCAAGATCTGCCGGGAGAAATCGACCGAAGGAATCCGTGCGTACGCAGATTCCTCCAGCCGAACTTCTCCCCGCGGGCCGCGCGGCATCACCGAACGCCGCAACGCACCCACCAAGTCCGGCGCAGCAGAGTAAATAGTCTCCAGAAAAGGCAGCACCGGCCCAATCATCACAAACGTGTTCCAAAGAGCTTGCCGCCGTAACAGAAGGCTGGCTAATTCCCCGGAAGGCTTTTCGTGAAAGCCCCGGACGCGAAATGCGGGTGCGACGCCGGCAATGGGATCGCCCACCTCAATCCACCCGTATTCCACCTCGGGGCTCGATGGCTTTGCCCCCAGCAGGACCACGCGCGGCTCGGCTTCCGCCAATTCGAAAGCGTTTTCGACTGCTTCCGCGACAATGTTTTCGTCGGAGTAGTGATGGTCGGAGGGAAAGATGGCCGCCACGGCGTCCGGCGCGCGCCGCGCAACATACAGCAGGCTGGAAACAATCGCCGCCCCAGTCCCTCGGTTGTACGGCTGAACGATCCATTGCCGCCTGCAATCGGCAAGTAGGGGCGAGTAGAAAGCCTCGTGGGCCCGCGTGAGCGAGAACAACACGTGGCCGCTACGGACGCTCCGCTCGGCCCGCTGGCGGGCGTGTTGCAACAGGGTGGCCCCGCCGTAGAGGGAACAAAACTGCTTCGGCCTTTCGTCTCCGCAGATCAGGCGCGTCAAAGGACGTAACCGCGCCCCCTCGCCCCCTGCCAAAATCACCGCCCATCTGTTCTTCGGCAAACGGTGGCAACGCAACGACGCGGCGCGGTTAAATGGCGCCGCGTTTCTTTTGAAATCGTGATCACTGCCCGACAAACCTGCCATTTGACCTTCCTGGAATGTCCATTCCGCCCTCAAAGTCTCAGGCCGGCGGAAGCCGGCGGTCTCCTGGCGCCAGACCCGCTTCCGCGCGATTCGCGCCTCGGAGTTCGGCGCCGGAGATCTAAAAAGCAGCGTCAGCCAGGACGGAATCGCCGAGGGCGCAGCGTTTGCCGTCCTGGCCCCGCAGTCCTCCGATGGTCCCCCATTTAGGAGGATGTCATGGGGGATTTCCTTTGAGGCTTCCAGGTAACCTGCCGTTCCATAAGGCTCAGCTCGGCCTGTGCTAAACGGCCAGCCGCCTTGTGCTCGCAAACGGCCATAAGGTTCTCAATGCCCGGGTGTCTATATGAATCGGCGTTCCACATCCTTAGTCCTTATTGTGTTGCGAATGTGATGCAGTGAGGGAATAAGCCCTCGCGTTAGCCAGCTAGCACGGCAAGCGCCAAAGCCAAATCTCTCATTTGAAAGCCGCTCTGCTCCAGCAGGATGGCAAGTACTGCCGACCGGCCTCAAAAATTGCAGGCGCGCTCCAAAACCCCGATCCTAGAACCCAAAACCCGCGTCGCGGAAATGTTGCTATTCCTCGCGTATCTTAAATACGGATGGCGCTTCAGACACTCGGAACGGATTGTTGCGTCGTGGGCGGAGGCCCAGCCGGTATGATGCTGGGCTACTTGCTTGACCAAGTGAAATTGCTAACCGTGAAGCTCAACCGCCTTCGGCGATGGTATAGGCCCGGACTGCTGTGCATCGGCGATGCGGCGCATGCGATGTCGCCGGTTGGCGGAGTAGGCATCCATTGGGCGATCCAGGACGCGGTCGCTGCCGCGAGGTTCCTCGCTTCCCCGCTGCGACAAGGAGGCATCGGCGAAAAAGTTCTGGCGCGCCTTCAACGCCGCCGTGAATTCCCTGCCCGGATCACTCAACTCCTCCAGTGCGGAGTCCATGCCGGATTCGATCGAGTTTTTCAAAATCCCGGACCAGCCCATGTTCCCTGGCAACGAAAGCTCGCAGTCCGCATTCCCGGCATCCAGCGATTGATAGGCCGCGCCGTCGGGATCGGCGTCCGGCCCGAGCATGTTCCCAAAGCGATTCTCGAATCTCCCGGCTCCTTGGCCCGACGCGCGCTTCCTATCTACGCTGGAATTGTAACCGCCGTCGCAGTTGCTGGGGCGCTCCTCGCGCGGACCCTTCTGCCGCGGAATCGCCCACCCCGGTCATCCCCGGTCCTCGGCTGACGCGCTATGAGATCGATCGGTGCGGAGAGCTTTTTGCTCACGCGAGCCTGCCTTCA
>Ga0070738_10001524_pt1 | contig 45166 bp, 49 predicted proteins | sample Coa_R2_2_FD_66446 | JGI IMG/M metagenome (GOLD analysis project Ga0070738, IMG submission 66446) | Surface soil microbial communities from Centralia Pennsylvania, which are recovering from an underground coalmine fire - Coalmine... | ecosystem: Environmental > Terrestrial > Soil > Unclassified ...
CCGCGGCTGGGCTGAACTGCAGGACGACGGTTCCCTCAAGGGCGAGATCTCCCTCGACAACGGTGATGACATTGCCTTCATCGCTCGCCGTTAACCGACTTCTTCAACAGCCTGCTAGCGGATCACGATCTCGACGCGCCGGTTCTGCGCCTCGCGCACGCCGTCGCCGGTGCGCACCAGCGGCTGGCTCTCGCCCAGGCCGACCACGGAGATGTCGTTCGCCGGCACGCCGTCGCGCACCAGCGCATCCTTCACGGCGTTCGCGCGACGCAGCGACAGCGCCATGTTGTACGTCTGCGGTCCCGAGGTGTCGGTATGGCCGGTTGCCCTGATCTGGGCGCCGCCCTTGGCCCGGTAGGCGGCGGCGGCCCTGGCGATGGTCTCGATCGAGGTCGCGTTGAGCTCCGACTTGTCCCAGTCGAAGAAGACCATGAAGGACGGCGCGGTGATCACCATCTGCGGCTCGAGGCACCACACCGTGCGGTCGGTGATGTCGTCGCGGTTGGTGCGATCGGTGCGGTCGGCGATGTCGTCGCGATTGGTGCGGTCGGTGCGATCGACAATGTCGTCGCGGTTGGTGCGGTCCGTCCGGTCGGTGCCGTCGTAGCACGGGCCGACATAGCCCTGCGGCGGCGTGCCCGTGGTCCCCGCACACGATGCCATCTGGCGGTGCGATCCGTCGCACGCAACCAGAAGCATCAGGGCCGCGAGCGCGGCCATTCCCTTCCACATATCGGTTCTCCCCACGCGCGGCATCATGACAGGGTGCGGTGGATTTGCAATTCTGCGGGCGGAGGAACGCCATGCCCATCATCGACGCCCAGGTCCACTGCTACGAACGCAACCATCCCGGCCGGCCGTGGCACGCCGTGCTCGCCGGACCGCCCGAAGTCACCGGCCCGGACATGGTGAAGGCAATGGACGAGGTCGGCGTCGACGGCGCGCTGCTGGTTTCGGTCTACACCATGTACCGCTGGGACGCATCGTACGCGGTCGGCGTGCAGAAGGCTTATCCGGATCGTTTCGGCGTGATCAAGCCGGTCAACGCCAACGACCCCAAGGTGCAGGACGTGATCGCCGAATGGGCGGCGATGCCGGGCACGGTCGCGATCCGCATCATGATGACGCCGGAGATCTCGACCGACGCGGCCGATCCCGGCATCAACCGCATCCTCGCCGCCGCGGCCAAGCACGACCTGCCGGTCAACGTGCTGGCGCGCGACCGGCTGGCGCAGCTCGGCCAGCTGGCCAAGCGCAACCCCGACACGCAGATCGTGATCGATCACCTCGGCCTCGAGCAGCCGTTCGTGCCACCGGCGCCCAAGGAGCCGTGGAAGGAGCTGCCGCACGCCCTCAAGGTCGCGGAGAACAAGAACGTCGCCATCAAGATCAGCGGCGCCTGCACGCTCAGCCACGAGAAATTTCCGTACAAGGACATCTGGGATCCGCTGGCCCGCATCTTCGATGCCTATGGCCTCGATCGCTGCATGTGGGGCACCGACTGGACGCGCGCGGTGAACCTGCTCACCTACAAGGAGGGCGTCGATTCCTTCAAGGTCACGGACCGGCTGAGCGACAGCGATCGTGCCCGGCTGATGGGCGGCTCACTGGAGAAGATCTACGGCTGGTCGCCGGGCAAGAAGTAAAGTCGTCCTGAGCGCAGCTCAGGATGACAGCGCTGCCTATGCGGGCCGCAATCGCCGCCAGACATTGTCGACCAGCAGCATGCCGTTCTCGATCATGGCGCGGTCGAGCGTGAAGGTCTTCGGCCCGGCCGCCACCGCCAGCCGCTCGACGATCATGATGTCGGTCGACGTGTCGCCCGAGGGCAGGCTGCCGGTCGACAGCTCCAGCGTGTCGATTGCGAGCGTCGGCCAGGCGAACGTTTCCGTGCCGACCGACAGGCCCACGCCGTCGATCGCGAGCACGGTGCCGACCGGCATCAGGCCTTCGAGGCGATGCGCCATTCGCCGCGTGAAGACCTTCACGCGGTAACGGAGGCCGAGCGTCAGGATCAGCGCCACGGCGCCGACCATCATGAGAGCGAACAGGATGATGAAGGCGGCGCTATTAGGCTCGCCGATGATGCCGCCAATGATGGCCGCCAGCATCAGCACTCCGCCGATCACGCCGGCGATCATGAACCATTGCTTGGTTTGACGAATGTAGACCTGCGTAGCCTCGGCCGGAGTCAGGATCCGGCCTTTCACCGCCTCCTGCACCTTCGACAGGAAGAAGGTCTTCTCCTGCTTCGGCGTCAGCCCATCCACCGGCTTGTTGTCGATCAGGATGCGCATCGCATCGCTCCTCACCGCATTTCGGCGAGGACTTTAACGACGCGGCGTGCCGACAGGTGTTTCGTTTTGTTTCGTCGGCTACTCGGGGGGCTACTCGGCTACAGCGCCTTCAGTGCCTCTGCGACCTCGCCGACGTGGCCCTTCACCTTGACCTTGCGCCAGACCTTGCGGACCACGCCGTCCTTGTCGATCAGGAAGGTCGCGCGGTCGATGCCCATGTACTTGCGGCCGTAGAGGCTCTTCTCGATCCAGGTGCCGTACTTCTCGCAGATCTTGCCGTCTTCGTCGGATACGAGCGGGAAGTTGAGTTGATACTTGGCCTTGAACTTGTCGTGACGCGCCACGCTGTCCTTGCTGACGCCGACCACCTGGGCCTTGAGCTTCTTGAAGTCGGCCGCAGAGTCGCGGAAGCCGCAGGCCTCCGTGGTACAGCCCGGCGTGTCGTCCTTGGGATAGAAGTAGAGCACCACCGGTTTGCCGCGCAGCTCGGAGAGCTTGAGCTTGCCGCCGCCATCCGTCGCGCCCGTGAAGTCCGGCGCCTTCTTGCCTTCCTCGACGCTCATGCCTCTCTCCCCGTCCAGCCCGCGGCTTGGGCGGGCGTATCGATGATCTTCTCGTATATAGCACGCGCCGCCGCCGTCTCCTCGGTGAGGCGCGCCTGCAGCGCGGCGATGTCGGGCACGTCCTGCGTCTGGGCGATCAGGCGGCGCTGGCCCTCCGGCGCCTTGGCCTCGTCGAACGACGCTTCGTCGCCGTTGAGGGTGAGCCGCAGCAGGCTCTGCACGTCCGACATCAGGCCGCGCGCCGCGCGCAGGCGATCGGCATCGGCGCGATCGAGCACGCCCAGTTCGGCGGCATGGCGTAGGACTTCGGCGGGATGCACGTCGAGGATCGCGGGCTTCTCCGCGGCGTTGCGCAGCGCGAGATACTGGGCGACGAAGTCGATGTCGAACAGGCCGCCGCGCAGATGCTTGAAGTCCCATGGGCTCTTGGGTGGTGCGTGTTTGGCGATGCGGTCGCGCATGTCGGCGACGTCGCGCAGCAGCGCGTTGGGATCGCGAGGCCGTCGGAGGGTGGCGAGAATGGTGCGCTGCAGCCGCTCGACCAGCTCGGCCGGGCCATGGATCACGCGGGCGCGGGTCAGCGCCATGTGCTCCCAGGTCCAGGCCGACTGCGCGTGATAGGTCTCGAAACCTTCCAGCGAGTTGGCCAGCGGACCGGCGCGGCCGGACGGGCGCAGGCGCATGTCGACTTCGTACAATGCGCCTTCGTTGGTGAGCGCGGTCAGGGCGGTCACGATCTTGCCGCTGAGCCGGGTGTAGTACTGGATGGGCGCCAGCGGCTGGGCGCCGTCCGACGCCTCGAGCCCGGGCGGGATGTCGTAGACGAAGATCAGGTCGAGGTCGGAGGTCGCCGACATCTCGCGGCTGCCGAGCTTGCCCAATGCCAGCACCGCCAGCCGCTGGCCGCGGAACGCGCCGTGCTGGTGCGCGAAGCGCTTTTCCACGCGGTCGCACAGCGCAGCGATGGTGGCCTGGGCGATGTCGGAATAGGCGAGTCCCGCCTGCGCCGGCCGCACCATGCGCTTGAGCTGCTGCACGCCGACCTGGAAGCGCTGCTCGTTGGTCCACCGCCGGGCGGCGTCGAGGATATCCTGCTCGTCCTCGACCTGGGCCAGCAGGCGGGTGAGCTCATCGGTCATTTCCTCGGCCGACGGCAGGGCCGCGTAGAAGTCGGAGGAGAGCACCGAATCGAGCAGGACGGTGCGGCGGGCGAGCTGCGCGGCGAGTCCGGGCGCGCTGCCCATGATCGCCGCGACCAGCTCGAGCAGCGCCGGGTTCGACTTGAACAGGGAGAAAAGCTGCACGCCCGCCGGCAGGTTGCTGAGGAAGAGGTCGAAGTTCAGCAGCGCCTGGTCGGGCGCAGCGGTCTCGCCCAGCGCCTTCAACAGGGCCGGCATCAGCTCGGTAAGCAGCTCACGCGCCCGCGGCGACGTCGTCGACCGATAGCGGCCGTGATGCCAGCGCCGCACCACGCCGGCTGCGGCGGAAACGTCGCGGAAGCCCAGGCCGCGCAGGGTCTCGAGAGTGCCGGGATCGTCATCGGTGCCGGTGAAGACCAGATTGCCGCCAGGGCCGGCGAGGCTGGGCGCATCCTCGAACAGCCGCGCATAGTGGCTCTCGACGCGGCGTAGCGTGGCCAGCATCTCGTCCTGGAAGGCGGTGGGCTCGGCATAGCCGAGGAAGGTCGCGATCGCCGCAAGACCCTCGGCATCCTCGGGCAGGCTGTGGGTCTGCTGGTCGGCGACCATCTGCAGGCGGTGCTCGACCCGGCGCAGGAAACCGTAGTCGGCGATCAACTCGGCGGTGGCGCGCGGCTCGACGTGACCGGCGGCCGCGAGGGCGCGCAGCGTCTCGCAGGTGCCACGCAGGCGCAGGTCGGGGTTACGGCCGCCGAAGATCAGCTGCTGTGTCTGGGCGAAGAACTCGATCTCGCGGATGCCGCCACGGCCCAGCTTCACGTTGTGACCGGCGACCTTGACCGTCCCGCCGCCACGGTGGGCGTCGATCTGGCGCTTGATCGAATGGATGTCGTGGATCGCCGCGAAGTCGAGATGGCGGCGCCATATATAGGGACGCAGCGCGGCCAGGAACTCCGCGCCCACGCCGAGATTGCCGGCCACCGGATGCGCCTTGATCATCGCCGCGCGCTCCCAGTTCTGGCCGACGCTCTCGTAGTAGAGCTCGGCCGCCTGGACCGACATGGCGAGCGGCGTCGAGCCGGGGTCGGGGCGAAGTCTCAAGTCGGTGCGGAAGATGTAGCCGTCGACCGACGCCTCCGACATCAGCTGCACCAGCATGCGCGAGACCCGCACGAAATGACGTGACAGTTGCTCGTTGCTCGCGATCGCCGGCGCTTCGCGGTCGTAGAGAAGGATCAGGTCGATGTCGCTGGAGTAGTTGAGCTCGTCGGCGCCCAGCTTGCCCATGCCGAGGACGGTGAAAGCCGCAGCCTGTGGGTCGCCGCCGAGTGCCAGGTTTCCCTCGCGCTCGAGCTGCAGCAGGATCGCAGAGACGAGAGCATCGATGCAGGCTGACGCGAAGCGGCTCAGCGTGCCCGTGATGCGCTCGAGCGGCCACGCGCCGGCGATGTCGGCAACGGCGACGGTGAGCGCCACGCTGCGCTTCAGCCGGCGCAGCCGCGCAGCAATCGCTTCAGGCGCGGCGCCGGCCCGCGCTTCGGCCCGCACGGCCTCGCGTTCATGGTCGAGTTGCGTCAGCGCGGCGTCCGGCCCGGTGCGCCACAGATCGGCCATGAAAGTCGGGTTCTGTAGCGCGGTCTCGGTCAGATACGGACTGTTGCCGAACAACGCGTCGAGCAGTGCCGTTCCGGCGGGATCGTCCGGCATCGCTGCCGTCTCGCGCCAGCGCGTCCAGGCGACCGCCAACCGCTCTGGATTGTAGGGTTGCGGCAGGCGAGCGGTCGAAAGCCAAGACATGGGAAGGGGCGCCCGGTAGATTGGGCATTGCAGCCGCCCTCGGTCAACGCGGAAGTAACGAGCATTGGTGATCCGGACTTATCGGTTTTGTGCGCGTGTGGTGACGATTGTCGTCGCCATCGCGGCGGTCCTGATGACCGCCGTCGTCCTGCGCCTGCTGTCCGGACCGGTCGACCTCGAGGTCGCGCGCCCATTCCTGCCGACCGAGTTCGATACGCCCGCGGGACCGGTGCGCGTCAAAGCCGAACATATCTACGTCGAATGGAGCGGCCTGAAGGAACCGATGCGGCTGGTCCTGACCGGGCTGCATCTGACGGACGCCAGCGGCCACGAGCTTGCGTCGGCACCGGGCATCGCCGTCGCCTTCGACTCCCGCAGCGTGATCAACGGCCATCTGCGGCCGGTCTCGATCGTGGTCAACCGGCCCAACCTCGAGGCCGACATCGCCCGCGAAGGCGGCATGCTGCAGCGGGTGCTGGCGCGCAGCGATCCCGATTCGCAGGCCGAGGTGGTCGACCTGCTGATCGAGCAGCTCCTCTCGGAGCACAACGACCGTTCTGTGCTCGGCCAGCTCAACACGATCGACGTTGTGCACGCGCGCGTGTCGCTGCGTGACGTGCCGAGCGGCGTCGTCTGGCTGGCGCCGGACGTCCAGGCTCGACTGAACCGCGACGCCGCCGGGGTGAAGATCTCGGCAAAGGCCACCTTTCTCGGTCCGAGCAGCGGCGAGCCGATCGGCGTCAGCCTCGACGGGACCTACTCGCGCGACCGCAGCCGCATTTCCTTCGAGGCCGCGATCGACGGCATGAAGCCGTCGATGCTGGCCGATCTGTCGCCCGACGCCGCGCTCCTGCGGGGGCTCGACATCGCCCTATCCGGCCGCCTGAAGGTGGAGGCCAATGGCAGCGGCGAAGTGCGGACGGTCGCCATGGAGGTCACTGCCGGCGCCGGCACCATCACCTTGCCCGGCATCCTGCCCGTCGCCCACAAGGTGCACTCGGTCAGCGCGCTGGCGCATATCGATGCGACTGCCCATACCGCAAAGGTCGATCACATCGACATCGACATGGGGGTCGCGAAGATCGCCGTGACGGGGAACGGCGAGCGCACCGAGAAGGGGCAGACCTTCAGCGGCAAGGCCGAGCTGAAGAACGTCCCGATCGACAAGCTGGGCGACTACTGGCCGCTCGAGTTCGCCGAAGGCGGCCGGGCATGGGCCCTCGCCAACCTGAGCCAGGGCACGCTCGATATCGCTGCCGAATTCGCCGTCAGCACGCCGGGCAACGATCTTTCGCAGCTCAGCGTCGACCGGGATGTGGCCTATCTCGCCTATCGCGGCATGACGGTGCACTACATGCCACACATGCCCGAACTGCTGAACGTTTCGGGCAACGCGCGCTTCGAGGGCAGCGCGATGCACTTCGACATCGCCGGCGGCAATGCGGTCGGTCTGGCAGTGACCGGGGCCACGATCGACCTGACCGGGCTCGACGGACCCGCATCGCAACAGACCGCGGCGCTGCGCGTGCCGATCACGGGACCGGCTTCGGCGGTCGCCGCCTTGCTGTCGCGGCCCAAGCTCGGCCTGCCGCGCGACGCGCTCTACGATCCGAAGCGGCTGGGCGGCGACGCCGCGATCGAGCTGACGCTTTCCTTTCCGCTGCTGAATTCGATCACCGTCTCGGACATCGACATCAAGGCCGAAGCGGCGGTGTCGGCGTTTTCGCTCAGGAATGCGATAGGCACTGTCGACCTCACCGACGGGGTCGGGCGGCTGGTCTATGCCAACTCGCAGCTCAACGTGACCGGGACCGGCAAGTTCGACGGCAACGCCGTGGATATCGTTTGGCGCGAGCAGTTCGCCCCTCATGCCGCCTATCGGCAGCGCTACGAGGTCAAGGGCACGATCCCTGCAGCCCTGGTTGCCAAGGCGGGGTTCCTGTCGCCCGAGCCCTACGTCTCCGGCCCGGTGAACGTCACCAGCTTCTCCTATCAGGTGGCCGCCAACGGATCGGCCGAACTGAACGGCAAGTTCGATTTGAAGGGCGCGAAGCTCACGTCCCCGATCGCCTGGAGCAAGGATGCCGGTACCGACGGCCATCTGACGCTGGGCATGAAGCTCGCGCCGGGCGGAAAGTTGTCGACCGCGGACTTCGAGGCGCATGCGAACGGGCTGCAGACCAAGGGCCAGGTACGGTTCGGCGCGGACAACTCCGTCCAGCAAGTCGCGGTCGGAGAGCTCTCGATTGGCGGCACCAACATCTCCGCCGACTGGCGGCGCGGCACCGCCGGAAGCGTGGAGGTCGACTTGCGCGGACGCTCGCTCGAGCTGAGCCGCGTGCGGGCGATGCTGAAGGCGCGCGAGGATCTCGCCAAGGCCAATCCTGGCGGGCCCGCATCGCGCGCGAGAGAGAGCACGCGCTTGCTGCTGCAGCTCGACCGGGTCGTGCTCCAGCGCGGCAGCCTCGGTTCCCTGAACGGGACGCTCGAACTCAGCGGCGACCGCATGGTCTCGGCCAATCTCGGCATCGGCGCGGGCAGGGGCGGAACGCTCAGGATCGCGCCGGCGGCGCAGGGCCGCAGCGTCAATCTATACGTCGCCGACTTCGGTGGACTGTTGAGGGAAACCGGCTGGGTCGACGGGATGTCCGGCGGCTTTCTCGATTTCCGCGGGCGGATCGACGACAACGCGGCCGGCGCGCCGCTCACCGGGCGGCTGAAGCTTGGGTCCTACAGGCTGCAGAGGATGACGCCGCGGCCCGACATCGGCACGCTCAACTCGACCATCGACGCATTGAAGCGGGCCGGCGACCCGCTGCAGCCGTTCGACGCCCTTGAGACGCAGGTCATCAAGAGCGGCGATCGCATCGAGCTGAAGGACGGCCACACCTCCAACAACTCGATCGGCCTGACCACCGCCGGCGTCATCGACCTGGCGAGCGACCAGGCGCACCTGCGCGGCATCGTCGTGCCGGGGTTCGTGCTGAACAACCTGCTGTCGAACGTGCCGCTCCTCGGTCCGCTGCTGACCGGCGGCAGGAACGGCGGCGTGTTCGCGATCGCCTATCGACTCGACGGACCGCTCGGCGATCTCAAGAGCGACGTCAACATATTGTCGGCGGTGACGCCGGGGGCGCTGCGCGAGCTCTTCACAACGCCGCTCTACGACGGGCGCTCCAGTTCCGAAGCGTCGCCTGTCGATCGCGCGCCTTAGGGAAAGATTTCGATCAAGCGCGACAGAGCTAGGCCCGTGGTCGTACGAGCACGTGGCGCTTTCGGCCGGCCGAAAGCTTGAGCGTGCCGTCCGAACCGAGGTCGCCCTCGTTGATCACCATCGTGTCGGACGCGATCGGCTTGTCGTTCAGCCGGCCGCCACCGCCGCGGATCAGCTTGCGGGCCTCGGTGCGACTGGGTGCCAGTCCAGCCTGGTGGAACAGCTCGAATGCGGCAATGCCGTCGGCCAGCTGCGCCCGCGGCACGGTGACGGTGGGCAGGCTCTCGGCCTTGCCGCCTTCTTCGAAGGTCCGGCGCGCGGTCGCCTCGGCCTCCGCCGCAGCGGCCGCGCCGTGGCATAGCCTGGTGATCTCGTTGGCGAGGACCTTCTTGGCCTCGTTGATCTCCTGGCCCTCGAGCTTCTCGAGGCGGCGAATCTCGTCGAGCGGGAGCTCGGTGAACAGCCGCAGGAAGCGGCCGACATCGGGGTCCTCGGTGTTGCGCCAGTACTGCCAGAAGTCATAGGGCGACACGCGCTCGGCGTTTAGCCAAACGGCGCCCGACGCCGTCTTGCCCATCTTGGCGCCCGACGAGGTCGTGAGCAGCGGGGTGGTCAGGGCAAACAGCTCCGCACCGATCATGCGGCGACCGAGATCGGTGCCCATGACAATGTTGCCCCACTGATCCGAGCCGCCCATCTGCAGGATGCAGTCGTAGCGCTTCTTGAGCTCCACGAAGTCGTAGGACTGAAGGATCATGTAGTTGAACTCGAGGAAGGTGAGCGGCTGGTCGCGCTCCAGTCGCAGCCGCACCGAATCCATGGTCAGCATGCGATTGACCGAGAAATGCCGCCCGACCTCGCGCAGCAGGGGGATGTAGAGCAGCTGGTCGAGCCACTCCGCATTGTTGACCATCCGCGCATCGGTCGCGCCGTCGCCGAACGCGATGTACTTGTCGAAGACGCGGCGGATGCCGGCCATATTGGCGTCTATCTGCTCGGCGGTCAGGAGCTGGCGCGACTCGTCGCGGCCGGACGGGTCGCCGATCTTGGTGGTGCCGCCGCCCATCAGCACGATCGGTTTGTGGCCCGTCTTCTGCCACCAGCGCAGCATCATGATCTGCAGCAGCGAGCCGACATGCAGTGAATCGGCGGTGCAGTCGAAACCGATATAGGCCGTGCGCGTTCCGGTCGACAGCAGCTCGTCGAGACGCGCGGCATCGCTGGCCTGATGCACCAGGCCACGCTCGTGCACGATCCGCATGAAGTCCGACTTGAAGGCCGCCATCTCTCTGCCCGGTCGTTGCCCAGGATTTGTCCTGAAAGGGCCGCGGGTGTAACATGGTCCTGCAATGCCGGCCAATAGTCCCGAACCCTGATGCGTGCGCTGGGCCTGATGAGCGGGACGTCGGTCGACGGCGTCGATGTAGCGCTGATCGACACCGATGGCGAGCGGGTGGCGTCGTTCGGGCCGACACTGACCGTGCCGTATCCGGACGAGGTCCGGAATCTGATCCGCGCAGCATTCGCCGCCGAGCAGCCCAATGAAGCGACGGCGGCGGCCGAGCAGGCCGTGACGCAGACCCATGTGGCTGCGACCAAGCTCTGGTCTCAGACGCACGGCGTGCCGCTCGATACGCTCGACGTCGCGGGGTTCCACGGACAGACCATCACGCACCGGCCGGAGAAGCGCTTCACCTGGCAGATCGGCGATGGGGCAGGCCTCGCCCGGGCGCTGGGCGTGCGCGTGATCAACGACCTGCGCGGCGCCGACGTGGCGGCGGGCGGGCAGGGCGCGCCGCTGGTGCCGGTGTTCCATGCCGCGCTGGTGCGCGACCTGCCGCGGCCGATCGCCGTGGTGAATATCGGCGGCGTCGCCAACGTCACCTGGATCGGCGAGGACGATTCCCTGCTGGCCTTCGACACCGGGCCGGGCAACGGGCCGATCGACGACTGGTGCGCGCGTCGCGCCGGGCAGCGCTTCGATCGCGACGGCGCGCTCGCGGCTTCGGGCAAGGTCGATCGGCCAAGGCTCGAGCGCTGGGTCGAGCATCGCTACTTCGCACGCAAGCCGCCGAAGTCGCTCGATCGCGGCGATTTCAACGACGACTGGGCCGACGGCCTGTCGGTCGCGGACGGCGCGGCTACGCTGACTCGCGCCTCGGCGCGCGCGATCGCGCTCGCCGCCCGTCACTTCCCGCAGGCCGCGAAGCAGTGGATCGTTACCGGCGGCGGCGCGCGCAATCCGACCTTGCTGGCGGCGATCGCGGCGGAGACGGACGCGCCCGTTGTGCCGGCGTCGACGCTTGGTTGGGACGGCGATGCTTTGGAGGCCCAGGCCTTCGCGTTCCTGGCGGTGCGCTCGCTGCGCGGCCTGCCGCTCACCTTCCCGATGACGACGGGCGCGCCCAAGCCGCTGTGCGGCGGCCGGCTGCATTTGCCAGCCTAGGCCGTCCTGCTTTTACGGTTCTTTGTTGGAGGTCGCCCGGCCCGGCGGGTTGATCAGGCACTTGGCGACGTACCGGTCGACTTCGACCGCGAGCTTGTCGAGCGAATCGTGGAAGAAATGATTGGCGCCCTTGATGGTGCGCGATTCGACGGTGATGCCCTTCTGCAGGCTGAGCCGCGCCACCAGCTTCTGGATGTCGGCGAGCGGCACGACCTCGTCCTTCTCCGCGCCGACGATCAGCCCGGACGACGGGCAGGGGGCGAGGAAGCCGAAGTCATAGGAATTGGCCGGTGGGGCGACCGAGATGAAGGTGTCGATCTCGGGCCGACGCATCAGGAGTTGCATTCCGATCCAGGCGCCGAAGGAGTAGCCCGCGATCCAGCACGATTTCGCATCGGCGTTCATGCCCTGCAGCCAGTCGAGCGCCGCCGCCGCATCGGAGAGCTCGCCCATGCCATTGTCGAAGCGGCCCTGGCTGCGCCCGACGCCGCGCGTATTGAAGCGCAGCACCGAGAAGCCGCGATTCACGAAGACGTGGAACAGCGAGAAGACCACTTTGTGGTTCATGGTCCCGCCGTATTGCGGATGAGGATGGAGGATCAGCGCGATCGGCGCGTGCTCTTCTTTGCTCTGGTGATAGCGGCCTTCGAGGCGACCCTCGGGGCCGATAAACATCACGTCAGGCATCTGCACTCCGGTTATTCGTCATTATTGGCCGCCGGAACGGGCGAACGGCAGCAAAATGCGAAAGAATCTTGATACTTGACCTGCCAACTCGGGTTTATTAAATCCGAGCCAACTGGTTGGTTTTTCCCAGAACCCTGTCCGGGGGCTGGAATATCGTAGCAACGCCTTGGTTTTCAAGACCTTTGAGGCGGAGGAGGATGCTGTGAAGCTCAGCACCAAGGGCCGTTATGCCGTGATGGCAATGGTCGACCTGGCCCGTCATGCCCAGACCAAGCCCGTGTCCCTCTCGGATATCGCGGCCCGTCAGGAAATCTCGCTGTCCTATCTGGAACAGCTTTTTGCCCGCCTGCGCCGGGCCGAGCTGGTGAAGAGCGTACGCGGACCGGGCGGCGGTTACCGGCTCGCGCGCGCCTCGGCCGAGACCCGGGTGTCCGAAATCATCCTGGCCGTCGACGAGCCGATCAAGGCGACCCGCTGCACCGAGATGGGGCAGGCAGGCTGCCGGGCCGACCGCAGCAAGTGCCTGACGCACGATTTGTGGGAGGAGCTCGGCAACCAGATTCACGTGTTCCTGAGCTCGGTGACCCTGCACGACGTGCTAGAGCGCAAGCTCTCGCCGCGGATCGCCGAGGCGCCGCCGGCGCCCGCCAACGCCGATTCGATGGCCGCTGCCAGCTAGAGCAGCGTCATGGCCGCCGCGTACACGTACCTCGACCACAACGCCACCAGCCCGATGCGGCCGGTGGTGCTCGATGCCATGGTCGAGGCGTTGAAGGCGGGCGGCAATCCGTCGTCGGTCCATCGTCCGGGTCGCGCGGCGCGTGCGCGAATCGACAGGGCCCGTAAGCAGGTGGCGGCGCTGGTCGGGGCGCTGCCGGGCGAGGTCGTGTTCACCTCGGGCGGCACGGAAGCGAACAATCTGGCCGTGCGCGGGCAGAGCCGCGTCCTCGTTTCGGCGATCGAGCATGAGAGCGTGCTGAAGGCAGCCCCGGATGCCGAGCGCATTCCCGTTGACGCAAACGGTGTGATCGATCTCTCCGCGCTCGAACGGATGCTGGCCGGCCGGCCGGCGCTGGTTTCGGTCATGTTTGCCAACAACGAGACCGGCGTAATCCAGCCGATCGCCGAGGTCGTGCGCCTCGCGCGCGACGCGGGCGCGCTGGTCCACTGCGACGCGGTCCAGGCCGCGGGCAAGATCCCGGTCGATCTGCACGGCCTGGGCATCGACTATCTCAGCCTTTCCGCCCACAAGCTCGGCGGGCCGACGGGCGTCGGCGCGCTGGTGGTGCGCGATGGCGCGCCGTTTGCGACCGACCGGGTCGGTGGCGGCCAGGAATCCTATCGGCGCGCCGGGACCGAGAACGTCGCCGGCATCGTGGGCTTCGGCGCCGCGGCAGAGGTGTCGTGCGACGGGCGGGACGTGGCGGCGCTACGCGATCGCATCGAGGGGAGCCTGCCGGGCAAGGTCTACGGAGCGGCCGTGCCGCGCCTGCCCAACACGACCTGCATCTCCATGTCCGGCGTGAAGGCAGAAACCCAAGTGATGGCGTTCGATTTGGCCGGCGTGGCGGTCAGCGCGGGCTCGGCCTGCTCCTCGGGCAAGGTCACCCGGTCGGCTGTGCTGACGGCAATGGGCGTGGAACCTGCCGAGGCCGAGACGGCGATCCGCATAAGTTGCGGCTGGAACACGGTTTTTGAGGATATTGATCGCTTGATCGCGGCTTGGCAGGCTCTATATACCCGAGTAACACGCTCGGATATTGCGCCAGCAACCCGCCGGGCAGCGTAGGGATTTCAAGGGGTTAGCATGAACGCCAGCATGAACGCGATCAAGCAGATCCGGCGCAACGACCAGCCGATCTACCTGGATTACCAGGCGACGACGCCGATGGACCCGCGCGTGCTCGAGGCGATGCTGCCGTACTTCACTTACAAGTTCGGCAATCCCCATTCGCGCAGCCACTCCTATGGCTGGGAGGCGGAGGAGGGCGTCGAGAAGGCACGCGGCCAAGTGGCCAAGCTGATCGGCGCCGACGAGAAGGAGGTGATCTTCACCTCCGGTGCCACCGAATCGAACAACCTCGCGATCCGCGGCGTCGCCGAGTTCTACAAGGACCGCAAGAACCACATCGTCACCACCGTGACCGAGCACAAGTGCGTGCTCGACACCTGCCGCCATCTCGAGCAGAGCGGCTTCGAGGTCACGTACCTTCCGGTCCAGAAGAACGGGCTGATCGACCTCGAGGTCCTGCGCAACGCCATCACCGACAAGACGGTCGTCGTCTCGGTCATGGCGGTGAACAACGAGATCGGCGTAATCCAGCCACTCGAGGAGATCGGCAAGATCTGCCGCGAGAAGAAGACGTTCTTCCACACCGACGCAGCCCAGGCTGCCGGCAAGATCCCGCTCGACGTCGAGAAGATGAACGTCGACCTGATGAGCATTTCCGGCCACAAGATCTACGGGCCCAAGGGCATCGGCGCCCTGTACGTCCGCCGCAAGCCGCGCGTGCGGCTGGTGCCGCTGATCGTCGGCGGCGGCCAGGAGCGCGGCTTCCGCTCGGGCACCTTGCCCACGCCGCTGTGCGTCGGGCTGGGCGAGGCGGCCGAGATCTGCATGAAGGAGATGGACGGCGAGGCCAAGCGGCTGAAGAAGCTGCAGGAGCGCATGCTCAAGGGCCTGCAGGACAAGCTGACCGAGATCGTCGTCAACGGCGACCTCGAGCACCGCATTCCGGGCAACCTCAACATCAGCTTCGCCTATGTCGAGGGCGAGTCGCTGATGATGGGCATCAAGGGCCTGTCGGTGTCGTCCGGCTCGGCCTGCACCTCGGCCTCGCTCGAGCCCAGCTACGTGCTGCGCGCGCTCGGCGTCGAGGAGGAGATGGCGCACACCTCGCTGCGCATCGGCCTCGGCCGGTTCACCACCGAGCAGGAGGTCGACACGGCGGTCGACGAGCTGGTGCGCCACGTCAACAAGCTGCGGGCGATGAGCCCGCTCTGGGAAATGGCCCAGGAAGGCATCGATCTGAAGTCAATCGAATGGGCGGCCCACTAGAATACTGGGCCGGCTTTGGGGAATTGAGGAGAGAGTCATGTCCTACAGCGAGAAGCTGATCGACCACTACGAGAACCCGCGCAACATCGGGTCGCTCGACAAGAACTCCGAGGACGTCGGCACCGGCCTGGTCGGTGCGCCGGCCTGCGGCGACGTCATGAAGCTGCAGATCAAGGTCAGCGCCGACGGCCTGATCGAGGACGCCAAGTTCAAGACCTTCGGCTGCGGCTCGGCGATCGCCTCGAGCTCGCTCGTCACCGAGTGGGTGAAGGGCAAGACGATCGACGAGGCCGAGACCATCAAGAACACCGACATCGCCAAGCACCTGGCGTTGCCGCCGGTGAAGATCCATTGCTCGGTCCTCGCCGAGGATGCGATCAAGGCCGCGATCGCCGACTATCGCGCGAAGATCGCGAAGAAGACCGAAGAGACCGCCAAGGACGCCGCGGAGTAAGTGCGGACATGAGCACGCCCACCACGACTGACGCCCCCAAGCCGGCCGCACCGCCGCGGCCGCGCCGACCGCGCCCCCAGCTCATGACGGTGACGCCGGCAGCGGTGGAGCGCGCCAAGGCGCTGATCGAGGGCCGCGGCAAGCCGACCGCCGGCATCCGCATCGGCGTGCGCACCAAGGGCTGCTCGGGTCTCAGCTACACGCTCGAATTCGCCGACAAGCAGGAGCCGATGGACGAGGTGGTCGAGACGCAGGGCATCAAGCTCCTGATCGACCCCAAGGCCTCTCTGTTCCTGATCGGCACCGAGATGGACTACGAGGAAGAGAAGCTGAAGCAGGGCTTCGTCTTCAAGAACCCCAACGAGAAGGGCCGCTGCGGTTGCGGCGAATCCTTCCACGTCTGAAGACGTCTCGTCATGGATCATTTCGCGCGGCTGGGATTGCCGGCGGCGCTCGACACCGATGCCGCCGCGCTCGACAAGGCCTACTTCGCCCGTCAGCGGCAGTGGCATCCCGACCGTTTCGTCGGCAAGCCTGCGGAGGAGCGGGCAAGGGCTTCGGTTGAAGCCGCGGCGCTGAACGACGCCTACCGCACGCTGAAGGATCCACTGGCGCGCGCCGTCTACCTGGCGGAGCTCAACGGCGTCGAGCTGCCGGGCGACGGCAAGACGATCGACGACCCGGAGCTCTTGATGGAAGCGATGGAAGCGCGCGAGGAATTGCACGAGGCGAGCAGCATCGAGGCCATCGATGCGCTGGCCGCGAAGACGCGCGGCGAAATGCAGAAGTCGCTGGCGGAGCTGGGCGGTTTGTTCTTGGCAAACGACAAGCCCGCCATCAGAAAGGCGCTCCTTCGCCTGCGCTACCTCGACAAGTTCGCCGACGAGGCGAAGGCGAGACGGTCCAATCTGCGCAGCAATTCAGGAAAGCCATGACCCTGCTGGAGATCCATGAGCCGGGCGAAACGCCTCTGCCGCATGCCGGTGAGGGGACGTTGGCCGTCGGCATCGATCTCGGCACCACCAATTCGGTGGTCGCGATCGCGCGCGAGGGCAAGCCCGCGGCGCTGCACGACGAGACCGGCAAGGCGCTGGTGCCGTCGGTCGTCGCCTATCCGTCGGCCGGTGGCGTGATCGTCGGCGACGAGGCCCGTGCGCTGATGGCGAACGAGCCGCGCAATGTCGTGGCCTCGGTGAAGCGCCTGATGGGCCGCGGTGCGGCCGATGTGCATGCCGTCGCCGGCGTGCTGCCCTACGAGATCGAGCCGGGCACGGGCGAGACCGACATGGTGAAGCTGCGCATCGCCGGGAAGGCGCGCTCGCCGGTCGAGATCTCGGCCGAGATCCTGAAGGCGCTCAAGGCCAGGGCCGAGGCGGCGCTGGAGAAGCCGATCGAGCGGGCGGTGATCACCGTGCCGGCCTATTTCGACGATGCCGCGCGCACCGCGACCCGCGATGCCGCGCGGGTGGCCGGCTTGGAAGTCCTGCGTCTGGTCAACGAGCCGACCGCGGCCGCGCTGGCCTACGGTCTCGACAAGGGCAAAGAGGGACTCTACGCGGTCTACGACCTGGGCGGCGGCACCTTCGACTTCTCGCTGCTGCGACTCGAGAAGGGCGTGTTCCAGGTGCTCGCCACCGGCGGCGATACGGCCTTGGGCGGCGACGACTTCGATCGCGCCATCGCCGAGCGCATGCTGGAAGAGCGCCAGAAGGACGGGCTGGCCGATACGGTCGACGAGGGCGCGGTGAAGAACGCGCTCGCTCTGGCGCGCACGATGAAAGAGCAGCTCTCCGACCGCGATCAGACTTCGGGCCGCCTGCAGCTCGCTGGCGTGCCGTCTTTCCATGCGCTCACGCGGCCCGAGTTCGACGCGATGGTCGCGAGCTACGTGAAGCGGACGATCGACATCGCGCGCCGCGTGCTCGACGACGCCGGGATGAAGGTCGAGGAGGTCCACGGCGTGGTGCTGGTCGGCGGCTCGACCCGCGTGCCGCTGGTGCGGTCGGCGGTCGCCGACTTGATCGGCATGGCGCCGCTCACCGACATCGATCCCGACGAGGTGGTGGCGCTGGGCGCAGCGCTGCAAGCCGAGGCGCTGACCGGCGGCTCCGAGACCTTGCTGCTCGACGTGACGCCGCTGTCGCTCGGTCTCGAGACGATGGGCGGCATCGTCGAGAAGATCGTGCCGCGCAACACGCCGATCCCGGTCCAGCTGGCGCAGGACTTCACGACCTACCAGGACGGCCAGAGCGCGATGGCGATCCACGTCGTCCAGGGCGAGCGCGAGATGGTCGACGATTGCCGCAGCCTGGCGCGCTTCGAATTGCTCGGTATCCCGCCGATGACAGCGGGTGCGGCCCGCATTCGCGTGACCTTTGCCGTCGATGCCGACGGCCTGCTGACCGTGTCGGCGGAGGAGAAGACCACCGGTGTCGCCCAGCGCGTCGAGGTGAAACCGTCCTATGGTCTCAGCCACGAGGACATGGCCGACATGCTGTACGACAGCCTCGACCACGCCGAGGAGGACATGGCGAAGCGCCTGCTGACCGAGGCGCGGGTCGAGGCGAACCGCAACCTGCTGGCGCTCGACTCGGCGCTGGCCCGTGACGGCGGCTTGCTGTCGGCCGAGGAGCGCGCCGAGCTGGAGGCCGCGCGCGCCCGCATCGAGAAGGCCGTGGCTGGCGAGGACCGCGACGAGATCAACGCCGCCGCCGAGGCGCTCGAGACGCTCAGCAAGCCGTTCGCCGAACGGCGCATGGACCGCGGCATCCGCGAGGCGCTGTCGGGCATGGCGGTGAAGGATTTGGAAGGGCGAGTAGGGGAATGACACTCCCGTCGTCCCGAGCGAAGCGTGGAAGAAAAAGGTCCCTCCACTCCGCTTCGCTAAAGCGCGGATTTCATCCGCGCGGGTCGGGACGACGGAGTTTGTGAGGATCTAGATGCCGAAGATGACGTTCATCCTGAAGGACGGCTCGCGCAAGGAAGTCGATGCGCCGCTCGGCCTCAGCGTGCTGGAGATTGCCCATCGCAACCATGTCGACATCGAAGGCGCGTGCGAGGGATCGCTGGCCTGCTCGACCTGTCACGTGATCGTCGAGAAGGAGTGGTTCGACAAGCTCGGCGAGGCGAGTGAGGACGAGGAGGACATGCTCGACCTGGCGTTCGGCCTCACCCACACCTCGCGCCTCGGTTGCCAGATCAAGATGTCCGAGGAGCTCGACGGGCTGGTGGTGAAGTTGCCTGCCGCAACCCGCAACATGATGGTCGACAAGTAGGGGGAGAGGATGGCCCGCAAGCTGCGCTGGACCGACGTGAGCGACATCGCCATCGAGCTCGAGGAGGCCCATCCCGACGCCGACAATGTGAACCTTCGGTTCACCGACTTACACAAGTGGGTGATGGCGCTGCCCGGATTCGACGACGATCCCAACAAATCCAACGAGAAGATCCTCGAAGCCATCCAGGCCGCCTGGATCGAAGAAAGAGGGTAAAGTGCCCCAATAACGCCAAAGTCCGAATCGTATGGTCTTTGTCACAAAGGGGTATTCATGAGGGGCATTTCGGCGAGAGCGATCCTGCTGCCGGTACTGTTGGCAGGGGGCGTTGGCGCATGCGCCAACAACGGCGTTCAGCCCGGCATCGTCAACACGTCCTCCGGCTACAGCACCGCATCGGCATCGACCTACGGCAATGCGCAGCCCATCGGCTCGGGCCGGGTGGTGGCGATCAACGACGTCAGCCTGCAGGGCGGTGGCGGCGGCAGCAACGGCGGCGGCATGAGCAACGGCACCATGATGGGCGGCCTGCTGGGCGGCCTGGGCGGCATCGCCATCGGCGCCTCGGGCGGCCGCGGCATCGGCGGCGGCTTGATCGGCGGCGTGCTGGGCGCGGTCGCCGGCGGCATCGCCGGCACCATCATCGACCGGCATACCAGCATCGGCGGCGGCGGCCGCGGCATCGAGGTCACGGTCCAGAAGGACGACGGGCAGCAGGTCACCATCGCCCAGCGCGACGACGGCGACGTGCAGCTGGGCGACCGCGTGCAGATCCTCCAGGACCGCAACGGTGTCGCCAAGGCGGTGCGCGACAATAGCCGCCAGCAGGACTACCAGAACCAGTACGGCGGTTACCAGAATGCCGGGCCGGCGCCGCAGGATTACCGCCAGGCGCCGCCGCCGCAGGACTATCGCCAGGCCAACAACTACGGGGGCGGCAGTTACGGCGGTGGCAGCTATGGCGGCAACTATGGTCCGCCGCCGCAGGACTATCGCCAGGGCTCCAACTACGGTCCCCAGCCGGCAGACTACGGCCAGCCGCAGCGCTATGCGCCGCCGCAGTCGAGCTCCCACAGCGGCTACAGCAGCTACTCAGGCGGCGGCTATTCGGGCGGCGGCTACCAGAACAGTGGCTACGCAAATGGCTACCAGACTGGTCCCCAGCCCCAGAACGATCCGCGCTACGGCACGTTGCAATAGCCTGCTAGACTTCCTCCGGTTCCACGTGAGGCGGAGGGAGTTACATGTTCGGCAAATGGCTTTTGGCGCTGGTGGCCCCCCTGGCGCTGGCGATGACCCTCAGCGCCTGCAATGAGGGCGGCGTGCAGCCGGGCATTCAGGCCGCGCCTCAGGGAGGCTTTCGCGGCGAGACGGGGCGGGTGGTCGCGATCCAGGACGTCGACCTCAGGAACACGAGGCGAGGCGTCAGCAACGGCACCCTGATCGGCGGCGGCGTCGGCGGTGTCGGTGGTGCGGTCGCAGGTGCCGCGATCGGCGGCACGGCCGGCAGCGCGGTGCTGGGCGGTGTCCTCGGCGCCGTGGGCGGCGCGATTGCTGGTACCGCGATCGACCGCAGCAGCCCGACGCGCGGCATCGCCGTCACGGTGAACAAGGACGACGGCCAGCAGGTCGTCATCGCCCAGCGCGACGACGGCGACGTCCAGATGGGCGATCGGGTGATCATCGTCTACGACAATGAAGGCGTTGCCCGCGCCGTGCGGGATACCGGCCGGCGCCGGGACTGACCTCCCCCTCCGACCCCGCGGGCCACCTCCCCCGTATCGCGCGCCTCAGAAGGCGCTTTGACGGGGGAGGAATTCCAGGGCTGAGAGGCCTATATAGGCCCCGCCATGGCCCGCAATTCCCTCGGTCTCGACAAGGCGCCCGGCGACACCCGAGTCGTGGTCGCGATGTCGGGCGGCGTCGACTCGTCGGTGACAGCGGCCCTGCTGGCCGAGCAGGGCTATGATGTCGTCGGCGTCACCCTGCAGCTCTACGACCATGGCGTCGCGGTCGGGAAGACCGGCGCCTGCTGCGCGGGCCAGGACATCCAGGACGCCCGCCATGTCGCCGACCGGCTCGGCATCCCGCACTACGTGCTGGACTACGAGAGCCGGTTCCGCGCCGAGGTGATGGACAGCTTCGCCGACAGCTACCTGCGCGGCGAGACGCCGGTGCCCTGCATCGCCTGCAACCGCACGGTCAAGTTCCGCGACCTGATGAAGACCGCGCGCGAGCTCGGTGCCGAGGCGCTGGCGACCGGCCACTACGTCCGGCGCGTGATGGGCGAGGCGGGCCCGGAGCTGCATCGCGGCGCCGATCCCAATCGCGACCAGAGCTATTTCCTGTTCGGCACGACCGCCCAGCAGCTGGACTACCTGCGCTTCCCTCTGGGCGACCTGCCGAAGAGCGAGACGCGCGCGCTGGCCCAGCGCTTCGAGCTCGCGGTGGCGGACAAGCCCGACAGCCAGGATATCTGCTTCGTGCCGAGCGGCGACTATGCCAGCGTCGTGCGCAAGCTGCGCCCCGAGGCGAACGATCCGGGCGAGATCGTCGACCTGAAGGGCCGGGTCATCGGTCATCACGACGGCATCGTGCGCTTCACGGTCGGCCAGCGCCGCGGCCTGTCGCTCGGCGAGCGCACCGGCATCGACAACGAGCCGCTCTACGTCGTCAAGCTCGAGCCCGAGACGCGCCGCGTCGTCGTCGGTCCGAGAACCGCCCTCGGTCGGAGCGAGATCGCGCTGTACGACGTGAACTGGCTCGGCCCCGATTTCACCGGCGCGCTGCCGGTGCAGGTGAGGGTCCGCTCGTCGCAGCCGCTGCGCCCGGCTACGGTCGAGCGGGGGAACGGCGGTCTCACCGTCCGCTTCCCCGAGCCCGAGATCGGCGTCTCCCCCGGTCAGGCCTGCGTGATCTACGATCGCGCCACTGGCAGCCGCGTGCTGGGCGGCGGCTTCATCCGGCGCTCGAGGTGAGCTTCGCGATGGCAAGTGTGACGATCTACGTCCATTTGCCTCAAGAGTCCGTGGACGTCTGGGCGCCCGTCAGCGCCAAACATGTTCGCGACGACATCTACCGGATCGTCGACTGCCGCGGGGAGGACGAGGGTGTCGAATTCGGCAACGGCTCACTCGAGCGATGCCGCTGGCAGGATGACGCCGAGGGCCGGATTCAGGTCGCCTACGAGGCCGTCGCATGATGAAGCTCGATAAGCCTCATGTTCCTCTCCGCCCGCGCAGCGGGGGGAGAGGGACATGAACTTGAGGCTCCTTCATGCCACGAGCATCTCATCTGGTGGCGTTCCTTGACACCCTGAGCCCGGCCCGCATAAAAGCCCCCACCCATGGCTGGGTAGCTCAGCTGGTTAGAGCACGGCACTCATAATGCCGGGGTCGGCGGTTCAAGTCCGCCCCCAGCTACCAAATTCCAGGCCCCGGTCCGTTCGGCCGGGGCCTTTTCTTTGCGCATCACGTGCGCCATCTAGGGATCATGGCCGACGGACATCACCATCAGACCGACGTGGTCATCGTGGGCGCGGGGCCGGTCGGCCTGTTCACCGTGTTCGAATGCGGCATGGTGCGGCTCTCCTGCCACGTGGTCGACGTGCTCGACGACGTGGGCGGGCAATGCACTGCGCTCTATCCCGAGAAGCCGATCTACGACGTCCCGGGCTTCCCCCGGATCGATGCGGCCGATCTGGTCGGCCGGCTGCGGGTGCAGGCCGCGCCGTTCAAGCCGGTCTATCACCTCGGCGAGCAGGTCCAGGCGCTGGAAGAGCAGGCAGGCAGGTGGAAGCTCACGACCTCCAAGGGCACGGTGATCGAGGCGCGCGCGGTGATCCTCGCCGCGGGCGTGGGGGCCTTCGGCCCCAACCGGCCGCCGCTCGATGGGATCGAGGCGTTCGAGGGCAAGAGCGTCTTCTATTATGTGACCCAGCGCGAGGCATTCCGCGGCAAGCGCATCGTCATCGCCGGCGGCGGTGATTCGGCGGTCGACTGGGCGTTGTCGCTGTCGGAGATCGCGACCGTTGCCGTCGTCCACCGCCGCAACAAGTTCCGCGCCGCACCCGAGAGCGAGGCACGGCTGCACGCGCTGGCGAAGGAGGGCAGGATCGAAATGGTCGTGCCGTACCAGCTGGCCAGCCTCGACGGCGCCGACGGCCAGCTCAGCGCGGTCAACGTCGCGACGTTGGACGGCGCCGAAAAGAAAATTCCCGCCGATATCTTGCTGCCGTTCTTCGGCCTGTCGATGTCGCTCGGCCCGATCGCCGAGTGGGGCCTGGCGCTGGAGCGCAACCAGATCACCGTCGATCCGGCGACGGCTCAGACCAGCAGGTCCGGCATCTTCGCCGTCGGCGATGTCGTCACCTACCCGGGCAAGCTGAAGCTGATCCTGACCGGCTTCGCGGAAGCCGCCATCGCAGCGCGCTCGGCCTATGCGCTGGTCCACCCCGAGCAGCCGCTGCACTTCGAATATTCGACGACGTCGGGCGTGCCTGGCGCGTAGCTATCTTGCCGGACCGCGGGCGTCTCGCCCGCTCATGTCTCCATCATGATGCGGGCGAGACGCCCGCGGTCCGGCAAGAGGATGAGGCCTGTAAGAGGAGGGAGATGACGATGCCGATGACTCTGGTCGGGCAGTACGACTCGCCCTACACACGACGCGTCGCGGTCAGCCTCGGACTGCTGGGCTTCGCCTTCGAGCACGACGCACGCTCGGTCTTCGCCGATTTCGACTCCATGCGCGGGACCAATCCGCTGGGCCGCGTGCCGTCGCTGATCCTGGCCGACGGGACGACACTGATCGATTCAGGCGCCATCCTCGACTGGCTCGACCAGCAGGTCGGGCCGGACCGCGCGCTGCTGCCGCCGAGCGGGCCGGCGCGGCAGGAGACATTGCAGCGCATCGCGCTCGCCACCGGCACGATCGACAAGGTCATGGCGGCGGCCTACGAGCGCTTCGTCCGCCCCGAGCGCTACCGCTGGCCGGATTGGATCGCACGCTGCCGCACCCAGGCCGAGGGCGGTCTTCGCGCGCTGGCGGCGCAGTCCTGGCCGCCCGATGCGCCACTGCGTCAGGATTGGATCACCACCGCCTGCATGATGCGCTACGTGCGCCTAGCCGCCCCCGAGCTGCTGCCAATCGGCCGCCATCCGCCTCTCGATGCGGTCGCCGATCGCTGCGAGGCGCTGCCGGCATTCAAGGCAACCTGGCCGGCCGACTACGTGGTTCCAGCGTCGGGCTGAGAGCCCAGAAAGCCTGTGGATAAGGGCTCTTGGAAGAGCGGCCTGTTGGGCAATGGACCGGAATCCGCCGGTTGATTCCGTTACCGAATTTGCGCGGCCATTGACCTTAATAGGGGTTCGGCGCGCGCTGGTGCAATGTGCCCGCATGATGATGCCCGTCTTCCGTTCGCGCCCTCTTGCGGTCGATCGAGCGCGGAGGGGCCGAAAACAATCGAAAGCGGGGTGGGGGTGTCGCGGTCTTCCGGTCTTACAGCCCTCCGATGCCGATTCCATCGGCATTTTGCTGGTCCATGACGTGGGACGGTTTGGGACGGGGTCTGCGGATGCTGCGTCAGTGGACCGGCCGGCTCTGCGGCAGGCGGTCCTTCTTGGCGTAGACCGGTGGGGAGAGGGCGTCGGCGTCGCGGCCGGCCCAGTCGCGCTCGTGGACGGTCTTGAGGCGCTTGCGCTGGCCCTCGATCAGGCCGGCGGTGGCGGCCTCGACGTCGATGGTCAGCACCCTGCCGTCCTTCACCACCTGCTTGCCGTCGACATAGACGTGGCGGATGGCGCGCTCGCTCGCCGAGTAGATCAAGCTGCGGACGGGCTCGTGGCTCGGCTGCATGTAGGGATGGCTCATGTCGACCAGCGAGAAGTCGGCCTTCGAGCCCGGCGCCAGGCGGCCGAGATCGGGCCGGCGCAGGATCCTGGCGCCGCCGATCGTCGCCGCCTCAAAGGCGTGGCGCGTCGTGCCCATCTTGTAGTTGCCGGTGAAGATGCGCGCGGCGTAGCAGACCAGCCGGATCTCATCGACCATGTTGTGCGGGAAGGTGTCGGTGCCGATGCCGACCGTGATGCCGGCATTCATGTAGCGGCCGATCGAGTTCATCACCATCGCGCGCCGAGCGAACACCGTGGGGCAGTGCGCGACCGAGGCGCCGGAATCGCGCAGCCGCTCGAAGTCGTTGCCGTGCGGGTGGTGGATTTGCGGATGATCGTTGAGGAAGATGCCGTGGCCGATCACCAGGTCGGGCCCGAGTACGCCGATCTGCTCGAGCCATTCGATCGGGGTCTTGCCGTGGCGGCGCACCATCTCATAGAACTCGACCACCGCCTGGCAGGCATGGGTCTGCATTGGGATGCCGCGCTTCTTGGCTTCCTGCAGCGCCTCGCGGAAGAAGCCCTCGCGGCAGGTGTCGATCTGCGCCGGGCCGGCCATCGCGCCGATGCGGCCGCTCGGATGCTTCAGCGCCTCGTCGATCGTCTTCATCGAGGCCATGAAGGCCTTCTCGCCGGCCTTCTCGTCCCACGCATAGTCGACGGTGTGGCCGTTCTTGGTGAACCACACGCCCTGCCGCATCATCGGGCAGACGACGGCGCGGATCCCGGTCTTGGCGAGCTGGTCGACCCAGCCGTCGCGTGCCATCGACAGGTCGGTGATGGTGGTGACGCCGCTCTTCAGCAGCTCCGACATCGCGACCTGCGTCGAGGGGCCGGCATCCTCGGGATGGAGGCCGTAGACCGTGAGGTATTCGTAAAGCGAGCTCTGGCCGAGCTTGTCCGAGCCGTACTCCTCCGTGAGGCCCTTATTGGCAGGCTCCGAGAAGGGATGGGAGTGCACGTTGACGAAGCCCGGGATTGCCATGAAGCCCTTGCCGTCGATCGTGCTGTCCACCGGACCGGCATAGCCGGGGCCGACATGGACGACCTCGTTGTCCTTGAACACGAGGTCGGCGCCGTCGAGATAGACATGGCGCTGCTCGGAGTCGTCCCAGGCAACGACGTGATCGAGGTTTGCGATGCGAGTGGTGCTCATCGGTCCCTTACCCTTTGCACCTCAGACTGGCATGATCGGCTCATGACTTCAAAACTCACCGAGAACGCCAAGGGCGTCTACATCATCGCGGCCACGCCGTTCACCGACGACGGCGCGCTCGACCTGCAGAGCGTCGACACCCTGACCGACTTCTACATCCGCTGCGGCGTTCATGGCTTCACGCTGCTCGGCATGATGGGCGAGGCGCACAAGCTCACGGCCGACGAGTCGATCGAGGTGGTGAAGCGGGTGATCGGCCGCGCCGGCGACCGCCAGGTGATCGTGGGCGTGAGCCATGCCGGCCTCGAGAACGTGCGGCGGCTGAGCCACGAGGTGATGGTCGCGGGCGCCGCGGGCGTGATGGTGGCGCCGCCGGCCGGGCTCAAGGGCGACGACGGAATTTACAACTACTATGCGCAGGTCTTCGAGACGCTCGGGCCGCACATCCCGGTCGTCTACCAGGACTATCCGCAGGCCACCGGCGTGTACCTGCCGCCGAGCGTGTTCGAGCGGCTGGTCGACGACTTCAAGCAGCTCGTAATGCTGAAGCACGAGGACGCGCCCGGCCTCGCCAAGCTGACGCGCGTGCGCGAGAGCGAGAAGAAGCCGGGCCGCCGGCGCGTTTCGATTTTGGTCGGCAACGGTGGGCTCTACCTGCCGCAGGAGATGCGGCGCGGCGCCGACGGTGCCATGACGGGTTTCGCCTGGCCGGAGATGCTGGTGCAGGTCTATGAGCTGTTCGCTGCCGGCAAGGCCGAGGAGGCGGAGGACCTGTTCGACATCTACCTGCCGCTGGTGCGGCACGAGGTGCAGCCGGCGATCGGGCTGGCGTTGCGCAAGGAAGTGCTGTTCAAGCGCGGGGCGATCAGGAGCCCGCGGCAGCGCGCGCCGGGTTCGTCGCTGACGGCGACCGATCGCGCGGAACTGGAGTCGATGATGGCTCGCCTCGAGCGCCGGCTGGCGGCGTCGGGCCGACACAAGCTGGCGGCGGAGTAAGAGCGTTATGGCCGACTACGATTTGATTGTTCGCAACGCCAGGATCGTCACGGAGGACCGGCAGACCGAGGGGGACATCGGCGTCAAAGGCGGCAAGGTCGCCGCGATCGAGCCGGGCCTGAAGGGCACGGCGACGCGCGAGATCGACGCCGGCAACAAGTTCGTCCTGCCGGGCGGCATCGACAGCCATGCCCATATCGAGCAGAAGTCGGGCTTCGGCATCATGTGCGCCGACGATTTCTATTCGGGCACGGTGTCGGCGGCGTTCGGCGGCACGACGACGGTGATCCCGTTCGCCGCCCAGCATCGCGGCATGTCGCTGCGCCAGGTGGTGAAGGACTATCACGAAGCGGCGACGCCGAAGGCGGTGATCGACTACGCCTTCCACCTGATCGTCACCGATCCCTCGCCGCAGGCGCTCGGGCAGGAGCTGCCGGCGCTGATCAAGGACGGGTACACGTCGTTCAAGATCTACATGACCTACGACGCCATGAAGGTCAGCGACTACCAGATGCTCGACATCCTGGCGCTGGCCCGCAAGGAAGGCGCGCTGGTCATGGTGCATGCCGAGAACCACGACATGATCCAGTGGCTGGCGCACCACCTGATCGAGCAGGGCCACGGCGCGCCGAAGTTCCACGCGATCGCCCATGCGCGCGTCGCCGAGGCCGAGGCGACCAACCGGGCGATCTCGCTCGCGCGACTGGTCGATGCGCCGATGCTGATCGTGCATATGTCGGAGATCGAGGCGATCGAGACCCTGCGCCAGGCGCAGAAGAAGGGGCTCAAGATCTTCGGCGAGACCTGCCCGCAATACATTGCGCTCACCGCCGACGACATGGACAAGCCGGGCGTCGAGGGCGCGATGTGGTGCTGCAGCCCGCCGCCGCGAGATTCAGCAGCGCAGGAGGCGGTGTGGACGGCGCTGAAGGACGGCACCTTCCAGACTTTCTCGTCGGACCACGCGCCGTACCAGTTCAACGAAGGGGGCAAGATCCCCAAAGGAGACAAGACCACCTTCAAGGAGATGGCCAACGGCGTGCCCGGCCTCGAGATCCGGCTGCCCATGCTGTTCAGCGAGGGCGTGCAGAAGGGCCGGATCAGCCTGCAGCAGTTCGTGGCGCTGACGTCTACGAACCATGCGCGCCTTTACGGCCTTTATCCGCGCAAGGGCACGATCGCGGTCGGCTCCGACGCCGACTTCGCGATCTGGGACGCCGACAAGCGGGTCACCATCCGCTGGAAGGACCTGCACGACAATGTCGGCTACACGCCCTACGAGGGCCGCGAGATCACCGGCTGGCCGATCGTCGTGGTGAGCCGCGGCCGCGTCGTCGTCGAGAACGGCAAGCTCAACGCCGAGCGAGGCTCCGGCGAGTTCCTGCCCTGCGAGTCGCCCGACTCGTCCAAGCCCAAGGGCATCACAGCGCCGGAGCTGCAGGCGATGAGTCGGTTCGGCCTGAAGCCGCTGTTCTGATGCGGTCGACACGGATCATCGTCGGTCTCGCCAGAATCGGCGTGTGGAAGTGAGGTGGTCGCAGGCTTGGGCTGCGGGCCGTGCGCGCTGTGATCCCGGAACGCAAAACGATCAGAGTGCGCCGCCGGTGACCACTTGCGGCATTCCGAAATATGCAGCCTGCTACTGGGAACTGACCGACGGCACGATCTGCAACTTTAGCGGCGTACCAAGCCCCAGCCCGGCGAAGTACTCGGTTGATTCGAACGGTGAAAAACTTCGATAACCTCCATATGCTATACTTTGCCAAAGCCTGACATCGGGTGAGTGCATGAACATTTCCCTGACGCCCAAGCTCGAGAACTTCGTGAAGTCGAAGGTCAAGACGGGCGACTACAACAACGCCAGTGAGGTCATCCGCGAGGCCTTGCGCGTGCTGCAGGAGCGCGACGCTGATCGCAAGGTCCAGTTAGGCGCTTTGAAGCGCCTCATCCGTGAAGGTGAGGAGAGCGGGGAGCCCGTTCTTTGGGATCCGGAGTCGATCAAGGCGAAGGCGCGCGTGCGGGCCCGCAATCGCGGGTGATCCGTGCTCCGGATCGTTGTCTCTCCCAAGGCGGAGGACGACATCGTCGGGATTGCGGCCTACACCTTGGGGATGTGGGGTGAGCGCCAAATGTCGCGGTACGTGGATGGCTTGCACAAACGATTTGACGCTCTTGCCCGATTTCCGAACAGCGGCCGGCGCCGCGACGAAATCGGCCGTGGGTATCGCAGTATGGTGCATGGTTCGCACATTGTGTTCTACAAGATTGTCGCCCGTGAACTGGTCATCGTTCGGGTCCTGCATGTCCGGATGAGTCCGGAACGTCACCTGCCGTAAATCGAGGAAGAGATGTCCCGTCGTCTGAAAGTCTCGTCCGCCCAGCTCGGGCCCATCCATCTCGCCGACAGCCGGGCGAGCGTGGTGAAGCGCATGATCGAGATGCTGAAGGAGGCCGATTCGCGCGGCTCCAAGTTCGTGGTGTTTCCCGAGCTCGCGCTCACGACCTTCTTCCCGCGCTACTGGTACGACGATCCGAACGAGGTGGAGAAGTATTTCGAGAACCAGATGCCGAGCCCCGAGACGCAGCCCTTGTTCGAGCTGGCACGCTCCAGGGGCATCGGCTTCTACCTGGGCTATGCCGAGCGCACGGAGGAGGGCGGCAAACCGCATCACTTCAACACCTCGATCCTGGTCGGGCCCGACGGCCGGCTGGTCGGCAAGTACCGCAAGGTCCACCTGCCGGGCCATGACGACCATCGGCCGAACGTGCCGTATCAGCATCTCGAGAAGAAGTACTTCGAGGTCGGCGATCTCGGCTTCAACGTCTGGAAGATGTTCAAGGACGACGTTCGCATCGGCCAGTGCATCTGCAACGATCGCCGCTGGCCCGAGACCTTCCGCGTCATGAGTCTGAAGGGCGCCGAGATGGTGGTGCTGGGCTACAACACGCCGAGCGACAACGTCTATGCGCCGCACGAGCCGCCGTACCTGCGCGTGTTCCATCACCTGCTGTCGCTGCAGGCTGCGGCCTACCAGAACGGCATCTGGATCATCGCCACCGCCAAGGCCGGCAAGGAAGACGGGTTCTGGCTGCACGGCGGCTCTGTGATCGTGGCGCCGACCGGCGAGGTCGTCGCCAAGGGCACGACCGAGCAGGACGAGGTGATCTCCTACGATTGCGACCTGGCGCTGGGCGAGTACATCCGCAACACCACTTTCAACTTCGCCAAGCACCGCCGGCCCGAGCACTACAAGCTGATCTCCGAGCGCACCGGCGTCGAGATCGACACGGCGAACTGAGGAGCAGCCCATGCAGTACGCCGTCAACGAGGTGAACGATCGGGATCGCTACAAGATCCTGACCGCCTTCGTCCTGCCGCGGCCGATCGCCTGGCTGACGACGCTCGGGCAGGGCGGGGTGGTCAACGCCGCGCCGTTCAGCTTCTTCAACGTGTTCGCGGAGGATCCGCCGCTCGTCATGATCGCCATCAACAGGCGGCCGGACGGACGGTTGAAGGATACCTGGCTCAACATCGAGCGCACCGGCGAGTTCGTCGTCAACCTGACCGACGAGCCGCTCGCCCGGGCGATGCATGATTCGAGCGGCGACTTCCCGCCCAATGTCGGCGAGCCCGACTACCTCGGACTGAAGCTCGCACCCTCGGTCGACATCAAACCGCCGCGGCTCGCCGATGCGCCGTGGTCGATGGAGTGCCGGACCTGGCAGGTGATCAACGTCAAGGACGACCGCCAGCTGGTGATCGGCGAGGGACTGCGCTTCCACATCCGCGACGAGCTGTGGGATCCCAAGGCGATGCGCGTCCACATGGACCGCTATCACCCGGTCGGCCGCATGTTCGCCGACCGCTACTGCCGCACCGACGACCGCATGGAGTTCCCCGCTGCGCCGGTAGTCAAGGCCAAGGCCGCCGAGTAGCCGGGGTCAGGGTCCTGTCTGTCAGATCAGCTGATGACGCAAATCGGCGGCGGCCTTCTTCAGCAGCTCAACGTGCTTCTGCGGCATGTCGTCGAGCGTGCCGGTGATCTGAAGCGCGCCGACGGTGCGGCCGTCGTATCGCGTCAGGGCCACCGCCAGCCCGCAATCGCCGACCTTCATGTCCTGGTGCGTCTCGCCGTAGCCCTTGTCGCGCGCATCGGTGATGCACTTGCGGATCGCCTCGGGATTGGTCGGCGTGAAATTGGTGAAGGGCTCGGGCTTCAGCGTCTCGAGCCATTGATCGAGCGCGCCATCGTCGAGCGTGGCGAGGATGGCGCGGCCGGCGGCGGTGCAGAAGGCGGGGTGGCGCACGCCTATGCCCGGCGCGAGGTCCATCGGATAGCGCGGCAAGGCATGTGCGATCGTCACCATGTCATGCCCGTCGAGCACCGCCACCCACGTGGAGCGGCCGGTGATCGTCGCGATGCGTTCGCATACCGGCTGGACCACGGTCGAGATCTTGTTGGAGCCGAGATAGTCGCCCGCGAGTCCCAGCACGCGCGGGGTCAGGCGGAATACGCGGCCGTCGGTGTCGGCAAGCTGGAGCGTGATCAGCGTGTGCAGCATGCGACGCACGCTCGCCTTCGGCAGGCTGGTGGCGCGCGCGACGTCGCTGAGGCTGAGTTGTCGACGCTCCTGGCCGAAGGCATTGATGACGCTCAATCCACGCGCCAGCGCCTCGACATAGTTCGGTCCACCGTTCGCTAGACGTCGCTCGGCATCGGCCTCGCGCAAACGCGGCATTTGAATCCTCCCTCTACCGCGCTAGCGTGCCTCAAACTTCGCCGAATGAACAGAAGTGCGTTGTGCGAACCAGGTCATTCTCGAGGTGGAGCAACGCATGACTTCCGCACGCGACAATGCGGACCTGACCCAGGTCGGGCGGGGCACCCTGATGGGCGATTTGATGCGCCAATATTGGATTCCGGCGTGCCTGTCATCGGAGCTCGAAGCGGGCGCGCCGCCGATGCGGCTGCTGCTGCTGCTGGGCGAGCGGCTGATCGTCTTCCGCGACAAAAGGGGTCGGGTCGGGATCATGGATCACCGCTGCCCGCACCGCTGTGCCTCGCTGTTCTTCGGCCGCGCCGAGGGCGATGGCATTCGCTGCGTCTATCACGGCTGGAAGTTCGACGCCGAGGGCAACTGCCTCGACATGCCCAACCTGCCGCCGGACCAGCAGTTCACCGATCGCGTGCGCGCCGCGGCGTACAAGGTCGTCGAGCGCGGCGGGCTCGTCTGGACATACATGGGGCCGCGCGAGCAGGCACCGCCGATGCCCGACATCGAGAGCCTGGCGCTGCCGGAGCACGAGCGCGTCACGCGCGTGTACCAGCGCGAGTGCAACTGGCTGCAGGCGCTCGAAGGCGACATCGACACCTCGCACTTCAGCTTCCTGCATCTCGGCATGCTGCAGGCCAATGAGATTGCCGCCGACAGCCTGCACCGCTTCAACCTGACCGACCGAGCGCCGCGCTATCACGTCAAGGATACCGACTGGGGCACGATGTACACGGCTTACCGGCCGGCCGGCGACGGGCAGGTCTACCACCGCTTCTCGCACTTCATCTTTCGGTTCACCACCCTGCCGCCGGACGGCACCTTCGCCGATCACATCCAGGCCAGCCTCTGGGTGCCGATGGACGATACGCACACCATGGTCTTCACGCTCTTCTGGACCAAGCGCACCGTGGCGCTGCGCCAGCTGACGGATGGCAGGCCGATCCCGGGCTCGGTGTCGCCGATGGAGTTCATACCGAACGGCAGCGGCTGGCACGATCGCTGGCGGCTCAAGGCCATCTCGACAACGACTACGAGATCGATCGCGCCGTCCAGGAACGCGGAACCTACACCGGCATCCAGGGGCTGGTGGCGCAGGACCAGGCGGTGACCGAGAGCATGGGCGACGTCGTCGACCGCTCGCGCGAACACCTTGCGCCGAGCGACCGCATGATCACCACGACGCGGCGGCGGCTGCTCAGCGCCGCGCGTGATCTGCGCGAGCACGGCACCGTGCCGCCCGGCGTCGACCGGCCGGAGATGTTCCGGCAAGCCCGCGCCGGCGCCTTCCTCGCGCCGGAGAGTCAGGATTGGCACGAGGCCTATTTCGAGAATCTCGAGCGGACCGTCGGCCCATCCTGGCCGCGCGCGGCGGAGTAGCCGATGCGCCGAAGGACTTTCCTAGCAGCCGCAGGTGCGAGCTATCTCGGCCCGGCCGCAGCCGCGGCCGCGACGTGGCCGGAACGGCCGGTTCGTCTGGTGACGCCGTATGCGCCAGGCGGGCCGCTCGATCTCACCGCTCGCCTGATTGCCGACAAGCTCGGTGCGCGATTCGCGCAGAGCTTCGTCGTCGAGAACAAGCCCGGTGCCAACGGAGCGATCGGCGTCCAGGCGGTGATATCGGCTCCGCCCGACGGCTACACGCTCCTGGTGCATGGCAGCGCCGGAACCACGATCTACCAGGCGGTGACGAGGCATCCCGCCTTCGATACGCTGCGCGATCTGACGCCGATCTCGCTGATCGTCCATTTCGACCTCATCCTGTGCGCCAATCCGGCCCTGCCGTTCAAGACGGTCAGGGAGTTCGTGGCCTACGCCAGGGCCAATCCCGGAAAGGTGTCGTACGGCAGCGCCGGCGTCGGGGCTATGAACCATGTCGGCGCCGAATGGTTCAAGATGATGACCGGCATCGACATCGTCCATGTGCCGTATCGCGGAGACGCCCCGGCCGCGAACGACGTGGCGAGCGGCACGCTGGGCGTCGCCTTCATCAGCTCCAACGTCGCCATCCCTCTCATCAATGCGGGCAAGCTGCGCGCGCTTGCGGTGCCGAGCCAACACCGCATTCCGGCGCTTCCGGATGTCCCGACCATGGCGGAGGCTGGTTATCCCGAGTTCAGCCTCCAGCCCTCCGCTGCCCTGTTCGGTCCGGCGCATCTCGACAAGGCGATCGTGCGCAGGCTCTCGGCCGCCATGAAGGACATCCTCGCCGAGCCCGAGCTGACGAAGTATTTCGTCGATCGCGGCATGTCCCCCGCTTACACGACACCCGAGGGACTGGCGGACGTCATCCGCAAGAGCATCGCCCTGTGGAAGGGCGTCGCCGCCAAGGCGAAGATCGTGATCGAGTGAGATGAAGCCGCGGCTTGCCTTCATCCGCCGTGCCTACCGGCCGGTGGCCGAGCGGGCGCGCGAGATGTTCGATGTCGCCTACGAGGACCGCCAGCAGGAACGGCGCCACTGCATCCGGCGGGCGAGGGGATCGACCACCTCAACCTGCGCCGGCGCATCGCGCGATGAATTCTGGGCGTCTCCCGTGAGTTACCAGTGCAGGCGGCTGCGGCCGATCGCCATCGATACCGCGGCTTGGCTGGGCTCGACGACCGGCAGGCCGACATGACGCTGCAGGCGGTCGCGGTAACGCGCCATCCCCGCGCAGCCCATGATCAGCACGTCGGCGCCGTCCTCGTCGCGCAGCTCGGCGGCGACCTCGGCCATCCGGCTGAAGGTCCGCGCCTCGTCGGCGAGCTCGACCACGCCGAGGCCGATCGCGCGGTCGCCCGCCATGCGGTCGGAGCAGCCCATCTGGCCGACATAGCGCAGATGGCGCGGAATCGATTTCTTCAGGATCGAGATCACGCCGAAGCGCTGGCCGAGCGTCATCGCCGTGAGAATGCCGCACTCGGCGATGCCCAGCACCGGCTTGGTCGTGATCTCGCGCGCGGCATGCAGGCCGGGATCGGAGTAGCAGGCGATCACGAAGGCCGAGCAATCGTTGTCGCGGCTCCTCACCGCCGCGCTGATCGGCGCGACGACGCTCTCGACATGCGCCTGGGTCTCGATGCCCGGTGGGCCCTCTTTGAGGGTCACGCATTCGATCGCCGGACCGCCCGACATGCGCAGCGGCTCCATCGCGCGATCGATGCCGTCGGTGACGGCCTGCGTCGAGTTTGGATTGATGACGAGGATGCGTTCCATGGCCGCAAACATGGCCTCTAAATTGCTATTCAACAACTGCTGTTCTAACGTCGGCGGCTGGGGATCGAAGAGGGAGTTGAGCCAGATGAAAAACCGTTTCGCGGCCCTGGCCGCGGCCATTCTGCTGTGCGCGTCGCCCGCGCTGGCGCAGGACAAGCTGCCGCCCTTGCGCACCGGCGTCGACGGCACCTTCGCGCCGCATGCCTTCCCGAAGCTCGGCGGCGGCACCCAGGGCTTCCAGATCGACCTGTTCACCGAGGTCGCCAAGCGGATGCATCGCGACATCACCATCGACTCAGTGAGCTTCTCGACGCTGATCCCGGGCATGCAATCGGGCCGCTACGACTTCATCGCCGCGCCGACCACGGTGACCAAGGAGCGCGCCGAGCAGATGCTGTTCACCTCGGGCTATCTGTGGACCGCCTTCCAGTTCGGCATCAAGAAGGGCACGCCGCCGATCAAGGGCTGGGAAGACCTCAAGGGCAAGGCGGTCGCCGTCAACAAGGGAACCCCGTACGAGACGCTGAGCCAGAAGAAGGCCAAGGAGATCGGCTTCGAGGTTCAGGCCTACGACACGCAGCCGGACGCCACGCAGGCCGTGCTCTCGGGGCGCGCCTACGCCACGCTGGGCGGCAACACCGTGATCGTCTACACCGCGCAGCAGACGCCGCAGTTCGTCGCCGATCTCGAGCTCAAGGAGACGCGCGCGCATTGGGCAGCGCCGACCCGCAAGGACAACGTCAAGCTGCGTAACCAGCTGCAGGATGCGATGGACTGCATGAAGAAGGAGGGCCGAATCGCGGCGCTGTACGAGAAGTGGTTCAAGAAGAAGCCGGCAGCCGACGATCTCGCCGTGGTGATCACGCCGGGCTACGGCGTGCCGGGCATGCCGGGCTACGACCCGACGCCGCACGAACTGCATTGCGGCGGTTGACAGCAAAGCTTGTCATCCCGAGGGACAGCCGAGGGATCCTTCGGGGCACCGAAAGGATCCCTCACTTCGTTCGGGATGACGTGAGTTGATTGGAATGACATGAGCATCGTTTCTGCAAAGGCGGTCCACAAGCACTTCGGCACCCTCCACGTCCTGAAGGGTGTCGATCTCGACGTCGCCGAGCGCGAGCTGGTGTTCGTGATCGGCCCGTCGGGCTCCGGCAAGTCGACTCTGCTGCGCTGCCTCAACCGGCTCGAGGAGCCGTCTGCGGGCAGTATCACGGTCGACGGCATCGACATGCTGTCGCCGCGCACCGACATCAATCATGCCCGCCAGCGCATCGGCATGGTGTTCCAGTCGTTCAACCTCTATCCGCACATGACGGCGCTGGGGAACGTCACGCTGGCGCTGCGCAAGGTGGCGGGCAAGTCGCGTGCCGAAGCCGATGCGCTGGGGCACGCGGCGCTCGAGCGGGTCGGGCTGGCCGATCGCGCGCATCACCGGCCGGCCGAGCTGTCGGGCGGCCAGCAGCAGCGCGTGGCGATCGCCCGCTCAATCGCGCTCGAGCCACGGGTCATGCTGTTCGACGAGCCGACGTCGGCGCTCGATCCCGAGCTGGTCGGCTCGGTGCTGGCGGTCATGCGGTCGCTGCGCGAGAGCGGGATGACCATGATCGTGGTCAGCCACGAGATGGGCTTCGCCCGGGCCGCCGCCGATCGCGTCGTCTTCATGGATCACGGGTTGATCGTCGAGCAGGGACCGCCGGCGCAGATCTTCGAGAGCCCGCAGCACGAGCGCACGCGCGCGTTCATCGGGCAGATCCAGAGGCATTGATCATGGTCTCGTTGGACCGCGGACCTCCAGGTCCGCATCATGACCATGGAGTGGCGCGGTTCCTACCATGACCCGCTGGGACCGCTTTCTCGACACGTTCTTCAACGCCAAGGTCATGGCGAAGTACCTGCCCGACATCCTGTCGGGCACGGTGCTGACCATCGAGCTCGCGCTGGCGGTGGTCGTGACCGGTCTACTGGCCGGGCTGATCCTGGCGTTGATCCGCAGCCTCGGCATCCGTCCGCTCAACTGGCTGATCATCTTCGTCGTCGACATCTTTCGTTCGCTGCCGCCGCTGGTCGTGATCGTGCTGGTCTACTTCGGGCTGCCCGCGGCGGGCGTCTCGCCGTCGGCCTTCGTCTCGACCTGGATGTCGCTCGCGTTGGTCCTGATGGCCTTCGCCGAGGAGATCTTCTGGGCCGGCATCACGTCGACGCCGAAAGGGCAGTGGGAGGCGTCGCGCTCGACCGGCCTCAGCTTCGCACAGACGCTGCTCTACGTGATCCTGCCGCAGGCGCTGCGCATCACGATCGCGCCGCTCACCAACCGCACCATCGCCATCACCAAGGGGACGGCGCTTGGTACCGTGGTGGCGCTGCATGAGATCCTCGGTATGGCCTCGTCGGCGGTGTCGAACTCCTACAATCCGTCTCCGCTGATGATGGGGGCGGCAGCCTATCTCGTGCTGTTCCTGCCGGTCGTCGTGGCGGCGCGCTGGATCGAAACGCGGTTCGCATGGAAGAGATAGTCCAGGCCTTCTTCAACGCGGAGATCGCGCAGGCGGCGCTGCCGATCGTGCTGCAGGGTCTGCTGAACACGGTCCTGCTGTCGCTGATGGTCGTGCCGCTGGGCTTCATCGGCGGGCTGATCCTCGCGATGCTGGCGCTGAGCAAGAGTCGGCTGATCCGCTGGCCGCTGATGGCTTGGGTCGATTTCTTCCGGGCCTTCCCGCCGCTGGTGCTGCTGATCCTGCTGTTCGCCGGGCTGCCGTTCGCCGGCCTCGAGCTGGGCGGTTTCGCCTGTGTCGCGATCGCCTTCTTCCTCAACACAGGCGCCTACTATGGCGAGATCCTGCGCGCCGGCATCGAATCGATCCCGCGCGGCCAGGTCGAGGCGGCGCGCTCGACCGGCCTCAGCGGCCTGCAGGCGATGATCTACGTCGTGCTGCCCCAGGCCGTGCGCAACGTCATGCCCGACCTGCTGTCCAACACGCTGGAAGTGGTGAAGCTGACGGCGCTCGGCAGCGTGGTCGCGGTGCCGGAGCTCTTGTTCCAGGCGCGCCAGGCGCAGAGCGTCACCTACAACGCGACGCCGATCGTGATGGCGGCGGTGATCTACTTCCTGATCCTCTGGCCCGTGGTTCGCCTGCTGAGCCGCCTGGAGAACCGGGCGCTTCACGCCTCCGCGCGCTAGGGCTAGCATCTTCCCGATCATTGGGAGGATCGCATGGCCTTGCCGCAGGACATTCGCCCGTTGAACAGCGAGCTCGCCGACTCGATCACGCGCTCGTCGGAGATTCCCTGGATCGAGACCAAGCCCGGCCAGGCCTGGACCAAGGTGCTGTGGGTCGGTCCCGAATCGGGCCGTTGGGTGGTGCTGCTGAAGTGGAAGAAGGGCTACGCGGCGCCGCCCCACAAGCATCTCAGCGCCGCCTTCGCCTTCATCCTCTCGGGCAAGCTGCAGGTACGGGACAATGTCTACAACGCCGGCGACTTCCTGCACGAGACCAACGGCATGATCCACGGCGCCACGACGGCGCTGGAGGACACGGAGTACCTGTTCTTCTGCGACGGGCCGGTGCTGTTCTTCGACAAGGACAACTTCACCGGCTATCGCGGCTGGGAAGAGGTGCTGCGCCTGCAGCAGGCGGCACAGGCCAAGCAGGCCGCGGAGTGAACGGCCTGGAGCGGCTGGCCGAGGTCGTCCGCACCCGGCCGGCCCTGCAGCAGCGCGGCGCGCTGGCGCCGCTGTCGATCACGGTCCGCTCTGGCGACACGGCGATGAGTGTCAGGATCGCCGGGACGGTCACGGCCGATCCCGGCGCGGCAGCGGACGCGGCCTTCACGCTCGTCGCCAGTCCCGACACCTGGGTGAAGTTCGGTGCCGCCATTCCGCCGGTCGGCTACCAAAGCCTCGTCGGCATGATCCGCATGGGCACCCTGCAGATCGAGGGCGATGTCCTGGCATTCGGCCGCAACATGCTGTTCCTCGAACAGCTCTTCGCCGGCCTGCGGCCGGAGGCGCCGGCCGAGCCGGCGGCCCGTTTCGGTACGCCAACAATTGAGCCAATCACCGGCCGCTACCTGCGGCTCGATTTCAACGGCCGGCCGCACCGGATCTACTTCGAGGAAGCGGGGCAGGGGATTCCCCTGGTGTGCCTGCATACTGCGGGATCGGACGGCCGGCAGTACCGTGCGCTGCTGAACGACGAGGAGATCACGAAGCGCTTTCGCGTCATCGCCTTCGACCTCCCGTGGCACGGCAGGTCCTCACCGCCAGCGGGCTTCGAGCGCGAGGCGTACCAGCTCACGACCGATCTCTATGTCGACACAGTCATGGCGGTCTGCCGGGCGCTCGGGCTCGACAGACCGGTGGTGATCGGCTGTTCGATCGGCGGCCGTGCCGTGCTGCACCTGGCGTTGCGCCATGGCGATTATTTCCGCGCCGCCATCGGACTGCAGTCGGCAACCCATGCCGATGCCGGCGCCGACACCCGGCTGCGCGACCTGCGCCTGCTGCACCGGCCCGACGTGCATGGCCAGGACGCGGCCGCCGGCTCGGTTGCCTGCCTGATCGCGCCGACTTCGCCCTCGGCCGACGCCTGGGAGACGCTCTGGCACTACATGCAGGTGGACCGGGCGTGTTCCTGGGCGACCTGCACTACTATTTCACCGACAGCGATCTCCGGAACGGCCTGCTCGACACGCTCGACACCGGACGCTGCCCGCTGCACCTGCTGACCGGCGAGTACGACCTTTCGGCGACGCCCGAGCTCACGGCCGAGCTCGCCAAACTCGTGAAGGCGACGTCCTTCCAGGTCATGGAAGGGATGGGCCACTTCCCGATGTCGGAGAACCCGGCGCAGTTCCGCAAGTACCTGCTGCCGGTGCTCGACGGGGTCCAGGAGGCCTGAGGATAATTCGTCCCGCGTCCCGCCAATTCGACAATCGTCCCAACAGGCATGTGGCGCAGGATCTGGGACGAATCGCCTAAAACCCCTCAGAATAGGCATCGGAATCGTCCCAGCGAGCTGGGATTCGGGGACGGTTGTCCCTAACCAAAGTGCTTCAGCAGGCCCTCGTTCAGGCCGTCGAACACGTACTGCATCGCCAGGGCGGCCAGCAGGAGGCCGGAGATGCGGCCGATCACGTCGCTGCCGGTGACGCCCAGCAGGCGGGTCAGCGTCTCGGCGCTGGACAGCGACGCCCAGGTCAGCAGCAGGCAGATCGCCAGCACGACGAGGACGCCGGCAACATGCCAGGGGTTGCCATCCGCCTGGCTCATCAGCAGCACGACTGCCAGCAGCGAGCCCGGGCCGGCGATGAGCGGGAAGGCCAGGGGGAAGACGCTGATGTCATGCGGCTGGTTCGCCTCTTCCTGCTCGGCCTTGTTGAGCGTCGACATGCCGGGCGGCGCCGTGAACATCAGGTGGATCGCCTCGAGGAACAGCAGCACGCCGCCCGCAGTGCGCAGCGCCGGCAGCGTGACGTGCAGCAGGCCCAGCAGTCCCTTGCCGACCAGCGCAAAGGCGACTAGCACCAAGCCGGAGATCACGACGGCGCGGCGCACCGTGCGGCGCCGGTCGTCGGGCGTGAGATGGCGCGCCAAGCCGACAAAGACCGGCGCCGTCTCGAACGGCGCGATCGTCACCAGCAGGGTTACGAAGGCCGACAGGAGGAACGTGAGATCAAGCATTCTGCGCGCTCCGTGTTATCCTGCCGCCCAAGGGAGAGAAACAATGAACATGGTGCTGCGTATGGCGATGGCACTCGCGCTGGCGCCCGTCCTGACGCTGGGCGCGCCGGCGGCGATGGCCGAGACCCCCTGGCCTGAAAAGCCGGTCAAGATGGTCGTCGGCTTCACGCCGGGCAGCGCGACCGACGTCACCGCACGGATGTTTGCCCAGAAGTTCGGCGAGGCGTGGGGACAGCCGGTGATCGTCGACAACGTCGCCGGCAACTCGGGCGCGATCGGCACCGACCGGGTCGCCAAGGCGCCGCCGGACGGTTACACGCTGATGTGGGCGGGCAATGCCGCCATCACCGTGCTGCCGTCGCTGCAACCCTTGCCGTTCGACCCGGTGAAGGATTTCGAGCACATCTCGACCACTCTGGTGATGCCGAGCATCATCTTCGTGAACAACGACCTGCCGGTGAAATCGCTGGCCGAGCTGATCGCCTATGCGAAGGCCAATCCCGGGAAGCTCTCCTACGGCACGCCCGGTATCGGCACGCCGCAGCATGTCGCGGGCGAGCTGCTGTGTCGCCTGGCCGGCATCAAGATGGAGCACATCCCCTATCGCGGCGCCAATCTGACGGACACGATGAGCGGTATCGTACCGGTCGGCATCCAGAACGCCGGGGCGGCAATGCCCTTCGTGCGCGACGGCCGCGTGCGCGGGCTCGCGGTGACCTCTCTCAAGCGCTCGCCCAATGCGCCCGACCTGCCCGCGGTCGCGGAACTGGGTTTTCCGGGCTTCGAGGCCACATCGTGGTTTGCGCTACTCGCGCCCAGGGGCACGCCGAAACCGATTCTCGAGAAGGTGCGCGCTGCGTCGCTCAAGGTGCTCGCCGATCGTGACACGGTCCAGAAGTTCGCCGTCATCGGCCTGGAGCCGGTCGGCAGCACAGGCGAGGAGACTCGCGACGCGATTGCCAGGGACATCCCCAAATGGGGCAAAGTGATCAAGGACGCCGGCATTAGGGTCGGCCCTTAAAAAGTCGTCCTGGTATGCCAAATGATCCTGTTGCCGACTTGCAACGAAACACAAAGCCCATGCGTTTAGGGAGCAAAGGCCTGTAATCGCCCTCCCGCTGCAGGAAATCCGATGATGTGTGACATCACCAACGAGGACCGCCGCTCCGTCCTTGTCGTCGAGGACGACGACATGCTCGGCGAAGCGATTGGTCTGTGCGTCGAGGAGGCGGGCTACGAGGTCGCCGCCGTGGCGCAATCGGTCGATGCAGCGTTGACGACGTTGAGCCATCGCCAGATCCACGCCGCGTTGCTCGATGTCAACCTGCGCGGTGAGCTGGTGTTCGCGGTGGCGGACGCCTTGGCTGAACGCGGTGTGCCGTTCGTCTTCGTGACGGGGCAGCCGGCGTCGTCCATTCCGGAGATCCATCGCCATCGGCCGCTGGTGCCGAAGCCCTATTACGATGCCGCCCTTTGCGCGGCATTGGCCAGCGTCCTCGAGGCCCCGACGCAGGGCGCGCCGTTGATCTAGCCTTCCCCCAGATCGAGCTCGCCAGCCGCTACGCGCCGGCGGATGCCTTCGACCATCATAAGGACGGGATCTTTGCCTTCGCGCCAGGCGGCGATGGCGTCGTCGATCGGTACTGTTCCACCCAGCGTCAGGCGCCGGCCGCGCTCGCACAGCCAGAGTTCCCACGCCTCGTCGACGGGTTCGACGAGGACTTCGAGGGCGCGACCGTTGTGTTGAAGACTGAAATGCCGTGGCACGGCGGAACAACGAGAGGCATCGCAGCTGGGTTGCTGCTGCGCGCCAATATCGCGGACGCGTGACTTCCGCGCTTCACATCACTTCGGTCTCGTGAACCGATCGCGCACCGGCAGCGGTTGGAGGTCAGTGCCAGCAGCGGCGTTCAGACGATGGGAACGCCGATCAGCCGCGGGTGCAACCAGAACATCGCTGCGTACAGGGCGCTGCCGGCCAGCAGCGAGACCGCGTCACCCGAGGCGAAGCCCGAGGGTGTCGCGCCCTTGTCGCCGCGCCGCTTCACGGCGATGCGGTCGTACACCGCCCACGCCAGGAAGGCGCCGAACAGGATCATCGAGCCGAGGTCGCCGTTGACCAGCAGATGCGCCAATGCCCATGCCTTGACGCCGACGAGCATGGGATGGCGGAGCAGGCCTTTGATCTTTCCGCCGGGCGCGTAGGTGGCGACGAGCGCTACGAACGAGAACCACATCAAGATGAGGGTAATTGGCAATAGCGTCGACGGCGGATCCCACACCGGCGTGTACCCGTGTGCCCGATAGCGCCCGTAGCCCCACACGATCAGCACCAGACCGAGCGCCGATACAAGCGAGTACAAGCCCTTGTAGGAGCCTTCGCCGAACCGCGCCATCAGCGCGGCGCGCGTGCCGCGTGCGGTCGTGAGCATGTGCACGCCGAGGAAAAGCACGAGGCCTGCGATCAGCAGAAGCATGGGAATCTCCCGTTAATCCAGCAACTTTATCGCGTTGCGGGCGTTTGTTCTCTACCGGCTTGAGGGGGTCGGAGGGGCATGCGGTTTTCAACCAGCGCGGCGATTCTGTTGATAGCGGCCACGCAGTGGGCCGGCGCGTCGGCGTTCGCGCAACGGGTGGCGATGACACCGGCGCAGCCGGAATGTCCATCGCAGGAGCCCGACTCGCTGCAGATCAGCTGGACCGAGCCCTGCGAGCAGGGTGACTGGCTGCTCGACACGCGTAACGGCTGCCGTATGTGGGACTGGCATCCCGACCTGAAGGACCGCGCGGTCTGGAGCGGCTCCTGTCCGGGCGGCAAGAAGGAGGGGCACGGCGTGGTGCAGTGGTTCGAGCACGGCCAGCCGATCGACCGGTTCGAGGGCACGTACCGGAACAACAAGCGCGAAGGGCTCGGCCGTTACAGCTGGACGGCCGATACGAGCTACGAAGGCCTCTATTCGAACGACGTGCCGAACGGTCCGGGCAAGGCAACGGTGCTGGGCGAGATTTTCGTCGGCGACTGGAAGAACGGCTGCTTCGTCAAGGGCACGCGCGTGGTGGCGATCGGTGTCGAACGCCGCTCGTGCGCCGGCTTCGCCGCCGAGCTCGAGCAGCCGCGCACGTTCTGACCGTCAGGATCAGCGGCTGTTGCGCCGCGCCCAGCTTTCCAGATAGTCGGTGCAGAAGGCGAGATCGACCACGTCGACATAGCGCCGGCCTATGTCGCGCAGGTTGTCGCGATGGGGCTGCTCCTCGATGTCGCCGACGCAGTCCTCCGGGACCAGGGTGCGATAGCGCAGGCTGAAGCTGTCCAGGGCGGTACCGCGAATGCAGCCCGAGGTGTTGCAGCCGGTGACGATCACCGTGTCGACCCGCTCCTTGGTGAAGTAGTTGGCGACGCCGGTCTCGAAGAAGATCGAGGGGCCCTTCTTGGTGACCTGCAGGTCGTAGGAGGGCTCGTAGATGCGCGGATCGAGCTTCGTGCTGGGATGGCTGTGCAGGAAGGTCTCGCGCACGGCGGTGATCTTCCAGTAGGGCATCTCGCGCTCGTTGAGATAGGCGGTGTTGCATACCGCCACGGGCAGGCCGTGGCGACGTGCGACCTTCAGGAGCCTCTCGGTGTTCTCGACCGCCCGCATCACCAGCGGCGCGCCGCCCAGCGGGTATTGCGGATCGGTGAAGCCGAGCTGGAAATCGACCACCACGATGCCCGGCTTCTCGCCGGTGCCGACGGGGATCTCGCCATAGCTGCGCCTTGCATAATCGTCGCTCATGGTCACGGGTTCCCGATGGTGAAGGTTACGGAATTGAGCTTGCGGCCGTTGGCCCAGAATTCGAGGATCCACGGCCCGCGTACCACCTCCCATTCCTGGCCGAACTTGTAGCCCGCCAGCCGGTCGGTGCCGATCACCACGCTTTCCTCCGCCTCGTCAACCGCGGTGACGGCGCCGGTCAGCGGATTGCGCATGCCGGGAGCGGGGACGACCCATTTGGTGCGGATCGACGCCACGGCACCGTCGGGCGTGCCGACGATGCGATAGCGTGCGCCGAACTGGACGCCGAGCCGCGCCGGCACCTGGCGCGACAGCTCGTAGAACACGATCGAATCCAGCACCGATGTCTTGCCGCTCGCCGTGCCCGGCGTCGCGAGCGAATCGACCTTGCGGGCTTCGAGCAATCCCGCCTCGACGATCTCGACCTTCTCGATCCGCGGTTGCTGCCCAAGCGCGGCGCCGGCGAGACAACAGATGGCGCACAGCAGCGCCGTCCTCACGCTCTTCATGAAAGTCCGCGTCCGCTCAGCCCGACGTCTCGTCGACCCTGCCGAACGTGTCGACCTTGCCGTCGGTGTAGCAGACGTAATAGCGGTCGGTCATGCTCCAGGGCACGCGGCTCCAGAAGTCCTTGGTGAGGCTATAGTAGGCGCATTCGCGGCCGGCGGTGTTGTTGGTCGTGTCGGGCGGCCCGAGCATCGCCGTCACCTGGCTGCGATCCATGCCGGCGTGCACCTGCTCCATCGACGCTGCGTGAACGCAGCCCGTT
>Ga0070738_10001525_pt1 | contig 45145 bp, 43 predicted proteins | sample Coa_R2_2_FD_66446 | JGI IMG/M metagenome (GOLD analysis project Ga0070738, IMG submission 66446) | Surface soil microbial communities from Centralia Pennsylvania, which are recovering from an underground coalmine fire - Coalmine... | ecosystem: Environmental > Terrestrial > Soil > Unclassified ...
CGGCGCGAGCGCGTTGGCGATCGAGGTGCCGCCCTGCACCGCGTTGATGACGTCCTGGCCGAAGTGGGCGCCCATGACGAAGTTGTCGTCGCCCGCCGAGGCGTTGACGGTCTGGTTGCCGGCGTTGAGGTAGTAGATGTCGGGCTGGCCATTGCCGGTGAGGGTGCTGCCGCCGGCGATCACCATGTCGCTCGGGACGCCGAGCGCTGACGCGGTCGCGATGCGGGACCGGACATCCACGGTGTTCCCGACACCGGAACGGGATAGCTCTTTACGTAGACGGTCATTGAGCAATCCTCCCCAGTCCTGAAATGCCACCGCGACCAGCTTGTTGTAGTCGACGAGCGACAGGCTCGCGCCGGCGCCGAGCGCGGCATAGCCTCCAAGCTGCGAGCGCAGCGCCGATATGTCGAGGACGAGCTCGGCATGACCCACGCCGACGACGGCGGCGAGCACGACGATGGCGACGAGAAGCAATCTCACGGCGGGTCAATCCCGGTTTCGACTTGCACCAAAAAAGTCCCGCGTGTCGCCACGCGGGACCTCAGTCGTCAGCCATGCCAGGAACACCGTCGGCGATCACCTCTCGATCGCGTCTCGATCGCCTCGATCACTGGCCCGCGTTGGCGAGCTGGGTGTCGACGGACGAGAACGTGTTGACGAGCTGGCCGCCCAACGCGTTCACGACCGCGATGATGGCAACCGAGATGCCGGCGGCGATGAGGCCATACTCGATGGCGGTCGCACCGGACGTGTCGCGCAGAAAACGAAGCATCGGGGATTTCATTCCCACCTCCCTGAAGGGCAACCATTGAACGATCGACGGTGCTACCTAAACGGGAAGTGCCTGCGTCCGGATTAATACGTAGCGTTAAACTTGAGCGAATTTCGCTTTTCAGGGCGCCGCCCCGCGATCCGGCATGGCCACCCCGCGAAATGCGCGGATCTCGGCCGCGACACGGGCGACGACACCGTCCCAGTCCCCCGCCGCCGGCTGGCGAAACAGGCGGACCGTCGGGTACCAGGGGTTGTCGTCGCGATCGAGCAGCCAGCGCCAGTCCGCGCGCAACGGGAGCATGATCCAGACCGGCTTGCCGATGGTCGCGGCGAGATGGGCGACCGAGGTGTCGACCGTGACGACGAGGTCGAGAAGGCTGATGATCGCGGCCGTGTCGGCGAAATCGGCGAGCTCGGCGCCGGGATGGAGGATGTGCGGACGCGCGCGCAGGATGGCGTCGTCGCCGGGCCGCAGGTCGCGCTGCAGGCTGACGACGTCGATATCGGGCAGATCGAGCAACGGCCGCAAGCGGGCGAGCGCGATCGAGCGGTTGCGGTCGTCCTTGTGGGCGGCACTCCCGGCCCAGACGAGGCCGATGCGCCTGGCGTGCCGTGGCGGCAGCTTTTGCGCCCAGGAGGCGATCCGCTCGGGCGGCGGGCGGAGGCGCAACCCATCCGGAATCGTGGCGAGCTCGGTGCCGAACGCGCGCGGCAGGCTGAGCAGCGGGCAATGCAGGTCGAACGGCGGAATGGGCGCCTCGCCGGCGAGCACGGTGACGTTATCGGGCAAGGCCGGGAGGACGGGCGCGAGGCTCGGGTGGATGCTCATGAGCACGCGGGCGGCACGGCGCGCGACGAGCGGAACGTAGCGCAGGAACTGGATGCTGTCGCCGAGCCCCTGCTCGGGATAGAGCATGATGGTCGTGCCGGCGAGCGGCTCGGCGCCGGTCCATTGCGGCGCCGCGCCGGCGAGCGGGTTCGCGGGCGCGCCATTCACCTTCCAGCGGAACTCGTAACTGGGCCAGCCCGCTTTGAAGTTGCCCATGGCGAGGCGGATCATTCCGGCGTTGAACTGAGCGTCGGCATGGCCGGGCTCCAACGCGATCGCCCTCTCGTAGCTCGCGAGCGCCTCGGGAAAACGGCCGAGATACTGCAGCGCGTTGCCGCGGTTGACGAAGGCATTGGCGTAGCGCGGCGCGACGACCAGCACCCGCGCGGCGGCCGCCAGCGCCTCCTCGTGGCGGCCGAGCTGGAACAGGATGCAGCTGCGCATGTTGAGCGCATTGGCCGATCCCGGCGCGATGCGGAGCGCCCGGTCGACGAGCGCGAGCGCCTCCGCGCCCCGGCCCTGCGCGTGCCGCAGGTTGGCAAGGAGATTCAAGGCGTCGAAGCAGGCGGGATCGAACTGCAGGAGGCCGAGGTAGATCTTCTCGGCCTCGGCCAGCTTGCCGAGCCGGTGCAGCTCCAGGGCCGCCGCGATTCCCTCGGCGAGGAGCTGCGCTTTTCTGGCCTTGGCGTGCGTCTTGCCCATATGACCGTTCGCCGCTCTTGCGCCGCCTTTCCCCGAAGGGGATAGGGAAGAAGCCACCCGCTCAGCGTCCTTTGGCGATCAGCGCCTCTTGCACCGCCTTGCGGATGTCGGCGAGCGAGAAGGGCTTGGCGATCACGTCGTGGATCAGCGCGTCGAGGCCGTGCGCGCGCTCGCGCTGGTCGGCATAGCCGGTCATCAGCAGGATGACGAGTTCGGGATAGTCGCGCGCGGCGGCGAGCGCGAGCGCGATCCCGTCCATCACGGGCATGCGGATGTCGGTCAAGAGGAGGTCGAACCTGCCCTGCTCGCGGACGAGCACCTCGAGCGCCTCGCCGCCGTCGGCGGTCGCGACCACCTCGTGGCCGTCCTGGGTCAGCGCGCGGGCGACGAAGGCGCGCAGCGCCTCCTCGTCCTCGGCGAGCAGGATGCGCGACACGCGGCGCTCTTGCTCCGACACGTTGCGCTTCCTCAGTGCACGCCGGCGACGAGGTCGCGGCGGGTGAAGAAGCGCACCACCACGAACTGCCCGTCGGCGGGCGGCGAGGCGAGGCGGGTCTCGAACGGCTCGCTCTCGCCGGGCGCGAGCACGCCGCGGGCGGGCAGCGACGTCCACGCATAGACCTCGTTGCCGGCGGCGCTGCGCATGGAAAAACGCAGCCGCGTCACGTCGCGCGGCACCCGGCTGATATTGGTGATCTTCCCCTTCACCAGCAGGACCGGCACGTTCTCGCTCATCTCGATCGACGTGGTCACGTCGTCGAAGGCGAGGCCGCGCAGGTTGACCGGCAGGCCGATGGCGGCGAACAGCGGGGCGGTCTGCGGCAGCACGCGCACGACGTCGGTGCGCCAGCCGAGCAGCGCCGCGTCGAGGACGATGAGCGCGACGATCACCGCCGTCAGGCTCTTCGACATGCGCCGGGGACCCGAGCCGGCCGCCGGGCGCTGGGCGCGGCGCGCCGCGATGCTCTCGATGTCCTCGCCCGGCGTATAGGCGGCGCCGGCGGCCGCGGGATCGCCCGGCTCCGGCGCGAGCGGGGGCGAGTCATGCGCATCGACCCCGGCATCGCCGAACGCGGACGCCTCGTCATAGTCCACGTGGGTGCGACCGGCGGCGCGCGCCGCCAGGTTGGGATCGATGTCGGCATCGTCGCCGGCGGCGAAATCGTCGACCGGCGCATCCGGCTCGGGCGCGGGCGCGGCCGATGCGGCGCCATGCCGGTAGGCCGAGGCCGCGGCAGCGCCGGCGAAGCCTTCCGCGGCTTGCGGGGTCGCGTGCCATACCTCCTGGCAGCGCACGCAGCGCACCGAGCGCCCTTCGGCGCCGAGGGAGGCGGCCGAGACGTCGTAGGAGGTCGCACAGTTCGGGCAGGTGATCAGCATCGGCGAATCGTGAACAAGCCTCGCGAGCCAGCGACGGGACGCTAGCAGCGGTCCGTTAACGCATCGGAAACCATGCGGCGCGCTCTTCAACGACCGACCGGTAATCGGGTCGGGGCGGGCCACCTGAGGCAAAAGGCGCGGCAAAGACCCGAACTGCCATGAACCCGCCCACCCGGGTTCCTGTTAAAAGGGCGAATCACTGCAACATGATCCATGGTGGGATGTGGTGCCGCTGAGGGGTGCGGAGGCGCCGGAGCCAACATGATCGGGGTGCGACGCGCGGAGAGGTCACCCCGAGCCTCTGCACCCTGAACGGCGGGGCGGTCGTATCGGTCTCTTTCCTCTTCCCCGCAAGGGAGAGGACGACGCGCCCTGGTCTTGCCTTGGGCAAGCCCAAGGGTGAACTGCGCGGTCAGGTGAGGGGCTCTCGGACCAGAATTGAACCACCGAGCGCCCCTCAGCCGGCTCGCTGCGCTCGCCACCCTCTCTCCTTCGGGGTCTCCTTCCGGAGAGGGGGAAGAAGCCATGCGATCGCCCTCCCCGAAGGGGGAGAGGGGAAGAGGCGCGGAGAGGGTCTTGGTCCGGTTCGAAAACGTCGGATTGCGCTACGGGCTCGGGCCCGAGGTTCTGCGCGACCTCACGTTCCACATCGACCCGCATTCGTTCCAGTTCCTGACCGGGCCGTCGGGCGCCGGCAAGTCGACGCTGCTGCGGCTGCTGTTTCTCTCGCTCAAGCCGACGCGCGGGCTGATCAGCCTGTTCGACCACGACCTCGCGACGCTGTCGAAGGACTCGCGCGCGACGCTGCGCCGGCGCATCGGCATCGTGTTTCAGGACTTCCGCCTGCTCGACCATATGAGCACGTTCGAGAACGTGGCGCTGCCGCTGCGCATCCTCGGGCGCGAGGAGGCGAGCTACCGCCACGAGGTGAGCGAGCTCTTGAACTGGGTCGGGCTCGGCGAGCGGATGTGGTCGCTGCCGCCGGTGCTCTCGGGCGGCGAGAAGCAGCGCGCCGCGATCGCCCGCGCCGTGATCGCGCGGCCGCAGCTCCTGCTCGCCGACGAGCCGACCGGCAACGTCGATCCCTCGCTCGCCGAGCGGCTGCTGCGGCTGTTCATCGAGCTCAACAAGTCGGGCACCTCGGTGGTCATCGCGACCCACGACATCGCGCTGATGGACAAGTACGACGCGCGCCGCCTCGTGTTGCATGAAGGGCGCATGCACGTCTACGAATAACCCTATGGCCGAAGCCCCCTATGATCCGGAACTGGCGGTGGCGGCGGAGCACCTGCCGAGCGGGCAGCAGCGCGCGTCCTCGATCGTGCCGCGCAGCTCGATTTCCGGCCGCGCCCTGATCGCGGTGGTGGCGATCATGACGTTTCTCGCCTCGCTCACCACCGGCGGCGTGATGCTGGTGCTGGGCTCGGCGGCCGAGTGGCAGTCGGACGTGGCGCGCGAGATGACGATCCAGATCCGCCCCTTGCCCGGCCACGATCTCGACGCCGAGGTCAACCAGGCGGCCGCGATCGCCCGCGCCACCCCCGGCGTGACCGAGGTGCGGCCCTACAGCGCAGCCGAGTCGGCGCGCCTGCTCGAGCCCTGGCTCGGCACCGGCCTCTCGCTCGACGCGCTGCCGGTGCCGCGCATCATCGCGCTGCGCATCGACGGCGGCCACCCGCCCGACGTCGTGGCGCTGCGCGCGGCGCTGAGGGCGAAGATTTCCGGCGCGAGCGTCGACGAGCACCGCGGCTGGATCGACCGCATGCGCACCATGGCCAATGCGGCGGTCGCGGTCGGCATCGGCATCCTGGTCCTCGTCTTGGTCGCGACTGTGCTGTCGGTCGCCTTCGCGACGCGCGGCGCCATGGCGACCAACCGGCCGATCGTCGAGGTGCTGCACTTCATCGGCGCCAAGGACGCCTATATCGCGTCCCAGTTCCAGCGCCATTTCCTGATGCTCGGCCTGCAGGGCGGGCTGATCGGCGGCGGCGCGGGACTGGCGGTGCTGGCGCTCGCCGGGTTCGTCAGCAACCTCTCGCTCGGCACCGCGGCGCAAGAGGAGACGGCGGCGCTGTTCTCCACCTTCTCGATCGGGTACGCGGGCTACGCCGCCGTGGTCGGGCAGATCGTGCTGGTCGCGGCGGTGACGGCCGGCACCTCGCGCCACGTGGTCAACCAGACCCTGGCGACCATCGGGTGATGGTTTTGCGACCCCTGCCAGGCGATCGCCTTTGAGGTCAGCACGGCGGCCGCGCGCCTTCTCCCCGCCGAACCCGGGCTTGCCCGAGCTCGGCATTTTCAATGTGCAGGTCGGGCAGGCCCGACCTGCGTGGGAGAGGGCTGGGGCGAGGCGCTCTCGACGCCAGAATTGAAGCGCCGAGCGCCCCTCACCCGGCTCGATGCGCTCGCCACCCTCTCCGCTTCGGGCTCCGCTTCGGGGAGAAGGAAGAAAGAGCCCGTCCATTCATCGCTGGTTCATCTCGCATGGTTTTAGCGGAGGCGGCGCGCCGGCGGCGGCGGCCCGCAGGTACAGCCATCCGGGCGCCGAAATCTGCCGTATGATGGTGCGGCACGCGGAATGAATGATCGATGCCTGACGGCGACGCGAAACCGGCGGATGGGGCGACAGTGACCCGCGGCGCGGCGATGCGCAAAGGCGCCTTCGCGCGCGCGATCGCGGTCGTCCACTACGGCATCCTGCTCGGCTTCTTCGGCGGCGTGCTCGCGCTGGGCTTGGGCTTCCTCTGGTTCCTGCACCGCGTGCCCACGGCGGAGACGCCGGCCGACCGCAGCGCCGAGGGCATCGTGGTGCTGACCGGCGGGGCGCTGCGCATCAACGACGCGGTCGAGCTGCTCGCCGCCGGGCGCGGCCGGCGGCTCCTGATCACCGGCGTCAACCCGATCACCCATTCGCGCGAGCTCGCGCGGCTGACGCCGCAATACCGCGCGCTGTTCGGCTGCTGCATCGACCTCGACCACACGGCGCAGAACACGATCGGCAACGCGGTCGAGACGCGGCGGTGGACCCGCACGCGCGGCTTCCATTCGCTGCTGGTCGTGACCTCGGCCTACCACATGCCGCGCGCGATCGCCGAGCTCGCGCACGAGCTGCCCGACGTGGCGCTGATCGAGTTTCCGGTGCTGACCGAACGCCAGCGCGCCGAGCCGTGGTGGTCGAACGGCGCAACGGCGCGGCTGGTGATCTCGGAGTATCTCAAGTTCGTCGTCGCGGTGGTGCGCATGCGCGTGCTGCCGGACCGCGACGACGAAGGCGCGATGGCGCGCCGCTGCTGCGCGCCCGGCTGAGCGCGGGCACCGCCGTGATCGCGCTGCGCTCGCTCGTCTTCAACGCGCTGTTCTACCTCGTGCTCGCGGTCTACCTGGTGGCGGCGCTCCCGACCTTGCTGATGCCGCGCCGGGCGATCTTCGCGCTGGCGCGGCACTGGGCGCGGGTCAATCTCGCGATGCTGCGCGTCATCTGCCGCATCGGGGCCGACTGGCGCGGGCTGGAGAAGATCCCGCAAGGCGCGATCCTGGTCGCCGCCAAGCACCAGTCGGCGTGGGAGACCTTCGCGCTGCTCGCGCTGTTCGACGACCCGACCTTCATCGTCAAGCGCGAGCTGCTGTGGCTGCCGTTCTACGGCTGGTACGCGCGCCATGCCGGCATGATCCCGGTGGAGCGCGGCGGCGGCAAGCCGGTCCTCACCGCGATGGCGGCGCACGCGCGCGCGGCGCTCGCCGACGGGCGGCAGCTCGTGGTGTTTCCCGAAGGCACGCGCCGCGCGCCCGGCGCCGAGCCGCGCTACAAATACGGCGTCGCGCATCTTTACGGCGAATGCGGCGTGCCGTGCGTGCCGATGGCGCTCAATTCCGGGCTCTTCTGGCCGCGCCGCCGGTTCATGCGCTATCCGGGCACGATCGTGGTCGAGGTGCTCGATCCGATCCCGCCGGGGCTGCCGGTGGATGAGTTCTTCGCGCGCCTCCAGCGCGAGATGGAGACGGCGACGGCGAGCTTGTTGGGGAACAGGGAATAGCGAATAGGAAAAAGCAAATGGCGAATGGCGAGTGGCGGTCAAGGCGTCGTCGATTTTCTATTCGCTACTCGCTATTCTCCATTCGCCACCCCAAGCAATGGCGGCGGCCGGCGGGTCGGCCAGGCGGTCGCAATGTCATACGCGTGGGCCAATTGCAGGCAGGCGAAGTCGGCCTGGTTGGGCGCGACGATCTGGATGCCCATCGGCAGGCCCTGCGCGTTGAAGCCGGCGGGCGCGGCGAGCGCCGGGCAGCCCGACATGGTGACCGGCAGCACGCCCTTCATCCACTCGTGGTAAGTCTCCATCTTGCGTCCGGAGATCTCGCGCGGCCAATGCGTGTCGATATCGAAGGGGAAGACCTGGGCGGTCGGCATGATGACGTAGTCGTAGCGGGCGAAGAATGTCCGCACGGCCTGGTACCATTCGGTGCGCACCGTCGAGGCGGCGGTGATGTCGAAAGCCGAGAGCTCGAGCCCGCTTTCGACCTCGAACACCGCCTCCGGCTTCATCAGCGCGCGCTTCTCCGGATCCTTGTAATAGGCGAGCAGGTTGCCGCCGTTCTGCCAGGCCCGCAGCTTGAGCCAGGCCCGCCACATCGCCTCGACCGAATAGTCCGGCTGCGCCTCCTCGACGATGCAGCCCATCGCCTCGAAGACCGCGAGCGCGTCACGACACACGTCGAGCACGCCCGGCTCGTAGGGCAGCTCGCCGTTGAAATCGCCAACCCAGGCGATGCGCGTGCCTTTGAAATCGCGCTCCAGCGGCGCGCGAAACCGCGCCCCCTCGCCCGGCATGGACAGCGGCACGCGCGCATCGTGCCCGGCCTGCACCGAGAGCAGCAGCGCGAGGTCGGCGACGTTGCGCGCCATCGGCCCGAGCACGGACATCGACGGCAGAAAGGCGTCGGACGCGTCGCGCGCGACGAGCCCGTAGCTGGTGCGAAAGCCGAACACGTTGTTCCAGCCGGCGGGATTGCGCAGGCTGCCGCCATAGTCGCTGCCGTCGGCGACCGGCAGCAGCCGCAGCGCCAGCGCGACCGCGGCGCCGCCGCTGCTGCCGCCGGCCGAGCGCGTCTGGTCGTAGGCATTGCGGGTCGCGCCATAGACGTCGTTGTAGGTGTTCGAGCCGAGACCGAACTCGGGCGTGTTGGTCTTGCCGATGAAGATGGCGCCGGCGCGCCGCAGCCGCTCCACCATGATGGCGTCGGCGGAGGGCACGAAATCCTTGAGGATGCGCGAGCCCCTGGTCATCGGAATGCCTTTGACCGGGACCAGATCCTTCACGGCGAAGGGAAAGCCGTGCAGCGGCCCCATCGGCGCGCCGCGCGCCAGCAGGTCGTCGCGCTCGCGCGCCTGTGCGAGCAGCCCGGCGCGGCCCTGCAGCGCGACGATCGCATTGACCTTCGGATTGAGCCGATCGATGTGGTCGAGGTAGGCCGTCATGACCTCGACGCAAGAGACGCGCCGCGTGCGGATCGCGGCGGCGAGCGCGACGGCGTCCATCATGACGATGTCGGACGGAGCGGCGGCCGCGAGGGCCGGATGGCCGCTATCGGATCGGATCGATGTCACTGTCCCTCCTCCGCGCTTTGCCATTTGTCGCGGAACCGACAAGGTTTGCAGATCATTCAGCCATGAAACGGCCCGGCATCGTCGCCCATCGTCGCCCCGTGCGCGCCCCAATTCTAGGGCTTGAGTGCCGCCGCCGACGAGCGGGGGCGGCTCTCGTGCCCCTTGAGGCGCTCGGCGAGGCGATGCAGGTCGGTGTCGCGAATGCCCTGCGCCTCGATCTCGGCGACCGTCGCCAGCACGTAATCCGGATTGGCCCCCGAGCTGCCATGCCCCTGTCGCACGTAATGGAGCTGCTGATCGAGATCGAGCCGGCCCGCATATTGCGGATGGCCGCGGTCGACCACGTAGACGAGCGCGCGCACGCGCCGCTCCGGCTCGCCGGCGACGAGCACGTCGCGCCAGGCCTCGCGATAGACCATGGTGACCTGCTCGCGCGCCCGCAGATAGGCGATGGTCTGCGCGCGCAGCGTCTTGTCGACCCGGTACGCGATGCCGCGGCAGGCGCCGCCGCGGTCGAGGCCGAGCACGAGGCCCGGCTTCTCCGGCGTGCCGCGGTGGACGAAGGAAAAGACGCACAGCCCGCGGTGCAGCCCGATCAGCCGCGCCGGCGCGCGCTCCAGATACGCGAAGCCGGGCCGCCACATCAGCGAGCCATAGGCGAAGACCCACAGGTCCTCGTCGGCGTGCTCGAAAGATTCCATCGGTACGAATGTTGCGACAGTGGCGTTGAACCCCGGCAGGAGTTTCGCCTAACAGGCCGAACCGCCGGGCGCAACCGCGGGAACAGATGCGAGGCCCGATGTCCGTGAGCTCCCAGACCTACGACGGCGCCGCGACGCGCCCCCCGCGCCGCTGGCGCTTCTTCGTGCCGCTCGCCGTGGTGGCGGTGCTGGCGCTCGGCTGGACCGGCTTCTGGTTCTACGCCTCGACGCGCGCACAGGCGGAGCTCGCCGCCTGGAGCAAGCGCGAGGCCGCGGCCGGGCGCGAGCTGAGCTGCGGCAGCCAGGAGCTCGGCGGCTTTCCGTTCCGCCTCGAGCTGCGCTGCGCGGCGCCGCAGCTCGCGCTGACCAAGGCGCACGTCTCGCTCAAGGCGCAGGATATGCACGCCGCCGTGCAGGTCTATCGACCGACCCTGGCGATCGCCGAGTTCACCGGCCCGCTCGCGGTCGCGGACGACCAGGGCGAGGTCGCCACGGTCGACTGGACGCTCGCGCAGATGAGCGTGCACGCGCAGCTGTCGGGGCCGCCGCAGCGCGTCTCGGTCGTGGTCGAGCAGCCCAAGGTGACGCGCAGCGCCAACCAGGAGATGCTCGGGCGCGCCACCCATGCGGAAATCCACCTGCGACAGGCGCCGCGCCTGCCGAGCGATCCGCCCGCGTTCGATCTCGCGCTCGATCTCACCCAGGCGCTGCTTCCCGCCGTTCCGCGGGTGCCGGAGACGCCGATCGACGCGACCGTCGCGGGCACGCTGCGCGGCCTCGACGACCTTTCGCCGCGGCCGTGGCGGCAGGTCCTGCGCGACCTGCAGGCCGGCAACGGCCGGCTCGACGTGACGCAGGCGCGCATCCGGCAGGGCAACGTGCTGATCGTCGGCAACGGCACCCTGCAGCTGACGGCGCGCGGGGCGCTCGACGGCCAGCTGCAGCTGACCGTCGCGGGAATCGAGGAGCTGGTGACCGCGCTCGGCCTCGACAAGGCGATCGGCCAGGCCTCGCAGAACGCGCTCAACCGGGTCGTGCCGGGCCTCGATCTCAACAGCCTGCTCGGCTCGCACGGCAACGCCGCGCTCGCCGCCATGGGCGCCAGCATGCTCGGGCAGCCGACCCAGCTCGAGGGCCGCCAAGCCGTCACGCTGCCGCTGCGTTTCGCCGACGGCGCGGTGTTTCTCGGGCCGCTCAAGGTGGCGGACGTCGCGCCGCTTTATTGAGGGGCACTCAATTCTTCAATGGATAGATGCGGTCGTACTTGATCAGCTGCGTCTGCCCGCCCTGGCGGCGGTACTCGCGGGCGAAAACGAACTTCAGGTCGGGCGAGTAGAGATCGGTGTAGACGAATTGCGGCGGCAGCGCGCTCGACGACTCGCGGCGCTCGATGCGCAGCACCGCGTATTTGCACGGTCCGATGAGCAGGTCCTCGATTTTTCCCACATCGAGCTCGACGTAGAGGCGGCCGAAATTGCCGTCGCGCTCGGTGATGAATTTGGCCTGCAGCTGGGCGCCGGGCTTGAGCGGAAACAGCGTCTCGAGGTCGGTGCGCGGCTCGTATTTCGTGCGCCGGCCGCGGTCCACTCGCTCGATGAAGAACAACCCCGCGTATTGCGTGCTCTCGAGCACGGTCTCGCCGGCATAGCGCGTCACCACGTGCACGAGCCCCTGGCCGGTGTCGTAGACCTCGCTCTTCTGCGACACGTTGCGCTCGACGACGAAGCCGTGGGCGGCCGTCTGCGCGGTCGGGCATTCCTGCGCCGCGGACGGAGGCGCGAGAAGGCAGGCCGTGGCGAACGCTGCGAGCGCCGCCGAGCGAACCCACTTCCAACGCGAGCTGAATTGAACGCGCGGCAGTTCGCGCAAAGCGGTTATTCTCCCCTCACCTGAGGGAGAATAGGCGATTCAGTATCCCTTCAACAATCGCTCGATGTAGTCGAGCTCGAGCTGCGAGCGGGCCGTGTCGCCGTAGCGCTTGCGCAGCTCCTCGAGAATGCGGCGGGCACGCTGCACGTCGGCCTCGAGCGGCACCTTCTGGCCATCCTGGTAGCCATGCAGGGGGCGGCCGAGCGGGTCGGTGTCGTTCTGCGCGCGCTGGCGGCCGGGGCCGCGCGGCGGGCCGTTGCCCTGCTGCTGGCCCATCTGCATTTGCTTGTCCATCTCCTGGGCGAGGTTCTGGGCGCCCTTGCGCAGGGCCTCGAGCGCGCGGCCCTGGCTGTCGACCGCGCTGTCGGCATTCCTGTCGCCGAGCGAGCCCTGCGCCTCGTCCATGGCGCCGCCCGCCTCGCCGAGCGGATCGGGCTCGCCGCCGTTCTGTTGCTGGTCGCCCTGCCCCTGCTGCGGCTGGCCGAAGCCCTTCTGCTTGAGCTTGTCCATCAGCTGCTTGAGGCGGTCGCGCAGCGCCTGCTGGTTCTTCTGCAGATCGCCGAAATTGTTCTTGTCGCCCGGCGCAGGCTTCTGGCCCTGGCGCTGCCCGTTCTGCCGGCGGCGCTGATCCTGCCCTTCCCTGAAGGTGCGGTCGCGCAGCTGCTGCTGCTCGCGGATCATGTTGCCGAGCTCGTCGAGCTCGGCCGAGGCGTCCTCGTCGCCCTGGTCCGACTGCTGGCCGGGCTGGGCCATCTGCAGGTTGCTCAGCATGTTGTTGAGGTCGTCCAACGCCTGCTTGGCCTTTTCCTTGCTGTCGCCGATGCAATGATTGAGCTCGTCGATGGCGTGATCCTGCGCACGCGTTCCGCCGTCCTTGTTGTGCTGATCGAGGGCTTCGCGCGCGCTGCCCATCTGCGGCTCGGCGGGAACGCAGTCGTCGCCGCCCGGCGTCGCCGCACCGGCACCGACGCTCGTCGCCAATGCCAGCGACAGGCCGACGACGAGAGCCGACAAGGCGCCACTCCATCGCGGACGGCTCGCGTCGCTTCTTTCGTATCTCGTCTGCATGCGCATTCTCGATGCTAGTTCGGAATCTGGTCGATCTGGCGCTTGAGATATTGCAGCAATTTTCCCTGATCGCGCGCGACCGGGCCGAGCTGCGCTCCCTCGCGCTGGCCAGCGCGATCGCGCAACTGCTGCTGCTCGGCCAGAATTTTCTCCAACCGCTTGACCTGCTGCATGCTGCGGGCGACCCGGTCGATCATGTTCTGCAGGTCGCGCTGGCTCAGCATCTTCGCGTTGGGATCGCGTGGCCGCGCCGATTGCGGATTCTTCTGCATCTGCTCGGCGAGCGCCTGCAGATACTTGTCGAGCGCGGCGCGAAGCTGCTCGGTCAGCCGCTTGATCTCCTCCTCGCTGGCGCCGTTCTCGATCGCCTGGCGCAGGTTCTCCTGCGCCTGGCGCAATGCCGCCTCCACACCCGCGACGTTGCCGTCCTCGATCTCGGTCGCCATCTCCCACAGGCGCTTGACCACGCCGCGCAGGTCGTCGTCGCTCTTGGCGGAGGCGAGATTGAAGAAGATCGAGCGCAAGCCGAGATAGACCGAGGTCTCGGGCGTGAAGGTCTCGGGCGCCATCGCGAGCGCGTCGAGCGCGATCAGCACGCGGTCGCGCGCATTGGCATCGAGCGCGAGGTCGCGCCGCTGCTCGATCAACGCGCGGGCGAGCGGCTTGTAGAAGGGCCGCTGCGGCAGCGCGAACTCGTAGGGCTCGCTGTGGCCCTCGTTGCCGCCATCGTCGCGTGCCGTCAGCGTCATCACCACGCTCGCACCCGCCCACGGGTGCTCGGTCAGATCCTTGGTGGTCTGGCCGACGCCGTTGCGGGTGTGCGCCTGCGGCAGCGAGAGCGGGAAATCGGGCGCGCCATAGAGCGGCCGCGGCCCGTTCGCCTGGTCCTGATCCTTGAGCCGGAACGTGGCCTTGGCTTCGGCGACGCCGTAGTCGTCCTCGAGCTTGTAGGAGAGCGCGAGCACGCCGCGCGCCTGCGGCTCGGGCTCCTTGGTGAGCGAGATCGTCGGCGGTCGGTCCGGGATGGCGTTGAAGGCCCAGACGATGTCGTCGTTGGCGAGGCCCGACAGCGTCGCGGTGCCGCGATCGGTCACCGTGAAGCGACGCTCCTGCGTGCCGGACGGCGCCTGCGGCGACTTGTCGGCGGGGATCTCCTTGAGCCCGCCCGTGACCGCGACGTCGAACTTCACCTGGCCGCTGGCGCGGATGATCAGCACGCTGTTGACCGGCACCGCGACGGCGGAGGCCTCGGTCGGCGGCGGCTCGCCCGGCCGCACGCCGGGCAGGATCACGGGCGGCTTTGCGGTGTAGGTCGGCGGCGAGACCCAGGCGTCGAGGCGGAAGTTCGGCGGCAGCACCACGCCCTGCCAGTCGAAGGCGGCAGCGATGCGATGGCCGCGCTCGCCGCCGGCCGCGAAGAAGGTCGCGACCGCGAGAATGAGCACGAGCGCGCGCAACGCGAAGGGATCGCGCAGCGGCAGGCGCGGGCTCGGCCGGCCGGCGCGCAGGTTGCGCACCCGCGCGAGCGCCTGCTCGACATGGGCACGCCACAGCGCCTTCGACCAGGCGTCGTTCTCCGGCGTCGCCATGGTGTCGGCGATCGCCGTGGCGGGCCGGTGCGCGAGCCCGGAGACGAGATCGAGCCGGCGCAGGCGGTCATGGCGGGTCGGGATGCGCAGAAAGAAGGACGGCAGCGTCGCGGCCGCGGTCAGCACCGCGAAACAGAACAGCGCGACCGCGCGACCCATCGGCGGCAGCCACAGCCACAGGCCGAGCCACGAGACGGCGAGGAAAAGCCCGACCGCGGTCGCGATCGAGGCCAGCGCCGGCCACAGCCGCTCCCACAGGATGACCCATTTCGCGCGCACGAGCGCGTGCTCGAGCGATGCGGTTGCCGCCTGCACCCCTTGCGGATCAGGCCGACGGGCGGTCGGGTCAGGCATCGATTCCGTCAAGCAGCTCTCCGGCCGATTCTCCGGCGTGTGTTGCGGCGCAACACCCTATCACGACTGCGACATCCTGCCATCCCGAGAAGGCCGAAATGGGCCCGATATCCGGACGGGGCCGGGATTTCACGGAATTTTGTGCGGCCCAATCTATCTGCCCAGAGAACTACTCGAGCCATCCCGGAAGCCGGTCGAGCGCAATCAGTTCCTCGACCTCCACGCGTGGCCGCACGACGGCCCATTCGGCACCGTTCACCAGCACCTCGGGCACGAGCGCGCGGGTGTTGTAGGTGCCGGACTGCACGGCCCCGTAGGCACCGGCGGACATGACGGCAACCAGATCTCCGGGCGCCGGTTCCACGAGAGCTCGGTCGAGCGCGAGGTAATCTCCCGACTCGCACACCGGCCCGACCACGTCGGCGCGAATGCGCGCGGCGCCGGGCGGCGGACGGCGCACCGGCCAGATTTCGTGATGCGCCTCGTAGAGGGTCGGGCGCACGAGATCGTTCATGGCGGCATCGACGATCACGAAGGTCTTCGAACTGGCGTCGCCGCGCTTGAGGTAGATGACGCGCGTCACCAGGATGCCGGCATTGCCGACGATCAGGCGGCCGGGCTCGAAGATCAGCGTGCAGTCGAGGTCGCGGGTCGCGCGCTTGACCACCGCCGCATAGGCGTCGGGATCGGGCGGCGGCTCGTTGTCGTCGCGGTACGGAATGCCGAGGCCGCCGCCGAGGTCGACGTGCTCGATATGATGGCCGTCGGCGCGCAGCATGCGCACGAAATCGGACAGCAGCGCGAAGGCGTTGTCGAACGGCGCGAGCTCGATGATCTGGCTGCCGATGTGCATGTCGACGCCGGAGACGCGCACGCCCTTGAGCCTGGCGGCATGCGCATAGACGTCGCGGGCGCGGCTGATCGGGATGCCGAACTTGTTCTCCGACTTGCCGGTCGCGATCTTGGCGTGGGTGCGCGCGTCGACGTCCGGATTGACGCGCAGCGAGACGCAGGCGGTGCGGCCTTTGGCGGACGCGATCTGCGACAGGAGATCGAGCTCGGGCTCGGACTCGACGTTGACGCACAGGATGCCTTCGTCGACCGCGGCCGCGAGCTCGCGCGCGGTCTTGCCGACGCCCGAGAACATGATCTTGTCGGCCGGCACGCCGGCGGCACGGGCGCGCTTGAGCTCGCCGAGCGAGACGACGTCGGCACCGGCGCCGAGCCGCGCCAACGTCGCGATCACGGCCTGGTTGGAGTTCGCCTTCATGGCGTAGCAGACGAGCGCGCGCACGTCGGCGAACGCGCCGGCGAAGACCTTGTAGTGTCGCGTGATGGTCGCGCTCGCGTAGCAATAAAACGGCGTGCCGACCTCGTCGGCGAGGGCGACGAGGTCGACGCCCTCGGCGTGCAGCACGCCGTCGCGGTAATCGAAGTGGTGCATGAAAGAAGCTCCGCGGCCACTTGTAGCCCGCATAGAGCGAAGCGCAATGCGGGACGGCCCCTCAGCCGAGAAGCCGGCGCCGGATTACGCTTCGCTCCATCCGGGCTACACGCCTCCCGGCGATGCGCCAAGCCGCTCGGCGACCCAATCGGTGATGTAGTCGACGATCAGCGAGCCGTTGTCGGCGCCGCAGTGCTCGGCGCCGCCGTCGGCGAGACTGAAGACCTTGAGCTCGCGGTCGGGGCTGTTGACGGCGGCGGCGTAGAGCTTTTCCGCATGCCAGAGCGGGATCTGGCGGTCGTTCTCGCCGTGCACGATCAGGAACGGGCAGGTGATGTTGGCGGCGGCCTTCTCGAGAGTCATCTGCCGCGTCACCGCCAGCGTCTCCTCGTGGCTCTTGGTGCCGAACACCCATTGGCCATGCTCGGCATAGCCCGGCACCGACGGCTCGCCCGAGCCGCCGACGCGGGCCGCGAAGGCGACCCCGAAATCGAAAATCGCGCCCCAGGCGACGCAGCACTTGAAGCGCTTCTCGAAGGCCGCCGCACGCGGGGCGTAGTAACCGCCGAGCGACAGCGCGACGATGCCGATGCGGTCGCGATCGACGTCGGCGCGCGTCTCGAGGTAGTCGACCGCGGCGGCGGCCGGCTTCTCGGTGTCGGGGCCGGAGGCGAGGCCGCGCAGGCGCAGCGCCTCGCCGACGCCGGGGTGATCGACGATCAGCAGCGAGATGCCGCGGCGGCGATATTCCTCGGCGGTCGCACCGTAGATCGTCTCCTTGGTGGCGTCGAAGCCGTCGAAATGCACCATGCAGGGCGCGCGGCCGGCGACGGGCGCCTTGACGAAGAAGGCCGGGAGCGAGGCCGCGCCGTACGGCACCTCGACGCGCTCGACCGGCTCGCGCCGCAGCCTGAGGCCGCGCTCGTAGAGCTCGATGCCGCGCTTGTAGGCGATCATCCGGCGCGGATCCTTGTGGCTCGGCATGCGCTCGGCCAGCAGATAGTAGAGCCCGGCGCGCATGTATTTGCGGCCGGCAGAAAGCGGATGGCCCTTCTGCGCGTCGCTATCGGCGAGCCGCTCGACCCGCTCGGCGAGCTTCATCCAACTTTCGAACCAGGCCATCTGCGCGGCCGGATCGTTCTTCCTCGCGGCGATCTCGCGCAACGGCCGGCAGGCCTCGTCGACCTCACCGATCATGCCGCCGCGCGACAGCGCGCCCATGACGGCGAGGCTCCAGGGATAGTTGTTGGGGAAATACTCGAACATCGGATCAGCTCGCGGCGGCGTGGGGCACAAATATCGCCGCGTCATGCCCGGCCATGACGAAACGAATTACTTGATGAGGAAGTCGAGGAAGAAGCTGCGTTGCTGGGGCGGCGCGGCCGGGGTCGTCGATGGGGCCGCGGCGACGACGTTCTGCTGCGGGGTGCGGCGGAAACCGGGCGTATTAGGATCGTTGATCTCGCCGAGCGAATGCTCGTCGGGCGCCGGCGGCGCAACCGCCGAGGCGGATGGCGGCGGATCGAGCATGCCTTTGCGCCCGCAGCCCGCGAGCGCACTCACCAGCGCCGCAAGCACGGCCAAACGGGCGCCCAAACGGAGCAGCCGACGGTCAGCGATACGGGTCAACACCACCCTCCCCCGGGTACACCCCATTCATAGCAGATCGCGCCGCAGAGGCCATCGTGCTCGCCACCCCGACTCACACGCGGCGAGATTTATAAACGATTTCAGCTTGTTGGATTTGTGGCGGGCTCAGCAGCGTAGGAGGGGCAAAGCGAAGCGTGCCCACCGTGGTATCAGCGTGGGCACGGCGCTGCGCGCCTTAGCCCACCCTACCGCTGCTTCAGCCGCTTGAGCCAGTGCTTGGCCTGGGCCGCGACGTTCTTCGGCGCGGTACCACCGAGGCTTGCGCGGCTCGCGACCGAGCGCTCGACCGACAGCACCTTGAGAGCGTCCTTCGTGATCTTCGGCTCGATCGCCTGCATGGCGTCGAGCGGCAGCTGCTCCAGCGCGACGCCGCGCGCGTCGGCGGCCGCGACGATCCGCCCGGTCACGTGATGGGCGTCGCGGAAGGGCATGTTCAGCTCCCGCACCAGCCAATCGGCGAGATCGGTCGCGGTCGAATGGCCGGCGCCGGCGGCGGCCTTCATGCGCGCCGCATCCGGCACCATGTCGCGCACCATGCCGGTCATGGCGGCAAGACAGAGCGAGAGATCGCCGAGCGCGTCGATCACGCCGGCTTTGTCCTCCTGCATGTCCTTCTGGTAGGCGAGCGGCAGGCCCTTCATCACGATCAGCAGCGCGTCGAGCGCGCCGATCAGCTTTCCGGCCTTGGCGCGCACGAGCTCCGCCGCATCCGGATTGCGCTTCTGCGGCATGATCGAGGAGCCGGTGGTGAATTTGTCGGTGAGCCGCAGGAATCCGACCAGCGGCGAGGTCCAGATCACGATCTCCTCGGCGAAGCGCGACAGGTGCACGGCCGCGATGGCGGCAGCGGAGAGCGCCTCCAGCGCGAAATCGCGGTCGGAGACGGCGTCGAGCGAGTTCGCGGCCGGCCGGTCGAAGCCGAGCTTCTTCGCCGTCATCGCCCGGTCGAGCCGGAACGAGGTGCCGGCCAGCGCGGCGGCGCCGAGCGGCGATTCGTTGAGGCGTTTCCTCGCGTCGGCGAGGCGGCCGCGGTCGCGCGCGGCCATCTCGACATAGGCGAGCAGATGGTGCCCGAACGTCACCGGCTGCGCAGTCTGCAGGTGGGTAAAGCCCGGCATCACGGTCGCGGCGTGGGCGAGCGCCTTCTCGGCGAGCGCGCGCTGGTAGTCGGCGAGCATCGGGTCGAGGGCGTCGATCTCGTCGCGCACCCACAGCTTGAAATCGGTGGCGACCTGGTCGTTGCGCGAGCGCGCGGTGTGCAGGCGGCCGGCGGCCGGGCCGATCAGGTCGGCGAGGCGCGCCTCCACGTTCATGTGGATGTCCTCGAGCGCGCGCTTGAACTTGAACCTGCCGGCCGCGATCTCTGACAGGATCGTGTCTAGACCGTGAACGATCTTTTTCGCATCCTGCGCCGAAATGATGCCTTGTTTCGCCAGCATCTCGGCGTGCGCTTTCGACGCGGCGATATCCTGGCGAAACATCTTGCGATCGACGTCGATCGAGGCGTTGATCTCGGCCATCACGGCGTCGGGTTGCGCCGAAAACCTCCCACCCCACATCTTGTTGCTCATGGTGATCCGATCGAGTGATCCGATGGTCGCAAGGTTGGGGGCGGGCTCGGAAGCGGAAAGTCCACGGTTCGTACGATCATGACGGCTGACAACGAGGCGCCCGCAGCGCGCAAAAGGCACAGACGCCCGGTTCTGGCAGCGGTTTCGATCGCGGTGCTCGGACTCGCGGTATACGTGATTGCGGGCTACGCGCGCAATGGCGCGGGCACTGATCCAGCCTGCACGCAGGCCGCGGCGACGGCGAAGCGCCTCGCGCCGCTCGCCCGTGGCGAGGTGGCGGCGGTGAGTGTCGCCGACGATCCGCACGTCCTGCCGACACTGACGTTTCATGACGCGAGCGGCGCCGAGCGCCACCTCAGCGAATGGAAGGGCCGCGTGGTGCTGCTCAACCTGTGGGCGACCTGGTGCGTGCCGTGCCGCAAGGAGATGCCGGCGCTCGCCGCCCTCGAGCAGAAGCTCGGAGGCGACAATTTCCAGGTCGTCGCCGTCAATATCGATACGCGCGATCCCGACAAGCCGCAGGCCTGGCTCAAGAATGCCGGCGTGACCGGCCTTCCCTATTACGCCGATGCGAGCGCACGCGTCTTCCAGGAGCTCAAATCGATCGGCAAGGCGCTCGGCATGCCGACCTCGCTGCTGGTCGACGGCTCGGGCTGCGAGATCGCCTCGCTCGCCGGCCCCGCCGAATGGGCAAGTCCCGATGCGCTCGCGCTGGTGCAGGCGGCGCTGCAGAAATAGCGCGTCGCAGTAGGCCGCTGCGCCTCAGGCGAGCCGGTCGACTTGCCGGCCCGAGGTCTGATCGGTCGTCGCTTGGGTCTGCGCCGCGGCCTGCACTGGATCGAGCGGCTGCTGCGGCTCGAGACCGTCGGCCTGCAGTCCGCTCTCGATCGCATCGATCAAGGTGCGGTTGGCGGGCGCGGGCTTCGCCTGCGGGACCTCCTGCACGTAATGCTGATAGGCGGCCGACCGCGCGCGGTAGACCGCATCGAGCCAGGCGGTGGTGAGGACGGCATTGTCCATCGCGGGAGCCTCGCGGGACATACAATGCCAGGAGACGAGCGAAAGGTCCTGCCCGTCCGGACACCACCTGCGATCCGAGTCAAGAAAGCGTTAACGGCGCCGCTGCACCACGGCATGTCGGTAAAGTTTACGTAAGAGCCGGCGCCCCGGCCGATCAGGTCGTGACGTTCACGGTCGGCGGCGCGTGCGGGATGATTTTGTCGAGGGTGGCCAGATAGCTGTCGATGCTGAAATTCTTGCCGGTCGGCGTCGCCGGGGCATTGCTGGTCGATACGCCGGTCGCGATGTTGTCGAGGTTGTTGAGGAACGACTGAAAGTTGAATGGCTTGGCGGTGCTGGTTGTGCCGGTAGACTGCGGATGGCCGTCGAGCGCCGCGAGCACCCCATCGATGTTCTTGAAGGCGAGGTTCTGGCCGGTCGCGGACGAGCTCTTGCTGCTGCTCGACGGCGATTTGGTGGTCGACGACGAGCTCGACGATGGCAGGTTGACGCCGAGGCGCTTGGCGGCCGCATCGGCGGCGTTGTTGACGGCGCCGCTGAGCTCGCTCGTCGTCGCCGTGCTCCAGGTGCTGGCGAAATTGGAGATCGCGTCGGAGAAGAAATTTATCGCATCCGAGGTCGATGCCGAGGTCGTGTCGGACCAGTCGGGCAAGCCGCTCGGCAGCCCGGTGCTGAGAGCCGCGGTCGTGCCGCCGAACGACGGGGTCGACGACTGCCAGCTCGGGGTGCTGAACAGCGAGCTCGAAGACAGGCCGCCGCCGCCACTGATGATCGACATGGTACGCGCCTCAAACCGCCGCCCGACGCGACGGTCGCGAAGCCCCTCGCTGTCGTTCTAGGCGGGGATCGTTAACGAAGCGTAATTGCGCGGGAACCGGCGTTAACGGGTCGGGATCGGCTTCTCGCCGCGATAATCGTAGAAGCCGCGCTGGGTCTTGCGTCCGAGCCAGCCGGCCTCGACGTATTTCACCAGCAGCGGACAGGGCCGGTACTTGGAGTCGGCGAGGCCTTCGTGCAGCACCTGCATGACCGACAGGCAGGTATCGAGGCCGATGAAGTCGGCGAGCTCGAGCGGGCCCATCGGATGGTGGGCGCCGAGCTTCATCGCGGTGTCGATCGCCTCGACCGAGCCGACGCCTTCGTACAGCGTGTAGATCGCCTCGTTGATCATCGGCAGCAGGATGCGGTTGACGATGAAGGCGGGAAAATCCTCCGCCACCGCGGCCTTCTTGCCGAGCTTGTGGACGAACTCCTTGATCGTCTCGAAGGTCTTGTCCTCGGTCGCGATGCCGCGGATCAGCTCGACCAGCTCCATCACGGGCACCGGATTCATGAAATGGATGCCGATGAACTTCTCGGGCCGGTCGGTCGAGGCGGCGAGCCGCGTGATCGAGATCGACGAGGTGTTCGAGCCGACGATCGCCCCCGGCTTGAGGACCGGGCAGAGCGCGGCGAAGATCTTGCGCTTCACCTCCTCCTTCTCGGTCGCCGCCTCGATGACGAGATCGGCGTCGCCGAGCGCCTCGAGCGTGTCCGCCGTGGTGATGTGCTTGAGCGCACCCTGGCGCTGCTCCTCGGTGATCAGATTGCGCTTCACCTGGCGCGCCAGATTGCCGTTGATGGTGGCGAGGCCGGCCTTGATGCGGTCGGCGTTGATGTCGTTGATGCGCACGTCGAGTCCCGCGAGCGCGCACACATGGGCGATGCCGCTGCCCATCTGGCCCGCGCCGATCACGCCGACTTTGCGAATGCTGTGCGCCATCTGGTTCGTTCCACTCACCAGGTTATCAGGGATCAGGTTATCAGTGATCAGGTAGCAGGTATCAGGATATCAGAAATCAGCTCGATCTGTTTCCTGATCCCTTCTTTCTGATCCCTGATCCCTGATCCCTGATCACTGATCCCTGATACTCACTTGCCGATCTTGCCGAGCTCGTCGGCGAGCTCGGGCAGCGCCTTGTAGAGGTCGGCGACGAGGCCGTAGTCGGCGACCTGGAAGATAGGCGCCTCCTCGTCCTTGTTGATCGCCACGATCACCTTCGAATCCTTCATGCCTGCGAGATGCTGGATCGCGCCCGAGATGCCGACCGCGATGTAGAGCTCGGGCGCCACAACCTTGCCGGTCTGCCCGACCTGCCAGTCGTTCGGCGCGTATCCGGCGTCGACCGCGGCGCGCGAGGCGCCCATCGCGGCGCCGAGCTTGTCCGCGACCGGCTCGATGTACTTGGTGAAGTTCTCGCGGCTCTGCATGGCGCGGCCGCCGGAGATGATGATCTTCGCCGAGGTGAGCTCCGGGCGCTCGGACTTCGACAGCTCCTCGCCGACGAAGCTGGAGACGCCGGGATCGGCCGCGGCGGCGACCGCCTCGACCGAGGCCGAACCGCCCGCGCCCGCCGCCTGGAACGCGGTGGTGCGCACCGTGATGATCTTCTTGGCATCCTTCGAGCGCACGGTCTGCACCGCGTTGCCGGCGTAGATCAGCCGCTCGAAGGTATCGGGCGCGATCACCTTGGTGATGTCGGAGATCTGCATCACGTCGAGCAGCGCGGCGACGCGCGGCATGATGTTCTTGGCGTTGGTGGTCGAGGCGGCGACGATCGCGTCGTAGGCGGGAGCGAGCGCGACGATCAGCGCCGCGGTCGGCTCCGCCAGCATGTGCTCGTATGGCGCGGCGTCGGCGATCAGCACCTTGGCGACGCCGTCGAGCTTGGCGGCCGCATCGGCGGCGGCGCGGCAGTCCTTGCCGGCGACCAGCACGTGCACGTCGCCGCCCAGCCCCTTGGCGGCGGTGAGCGCCTTCGCGGTCGCGTCCTTGAGCGTCTTGTTGTCGTGCTCGGCGATGAGAAGCGCGGTCATCACAGGACCCCCGCTTCGTTCTTGAGCTTGGCGACGAGCTCGGCGACCGAGCCCACCTTGGCGCCCGCCTTGCGGCCGGGCGGCTCGGTGGTTTTCAAGACCTCGATGCGGGGCGCCGCGTCGACGCCGTAGTCGCTCGGGGATTTCTCGTCGATCGGCTTCTTCTTCGCCTTCATGATGTTCGGCAGGCTCGCATAGCGCGGCTCATTGAGCCGCAGATCCGTGGTTACGATCGCGGGCGCCTTGAGTTTCACGGTCTGCAAGCCGCCGTCGACCTCGCGCGTCACCGAGATGCTGTCGCCGTCGACCGTGAGCTTCGAGGCGAAAGTTCCCTGCGGCCAGCCGAGCAAGGCCGCGAGCATCTGGCCGGTCTGATTGCAGTCGTCGTCGATCGCCTGCTTGCCGAGGATGACGAGGCCCGGTTTTTCCGCCTCGACGATGCCCTTGAGGATCTTTGCCACCGCGAGTGGCTCGACGAGCTGGTCGACCTTCACCAGGATGCCACGGTCGGCCCCCATCGCGAGGGCGGTCCGGATCGTTTCCGTCGCCTGCTGCGGCCCGATCGAGACCGCGACGATCTCGGTTGCCTTGCCGGCCTCCTTGAGGCGGATCGCCTCTTCCACGCCGATCTCGTCGAACGGGTTCATCGACATCTTGACGTTGGTGAGCTCGACGCCGCTGCCGTCGCTCTTCACCCGGATTTTGACGTTGTAGTCGACCACCCGTTTGACCGGGACGAGAACCTTCATGCGCGTAAGCTCCTACGGGGGCAGGAAAATTATGGCCGGCCGATCGGCCTGTCAACGTGCTGCATTGCAACAAAGACGGGCTTGCCAATGGTAACAAGGATCCAACCGAGGCTTATTAGCGATTCTGGCCCGGCACCCACAATATATCGTTGGCCCCCTTGCGGTTGAGGAAACGGCTGGCGACGAAGAGAAAGTCCGACAGCCGGTTGATGTATTTGAGCGCCGCAGCCGACACCTCTTCGCCCGGCCTGTCGGCGAGCTCGACCATCAGCCGCTCGCCGCGCCGGCACACCGTGCGGGCAAGATGAAGATAGGCTGCGGCCGGCATACCGCCAGGCAGCACGAAAGAGCGCAGCGGGCTGAGCTCGGCATTGAGCGCGTCGATCTCCTGCTCGAGGCGCGTCACCTGCGCGTCGGTGACGGCGAGCCGCGCGCCGGCGGGACCTTTGCCTTTAGCATCTTGCGGCGTGCACAAATCGGCACCGAGATCGAACAAGTCGTTCTGGATGCGCGCCAGCATGGCGTCGACGGCCGGCTCCTCGGCCGTGTGCAGGCGCGCAATACCGAGGCAGGCGTTGAGCTCGTCGATCGTGCCATAGGCGGCGACGCGCGGATCGTGCTTCTTGCGCCGCTCGCCGGTGCCGAGCGCGGTCGTGCCGTCGTCGCCGGTGCGCGTGTAGATGCGATTGAGGACGACCATGGGTCCGCCGCCCTAGTGGTGCAGGAACCAGACCGTCGCCATGAGGACGATGATCGCGATGAACTGCAGCAGCACGCGCAGCCGCATGAGTTTCTGCGACGTGTTGGGTGAGCCGCCGCGCATCATGTTGGCGAGGCCGAGCAGCAGCACGACCGCAACGGCGCCCACGGCGATGTAGGACAGAAGATACGAGGACATGGATCTGTCATAGCACCCAGGCGCAGGCGGCGCCAACCTGCGGCATTTTACAACGCCCGCGCGCTCTGCTCTGATCCCGCCATGCGCAAGAAAGACGCAACGAGCCGCAAGCCGCGAACCATAGCGGCGCAGGGCCTGGGCGGCGTGGAGCCCGCGACCAGGGCCGTGGTGCCGCCCGTTCACGTCGCGACCACGTTCGTGCGCGACCCCGACAACCAGTATCGCTCGGGCTTCATCTATGGCCGCGCCGACAATGCGACGGTGCGCCAGGCCGAGGACGTGGTCGCGGCGCTGGAAGGCGCGCAGGCGGCGCTGCTGCTCGGTTCCGGCATGTCGGCCGCGACCGCGGCCGTGATGGCGCTGCCCGAGCCCTCGCACATCGTCGCGAGCCAGGTGATGTACTGGTCGTTCCGCAACTGGCTCATGACCGAGGCGCCACGGTTCGGTCACCGGGTCGACATGGTCGATACCAGCGACCTCGCGGCGGTGCGCAAAACCGTCAAGCGCGGCAAGACAGGGCTCGTGTGGATCGAGACGCCGGGCAATCCGTTGTGGACCATCACGGACATCGCGGCGGTGGCCGAGATCGCGCATGCCGCCGGCGCGCGGCTTGCGGTCGACTCCACGGTGGCGACCCCGGTGTTCACCCAGCCGCTCCGGCTCGGCGCCGATCTCGTCATGCATTCGGCGACCAAATATCTGAACGGCCATTCCGACGTGATCGCCGGCGCGCTCGCGGCCGCCAAGCTCGACGCGTGGTGGGAGCGCATCCGGACGCTTCGCACCCAGCACGGAATGATCCTCGGCCCGTTCGAGGCCTGGCTGCTGTTGCGCGGCATGCGCACGCTCGATGCGCGGGTGCGCGCCGCGAGCGAAAGCGCGGTGCTGCTGGCGACTTGGCTGCGCGGTCATCCGGCGGTCGCGGCGGTGCTCTATCCGGGCCTGCCCGCGCATCCGGGCCACACGATCGCGGCGCGGCAGATGAGCGGCTTCGGCGCCATGTTGTCGATCCGTATCGCCGGCGGCGAGCGGGCGGCGATCGCGACGGCGGCGCGGGTGCGCCTGTGGAATCGGGCGACCTCGCTCGGCGGCGTCGAAAGCCTGCTCGAGCACCGCGCCTCGGTCGAAGGAAAGGGCTCGCCCTGCCCGCCCGATTTGCTGCGGCTGTCGGTCGGGCTGGAGGACGCCGACGACTTGTTCGCCGATCTCGATCAGGCGCTGCGCGGCGCACGGCCATCACGGCAGCGCGCGGGCAAAGCTTGAGGCTTGCGCGCAACGATGGCGCCCATGATCGATGCTGCGACTCAGCCAATCGACCTGCGGCCACACGCCAGCTTGGTGGTGGCCGTGACAGGTTATCGCGATCTCGGGATCTACCCGGCGGCCGTCAAAGCGCTGGCGGCGACGCTCACGCGGGTATTCGCCGATCTGCGCGACGCGCTGGCGGACGCGGGCGCGAACGCAGCCGGCGTACTCTCGCCGGCGCGCCCGATGCTGCGCACGATCTGCACCGGAACCGAAGGGGCCGACGCGCTGGCGGTCGACGCCGCGCGGGCCGCGGGCAGCACGATCACCCGGGTGCTGCCGTTCGGCACCGAGGGATCAAACCCGCTCCCTGCGTCGACGCACGCCATCGGCGGCCCCACGGATACATGGCTGATCCTGCCGGGGGCACCGGAAGAAGGAGCCCGCGCCTATGAGCGAGCCAACGAGATCATGCTCGCCAATAGCGATCTCGTGGTCGCGGTGTGGGACCAGAAGCGTCCGGGCCAGCGCGGCGGCACCGGCGAGGTCGTGCAATCCGCGATCACACGTGGAATTCCGGTCATCGTTGTCGCGCCGGCGCTCCCGACGCCGATGCTGCTCACAGCGCCCGGCAACGGCGAGCTCGCGTGGCCGATCGCCTCGGATCTTCCGCTCAAGCCGCTCCCCGACGATCTGCGCGATCTCGTCGCCCGCATCGTCCTGCCGCCTGCCGGCGAGGACACGCGTCGAGCGCTGCTCGACCTGATCAACGAGCCTGCCCACCTGCGCAGCGCGCGTTTCGAGTACCAGCTCCTGCTCGAGATCTTCGGCGTGGCGCCGCGCAAGCGCGCGGCCGCGACCGGCGAGGCCCCGCCTGCCCCTCTCGCAGAGCCGGTCGAGTCGCTCGGCCGCGAGATGACGGCCACGCTGCAACGGATCGACGAGCTCGCCGGCCATTACGGACGGCTCTATCGATCGAGCACGACGACGCAGATCCTGTTCAACATCATCGCGGCCTTTCTCTCCGCAATGGCGTTGATCTACCTGCCGACGCTCGCGGGCGCCACGCTCGTCGTGTCGGTCGCCGCGAACACGCTCGTCCTCTTCGACACAAAAACGCGGGCCGCGCAGCGATGGCACGAGCGATGGCTCGACTACCGGGTGATCGCGGAGCGGCTGCGCTGCCTGCAGTTCCTGCAGCCGCTCGGCCTCGGGCTGAGCGGTACCGAGCAGGCGGCCTCGCGACGCCACCTGTCGTGGGTCGACTGGTACGTGCGCCGGCTGCAGCGCGCGCTCGCGCCGCCGGATGGCCCGATCACGGAGGCCGACCTGACCCGCCTGATCCGGCAGATTGCCGAAGGCGAGGTGCCGGGGCAGATCAAGTATCACGATGGCGCATTTCGCCAGCTTGGGACGCTCGATCGGCGCCTCGCGGTTGCTGCCCGCGTGTCGCTCAACGCCGCGATCGTCGGGGCCGTCGCCTTCATGGTATCCGCCGCGCTGCAAGGCGGCGGCGAGTACGTCGCATGGCATTCGCTCGGCTGGGTGATGATCTTCGTATTGCCGGCCGCGGCGGCGGCATTCACGGCGATGCGCGCGGGCGCGGATCTCGCACTGCTCGCCGAACGATCGGCGGCCACCGCCGCGGCCTTGACCGAGCTTCAGGGCGTCATCCGGGCGACGCCGATGACCTACGACCGCGCCGCCGTCGCCGCCACCCGGGTCGCCGGCCTGATGGGCGCCGAACTGTCGGAATGGCGGTTCGTGTTCGAGAGCCGCCGCACGCGCACGCGGCGCGCCAACGCGGCGGCGGAGCGCAGCCCGCGCTGAGGGATCCGCTGATTACGACGCCTTTGCTTCGTGCGTCGCGTTCTCGTATTTGCGTCGGAACTGTTCCGGCGTGAGATAGCGCTGCTCGATCGCTTCGAGCTCAGCGACACCGACCAGCGCATTCAGCTCCTCGAACGAGACGAGCAGGTCGGGACGGTCGACCGCCTCGCCGCTCTTCAGCGACTCCCCGAGCGCCGCCATGGCATTCTTCATTCCTTTGACCGCCGCCGCGGTGAGCAGCCGCGGATAGATCACCACCCCGACGCCGAGGTCCTGCAGCTGGCGTGCCGAGAACAGCGGCGTGGTCGATCGCCGGCGGATGCCGAAGCCCATGTTGACGCAAACCGGCTTCGATACGTTTTTCGTCACTGCGGTAATGTGCTCGGCCGACAGCACCGCGTCGGCAAAGAGAAGATCGGCGCCCGCCTCGGCGTACATGTTGAGCCGGCGGATCACCTCGGCGATGCCGTGCGTCGCGAGCGCGTCGGTGCGCGACATGATGACCGTGTCGGGATCCCGCCGCGCGTCGGCGGCAGCGCGGATCTTCTCGGCCCCCTCCTCGGCCGAGATGACCTCCTTGCCCTTCATGTGTCCGCAGCGCTTCGGCCACACCTGATCCTCGATCATCAGCCCGGCGAGGCCCGCCTGCTCGAACGCGCGCATGACGAAATGGACGTTGACGGCATTGCCGTAGCCGGTGTCGCCGTCGGCGAGCAGCGGCAGGTCGCAGCACGCCACCAGGGCGCGGCAGACCCGCAGGTTTTCCTCGAGCCCCATCACGCCAACGTCGGCCCAACCGAGGCTCGCCTCGCTGATGCCGGCGCCGGAGATGAAACCGGCCGCAAACCCGGACGCTCCGACGAGCCGGGCGCTGAAGCCGTCGAACACGCCGGGCAGCACCAGGATTTCCGGCGCGTTGATGAGATCGCGCAGCTTGCGAGCCTTGCTCATGGAAGGATGTCTCCTTTGTTTCTCGGCGAATGGGGAACAGCGAATGGCGAATAGAAACGAGCTGTTTGCTTTTCCCTACTCGCTATTCGCCATTCGCCACTCGCGCTAGCGAATAGCGAGGCCGAGACGCTCGGCCACCTCGTGCAGGGCATCATACTCACGGGCGATCATTTCTTTCGTCTCTTTCGGATCATGCGTGCCGGGCGTCGTGCCGTTGTTCTTCATGGCGGCGAGAACCGCCGGCGCATTCGCGGCCTGCCGATAGGCGCGGTAAAGCGTGTCGACGATGTCGGACGGCAGTCCTTGCGGTCCGATCAATGCGTACCACAGCCCGACGTCGAGCCCCTTGGCGCCGACGGCCTCGAGGCCGGAGGCCTGCGGCGCCTGCGGATTGTCGCCATTCGACGTCAGCAGCAGGCATTTGGCAGTTCCGTTCTTCATATACGGCAGGATCGGCTGGAGCGAGCCGCCGAAGATATCGACTTGATGGCCGAGGAAGGCCTGCAAGGTCTCGCCCGAGCCTTTGAACGGCACTGCGACCTGCTTGATGCCGAAATGGGCGAAGATGCGCTCGGCCGCGAGCTGCATGGTGCCGCCGGCGCCGTCGTTGCCATAGGTGTATTTGCCCGGATTGCGCTTGAGCTGCTCGATGAACTCCTTGGCGTTGCTCGCCGGAAAATCCGGCGCGACGCACATCACGTAAGATGCGTAGCCGATCTCGATGATCGGCGTGTAGGAGTCGCGTGTGTAGGAGACTTTCGTGGTGTTCGGCGTCGTGGTGAGCGGGCCGTTCCACTCGAAGCCGAGCGTGTAGCCGTCGGGCTTGGCGCGCGCGACGAAGCCGGTGCCGATGGTGCCGCCGGCGCCCGGCCGGTTCTCGATGATCACGCTGGTGTGCAGGATCGGCTCGACGGCCTGCGCGGTGAGGCGCGCGAAGGTATCGGCGCCGCCGCCGGGCGGCGTCGGCACGATCACCCTGATCGGGCCGGTCGGATAAGGATCGGCGGCACGCGCGGGCGCGAGATAGACGAGCGCTGCGATACCGAGACACGCGGCAGCGAGCGGGCTCGTTATGGTCATCGATGTCCTCCCGGAGCCGCTTGGCTCACTTGGTGATGTAGAGATCCTTGCGCCAGCGATCCTTGAAGATGCCGATCACGTCGAGCTGGTCGACGTAATAGAGGATCTTGCCTTCGATCGTGGTCGGGAAGCTCGGCGCCTGCGGCGAGTGCGTGAGCAGCACGTGGACGACTGGGTCCGGGACGCCGTGACGCAGCGCGAGATGCGCCGCCCAGAACGCATGCGGGTATTGGCGGGCGAGATCGGTCGCGACGGCGCCGCCGTCCGGTCCCGGCGCCGACTCGATCACCTTGCTCGCGTCCTGCAGCACGGCGGCAGCGATCAGATGATCGCGGTTCACCTTGACGCCGTGGTGGCGCTCGAACGCGTCGGCGACCGAAAGCGCCATGTCGAGAACACACTGATTGTGCGGCAGCGTCGGATAGGGAATTTCGATCGAGGTCGGCACGTCCTCCATCCGCTTCCACGCGCTCATCGACCACAGCTCTTGCCACACCGCATCCACGGCGGCGCGCAGCTTGGCATCGGCGATCTGCGCGACGGCGGGAAACATTGCCGCGACGTCGATCGGCTGCTTCACGTGGTCATTGCGCTGATCCATGCGATCCTCCCTACCGGCGGCGCTCGCGTTGAGGCGATATCTCTGTGCACAAATGTTAGCGGCCGCGCCTATCGCGAGCCACGCGCGATTTGTCCATTGACCTATTCGCGACGCGCAGGCCTGCACACGTCGAGAAGGCGCAGACCTACGAGTAGAAGGTGTAAGCCTCAGTGATTGCGAGCGTAGCGAAACAATCTCGAACCGCGAGTCATCCTATTGCGGATCGAGATTGCTTCGGCGCGCTGCGCACGCCTCACAATGACGGCGTCAGTTCGCCCCATCGAGCAGGCGTCGCGCGATCACCTGCGCCTGGATCTCCGCGGCCCCCTCGAAGATCGACAGGATGCGGGCGTCGCACAGGAGCCGCGACACCGGATACTCCAGCGCGAAGCCGTTGCCGCCGTGGATCTGCACGGCGTTGTCGGCGGCGGCCCAGGCGACGCGGGCGGCGAGCAGCTTCGCCATGCCGGCCTCGAGATCGCAGCGCCGGCCCTTGTCCTTCTCGCGCGCTGCGTAATAGGTGATCTGGCGCGCGATCATGATCTCCACCGCCATCATGGCGATCTTGTCGGAGACACGCGGGAACTCGACGATCGCCTGGCCGAACTGCACGCGGCCCTCGGCATAGCCGAGGGCCGCCTCCATCGCGGCCTGGGCGACGCCGATCGCGCGCGCCGCGGTCTGGATGCGCGCCGACTCGAAGGTCGCCATCAGTTGCTTGAAACCCATGCCCTCGACGCCGCCGAGCAGATTTTCGGCCGCGACCTCGAAGCCGTCGAAGGCGATCTCGTATTCCTTCATGCCGCGATAGCCAAGCACCTCGATCTCGGTGCCCGACATGCCCTTGGCCGGGAATGGCTTGGCGTCGGTGCCGCGCGGCTTCTCGGCGAGCAGCATCGAGAGGCCCTGGTAGCCCGGCTCGTTGGGGTTGGTGCGCACCAGAAGCGTCATGAGGTCGGCGCGCACCGGATGGGTGATCCAGGTCTTGCTGCCGTGGACCTTGTAGACGTCGCCGGCGCGCGTCGCGCGCGTGCGCAGCGAGGCGAGGTCGGAGCCGGTGTTGGGCTCGGTGAACACCGCGGTCGGCAGCACCTCGCCCGACGCGATCTTCGGCAGCCACTTGCGCTTCTGCGCCTCGGTGCCGCTGCCGAGGATGAGCTCGCAGGCGATCTCGGAGCGCGTGCCGATCGAGCCGACGCCGATATAGCCGCGCGAGAGCTCCTCGGAGACGACGCACATCGATTCCTTGCCGAGCCCCATGCCGCCGTATTCCTCCGGCAGGGTGAGGCCGAACACGCCGAGCTCGCCCATCTGCGCCAGCGTCTCGAGCGGAATGTAGCTGTTGGTGCGATGCCAGCCGTGCGCCTGCGGCACCACCTCGCTGTCGGCGAAGCGGCGCATCTCGTCACGGATCTGCTCGAGCGTGTCCTCGAGCAGGCAATCGCCGACCGTCGCCGCATGCTGCGCGCGCATCAGCTCGACCAAACGAGCGCGGTTCGCGGCCGAGTTGCCGGCGGCGACGGCTTCCGCGAAGGCGGGCGTCACCCGCGCCGCGATCTTCGCCGGGCCGAGCCCGATGTCGGCGAGGCGCACGATTTCGCCCTGGCTCATCGGGATGCCGCCGAGGATTTGCGCGAAATATTCCGCGACGCCGATGCGGACGATCAGCTCCTCCGTCTCGCCGAGGCGGCCGGCATCGCGCGCGTGCACCGCATAGGCGGCGAGCTGACGCAGGGCCTGCACATAGGTCGCGAGCCAGGCGAGGCCGTGCGCGGCACGCTGCTCGCGGTCGAGCATGCGCGACACGGTGCGGCCGTCGACGGTGACGCGCGCGCGCAACTCGATCGTCGCGTCGGCCAGCAGGGCCTCGGCGGCGGCCGCCGCCTCCTGGGCGAGGACGACGAGGCCGCCGGCGGAATCACGGGCAGGGTGGGTCTGGGCAGCTGGCATCGATTTCTCCAGGCAAAAATCGCGCCGAGGGACCCGGCAGCCGGCGCATGGCGGTACTATGCGTGCACTGCACAAATTTGCCAACCCGCCGGCTCGAACCGCCGGGGCGGGAACCTATTTATCCCTCGTCATCATTTCTGATGCATGTTGGCGCCGCATGATCCTGTTCGAGAATCGCGCCCCATCCCGCGCAGGGTCGGGGGTGTCTAGCGCCATGCGCCGTTTTCTGCGCCCCCGCCCCGTGCGCCTGCTGCGCCGTTGGGTCGCCATCGGATATGCGGCCTATGACGGCTTCGTGCGCGACGACGGCTGGGCGATCGCCAGCCACATCTCGCTCACCACGCTGATGTCGCTGTTTCCGTTTCTGATTTTCGTCACCGCGCTGACCGGCTTCCTGGGCTCGGAGGCGCTCGCCGACCAGGTCGCCAAGCTCCTGCTCGAGGCCTGGCCGCCGGAGGTCGCGGGCCCGATCGCATCGCAGATCACCGACGTGATGACCCGCAGCCACGGCGACCTGCTCACCATCGGTGTCGCACTCGCGCTCTATTTCTCATCGAGCGGCGTCGAGAGCCTGCGCATCGGCCTCAATCGCGCCTATGGCGAGCTCGAGGTGCGGGCGTGGTGGCTGCTGCGGCTCGAATCGATCGGTTACGTGCTGGTCGGCGCGGCGGCGCTCATCGCGTTCGCGTACCTCATCGTGGGTGCGACTGGCGCATTGAACCGGCTGGTCGAGCGCGCGCACTGGCTCGCGCCCATCCACAAGAGCTTCACGTTCTGGCGCTATGCCATCGCGACCGGCGTGCTCGTGGTCGCGCTCGCGCTGGTGCACAAGTGGCTGCCGGCGGGACGGCGCCGCCTGCTCGATACCTTGCCCGGCATCGTGGTGACCCTGCTGTTGTGGGTCGTCACCGGCGTCGGGTTCGGGAACTACCTGGCGAGATTCGCCGGCAACTATGTGTCGATGTACGCAGGTCTCGCCTCCGCCATGGTGGCGCTGGTCTTCCTCTATTGGACGGCGGCGATCTTCGTCTACGGCGGCGAGCTCAACAACGCGATCAAGAAGGCGCGGCGGGAGCGGGTGGAGCGCGCCGCCGAGAGACCCTGAGCCTCAACCGCCGCCCGCCTCGATCACGTCATCGAGCGTGCGCAGACCCGGCCGCGGCGCGTTGACCAGCACCGCCATGTTGCCGGGCTTGTGCTGGTTCTTCCACATCATCTGATGGGCGTGCGGAATCTTCTCCCAGGGGAGAACATCGCTCATGCACGGATCGATGCGGCGATCGAGCACGAACTGGTTGGCGGCGCTCGCCTGCTTCAGGTGGGCGAAATGCGAGCCCTGCACCCGCTTCTGCCGCATCCAGACGTAGCGCGCGTCGAACGTGATGTTGTAGCCGGAGGTGCCGGCGCAGAAGACGACCATGCCGCCGCGCTTGACCACGAGGCACGACACCGGAAACGTCGCCTCGCCCGGATGCTCGAACACGATGTCGACGTCGCGCTTGCCGGTGATGTCCCAGATCGCCTTGCCGAACTTGCGCGCCTCCTTCACCCAGGCGTCGTACTCGGGCGAGCCCACCTTGGGCATGGCGCCCCAGCAGTTGAAATCCTTGCGGTTGATCGCGCCCTTGGCGCCGAGCTGCATCACGTAGTCGCGCTTGCCCTCATCGGAGACGACGCCGATCGCGTTCGCGCCCGAGGCGGCGGCGAGCTGCACGCCGAACACGCCGAGGCCGCCCGACGCGCCCCACACCAGCACGTTGTCGCCGGGCTTCAACGTATGCGGCGGGTGGCCGAACAGCATGCGGTAGGCGGTGGCGAGGGTGAGCGTGTAGCAAGCCGACTCCTCCCAGGTGAGATGCTTCGGCTTGGGCATCAGCTGGCGCGACTGCACGCGGCAGAACTGCGCGAACGAGCCGTCCGGCGTCTCGTAGCCCCAGATGCGCTGCGACGGGGAGAGCAGCGGGTCGCCGCCATTGCAGTCCTCGTCGTCGCCGTCGTCCTGGTTGCAATGGACGATGACCTCGTCGCCGACCTTCCAGCGCTTCACTTTCGAGCCGACCCGCCACACGATGCCGGATGCATCGGAGCCGGCGATGTGGAAGGGATTCTTGTGGACGTCGAGGGGCGAGATCGGGACGCCGAGGCCGGCCCAGACGCCGTTGTAGTTGACGCCCCCGGCCATGACGTAGACCAGCACCTCGTCCTCGCCGATCGGCCAGGTCGGCAGCACTTCCAATCGCATCGACGATTCGGGGGGACCGTGGCGCTCCTTGCGGATCGCCCAGGCGTGCATCTTCGCCGGCACATGGCCGAGCGGCGGCACCTCGCCGAGGCCATAGAGGTCCTTCAGCTCGTCCGATGATGGCGTCTTGAGCTGGGTCACGGGAGACATCGTGATCCTCCCAGGCGAATGATTACCGGCGGAAGCAGTCTGACTCAGAACATGCTGCAGTGCAACAATCTTTGAAAAGCTTAAAGGTTCCGCAAGGGGCGTGCGGCTAGGTCTGCCGTAGCGCCACCAGATCGCACCAACCGAATCGCCCGTGACGACACTTGCCAGTGTCCCGCCTCTCGCGCCGACCGACCCGCGCCGGCTGATCGCCGTGGCCGGACTCGCGGTGCTGCTCGCCGCGGTCGTCTTCCTCGCCGGCGCATTCTTCCAGGGCTTCTTCATCGCGGACAAATCCGGCCACGGCATCGCCAACGACTTCGTCAACGTGTGGGCGGCGGGCCGGCTCGTGCTCGATGGTCATGCGGCGCAGGCCTACGACTGGACCATCCATCGTCAGGTGCAGGAGGCCGCGGTCGGTCACGCGTTCGCGGACGAATACCGCTGGCACTATCCGCCGCCGTTCCTGTTCGCGGCGGCGCTCGCCGCCATGCTGCCCTTCGTCGCCGCCGGCGTCGCCTGGCTTCTCGCCACCGGCGCGCTCTATGCGGCGGCGATCCGTGGCATCGTCGGCGATCGCGTCGGTTGGCTGTTCGCGCTCGGCTTTCCGGGCGCGCTGTGGAACGTCACGGCGGGACAGAATGGATTTTTGACCACGGCGCTGATCGGCGGCGCGCTCGGCCTGATGGAGCGCCAACCCGTGCTGGCCGGCTGCTGCCTCGGGCTGCTCACCTACAAGCCGCAGTTCGGGGTGCTGTTTCCGCTCGTGCTGATGGCGACCGGGCGCTGGCGCGCCGTCTTCTCGGCCGCGCTGACGGCGGCCGCGCTGGCGGCGCTGTCATGGCTCGCCTTCGGCAGCGCGCCGTGGCTCGCCATGGTGCAAACGCTGTCGACCGCCAACCAGCTCGTGCTCACCGACGGCGGCATGGGCTGGGGCAAGCTGCAGAGCGTCTTCGGCCTCGTGCGCGCGCTCGGCGGCGGCGAGACGATCGCCTGGGTCGTGCAAGGCGGGCTGGCGCTCGCGGTCGCGGCGGCGCTGGTCTGGCTATGGCGCGGCGATGCCCCATTCGAGCTCAAGGCGGCGGCGCTCGCGGTCGGCACCGTGCTGGTGACGCCCTATGTGTTCGCCTACGATCTCGTCGTGCTCGCGGTGCCGCTCGCGTTCCTGCTGCGCTACGCGCTCGGGCACGGCTTCTTGCGCTGCGAGGGATGGGCGCTCGCGGCCGTCGGCGCGCTGCTGCTCATCTACATCGTCGCGACCACGCAGGTCGGCCTGGCGGCTAGCATCATGGTGGCACTGTTGGTCGTGCGTCGGGCCTGGGACACGAGGTCAGGCTTGCCGGCCGGCTGATTTACGTCGATCGCGGGCGAAGCGGCGTGCCTTCGTAAAGATCGGCAGCCTACGGCGGGCGAGCCAGGTAGATGTCGCGCTCGACCTCGATCCACTTCTTGTTCGCTGTCCGGATGTTTCAGCTCGTCAGTATCGGAAACCACTTGCGCCGCTAGGTACACTCGGCCGACAAACCGTTGCTTGGCTTCGTAGTTGGCATCGATAATTGCGACGTCAGGCCCAGGTTTGTAATCGCCCGATGCAAGCTCGCCTCCGGGACGCGCGATACCTCTCGCAAGACCATTCCAGCCCGAATCGATCGATTTCTCCCCAGCTCTCCCATGGCCGGCTGACTCCCTGGCCACGTCGCGATAACGTCGGCGTGGACCGCCTGGACCGGACCAGGTCCGGCGCACATGGGGAGGGAATCCATATGAGCGTTGAAGCAATCATCATCTGGCTGGTCGTCGGCGCGATCGCGGGCTGGCTCGCCGGCATGGTCGTCAAAGGCGGCGGCTTCGGCCTCGTCGGCGACATCATCGTCGGCATCATCGGCGCGCTCATCGCGGGCTGGCTGCTGCCGCGGCTCGGCATCGTGATCGGCACGGGCTTCATCTCGGCGATCATCGATGCCTTCATCGGCGCCGTGATCCTGCTGATCATCCTGCGGCTCGTCAAACGAGCCTGACAGAATCTTCGTCGCTTCGACGTCACGCTCGCCCGTCACAGCCGTGACGGGCGAGCGTGATATTTTGCATTCGCTTCTGTTGCGGCGTGCACGCGCGTCTCGCAAACTCCGTAGGGCATGAAGTGATTCCACATCTGGAGAGCCGCTCGTCATGTTCGAGACCCATAGTCTGCTCGTCATCCTGCTGGTCGGCCTCATTGCCGGCTGGCTCGCCGGCAGAGTCGTGTTCGGCACGGGCCTCGGCATCATCGGCGACATCGTCGTCGGGGTCATCGGCGCCTTCATCGGCCGGTGGCTGTTCAGCCAATTCCATATCGGTCGCTGGATCACGGCGAACTTCCACGTGCATCTGGGCTTCTGGGGCGACGCGATCCTGTCGGCAACGCTCGGCGCCATCGTTTTGCTGCTCATCATCAGACTCGTCCGCAGCATCTGAGCGCCGGCGGCACAAGTCGGGCGATTTGCCAGTGCGTGTTTTGCAGTGCACAATAGGGGCGCCGGGCGGTTAACCGCACGAGGAGCCTTTGACCGACGCACGCGCGCAAGCCGACACGCCACGACGCGACAAGCCGTGGATTTTCCGCACCTATGCGGGCCATTCCACGGCGCAGGATTCGAACGCGCTCTATCGCAAGAACCTGGCCAAGGGACAGACCGGCCTCTCGGTCGCCTTCGACCTGCCGACCCAGACCGGCTACGACAGCGATCACGCTCAGGCCAAAGGCGAGGTCGGCAAGGTCGGCGTGCCGATCTGCCATCTCGGCGACATGCGGGCGCTGTTCGCGGGCATTCCGCTCGGCACGATGAACACGTCGATGACCATCAATGCCACCGCGGCGTGGCTGATGGCGCTCTATGTCGCGCTCGCCGACGAGCAGGGTGTCGCGCGAGCCTCACTGCAGGGAACCACCCAGAACGACATCATCAAGGAATATCTCTCGCGCGGCACCTACGTGTTTCCGCCGGCGCCTTCGATGCGGCTCACCCAGGACACGATCCTGTTCGCGGCGCGCGAGATGCCGAAATGGAATCCGATGAATGTCTGCTCCTACCACCTGCAGGAGGCGGGGGCGACGCCGGTGCAGGAGCTCGCCTTCGCGCTCGCGACCGCCGTCGCGGTGCTCGACAAGGTGAAGGCCTCGGGCGAGGTGCCGGCGGAGGAGCTCGGCGCCGTGGTCGGCCGCATCTCCTTCTTCGTCAATGCCGGCCTGCGCTTCATCACCGAGCTGTGCAAGATGCGCGCCTTCGCCGAGCTGTGGGATGAGATCACCGCACAGCGTTACGGCGTGACCGATCCGAAGCACCGGCTCTTCCGCTATGGCGTGCAGGTCAACTCGCTCGGGCTGACCGAGCCGCAGCCGGAGAACAACGTCGCCCGCATCCTGATCGAGATGCTCGCCGTCACGCTCTCGAAAAAGGCGCGCGCCCGCGCGGTGCAGCTGCCGACGTGGAACGAGGCGCTCGGCCTGCCGCGTCCGTGGGACCAGCAGTGGTCGCTGCGGCTGCAGCAGATCGTCGCCTACGAGACCGACCTGCTCGAGTACGGCGACATCTTCGACGGCTCGGCCGAGATCGACCGCAAGGTCGCCGAGCTCAAGCGCGAGGCGCGCGAGGAGCTCGCTCGCATCGACCAGATGGGCGGCGCGGTCGCGGCGATCGATACCGGCTACATGAAGCAGCAGCTCGTCGAATCGAACACACGGCGGATCGAGGCGATCGAGCGCGGCGAGCAGGTCGTGGTCGGGGTGAACCGCTTCGTCGAGAGCGAGGAGTCGCCGCTCTCGAGCGGGCAGGATTCGATCCTGACCGTCCCCGACCATGTGGAGAGCGAGCAGATCGCCCGCCTCGAGGCCTGGCGGGCGGCGCGCGAGGACAAGGCCGTCAAAGCGGCGCTCGCCGAGCTCGCCCACGCCGCAGCCGCGGGCGAGAACATCATGCCGGCCTCGATCGCCTGCGCCAAGGCCGGCGTCACCACCGGCGAATGGGGCGCGGTGCTGCGTCAGGGTTTCGGCGAGTACCGCGCGCCGACCGGCGTCGGCCGCGGCATGCGCAACGACGCGACCGGCCTCGACGATCTGCGCGCCGCCGTCGACGGCGTATCGCGCAAGCTCGGCCGGCGCATGAAATTCCTGGTCGGCAAGCCCGGCCTCGACGGCCACTCGAACGGCGCCGAGCAGATCGCGGCACGCGCGCGCGACGCCGGCATGGACGTGGTCTACGAGGGCATCCGCCTCACGCCGGCCGAGATCGTGCGCGCGGCAACCGCCGAGAAGGCGCACGTGGTCGGCCTCTCCATCCTCTCCGGCTCGCACCTGCCGCTGGTCAAGGAGGTGGTCGCCGGCCTGCGCGAAGTGGGACTCGACGAGGTGCCGGTCGTGGTCGGCGGCATCATCCCGCCCGAGGACGCGCGCGCGTTGAAACAGCTCGGTGTCGCCGCCGTCTACACGCCGAAGGATTTCGAGCTCAACCGGATCATGAGCGATCTGGTCGAGATCGTGGATGAGCGCGCCGCAAGCAAGGCACCGTAGTTCTTCGCGATCGTGCTGCGGCCCCGAACCAAGGGAGCTCAACGATCATTCGTCGGGGCCGCGTGGCGCACGCCCGAGGGCGTGTCGCCGAACCGGCGTCGAAAGCGGCGATTGAAGTAGGACACGTCGCTGAATCCCACTGCGATCGCGATGTCGGCTATTCTCTCTGTGGCGCCACGCGGCGCGCGCAACAGATCGACCGCCCGGTCCAATCGCCGGTCCAGCACATATTGGGAGAAGGTCTGTCCAGTCCCTTCGAGCAGACGGTGGATGTAGCGCGGCGACACGCCGAGCACGGCCGCAATCCCGGCTGCGCTCAGGCCGGGGTCCGACAGGCGCTTGCTAACCTCGTTGAAGACCGCGACCAGCCGCGCGGCGCGCACGCCGCGCGTCGTAACAAGCTCGCGCGCGGCGCCCGTTGTACCCAGCGCGTGGGCGGCGAGGTCGATCAGATGATCGCCGAAGAGTTGGGCCGCACGATCGTCGGCCCCTAAGTCGTGGATCCGGGTCGCTTCCAGATAGCCGAACAGAAGTCGAAGCGAGAGATGGTTGTCCTTCAACTGGGTGCCGGCAAACCGACCGGCGTGCGGGACCACATCCGACACCCGACTGCGTGGCATCCGCACCGACCAATAGCGCGTGTCCGACTTAATCGAGAGGCCGCCGAGCTCGGCGCTGTCGCAAATGATGGCCTTGCCTGGTTCGAGGCGGTGGCGGTGCGCACCTTGGGTGCAGAACGCGGTGCCCTGCGTGAACAGCACTGCGAACAGCGAATCGTCGCCGTCGCGGATGAACGTGGGCGTGCGGGCGTAGTCGGCCGACGACGTGACGACGACCCCAAGGTCGACCGCGCCGGCACGACGCATCTCGACCATGCCGCGAAACGGCGCGTCGCCGCGCCGCACGACGTCGAGCGCCACGACCCGCCGCACGAACTCCTCGCAAAATGCCGGAAACCGCTCGGGCTCCGGCAAATCATCGGTACTGAAGCGAATCCGTCCGGAGCTGATGTCAGCCATTCGTGAGCTTTCCTCCCGAACGTATTGCACCCGGAACACAGGAAGAGTCCGCTGTTGGCCGCGTCAAACGCGCGACGCCTGTGATCACGCCGCAACACGGCATCGGAGAAAGCGCCGTCTGTTCGCTGTCGGCAAACCGCTGTCGCTCCGCTCCAAGACAAAGCAATCACCGCGATGCAACGTGATCGCCGCAAGGCAGCGTGATCGCGGCGGGCATACCACGTGACCGAAGAAATTCGCAGAAAAATCCTCACGGCGGCGACAGAGGCTCGCGTTGGCGGACATCTGTTCCGCCGAGTCCCAGATTCAGTTCCCCATAGTCCCAGCCGCACGGGGCGAGCCCGCTTCAGGGTCAATCGTCGCCCGGGGACTTTTATGAAGGATTGCGTCCCGGGTTTCGATAAGGGCTTCTTGCAGGCGCATGCGCGCGGGCGCGCAACGCGGTGGAGCACGGCTCTGCTGTCCATTGTCATCGCTGCAGCAGCAATTTGGTGGCCCGCCGCCGCGCAGAACCTGGTCAGCAATCCGGGATTCGAGAGTGTTCAAATCCCGAGTGGTATGGGCGGGTATTGCCAAGCCGCGCCCTGGATAAGCCTTGGCAGCTGCAAAGGTACTTACCTATATGGCGGCGGCGCGCATACCGGAAACTACGATCTCTCAATCGGCAATTCCGGCAATTTGGCAAACATCTCTCAAACGATCAGCGGCCTGCAGGGCGGACGATATGACTTCTCGTTCTGGTACAAAATCTATAGTCCCGCTGCCGGCGGCAACTTCATGGCTGGCGTCGGCGGGCAGACCTTCTCGTTCAACGCCTCGAGCGCCACGGCTTACGCTCAATTCAGCCAGGCAGTGACGTTGGCGGCGGGAAACACCAGCGTCGTCTTCACGAACGGAACCGGCGCATTCACGTATGGGGCTGCCATCGACGACGTGAGCCTCGCGTACCTGTCGCCAGCATTCCTGGCGCCGCAGCTCCCCGCGGGCGCCACGATCAACCAGGTCAGCGTCGCGAGCGCGATCGACAGTTTCACCAACGCGGGCGGCACGCTGCCGGGCGGATTCCAGAACTTGTTCAACCTCAGGCCCACGCAGCTGCAGGGCGCGATCGACCAGCTTTCGGGCGAAGGCGCCTCCGGCGCGCAACAGAGCTCCTATCAGCTGATGAACGATTTTCTGCTGCTGATGATGGAGCCTGCGACGTTGGGCAATGGCGCCGGGGACTTCACGTCGCTGCCATTCGCGCCCAGTGAGGCGCCCGCGTTCCCACCCGACCTCGCGATGGCCTATGCGTCCGCGTTCAAGTCGCCCTCAGTGCCGACGGTCGCCGGCTGGCACGTCTGGGGCTCGGCCTATGGCGGCGCCGGCCACGTCAATGGCGATGCAGCCGCGGTCGGCAGCCATGACCTCTCGACCAGCGCCGGCGGATTCGCGGCGGGCGCCGATCGCTTGATCACGCCCGACACGCGGCTGGGCTTCGCGCTTGCCGGCGGCTTTACCGGCTGGGGCCTTTCCGACGGCCTCGGCGGCGGCCATGGCGATGCGTTCCAGGCGGGCGTTTATGCCCGCACCACGCAGGGCCCTACCTATCTCGCGGGCGCGCTCGCGTTCGCTGAGCACTGGGTGTCGACCGATCGCTTCGCAATGGGCGATCACCTCACCGCGGATTTCGCCGCGACGAGCCTCGGCGGCCGGCTCGAGGGCGGCTATCGCCTGCCCGCCGCGTACACATCTTCATCCATTGGCGTGATCCCGTACGCCGCGATCCAGACGCAGCGCTTCCACACGCCGGGCTACAGCGAGAATGATCTGACCGGTGGCGGCTTCGGGCTCGCGTTCAACTCGCAAAGCTCGACCGACACGCGCGCCGAGCTCGGCAGCCGGTTCGACAAGCTCGCCGCGCTCGATCAGGGAGCGCTGCTCGCGTGGCACGGCCGCCTCGCCTGGGCGCACGATTGGGTGACGAACCCTGCCCTCACGGCGACCTTCCAGACGCTGCCCGGCGCGAGCTTCGTCGTCAACGGCGCGCCGCCGAAGCGCGACGCGGCACTCGTGACGTTCGGCCCCGAGCTGACATGGCGCAACGGCTGGTCGCTGATGGCGAAGTTCGACGGCCAATTCGCGAGCGGCGAGCAGCTCTACGCCGGCACCGCCCGCCTGCGCTATGCGTGGTGATTTTCCTCCCGTCACACGAAGGCAGCAACGCCAACTCAACCACAACCCGAAACGAAGACTGCATGAAAATGCCTTTTACTGCCGGCGCCGTGCTCTTTGGTTTGATCGCGGCTGGTCCGGCGCTCGCCGCCGACCTGCCGCTGAAGGCGCCGCCGGCGCCGATGCCTACGCGGCGACCTGGATCGGCCTCTATGTCGGCGTGAATGTCAGCTTGGGCCGGCAGAGTGCGGACTCGACGTATACGGGCTCGAGACCGGGCAACTTCATCCGCAGCGTCGCGTCGGGTGCGCTTCCTGCCGAGATGACACAGACCGGCAGCGGCGTCCTGGGTGGGTTCGCGCTCGGCTACAACCTGCAAGGCGGCCCATTCGTCTACGGCATCGAGGCCGATGCCATGTGACCCACCTCAGCGGCACCAGCGCGGCGACGACGACGACTGGCTTCAACCCGACATTAACAACGGCAACGACGACCAGCACCGATTGGCTCGCCACCGTGCGCGCGCGGGTCGGCCTGCTCGTCGCCCCGCAGAGCCCTGCTCTACCGCACCGGCGGCGTCGTTCGGCGGCGCCAAGGGATCGACCACCGTCACGCCCAGCGGCGGTGGTAGCAGTTGCGCCAACAATTTCTTCTGCTCGACGGGATCCGGCTCGGCAACCAACACGGGATGGGTGGCCGGCCTCGGCGGCGAACACATGTTCGCGCCGCACGCAACGGCCAAGGCCGAGTATCTCCACTACGACCTCGGCAGCTTCAGCTATACGGTCAACGAGGTGTCGCCGGCTTTCCCCGCGTTCGCGGGCTCCCCCAATCTCGGGGTCAGGACGAACGTGAGCGGCGACATCGTGCGCGCCGGCGTCAATCTGAGATTCTGATCGTAACCGACGAGCCGCTACGACGCCGCCAGCGCCGACAGATACGTATTGAGCTTGCTCGGGCTGATCGGTTTGGTGAGATATCCGTTCACGCCCGCCGCGTGCGCGCGCGCTTCTTCTTCCCTGCTGCTGCGACCTGACACCCCGATCACCGGGGTGCGCGCGGCGGCGCCGGCGAGTGCGCGGATGCGGCGCGTCGCCTCGATGCCGTCGATGTCGGGCAGCGCGACATCCATCAGCACGGCGTCGTAGCCGCCGCGGGCGGTGGCCTCGACGGCGGCCTCGCCCGAGCCGACGAACTCGGCGCGATGACCGAGCTCGCCGAGGATGGTCTTGAGGATGACGCGGCCGTACGGGTTGTCCTCGGCGCACAGGATGCGCAGGCTGCGCACCGGCGCGGCGCGGCGGGCCATGCGGGCGGCCGCCTTGCCGTCGGGGGCGGCCGGCAGCTCGCGATCGGCGGCGACGACGACCGTCAGCGTGAAGGTGCTGCCATGGCCCGGACGGCTCTTCACCGTGAGGCCTCCGCCCATCGCCTCGGCGAGACGCTTGACCAGCACGAGGCCGAGGCCGGCGCCGCCATAGGTGCGGGAAATGTCGTCATTGCCCTGTGCGAACGGGCGAAACAGCCGCTTGAGCTCGGCCGCCGACATGCCGATCCCGCTGTCGGTGATGGCGAAGACGAGGCGCGTGCGGTCTCGCGTCGCGCGCGCCGCCGACATGCGCAAGACGATGTCGCCGCGCTCGGTGAACTTCACCGCATTATCGATCAGGTTCTCGATCGCGGCACGCAGCCGCACTGGATCGCCGATCACCTGGCCCGGAAATGCCGCGGCGATCTCGGTCTTGCAGCCGAGCCCCCTCGCCTGCGCGCGCGCCGCGCAGGACGCCGCGATCGATTGCGCCAGCGCCCGCGCGTCGAAGCGCTCGCGCCGCGCCGCGACGCGGCCGGCGCCGGCGCGCGCCGCGTCGACCACCACCGTGGTGAGCGCGACGATGTGCTCCGCCGCCTCCTTGAGCGCCACGACCCAGCGCCGCTCGCGCTCGCCGAGCTCGGAGGTCGAGAGCAGCTCGCCGATCGCGATGATGCCGGTGAGCGGCGTGCGGATATCGTGGGCGAAGCCCGCGAGCGCCGTCTCGACGGCGCGCGTCGACGCGCGCGGCCGCGCCGCCGGCGGGCGGGATTTCTCTTTTCTGCGGATACGCTTGGCCATGACCCCCATCGGCCCGAGCATCGCATGAAAGGCGCGAGACGCGTAGCCCGGATGCAGGTGCGAAGCACCGTAATCCGGGAATGGGCTTTCCGCCGGGTAGGCGAGGATGTTGCCATCCTCGCCCCCCACAGACCCGGACGTGCAGATTTCCCGCATCCGGTTCTTCGCGCAAGAGCTTCGCTCACGTGGCGTATCGATGGACGATCCG
>Ga0070738_10001527_pt1 | contig 45092 bp, 46 predicted proteins | sample Coa_R2_2_FD_66446 | JGI IMG/M metagenome (GOLD analysis project Ga0070738, IMG submission 66446) | Surface soil microbial communities from Centralia Pennsylvania, which are recovering from an underground coalmine fire - Coalmine... | ecosystem: Environmental > Terrestrial > Soil > Unclassified ...
CAGCGCCGCGATGCGATTGGGATCGTTGTCGATGCAACAGACCTTGTGACCGAAATCGGCAAAACAAGCGCCCGAGACAAGACCTACATATCCCGAACCAACCATGGCAATTTGCATATAATCATCCGTGCAGAGTTTGTTCTTTAGGCGCTCCGGCAAAAAGCCTGCCAGGTCCAAAGCGAAGGCGAAAGACGCTTCAACGTCGCGCCGCTAATCGTCACATGAGCTTTGGCTTTGCATTCCAGCCAAGAGTGCAAAGCAGCCCGCAAGATATACCAAGAAATCCGCCTGCGACGACATCGGACAAAAAGTGATAGTTGGCCAAAATCAGTACGGCGGCAATTCCGATCGCCACGACGGAATAGAGCACGCGAAAGCGCGGGTAAAAAATCCAGAGAACGGAAAGCGCTGCATAGACCGCGGCTGTATGGCCGGACGGGAACGAATGGTAAGCATGCCCGGAATGGAAGGGATGAAAACCATAGACGCTATTGCGGATGAAAGAGGGATCGGCATATTTCGGCCACGTGCGTCCGAAGACGTATTTCAGCTTGTCCACGGTGAAATCGGTCAAAAGGAGACTTGCTGCCGCGATCAAGCAGGCGGCGTCCAGCCGATCGAACGGTCGGGCAATGATCCGGCGGAACAGAAAGACCGCCAAGGTCAGCAGCACCAGAGGGTCGAAGAAGCTCGGCGTTTGCGTAAACTTGTCGACGAGAGCCAAGCGCCCCAGCAGGCCTTCGCCAAGATGAGAAATCGGCCGATCGAGGAAATTCACCGACAACACGATAAATGCGCTCGTGAGCGCAAGAGCGCCGCACCAAAGGAACAAATGGCTCGACGCCTGGCGCTTCGAACGCGACATATTCGAAAGCAGCATGTTGGCGCTTGGCTCAGCTTCCCTGCGATGTCGTGTCAAATAACTCAATCCGGTACATGCCGGTCTGCGACAGATCGCGGCGCGTGGGCGCATAACAGGGCCGCCGCCGAGGAGGAGCTTAATCGCTCGGTTGAGCCGGCACTTGCCCGAGCGGCCAGTGATCGATGAGGAAGTCGACCGCGCGGACCGCGGCAGATTTTGAAGGAAGCTTCCGTGTGGGCTCGCGCGTGCTGCTCTCCCGCCGCACGCTATGGCTGATACCGCAGAAGCGATTGCATTGCGACATGCTTCGGCGGATCGCGCCGGCGCTTTCCCAGAAACGACGCAAATCGCCGGGCTTCTCGAGCTTCATCGAACCGAATTCGGTCGAAAAGCAAAGGCGCGCGTTTCCATAGACGTCGACCATGATATTGCGTTCGTAAGTATTGCAAATGTGTTCGCTCGTTCGTCCTTTCGAGCCCCAGCCGCGATCAAGATCCTTTGCCGCATTGAGCGATCGCCAGTACATCCGAACTTGTCTGAGCCATAGGGGATTGAGGCCAAGTCCGAAACGCCTGTCGCAACGCTGAATGATGTCGAAAAGCTCATCCGGATCCACATTGTGATGATCGCGCAGGAACGCATCCGTTGCATCATCCTGCGCGAAAGCAGGCTGCAGAAAATTGAGCTTCAATTTGTCGGCGCCGATATCGTTGAGCACGAACTCATAGAATTGCTCGAGCTCGCGGTAATTCTCGTCGAACACGAGACCCATGACATAGATACGCGACGTGCAACCTGGTACGCGTGCGCGCGCTTCTAGCAAAAGCCGCAGTGCGTTCACGGCCTTATCGAAGGCGCCTTGAACGCCGCGCGTCCGGTCATGCAGCTCGCGGCGATGGCTGTTCAAAGAAATCGATATTTCGTGCGGGCCTTCGGCGATCATGCGGTCCGCCATCTCGGGCGTTTGAATCCGCGTGCCATTGACGACTGACGCTGCCGTCAGGCCCAGCCGGCGGCACGCGTGAGTCATGCCGAAATAGGTCTTGAGATCGAGCATGCTCTCGCCGCCGCAGGTCACCATCGTTCCGCGTGGGTTGAGGGCCTGAAATTCACCGAGAACTTCAATCTTCCTGGAGAGCGGAAGATAATTGGCGCGATCCGCATCCGTGTCGTGCCAATAGAAACAATGGCCGCATTTGAGATTGCAGCGCCGAATCGTCTCGATGAAAATATAATAAGGAGGCGAGCGCATCGAAAAGGCCAAGCAAATGCATGCAATATGAATTCGGACGAACGCAGGTGATTATAATCGACCCCAGCCGAATTGCCAGCCGGGGTCCCTAGCTCGCCAATAAGCCCGAGCAAAAACAAGATGATGACGGTTCCCGAGGATCTCGGGAGGTAAGCATTTAGCGCGGCGCGGACGCGAACGGCTTCTCCATTTCTGGAAATTCTCTTTCGACGAACTCAAGCAGCCGTTTTGCCCGGATTTCATTCGCCAAAGCGTTCGGGTGTCCGTCGCCGACAATTTGATATTTTGGATTATAGTCGTCCTCGAGCGTGTAATCGAGCACCTTGGCTCCGGCAGAGCGCAACCGCTCCATGATCTTGTCGTCGGTCCAGTTCAATCCCGCGAGATAGCCAGGGTTCCGCTCGTAATAGATGACGATCGGCTTGCGATATTTCTCCCGTGCCATGCGGATTGTACCCGCGGCGACATCGAGCAGGATCTCGATGTCTCTATCTTCGACGACTCGGAGTCTTGGCTGCACAAAGACGCGATAGGCAGCGAAGCGATTGAGGTCCGATACGGTCGGATGACAGTAGCCCGCGAACACGAGTTCGCCGCCGGATTCGATATAGTGAGGCGCATTCTCGACGAAAGACGCCTTGCAAGAAGTTCGCTCGGCTTGCCAGGGCGCAATGAATTCCACAAACAGCTGCGCATTCGCCAATAGGCGATCGAAGAGGCCGGTCTGCATTTCGGCGAGCGCCTGGGCGACGTTATACGCCGGGAACGCGAGGTTGTAGACGGGATAATGACGGCCTTCGAGGTCGGCGAACTGCTGGGGCAGGGTTTCTCGATCGGCAATTGCTTGGCCGAAGACGTAAGAATCACCCAAGAAGGCGACCCCTTCGCCCGATGCACCTGCCTCTGTCTTGCGTAAGAGGTTGTCATCGATCGTGTAGACGACATCGTAAATGAGTTTCCCGTCGTTGCGACGGATCGCTTCATACCGGCCGGGCAGAAGAGGGCCCCATCCCAATACGAGGCGCGGGCCGGTCATGCGAGGCTTTTCAAGCTCCTCGCCATGCGGCTCGGTGAGACTCGCGTAGAACTCCAACCCGCAGAATGCGGCCGACATAGCTGCTGCGGAGAGAAAGAGATTTTGTGCTGTCCCGCGAAAGAGCAAAAGCCCCAGCAAGCAGGCGGAGAAAGCCGACGTGAGCAAGGAGAGAGAGCTTGCCGAGCTCAACCAGACATAGCCGAGATCGAGTGCGATCAATATGAGTGCTGCGAGAACGGCGGTTGAGAGCCGCGGTAAGGAAGTCTGCATTCTTTCACGAGTGCCAATAATATCGATCGTCCAAACGGATTGCGCAAATTGGAAAAGTTCGGGCTGCCGGCAAATGCGGACTGCCAATAAAGCATGATGACGCTGCGGTGGGAACTTCGGGCGGCACTCCCTGTTCAGAATGTGCTGGGCGAGAAGCCGGTCAGAGGCATGGAGGGCGCAAATGCATCGGTCTATCGGCTTGGCAGTGAGCGTGCCGATCCTGCTCGCCTCGGCACTTTCGGCGCAAAGCGCGCATTGGCACAGGCCCTACACTTACGCCGCCTGTACTTGCCATTATGGCTATCCGGGCGATTTCTGCGCTCCGGTGGTGTCTTGCGTGAATGAGGGCGGCCGCTGCGTGAAATCCTGTGTCCTTCCGCCTCAATCCGGCTATTGCGCCGGCGACGAATGAGTGGGCCTGCGGTGATGCCGCCCATAGAGACGCAAGGGCAACCGCCCAGGTCAGATCAAGCCAAGTTGTTGATAACAGCCAAGTTATCGATTCGGCTGGTACCGCCACCCCGGATCGAACGGGGGACCTCTAGATCCACAATCTAGCGCTCTAACCAGCTGAGCTATGGCGGCGAAGTTCGCCGGAAACTAGGAGGGTAGGGCTGCGATTGCAAGGCTTCGCGCTCGCAGGGGCCGGCTTTTGAGCCATGCCTTCAAGCCCCTCATCCGGCAGGGGATTAAGCATAAACCGATCAACTTGGGAAGAACGCGATCTGGCGAGTGGACCGATTTGGCGACTATCTTTAGGTTTCCGTTAAGGCTATCCGTGGCGGCGGAGGGGGCCTGACGATTCGAGTCGAACTGGAAGCCTCTGCCGCGATGACGGCCTATTCTTGCGAGCCTGGCGTCACAGCCGAAGATATTGAAGGCGCGCTGCGCGCGCTTTCGCTGGGCGAAACCGAAGTGCCGGCTTTGGCGGCGCTCCCCGACGAGCGGAAAATCGTCTTTGCCAGCAAGAGCATGCTCGCGCTTTTCCGGGTCGGGGATCTGGCCGGCCTGTCCGAGCGGCTCTTCGCCGGCACCGATGCCGGTGCGCAGCGCCTCGTGGTTCTTTCCGGCGCTCCCGACAGCGCCCCGCACCTCGAGCGGCTGAGCTTTTTGCTCGGCGGGCAGCAGGAAACCTTGACCTTCCTCTCCCGCCGGGTCGCCGGCGCCAAGCCGCCGCTCTTCGTGGCGGCGGCCCTCGGGGTCAAGCCGACCCTGCTCGAGCCGCGGGCCGAGGCGGAACGGCGCGAAGGCGTCCTGAATGTCGACGAAATCCGCAAGATGCTCGCTGCACGGCTCGGCCCGCGCAACAATATCCGCTTCCTCTGGCGCACCGATGCAGAGGACAAGATAACGGAAATCACGCCGCCGCTTGCGGAAGTCGTCGGCGAGGCTGCCGCCGATCTGCTCGGGCGCGACTTCGGCGACGTCGCCAAATATCTCGAGCGCGAACCGGACGGCCGTCTGGCCAGCGCCTTCGCACGACGCGAGACCTTCAGCGGGATCGAAGTCGACTGGCCGATCGCAACTGCCGCCGCTGCCGTTCCTGTGGCGCTCGGCGGCTTACCGGCATTCGACCGCGAGCGCCGCTTCGACGGCTATCGCGGTTTCGGTGTGATCGATATCGGGCGCGTGACTGCTGCCGAGCCGCGTGCCCCTATCGGCCAGGAGCGACCGAGGCCCCAGATTGGCGACAATGTGGTCCAGCTTTACCCGCTCAAGCGACCGACCGCCGACCGACAGATCGAGCCGGGGCTTCTCTCTTCAGACGAGGAGAGCGCCTTCCAGGAAATCGCTCAGGCGCTCAGGGAAGAAGCCCTCGCCGAATCGTCCGGCGAGGAACATCAGCTTGCGGTTGCCTCCCGCCAGAGCGGCCTCGGCCGCAATGCGGCGGCGATCCTCGACCGGCTGGGTTTCGGGCTTCTCGTCAGCCGCGACGATATCGCGATCTACGCCAATCGTCCTTTCCTCGATCTACTCGGCTTCGCGGATGAAGACGCGCTCCACGCCGCCGGCGGCATGAAACGCATTTTCGCGGAGACCCCCGGCAGCGATACGATCGGGGTGCGCACCGCGGCGGGCGAGCTCATCTCGGTGCGCGCGCGCATCCAATCGATTGAATGGGATGGGCTGCCTGCGACGCTGCTGACGCTGCGCCGCGACGACGAGAAGGCGCGCCTCGAAGCGGAATTGCGCCAACATAAAAAGGAAGCCCGAGAGCTCAGCGCCATCCTGGATACGGCGACGGACGGCCTTGCCGTGCTCGATTCTCAGGGTCGCATCCTGACGCTCAATCGGTCGGGCGAGGCGCTCTTCGGTTACGACCAGAGAGAGGCGGTGGGCCAGCCATTCACCATGCTGATCGCGGCGGAGAGCGAGAGCAAGGTCCAGGATTATTTCAACGGGCTCAAAGCGAACGGCGTCGCGAGCCTCTTGAACGACGGGCGCGAGATCATGGGGCGCGCAAAACAGGGCGGCCCCATCCCGATCTTCATGACGCTCGGGCGCGTCGGTCTTCCGCAACCCGATGCGGAACAGAAGTTCTGTGCGCTCTTCCGCGACATGACTCATTGGAAAAAAGTCGAGCAGGAACTCGACGCGGCACGTCAGGAAGCCGAGCGCGCAAGCAAGCTGAAATCCGATTTCCTCGCCAAGGTCAGCCACGAAATTCGCACGCCACTCAATGCCATATTGGGCTTTGCTGAAGTCATTATGGAAGAACGCTTCGGCCCCATCGGCAATCCGCGCTACCGTGATTATCTGCGCGACATCCATACGTCCGGCGCGCATGTGATGAGCCTCGTCAACGATCTTCTCGATCTCTCGAAGATCGAGGCCGGCAAGATGGAGCTCGATTTCGTCTCGGTCGATATCAACCGGACGATTACCGAATGCGTCGGCATCATGCAGCCGCAGGCCAGTCAGGAACGGGTGATCATGCGCATGTCGCTGGCCCCGCAACTGCCCAAGATCGTGGCGGACGCGCGCTCGCTGCGCCAAATTCTTTTGAACCTCCTCTCCAATGCGGTGAAGTTCAACGAGCCGGGCGGGCAGGTGATCATCGCAACTGCATTGACCGATACCGGCAATGCCGTCATCCGGATCCGCGATACCGGCATTGGCATGTCGGACCATGATATCGAGACGGCGCTCGAGCCCTTCCGTCAGCTTGCCACGGCGCGGCAATCGGCGGGCACCGGCCTCGGCCTGCCGCTTACCAAGGCGCTCGTCGAAGCCAACCGCGCTTTCTTGACGATCCGCAGCAAGAAGAACGAGGGGACCCTTGTCGAGGTCGCCTTTCCGCCGGCGCGTGTGCTGGCCGAGTGAATTCACTATCGCAGTAACGGCGAGAGGACGTCAGCCCTCGACGACGATAATATGCAGCTCGCGCGGGCCATGTGCGCCGAGCTGCATGGTCTGGCCGATGTCGGCCGAGCGCGACGGGCCGGTGATGAAATTGACGGTTCGCGGCATGGCGCCTTTGCCGAAAGCGGCGCGCAGCCTCTGCCAGATCTCTTCGTAATTGCCGACGATATCCGCAGCTTTTACAACCACGACGTGAGTCTCGGGCAAAAAATTCAGCGTCGTCGGATTGGCAGGCCCCGAAAGAAGCACGAGAGTGCCCGATTCCGCGATCGCGCCGAACGCATGGCTCAGGCAAATGGGGTCGCTGCCATCCGAAGGTCCCTGGCTGATCGCAAGAGCCGTCGACTGCCAGGGCAGGGCGGCGAGAAATGGATCATCGCCCATGCGCAGAATAAGAGGCAGGTTGCGATCGGCAAGATAGGCGGCGATCCGTGTTGGAATTTCCGCCGGATTTGAGAGCTCGACGACGCTCGCGAGCACCCGTTCTGCCTCGGCGCGGAAAACGGCCTGCCGACCATCGCCCCCGGCTCCCCGCGCTGGAACGATCCCTTTCGGCGTGTGCGCGAGCCGCGCCTCGACAGTTTGGCGGCGCGGCGCCTCGCGGCCGGTGACGCCAAGTGCGCGGCGGATATCGGCGAAGATCTCCGCTCGCGCGCTCATTTGCCGTGTGCCTTTGTTCTGCGTGCGAATTGCGCTTGGAACGTCTCGCCCTCCGGCGCCGGAAAATCGCGCGTCTTCATCCAGGATCTGGCAAATGGCAGAGCTTTGAACCGGCCTTTTTCACCGGCGATCAAGGACAGCATGCGGGTCGCTGCGCCTGCCGCCACACGGTAAAGCAACGGCCGGCGCGCAAACGCACCCCAGAACGAGAGCGCGAGCCGTTGGTGCGCTGGCACAAAGCTTCGCTCGAAGCTTTTCTCGCGCCAGCGGCGCAGCAGTTTCGGCAAGGGGATCCGCACCGGACAGACGCTCTCGCAAGCGCCGCAGAGAGACGATGCGTGCGGAAGATCGACGGCGTTTTCGATGCCGATGAAGGCCGGCGTCATCACCGCGCCGATAGGCCCCGAATAGATCGCCCCATAAGCATGGCCGCCGACCGACTGATAGACTGGGCAATGATTCATGCAGGCGCCGCAACGGATGCAGCGCAGAACTTCAGCGAATTCGCTACCGAGCATGGCGGAGCGGCCGTTATCGAGAAGGACGACGTGATAGTCCTGCGGGCCGTCGGGATCGCCCGGCCGCCGCGGCCCGGTTGCGAAGGTCGTATAGACCGACAGGTCCTGTCCGGTGCCGGAGCGGGCGAGCACGCGCATCAGCTGGGCTGCGTCTTCGAGCGTCGGGACGAGTTTCTCGATCGAGGCAAGGACGATATGAACTTTAGGCAAAGTCTCGGCGAGATCGCCATTGCCTTCATTGGTGACGATGATCGAGGAGCCGGTTTCGGCAATGAGAAAATTGGCGCCGGTGATGCCGACATCGGCTGAAAGAAACTTTTCGCGCAAGACGGCACGCGCCTCGGCCAGGAGCGCCGCAGCCTCGGAAAGATCGCGCGCCTCCGGCAGGCCGACATGTACGCGGCGAAAATCGGCGGCGATTTGTTCCTTCGTCAGGTGGACGGCCGGCGCGATGATATGCGAGGGCATCTCGCCGCGCAGTTGAATTGCATATTCGCCAAGATCGGTCTCGATCGGCTCTATGCCACGGGCTTTGAGCGCGGCATTGAGGCCGATCTCCTCGCCGACCATGGTCTTGCCTTTGACGACACGAACAGCCTTATGCCGTCGGCAGATGTCGAGAATGATCGCATTCGCCGCCTCGGGTGTGCGCGCGTAATGGACTTCGCCGCCGCACTCCTGGACTTTGCTTTCATAGGCTTCGAGATAGAGATCGAGATGGGCAAGCGTATGGGCCTTGATGTCGCGTGCGGCATCGCGCAAGGCCTCGAATTCGGGCAGGCGCGCGGCAGCCTTGGCCCGCTTGGCAATGAAGCCCGCGCGCGACGAATACAGCGCCTTTTGCAACTGAGCGTCGTGCATTGCGCGATGCGCATTGAGCACAAACTGCGAGGCCGGGCTCATGGCGGCTTCTTCGGCGGACGTTCGGCGCAGATTGCGGGCGTCTCGCTCATTCCGGCGAGCACTTCGGCATAATGGCGCACTTCGATCGGATTTCCTTGACGCGCCAGCCTTCCCGCAAGATGCATGAGGCAACCGAGATCGCCAGCGAGCAGAACAGCAGCGCCGGAAGATTCGACATTGCTGATCTTTTCATCGGCCATCGCGGTCGAGATCTCGTCGAACTTCACCGCAAATGTGCCGCCGAATCCGCAGCAACGGCCGCATTCCGGCATTTCGACGAGATCGAGACCGCGCACTTGGCGCAAGAATTTGCGCGGCTCGTTCTCGATGCCGAGCTCGCGCAAGCTCGAGCAGGAATCGTGATAGGTTACGCGACGGGCGAATTCCGCATTGATCTTGCAAATGCCCGATTGATCCAGGAATTGCGAAAGTTCATGAGCCTTGGCGGCAAAATCGTTGGCCTTGCGCGCAAGCACCGGATCGTCGGCGAGGAGCGCCGGATAATGTTTGGCGAGCATTCCGGCGCAAGAGCCGGAGGGAGCGACGACATGATCATAGGACGAAAAGCCTTCGATGACGCGCAGTGCGAGCTCTTTCGCCAAGCGCCGGTCGCCGGAATTATAGGCAGGCTGTCCACAACAGGTCTGCGCCGGGACTTCGACGATAAAGCCCGCATCTTCGAGGAGCTTGACCGACGCCCATCCGATCGAAGGCCGGAAGAGATCGACGAGGCAAGTGACGAAAAGCGCTACGCGCTTCCTGGAGCCGGCTGACTCATTCATGCGCGCACTATCGGCATCGGACGCACGCCGTCAACCGGCTCGGCCTTCGCCGATCTGTCAAGAAAAGCGCTCCCAGGCGGCCTGCCGCGAAATTCCGAGCGCGTCGCCGATCGCCTGCCAACTGATTCCCCGCGCGCGCAAGGTCTCGACCTGTGTCTGCAACACGGCGCGCGTCGCATCAACGGTCGCTGCCGCCGGCTTGAGCGCGGCGATGAGTTCGTCATCTGACATCGCATCCCAGCCGGCGAAAGTCTTGGGCAACGAATCGAGGATCCCGTTGCAGACACCGATGCAGGCATCGCAAATATGGACCTTGGGTCCGGCAATGAGCTTGCCGACGTCGCGCTCCGACTTGCCGCAGAAAGAGCAGCGGAGCTGTCGCTTCGATATGAGCTTCATCGGGCCACCCTGCAACGAGCGTCAGGTACTTCCTGGCGCCCGAATTGTCAAGGAGACCCTGACGGACATTCCAGGCGTCGTTGCGCCGTTTCGCGATGGGTCAAAACATGCGATATTGGACCATGCATCGAGGGTAAACGTGAGCGCCATCCCCTTTCCGAAGCCCGATCCAAAGATTCTCGCGCGCCGCGGCGAGATCGTGGCGGGGCTCGCCGCGCTCCTGCCAGGCGAATGTCTCGTGACGAGCGAAGACGAGCGCCGCGCTTTCGAGACGGATGCGCTCACCGCCTACCGCCGCGTTCCGCTTGCCGTGGTCTTGCCGCGTTCGACGCAGGAACTCGCTTCGGTGATGAAGTTCCTGCACAAGGAAGGCGTGAAGGTCGTGGCGCGCGGCGCCGGCACATCGCTCGCAGGCGGCGCCATTCCGCAGGAAGATGCGGTCGTCATCGGCGTAGGCAAGATGAACCGGATCCTCGACGTCGATTATCCCAATCGCATCATTCGGGTCGAGGCGGGCGTCACCAATCTTGCGATCACCGACGCGGTTGCGGCGGACGGCTTCTTCTATGCGCCCGATCCGTCCTCTCAGCTTGCCTGCACCATCGCCGGCAATATCGGGATGAATTCGGGCGGCGCGCATTGCCTCAAATACGGGGTCACCGTCAACAATGTGCTCGGCCTCAAGATGGTGCTGGTCGACGGCACGATCGTCGAGATCGGGGGCGAATTTCTCGATTCGCCCGGCCTCGATCTCCTCGGCCTCGTCGTCGGCTCCGAAGGTCAGCTCGGGATCGTCACCGAAGCGACCCTTCGAATTTTACGCGCGGCGGAAGATGCGCGGCCGGTGCTTTTCGGTTTTCCGACGAGCGAACAGGCGGGCGCCTGCGTCGCTTCTATCATTGCCGCCGGCATTATTCCGGTCGCCATCGAATTCATGGATAAGCCGGCGATCGAGATCTGCGAGGCTTTTTCGCGTGCCGGCTATCCGCTCGACGTCGGCGCGCTGCTCATTGTCGAGGTCGAGGGTTCGCCCGCGGAAATCGAGGAGGAGCTCGCGCGGATTGTCGCGATCGCCAAAGGCCATGGCGTGAGCACGATACGCGAATCGAAATCGGCGATGGAAACCGCGGCCATTTGGAAGGGACGGAAATCGGCTTTCGGCGCGACCGGACGCGTCGCCGATTACATCTGTATGGACGGCGTGATTCCGACCGGCGAATTGCCCAATGTTCTGCATCGCGTGAGCGAGATCGTCGCCGCCCATGGATTGCGCGTCGCCAATGTCTTTCATGCCGGCGACGGCAATCTTCACCCGCTCGTGCTTTATGACATCAACGATCCGCTCGAGCAGGCGAAGGCGGAGGCGGCCGGCGCCGAGATCCTGAAGCTTTGCGTCGAGGTCGGCGGCTGCCTCACCGGCGAGCACGGCGTCGGCATCGAAAAGCGCGATTTAATGCCAGTGCAATTCAGCCCGGCCGATCTTGCCCAGCAGATGCGCGTGCGCGCGGTCTTCGATCCGGCTTGGCTGCTCAATCCCGCCAAGGTCTTTCCCCTCGAGGGTAGAACGCCAGCTCAATGAGAATGCCTGTGCTGGGACAGGCCGCCGGTTCCGTGCTAGCTCAGCTTCATGATCCCGGTGGATGAAACGGAAGTTGCCGACGTGGTTGCTGGCGCGCGCGCCGCGCGTCGGCCTATCGCGATTGTGGGCGGCGGCACGCGTGCCGGTCTTGGCAGGCCGGTCGAAGCGCAAATCCGCCTCGAGACGCGCGGGCTGACGGGTATCACGCTTTATGAGCCGTCCGAGCTCGTGATTTCCGCGCGGGCGGGAACGGCACTCTCCGAAATCGAGGCGGTGCTTGCCGCGAAACGCCAGTGCCTTGCTTTCGAGCCGATGGATCATCGCCCGCTCTATGGGACCCGCGGCGAGCCGACGATCGGTGCGGTGGCGGCTTGCAACATTTCCGGACCGCGACGCATTCAGGCCGGAGCGGCCCGCGATTTCCTGATCGGCCTGCGTTTCGTCAATGGACGCGGCGAGATCATCAAGTCCGGCGGCCGGGTGATGAAAAATGTCACGGGCCTCGACCTCGTGCGGCTCCAATGCGGCGCGCATGGCACGCTGGGCGTCCTCACAGAAGCGAGTTTCAAGGTTTTGCCGGCGCCTAAGTCTTCCGCGACACTCGCTCTCCACGGTCTGAGCGATGACGCCGGTGTGGCGGCGCTTTCCGCCGCGCTCGGCTCTCCGTTCCATGTCTCAGGCGCGACGCATCTGCCGGCTGGCATCGGCGCGGACGAAGCTCTGACCTTGCTGCGCCTCGAAGGTACGGAACATTCGGTACGGCACCGGCGCGATGCGCTCATCGACTTGCTCGCCCCGAATGGCGGCGCGGAAGAACTCCCGGCCGAGCGCGCGGCCGCGCTTTGGCGGGCGATCCGCGACGCACTTTTCGTTGCGGAGCCACGCGAGACGGCGATCTGGCGGCTATCGGTTGCGCCGACCAGCGCGCCGAAAATCGTTGCCGCCCTGGCGGATCGGATCGATATACGCCATTTCTACGATTGGGGCGGTGGCCTCGTCTGGCTCGCTGTCGCGCCGGGAGAAGACGCGCAGGCGGGCTCCATCCGAGCGGCAATCGCGGGAAGCGGCCATGCGACCCTCGTTCGGGCGCCGCAAGCAATCCGGGCCGAAGCCGATATCTTCGAACCTTTGTCCGTACCTCTGATGAAACTCACGGCCGGCATCAAAACGAGTTTCGATCCCGATCGCATCATCAATCCCGGTCGGATGTACACCGGCATCTAGAAGGCCATGCAGACCTCTTTCACGAAGGAACAGCTCGAAGACGCCGACCTGGCGGTCTCGGAGAAGATCTTGCGCAGCTGCGTCCATTGCGGCTTCTGCACCGCGACCTGTCCGACCTATGTGCTCGAAGGCGACGAGCTCGACAGTCCGCGCGGACGCATTTATCTGATCAAAGAAATGTTCGAGCAGGGCAGGCCTGCGTCAGCCGAGATCGTCACGCATATCGATCGGTGTTTATCATGCCTTGCCTGCATGACGACCTGCCCCTCGGGCGTGAATTACATGCATCTCGTCGATCATGCTCGCGCGCATATCGAAGAGACTTACGGCAGGCCACTCGGCGATCGGCTGATCCGGATGATGCTCGCAGCCATTCTGCCTTATCCGCACCGCTTTTCTTCCGTGCTTCGGGTCGCTTCGCTCCTGAAGCCCTTGGCAAACTTTCTGCCGCGGCCGGGGCGGGGCAGGAAGACTCCCAGTCTATTCGACCGGCTCGCCGCGATGGCCGAGCTCGCGCCGCGCAAGCTTCCCCGCCGCGACTGCGAGCAGGCGCGCGTGTTCGCGCCTCGAGGCGAAAGACGCGGGCGCGTCGCGCTCCTTGCCGGTTGCGCGCAGCAGGTGCTCAATCCGGCAATCAATGCGGCGGCAATCCGCCTCTTGACCCGCAATGGCATAGAAGTCGTCTTAGCCGATGACGAGACCTGCTGCGGCGCGCTCGTCCATCATCTTGGGCGCAAGGGTCAGGCCCTGGGCTTCGCACGCGCCAATATCGACGCCTGGAGCAGGGCGCACGTCGATGCGATCCTGGTCACGGCCTCGGGCTGCGGCACGACCGTCAAGGATTATGGCTTCATGCTGCGCGACGATCCGCTCTATGCGGAGAAGGCCGCGGAAATCTCCGGGCGCGCGCGCGATATTTCGGAATATCTCGCCGAGCTCGATCTGCAGCCTCGGTCTCCCAAGCCGTTCACCGTGGCCTATCATGCGGCCTGCTCGCTCCAGCACGGACAGCAGATCACGGATCTGCCGAAGCGTTTGCTCAAAGCCGCGGGTTTCAGCGTTCGCGACGTGCCGGAAGGGCATATCTGCTGCGGTTCGGCGGGAACTTATAATATCCTGCAGCCATTCTTCGCGAATAGACTCAAGCGGCGCAAACTCGCCAATATCGAGAAGCTGCGCCCGGATCTCATCGCGGCCGGCAACATCGGCTGCATGACTCAATTGGCGGGCGGTACGGAAATCCCCATCCTTCATACTGTCGAGCTTCTCGATTGGGCCGATGGCGGGCCAATGCCCTTGCAAATCGCAAAGCGCGGCGCATGATGCTAGGGCGCGATCCGAGAAGATCATGCTCGAAGGGAAAGCATGATCCGAGAAGATCGTCCCCAAGCAAAATGCTAGAGCGGGTTGCACGAAAACAGGTATCCACGTTTTCATCCCGCTCTCTTGAGGCCGAAGGCGAACGGAGCGCTTATGGCGGATAAGCCCGAAGACCGCGCGAAAAAAGCGAAGGCGCGCACGCGCGCGAAAAAATCCGCGAAGAAACCGCAAAAGGCGGCGCCGAAGAAAGCAAAAGCCGCGGTCAAACGCGCCGTCGCCAAGAAGGCACCGACGCGCAAGCCCGTGCCGATCAAGAAAGCGCGGGTCGGCAAACGCGCCATCCTGCCGCGCCTGCCGCCGCTGGCGACCGTGCTCTCAAATCCAGCGCGCAGCCCTGTGCGGCGCGCTTCGCGGGTCAAGGCGCTTCTGCGGAACAAAGGCGCGATCAAGCGCAATCCCGCGGTTCATGAGATCGTCGTCTGCTCGGAGGCGGTTCTGCGGGAAAAATTGCGCCTCGCCGCACCCTATCTCGCGCTGTGGCTGGCGCGCCGCAAAGAAGCTGAGGCGGACGCGGCGGAAGCCGCCTTCGTGCGCATCTGGCAATGGCTGACGCTCGAAGCCACACTCGACGACCAGCGCGTCGTCACGCCCGATCTGATCGGCGCGCTCTTTGCCGAGGAGACGGGGATGGCACCTTAAGCGCAACATTCCCTACCTGGGCGCCAAAATTCCTAACGGCCGCGCCGGCTGCCGCGCCGCTCCTCAATTGCCTGTTAACCCTAACGATTTCTAATCGGACCGAAGCTGCTTCGGTCCGAGATTTATGCCGTTGTGGTGCGCGCGCCCAGATTGACCCCCTAGAAGTCCCATGATATCCCAAATCATCCCATGGCTGATTTTGCCGCTTCTGGGTTTGCTGGGCGTGGCGTTGGGGAGGCGGAGGGTTGGACCGGTTCGTCTCGCGCTTCACCAACCGGCTCGACACGAAGGGCAGGGTGTCCATCCCGGCTCCGTTCCGAGCGGTTCTGGCGCGCGACGGGTTCGAAGGGCTCTTTGCGCATCCGGCGCTCGATGCTCCGGCGGTCGATTGCGGCGGCAATGCATTGGTGCGGGAGATCGATCAGATTTTGGCGCTGCACGCGCCCTATTCGGAGGAGCACGAATATCTCTCGATGGCGCTCTATGGCGCCAGCGAGATTTTGAAGGTGGATGCGGAAGGAAGAGTGATCCTCACCGAGCAGATCAAGGCATACGCCGGGATCACCGAGGAGGTCACGTTCGTCGGGCAGGGAGACAAGTTTCAGATCTGGGAACCGAGCCGTTTTCAAGCGCATTTCGAGGAGGCCAGAAATCGTGTGCGCGACTTGAGGAGGCAGCTCAATTCCCGATACGCGGCGCCCGAACCGCGACCACATGGAGCACGGGAATGAACGCGGGCCGCGGCGATACGGATATCGCCGTTGGCGGACCGGCCCGCCACCTTCCCGTGCTTCGTGCGGAAATCCTCACCGTTCTGGCTCCCCATGCCGGTGGGACCTATCTCGACGCCACTTTTGGCGCCGGCGGCTATACCCGAGCAATTCTCGCAACTGAGGGCGCGAAGGTCTTGGCGCTCGACCGCGATCCGACCGCGGTCGCCGGCGCAGAGCCTTCCACGCGCGAATTTCCGGGGCGTTTGTCTGTCGCGCGCGCCCGCTTTTCGGACCTCGAGCGCATCGCAAAAGACCGTGGTTTTGCTTCCTTCGACGGGGTCGTGTTCGATATCGGCGTCTCGTCCATGCAGCTCGACGAGCCCGCCCGCGGATTTTCCTTTCGCCAGGACGGTCCGCTCGACATGCGCATGGAGGGCGAAGGCCAAAGCGCCGCCGACCTCGTCAATCGTGCGGAGGAAGCCGAGCTCGCCGATATCCTCTATTATTTCGGTGAGGAACGTGCGGCACGCCGCATCGCCAGAGCCATCATCGCCGAGCGGGGCCGCGCGCCCATTCTGACGACTGCCCGGTTGGCCGAGATCGTGGGGCAGATCGTGCCCGGACGGCCGGGCGCCATCCATCCGGCAACGCGCACGTTCCAGGCCTTACGCATTGCCGTGAACGATGAACTCGGCGAACTCGCAGAAGGCCTCGTTGCCGCCGAACATGTTCTCAAGGAAGGCGGCCGCCTCGCGGTCGTCACTTTTCATTCGCTCGAAGACCGGATCGTCAAGCAATTCTTCGCCGCGCGCTCGGGCCGTGGCGAAGCTCTTTCAAGGCTTCTGCCCGGCGAACACGAAAGGCCCGCGCCGACTTTCATAATCTCCGGGCGCCAGCCGGTCACGCCGACTCCGCAAGAGATCGCACAAAATCCGCGCGCGCGTTCGGCGAAATTGCGGTTTGCCACGCGGACCAGCGCGCCGGCACGCGGACCCGATGCTGCGCTCCTCGAGCTTTCCGGATTGCCGCAGCGCGGGAGAGGAGGCTGATATGGTGCGCCTTCTCAACGTCCTTGCAATCGTCGGGCTCGTAGGCTCCGCGATCTACGCCTATTCGATCAAGTACGAGACAATCTTCCGCGGTGAGAAGATCGTCCAATTGCGCCAGCAGATCAGGGCGGAACAGGATGCAATCGCAATGCTCAAAGCCGAATGGGAGCATGTTTCCCGGCCCGAGCGGATCGAAGCTTTGTCCGATCAGTTCCTCGCGGTTCAAGAGCCGACGCTGAAGCAGGTCATGCCGCCGGAAGCACTGCCCGCCAAGCCCGCCGCGTTGCCGCCGGACACGACCGCGATCGGCTCGCTTGCCGATAAGCCGGCTCTTCCCCCGGCAGATACGTCCGCGACACCGCGTAATCCACACGCCGCAGGGCAATCGCCCGACGCCAATTGAGACCCATGGAAACGGAAGCCCCAGGTCAAGAAGAACACGCGCCGGATGACGCGCAGCACAATGTCGTGCTTGGCAGGCTTCTTAGCCTCTTCACCCTGAAGCGCGAGAAAAGCACCCGGCGGATCAGGCTCGTCGCTTTCGGATTCGGGCTTGTTTATTGCGTCATAGCCGGCAAGCTCATCTATTTCGGCCTGCATCCCGAGCTGCGCCAGGCCATGCAGCAGTCGTCCTCCGACACGGTCGCGGCGGCGCGGCCCGACATTTTGGATCGCAACGGCGTCATTCTTGCCACCGACGTCAAGGTCACCTCGATCTTCGCCGAGCCGCGGCGGATCATCGATCGGGACGAGGCGGTCGATCAACTGACCTCCATATTCCCCGATCTCGATCCGCGCGAATTGGAGGCAAAGCTCGGCTCGCACAAGGGCTTCGTCTGGGTCAAACGCGCGGTGACGCCGGAGCAGCAACGACAGGTCTATCATCTCGGGCTGCCGGGCATCGGCTTCATGCAGGAGAACAAGCGCGTCTATCCGAATGGCCCGATTGCCGCGCATGTGCTGGGCTATGCGAATATCAACGGGGTCGGGATCTCGGGGCTCGAAAAATATATCGACGGGGAAGGCTTGAGCGACCTTCAAAATGCCGGCTTCAATCTGACAACCGAGAATTTGAAGCCGATCGTCACCTCGCTCGATCTTAATGCGACTTACGCGCTGCGCGACGAACTTGCCAAGGGCGTTGCCAAATTCAAGGCCAAGGCCGGCGCGGCGGCCATTCTCGACGTCAACACCGGCGAAGTCATCGCGATGGCTTCGCTCCCAGATTTCGACCCAAACAATCCGGTCGATGCGCTCGATCCCGACAAGATCAACCGCATGACCGTCGGAGTTTACGAAATGGGCTCTACCTTCAAGGCGCTGTCGATCGCCATGGCGCTCGATGCCGGCAAGGTGACGCTCAATTCAAAACTCGATGCGCGCGAATCTTTGCGCTACGGCCACTTCACCATTCACGATTATCATGCACAGCACCGGTTTCTTTCAGTGCCGGAGGTCTTCACCTATTCCTCGAACATCGGCACGGCGCGGATGGCGCTGATGGTCGGTGTCGAGGGGCATAAGGCCTTCTTGCACAAAATGGGGCAGTTGGAGCGCCTGCGCACCGAATTGCCGGAATCGGCCGAACCTCTCGTGCCGAAAAATTGGGGCGAGCTCAATACGATGACGATCGCCTTCGGCCAGGGCCTCAATGTCGCGCCGCTTCAGGCGATGATGGCGGTCGGCGCGCTGGTCAACGGCGGGATCATGATTCATCCGACCTTTTTGAAGCGCAGCGAGGAGGAGGCGCATCGAGATGCGCCGCAAGTCATCAAGCCCGAGACGTCGGAAAGCCTGCGTTACTTGATGCGCCTCAACGCCGAAATAGGCTCGGCGCGAAAGGCCGATATCGACGGCTATTTCGTCGGCGGCAAGACCGGCACGGCCGATAAGATCATCCATGGGCATTATTCGAATGACAAAGTGCTGACCACATTTATGGCGATTGTCCCGGCCGATAAGCCCAAATATCTCTTCTTCACAATGATGGATGAACCTCAAGGCCTGCCGGAAACTTCCTATTATCGCACGGCCGCCTGGAATTCGGGCGCGGTGACCGGCAAGATCATTGCCCGCGTCGGCCCGATGCTCGGCGTTACCCCGCGCTTTACGCCGCCGAGCGAGCCGTTTCCGCTCCTCGCCCAGGCAGGCTACACTGCGGCCAATCTACCGCCGCCCGGAACTCATTGATGCATCTTGCCGAGCTTTTGCCTGAGGCCCGTGCCGAGGGACCGGATATCAAGGGGCTCAGTGCCGACAGTCGCACGATCGGTCCCGGATTTGCCTTTTTCGCTCTACCCGGCAGCAAGCGGGATGGGCGCGCCTTCGCCGCCGAGGCGATCGCACGCGGCGCCGTGGCGATCGTCGGCGAAGAAGTGCCTGATGGCGGGGTCGCGCCTGCTATTTTCATCGAGGTCGCGGATGCCCGCCGCGCCTTGGCGCTCGCGGCGGCACGCTTCTTTCCCTCGCAACCGGAAACGATCGTCGCAATTACCGGGACGAGCGGTAAGACTTCGGTTGCCGCCTTCACCCGGCAGATCTGGCTGGCGCTCGGACATTCTGCCGCCTCGCTCGGAACGATTGGTCTTGTTTCGCCATCAGGCGCCACCTCCGGCGCTTTGACCACGCCCGATCCGGTCAAGCTGCACCAGACGCTCGACGACCTCGCCCGATCCGGCGTTACCCATCTCGCCCTCGAAGCTTCCTCGCATGGCCTCGATCAGCGCAGATTGGACGGTGTTCGGCTCGCCGCCGGCGCCTTCACCAACCTGTCGCGCGACCATCTCGACTATCATGCCGGCATGGAAGAATATCTGGCGGCGAAATTGCGCCTATTCGAGCATTTGCTCGCTCCAAACAGGCCAGCCGTCATCGACGCGGACAGCGATGCCGCCGGCCGCGTGATTGCCGCCTCTCTCGCACGAGGTCTTAAGGTTGTCTCGGTTGGCCGCAATGGCAATTTTCTGCGTCTTCTCGACTCTGTCGCGGAAGATTTCGCGACGAGGCTTGCGATCGAACATGAGGGAAGAACCTATCGCGTGAATCTCCCGCTTGCCGGCGACTTCCAGGCGAAGAACGCGCTCGTCGCGGCAGGCCTCGCGCTGGCGACGGGCGGTGCGCCGGATCGCGTCTTTGCGTCGCTCGAAAAGCTCGAAGGCGCGCCGGGGCGCCTCGAGCTCGTCGGCCGCCGCAGAAATGCGCCGATCTTCGTCGATTACGCCCATAAGCCCGATGCGCTCGACAAGGCGTTGCGGGCCTTGCGTCCGCTCGTGCGCAAAAATCTCGTCGTGGTTTTTGGCTGCGGGGGCGATCGCGACCCCGGAAAACGGCCGATCATGGGGGAAGTCGCTGCACGGCTCGCCGACGAGGTGATCGTGACGGACGATAACCCACGCTCCGAAGACCCGGCCGCGATACGGCGCGCCATTCTCGCCGGCGCAAAGGCGATCAGCGGAGCGGAAATCTCCGAAATCGGGGATCGCGGCCAGGCGATCGCCCATGCCGTCGGGGCGCTTCAAGAAGGTGACGTTCTCCTTATCGCGGGCAAAGGCCATGAAACCGGCCAGATCGTCGGCGACAGGACGCTGCCCTTCTCCGATCAGCAATGCGTTCGCGCGGCTTTGAAGGATTTCGCGGCATGAGCCTCGCGTCGCACGCTACCGATTCCTGGAATGATGCGCATGAGCCGCTGTGGAGCCCGCTTGGGCCCGTCGGCCCGCTCAAGGCGCGGGTCAGCGGTAACCTGCCTCAACCGATCTCCGGAATTTCGATCGATACGCGCACGCTCGCGCCGGGCGACCTTTTCTTCGCGATCAAAGGCGAAAAGACAGATGGCCACGACCACGTCGTCGAGGCCTTCGCCAAAGGTGCTGCTGCGGCAGTCGTCGATGAAGATCATGCCGAAGCGCTGAAGGACTCCGGGCCACTCTACGTCGTCAAATCCGTCCTTTCCAGTCTCGAAGGATTGGGCGCGGCGGCGCGGGCGCGCAGCGCGGCGCGCGTGACTGCTGTCACTGGCTCGGCCGGCAAGACGACGACGAAGGAAGCGCTTCGCCTCGTTCTGTCCCACGCCGGCCGCGTGCATGCTTCGCCCGCCTCTTACAACAATCATTGGGGCGTGCCTTTGACTCTCGCCCGCATGCCGCGCGATACGCGTTTCGCCGTGATCGAGATCGGCATGAACCACGCCGGCGAAATTACTCCGCTCGTCGGCTTGGCCCGGCCACATATTGCGATCGTCACCAATGTCGGTCCGGTACACCTCGAATTTTTCGATAGTGTCGAAGCGATTGCCGACGCCAAGGCCGAGATCTTTTCCGGGCTCGTGCCGGGCGGCATCGCCATTCTCAATCGCGACAACGATCACTATGAACGGCTCACTGCTGCCGCGCGGCTGTCGCAAGCCGGCCATATTGCGACTTTCGGTGCGCATGAACGCGCCGACGCGCGCCTTCTCGGCCTGCAGCTTACAGAGAACGATATGATCGTGGAGGCGCGCATCGCTGACCGCGATGTGACCTATCGGATCAATGCGCCGGGCCGGCATTTGGCCCTCGATTCGCTTGCCGTTTTGCTCGCGGCTCGGGCGCTCGGCCTCGATCTCGATCAGGCATCGACGGCCTTTGCGGAGTTCGAAGTGCCAGCGGGTCGCGGGCGCAGGTTCGAGCTCGGCGCCAAAGACGGGCCTTTCACCCTGATCGACGAGAGCTACAATGCCAATCCGGCATCGATCCGCGCCGCTCTCGAAATGCTTGGAACGCTGCGCGGCCGGCGCATCGCCGTGCTGGGCGATATGCGCGAACTCGGCGCCCGCGGCTCCGAGCTTCACGCCGAACTCGCCGCCGATGTGGCCGCGAACCGCATCGACCTCGTCTTCGCCGCGGGCCCTTTGATGAAATATCTCTTCGACGCATTGCCGGAGGCCGTGCGCGGCGGCTGGCGGGAGAGCGCCGGCGCGCTCGAGGAGATGATTGCAGCCGAGATTCGCTCGGGCGACGTGGTACTTATAAAAGGTTCAAACGCAAGCCGCATGCAGGACATCGTCGCGAGCCTCAGGTCCCGTTTCGCGGACGAGGCTCACGCAGAATAATAGCGGCCGATAGGATTTTCGATGCTCACCTGGCTCTCGCAATATTCACATCATTTCAGCCTGCTCAATCTCTTTCGCTACATCACCTTCCGTACCGGCGGCGCGACCGCGACAGCCTTGTTCTTCGTCTTCTTCTTCGGGCCGCGCACCATTGCGGCGCTGCGCCTCAAGCAAGGCAAGGGCCAGCCCATCCGGCTCGACGGGCCGCAATCGCATTTGCTCACCAAGAAGGGTACGCCCACGATGGGCGGCCTGATGATCCTTTCCGGCCTCATCGTCTCGACCGTGCTCTGGGCCAATCTCGCCAGCCGTTATGTCTGGATCGTGCTGCTGGTCATGATCGGATTCGGCCTCATCGGCTTCTACGACGACTATCTGAAAGTGACGCGCCAGTCGCACAATGGATTTTCCGGCCGCACGCGGCTGCTGCTCGAAGCCATCATCGCGGTCATCGCCTGTTACGCGATCATGAAGGTCGGCACGTCGGACACGACGGGATTGGCCTTGCCGGCGGTCAAAGGCTATGTGATGGACCTCGGCATTTTCTTTCTCGTCTTCGGGCCTTTCGTGATCATCGCGGCCGGCAATGCGGTCAATCTTACCGATGGGCTCGACGGATTGGCGATCGTGCCGGTGATGATTGCCGCGGCCGCTTTCGGCATCATCGCCTATCTCGCCGGTAACGCGATCTTCTCGGCCTATCTCGGCATCAATTTCGTACCGGGCGCCGGCGAACTCGCAGTGGTCTGCGGCGGGATGATCGGCGCGGGACTCGGCTTTCTTTGGTTCAACGCGCCGCCGGCACAGATCTTCATGGGCGACACGGGTTCGCTGGCGCTCGGCGGTCTGCTCGGCACGATCGCGGTCGCCATCAAACACGAAATCGTGCTCATCATCGTCGGCGGCCTCTTTGTGGTCGAGGCGCTCTCGGTGATCGTGCAAGTGGTCTCCTTCAAGCTGACCGGGCGGCGCGTGTTCAAAATGGCTCCGATCCATCACCATTTCGAACAGCTCGGCTGGTCGGAGCCGCAGGTCGTCGTGCGCTTCTGGATTATCGCCTTCGTCCTCGCCCTCGTCGGCCTTTCGACTTTGAAGCTGAGGTGAAATGACGCCGATCACGTCCTTTGCCGGCAAGAGGGTGGCTGTCTTCGGCCTGGGCATTTCCGGGCGCGTTGCGGCGCAGGCGCTCGTCGCCGGCGGCGCCGATGTCGTGGTCTGGGACGATCACAGGCGCCCGCGCGAGAATGCCGCCGCCTCAGGGCTTGCGCTCAAAGATCTCGTCATGAGCGATTTGACCGGCTTCGACTCGCTCGTCATCGGCCCGGGCGTGCCGCTCACTCATCCGACCCCGCATTGGATCGTCGCCAAAGCCCGCCAGGCAGGCGTCGAGGTCATCGGCGACATCGAACTCTTCTGCCGCGAACGCGCCAAGATCGCGCCGAAAGCGCTGTTCGTCGCGATTACCGGCACGAACGGCAAGTCGACGACGACGGCGCTTGTCGCGCACCTCTATCGCTGTTTCGGCTATGAAGCCGACGTCGGCGGCAATATCGGCACGCCGATCTTGTCGCTTGCGCCGCCCGCCGAGGGACGGGTTCACGTCATCGAATGTTCCTCGTTTCAGATCGACCTTACGCCCTCGCTCAATGCGACATTCGGCGTTCTACTCAACGTGACGCCCGACCATCTCGATCGCCACGGCACGATGGAAAATTATGCCGCGATCAAAGAACGGCTCGTCGCTCAGGCCGATCATGCCGTGGTCTGTCTCGACGATGAGATCACGCGCGCGATCGCCGAACGGTTGCGCCGGGCAGGCAAGCCCACGACCTTCGTCTCGATCACCGATCCGGCGATTGCGGACGGCATCGTCCTCGACGGAACGAAGCTTCTGCGCCGCACGGCGGGCCATTCCTCGCCGGTTGCGGATCTCGCCGGCATATCTTCGCTGCGCGGCAGCCATAACGGCCAGAATGCCGCAGCGGCAGTCGCGGCGCTCGGCGCGCACGGATTCGACATCGCAACCGTCCAGAAGGGGCTTTCGAGCTTTCCGGGCCTGCCGCACCGGCTCGAAGAGGTCGGGCGCCGCGGCAAGGTGCTCTATATCAATGATTCCAAGGCGACCAATGCCGATGCCGCGGAAAAGGCGCTGCTGAGCCTCGCCGACATTTATTGGATCCTCGGCGGGCGTGCCAAACAGGGCGGGATCGAGCCGCTGCGCCCGCTCTTCGCGAAGATCGTCAAGGCCTATCTCGTGGGCGAAGCCGCCGAAGCCTTCGCCGCCACGATCGGCGAAGCGATTCCTTATGAATTTTGCGGCACGATCGACAAGGCGGTCGAGAGCGCGACGCGGGATGCCGAGCAGAGCAGGACGCCCATGCCGATCGTTCTCCTCTCGCCGGCCTGCGCTTCGTTCGATCAATTCTCGGACTTCGAGAAGCGCGGCGACAAGTTCCGCGAGCTGGCGCTAGCCAAGATCGCCGAAAAGGCCTGAAGGAGGGAAAATGCTGTCGCGGCTCGAACGTTCGGCGCTCGCCAATTGGTGGTGGACGATCGACCGCTGGCTCCTCGCCGCGCTGGGCGCTTTGATCATCTTCGGTATCGTGCTCACAATGGCGGCGAGCCCCCCCGTGGCCGAACGGCTCGGCCTGCCAACCTTCCATTTCGTACACAGGCAGGCGCTCTTTCTCATTCCTTCGATTGCCGTATTCTTCGCCTCGTCCTTCCTGACGCCGCGGCATGTGCGCCGTGCCGCACTCATCGTCTTCGTGGTCTCGATGGGGCTTATCCTTGCTGCGCTGATGTTCGGCGCGGAAGTCAAAGGCGCCAGGCGCTGGATCTTCGGCATTCAGCCGTCCGAATTTTTAAAGCCTGCCTTCGTGATCCTGATCGCCTGGGCCTTCGCCGAAGGAGCCAAGCACGACCTGCCGGGCAATATTCTCGCCTTCGCGCTTCTACCCGTGACCATTGTTCCGCTGATCTTGCAGCCCGATTTCGGTCAGACCATGCTGGTCTCGCTCGTCTGGGTGGGACTGTTCTTCATTGCCGGCCTGCGCTGGATCTGGGTCGTCGGGATCAGCAGCATCGGCGTCGGCGGCATGTTGCTCGCCTATAAATTCGTGCCGCACGTGCGCGCGCGTTTCTTGAAATTCATCGATCCGGGGACCACCGGCGGTGTGGTCGATACGTTCCAGATCGATACCGCAATCGACAGTTTTTTCGCCGGCGGCTGGTTCGGCAAAGGGCCGGGCGAGGGCACGGTGAAGCGCATCCTGCCCGACGCGCATACCGATTTCATCTTTGCCGTCACGGGCGAGGAATTCGGGATCGTCGCTTGCCTGGCGCTGGTCGGCGTCTTTGCCTATATCGTCATCCGCGGCCTGATGCTGACCGCACGCAACGAAGATCCGTTCTGCCGGCTCGCGGCGGCCGGCCTCATCATGCTCTTCGGCATTCAGAGCGCCATCAATATGGCGGTCAACCTCCATTTGATGCCGGCCAAGGGGATGACCTTGCCCTTCATCTCCTACGGAGGCTCTTCGGTAATCTCGCTGGCGCTGGGCATGGGCTTTCTCGTTGCGGTGATGCGCAAGCGCCCGCGCGCCGCGATCGTCCTGCATTCCGAGGCGAATCCGGCATGAGCAAGCCCGTCCTCGTCGCGGCGGGGGGCACGGGCGGTCATTTGTTTCCGGCCGAAGCTTTGGCCCGTGCTCTCGAGGCGCGCGGCATTGCGGTCGAGCTCGCGACCGATGTACGGGCGAAGCAATATGGCGGCGATTTTCCCGCCCGCGCCATCCACCAGATCGTCTCGGCGACGCCGCGCGGCGGCTCGCTCCTCGCGCGGGGCGGGGCGGTTCTCAAGCTGACAGCTGGAACTCTGGCGGCCCTACGGGTATTGGCGCGTATGCGCCCCGCTGCGGTCGTCGGCTTCGGCGGTTATCCGACTGTCCCTCCGGTTCTTGCGGCGAGCTTGCTGCGCATCCCGACGCTTTTGCATGAGCAGAATGCCGTCCTCGGCCGAGCCAATCGCTTTCTCGCGGCCCGAGTTGACGCAATCGCAAGCGGATTTCCGACCCTTAAAGGGGCTGGCGCGGGGATTGAAATCCATCATACCGGCAATCCGGTTCGCCCCAGCGTGATTGCGGCAGGCGCGACGCCTTATCCGGAAGAAGGCCGGTTCAGGATCCTTGTTGTCGGCGGCTCGCAAGGCGCACGCATCATGGCCGATATCGTGCCGGCGGCGGTCGCCCGCATGCCTGAAGCGGCCCGGCACGATCTCATCGTCACGCAGCAGGCGCGCGGCGAAGATGCGGATCGGGTGAAAAAAGCCTATGCCGATCTTGGGCTCGATGCCGAAGTCCTGCCGTTTTTTACGGATTTGCCAGTGCGTATGGCGGCGGCGCATCTGGTGATCGGACGCGCCGGGGCATCGACCATCGCCGAACTCTCGGTTATTGGGAGACCGGCCATCCTCGTTCCCTTTCCTCATGCGCTCGATCAAGATCAGGCCGCAAATGCCCAATATCTCCGTGAAATCGACGCGGCGAGCGTCGTGGATCAGCGTGAGTTCACCCCTGAATATCTTGCCGAAGCGCTTGCGGCGGCGCAGGCAGATCCCGCTCTTCTGCGCCAACGCGCTGCAGCCGCCAAGAGCGCTGGAATTCCGGATGCGGCCGAACGGCTTGCCGATCTGGTGATGGAAATCGCGCGCCGGGAGGACCGAAGATGAAATTGCCGCGCGAACTCGGGCCCATTCATTTCGTCGGGATCGGCGGCATCGGGATGTCCGGTATCGCCGAAGTTCTGATGAATCTCGGCTATCGCGTGCAGGGATCGGACCTTTCGGAGAATGCCAATGTCGCGCGCCTGCGCGCCAAGGGTGCCGAGATCCATATCGGCCATATCGCGGAAAACGTCGGCGCGGCCGAAGTGGTCGTCGTCTCGACCGCGATCAAGCGCGACAATCCGGAAGTCCAAGTGGCACGCGAACGGCGTCTGCCGGTCGTCCGCCGCGCCGAAATGCTCGCCGAGCTCATGCGCTTGAAACAATGCGTCGCGATAGCCGGCACGCATGGCAAGACGACCACCACTTCGCTCGTCGCCACTCTGCTGGATGGCGGCAAGTTCGATCCGACTGTCATCAATGGCGGGATTATCAATGCCTATGGGACCAACGCGCGGCTCGGGGCAGGCGATTGGATGGTCGTCGAAGCCGACGAGAGCGACGGCACGTTCCTGAAGCTTCCGGCCGATATCGCAATTGTCACCAATATCGATCCGGAACACCTCGATCATTTCGGCACGTTCGACGCGATCAAAGAAGCTTTTCGCGCCTTCATCGAGAACATTCCTTTCTACGGCTTCGCCGTGATGTGCCTCGACCATGCGACCGTGCAGGAGCTCGTCGGGCGGATCGAGGACCGGCGCGTGATCACTTACGGCGAGAATCCGCAAGCCGACGCGCGGCTCGTCGATGTCGATCTCACCGACGGCAAGTCGCGCTTCGACGTCATCCTGCGCGACCGCAAGACGGGCGAAGAAGTGCGCTATGCAGACATGGGCCTGCCCATGCCTGGACATCATAACGCGCTCAACGCGACGGCCGCGATCGCGGTCGCCCATGAGCTTGGGATCGATGCCGCGACCGTGCGCGGCGCGCTCAAGAATTTCGGCGGTGTCAAACGGCGATTCACGCCGACCGGCACCTGGAACGGCGTGCGCATTTTCGACGACTACGGCCATCATCCGGTGGAGATCGCGGCGGTTCTGCGCGCTGCGCGCGCATCGACCAAGGGACAGGTCATTGCCATCGTACAGCCGCATCGTTACACGCGGCTCTCCTCGCTCTTCAATGAATTCGCCACCTGTTTCAACGACGCGGATGTGGTGATCGTCGCGGAAGTCTATCCGGCGGGCGAAGCGCCGATTGCGGGCGCCAACCGCGACGGCCTCGTCGCAGCGTTAAAAGCGCATGGCCATCGCCAAGCTCTGGCGCTGTCCGGGCCGGAGAAGCTTCCCGAAATGGTCAGGAGCCTCGGCAAGCCCGGCGATTACGTCGTCTTTCTGGGCGCCGGCAATATTACGCAATGGGCCTATGCGCTGCCCGGACAATTGGCGGCGCAGGCCGTCGGGACATGAGCTTTCCTGACCTGGCACCGGCGCTGCGCAAAGCCATGCCGGATCTGCGCGGCCGGCTCGAGTCCAACGTCCGCATGGCGGACCTCACCTGGTTCCGCACCGGCGGTCAGGCGCAAATCCTTTTCGCGCCTGCCGACGAAGAAGATCTCGCCTATTTCTTGAGCCGGCTCGATCCCGGTGTTCCGGTTCAATCGGTGGGCGTCGGCTCGAACCTCCTTGTGCGCGATGGCGGCATTCCGGGGATTGTCGTGAGGCTTGGCCGCGCTTTTTTCGAAATCGAGATCGAAGGGCAGGAAATTGGTGCCGGCGCCGGCGTGCTCGACGTCAAACTGGCGCAAGCGGCGGCGGAGGCCGGCATCGACGGACTCGCTTTCTATCGCGGCATTCCTGGCTCGGTCGGCGGCGCGCTTCGCATGAACGCCGGCGCCTATGGGTGCGAAACCAAAGATGTGCTCGTCTCCTGCCGCGGGGTCGATCGCGCCGGCAAATTGCATGAATTCGCCAATGCCGAGATGGGCTTTTCGTACCGCCACAGCAGCGTGGGCGCGGACGTGATCTTCACAGCGGCGCGCTTCTTGGGCCGGGTAGGCGATCCGGCCGCAATCAGGGCGCAAATGGCCGAGATCACCGAGGCGCGGCAGGCAACGCAGCCGATCAATACACGGACCGGCGGCTCGACCTTTAAAAATCCTCCCGGGCAAAAAGCCTGGCAATTGATCGACCGCGCCGGCTGCCGCGGTCTTGTGGTCGGCGATGCGCAGGTCTCCGAGCTTCACTGTAATTTTCTGATCAATCGCGGCAAGGCTTCCGCCGCGGACATCGAAAATCTGGGCGAGGAAGTCCGGCGCCGGGTATTCGAGACGAGTGGCATTCGTCTCGAATGGGAGATCGAGCGCGTCGGCGTCGCATGAGCTAGGTCAAAGCGGCCGCTGCCCCAATGGCTAATCTCCAAATCGGCTCTATTTCGAGCTCAGCAAATCGAAGGCTGTCATTGAAGTATCCGGATCCGATCCGGCCTCTCGCAATGACGTTCCGTAAGCGGAGGCGGTCATGCCCTATTACTTCGCCAAGACACTGGATACCGATTTCGATACGGCGGTCCGGCAGACGACCGAGGCACTGAAAGAGGCGGGCTTCGGCATCATCACCGAAATCGACGTGAAGGATACGTTCAGAAAGAGGATCGGCGTCGAGTTCAGGAATTATCGCATTCTCGGCGCCTGCAATCCCAAGCTCGCGCTCGAAGCGCTCGAGATCGAGGATAAGGTGGGCACGATGCTGCCTTGCAACGTCGTGGTGCAGGATGCGGGCGACGGGAGAACCGAGGTCGCGGCCATCGATCCCGTAGCCTCGATGCAGGCGATCGACAATCCGCGCCTGCGTGCGGCCGCCGGCGCCGTCCAAAGTCAGCTCAAGAGCGTGATCAACAATCTCTGAGCGCTGCGGGTAGTGGGTCCGTTTGAAAATGGCCGCGATTGACGGGGACTAGGAATCGGCGAATGCCGCGTGCATATTTCGCACATGGCTAAGACCCCAAAACGTCCACGCGATCCGGCCCAGCTCGCAAAACTGGTTGTAGACATTGCCGTTGGCGAGGCCAACCAAGAAGCGGATGCCCCTCAAAATTCAACTTACGAATTCGCTAGGCAAGGTGGTCTTAAGGGGGGTAAGGCTCGCGCAAGCTCATTGACCCCAGAACAGCGGCGTGAGATAGCCAAGAATGCGGCAAAGAAGCGCTGGAAGCCTAATTCCTGATGACAACTGGATTGAGCTCTCCTAGCGAGAGCGAGAAGCCTGAGGGAGAACCGGCGGCGCAACCTCTTCCGGCCAAAAAATATCGCGCTTCGATTTATCCCGTTGATGAAGAGATAGATCAAAGTTTTGCTTCTCTTATCATAGAGTTAGAAGAAATTGTCGGATATAAAATTTGGGTTTTGATCCAAGGCCGCGACGAAACTGATTGGGGAATGATCGGGCCTCAGGTTTGCCAAGGGTTTCGAGCGCAGAAGGCCGCCATTATCGCAAATGAGAAGGTTGGGCTTCTTATAGACTCCGCTGGCGGTCAAGCGCGGTCAGCATACGAAATCGTTAGACTATTCCAAAGGCGCACGCCGCACTTCTCCACGTTGGTTCCGCTGTTCGCGAAAAGCGCTGCGACCTTGTTGGCAATAGGAGGTCGCGAAATAGTCATGGGCATCGAGGCGGAGCTAGGGCCTCTGGATGTACAAATTTATGATCAGGATCGCGATGAGTGGGATTCTGCTCTCAATTCAGTTCAATCGTTTGAGCGTCTCAATGCTTACGCGTTGATGGCTTATGACCAAGCCATGATGCTCTTTTCATCGCGAACGGGGAAGAGACCACATGTCCTGATGCCCTATGCGCTTCAATACGCGACCAGCATTGTTGGGCCGATGGCCGACAAAATCGACACGTTTGAGGTGACGGCAAAAGCTCGCGAATTGAAGGTCGCGGAGGATTATGCCGTCCGGATCATGCGCCCTTACTACCCTCAAGCCTTGGCTTCGCGGATTGCTCGGAATCTGGTTGAGAGATACTCGAGCCACAGTTTTGTAATTGACCGAACGGAAGCTGGGCCGCCGACGCCAGACTCTGCGTTCGGCTTGGGTCTAAATATCGCTAAAATTTCGGCGCCCATCGAGAATGTCTTTACCCGTTTGGCGCCTTATTTGAGTGACTCGGTAACAACCCCGGTAATAGGACGCATTATGGAGGTTTCACCATGAAGCGACAGCGTGCGATTACCTCCAATGAACGGGTCGGCTCAAGGGAAGCGGTCGAGCGCGCAATCGAACGCTCTAAAGATGCGTCGACATTGTCGACATGGGAGAAAAATGGCGCGATCCCGCGTTGGCGCGACAAAGTGCGCAGGCGGCGCGCCGCCGAGCGTGATAAGTTTGAAATGGACTCTTATGCTTGACTGTCAAGCATAAAAGGTCTATTTGGAGGGTATGAACAAGCTCTCCAGGGAAGAACGCGCGCGCATCCTCAGCCTTCTTTGCGAGGGCAATTCGATCCGTGCCGTGACGCGGCTTCTCAGCGTCGGAAAGAACACTGTGATCCGGTTAATGCTCGACGCCGGCAAAGCCTGTGCGGTCTACCATGATGGGCACATTCACAACCTGAAATCCAAGCGCATTCAATGTGATGAAATTTGGAGCTTCGTAGCGGCGAAGCAGAAGAACGTTGTCGCGATGAAAACCCCCGTTTCGAATGCGGGCGATATTTGGACCTGGACCGCGCTCGATGCCGATAGCAAGCTGATTGTCTCCTACTTCATCGGAGACCGCTCCGCGCAGTCAGCAATCGCGCTGATGGACGATCTTTGCGCGCGCCTTTCCAATCGCATCCAACTCACGACAGACGGGCATAGGCCATATCTTGAAGCCGTCGAGGGCGCGTTCGGGGCTGATGTCGATTATGCGGTGCTAGAGAAGATTTACGGCACGTCGCCAGAGAGTGCGAAAGGGCGCTATAGCCCGGCAGAGTGCATCGGCGCGAAAAAGAAGCGGATCGAAGATAACCCCGAAATGGGCCACGTCTCCACGTCCTACGTCGAGCGCAGCAATCTGACGATTCGGATGCAAAACCGCCGGTTCACGCGGCTGACGAATGCTTTCTCGAAGAAGGCCGAAAATCACGCTTATTCCGTCGCACTCTTTGTCATGTTTTACAATTTCTGCCGCATTCATAAGACGCTGCGCGTGACGCCTGCGATGGAAGCCGGAGTTACAGATCGGCTTTGGAGCGTTGAGGATATTGCGGCGCTTGTGGAGGCGGCGGAAGCCGCGCCCAAAAAACGCGGCCCCTACAAAAAGAAAGCCGCGTAATGCACGCTCGCGAGAAGAAAGCTCTCGAACATTTTGCGGGAGGCCCGTGCCCGGCTCCGAGAAGAGTCGGGGGCATAACACTCACTAATCTGCTCCAAAAAAGATTGATCATTCGAACGGAAAGCGCTGAGGATTTTGGGCTACCGCTTTATGCCCTGACGGATAAGGGGCGCGAGGTTCTTCTCGCATTGTATTCAGATAAATAAGTTCAAACGGACCCACTACCGCGCTGCGGCCTTACTTGACAGCCGGTCTCCTTCGGCACAGAAGCCGATGCCATATCCGGTAGGATATAGCTCGGAGGCTTCGCGTGCTTCTCTCGCCGGCCGAATGGACCGCCGTTCTTCTGTCGCTGCGGATCGCGGTAGTTGCGACTTTGGCGAGCCTGCCCTTCGGCATATTCGCGGCTTACGCTTTGGCGCGCTGGAATTTTGCCGGTAAGACGCTCTTGGCCGCGATCCTTTATCTGCCGCTCGTGGTCCCACCGGTAGTCACCGGCTACGTCCTGCTCATCGCCTTCGGGCGACGCGGTATCTTCGGCAGCGCGCTTGCTGAGCTCGGGATTGTCTTTTCCTTTCGCTGGACCGGCGCGGCGCTTGCCTGTGCGGTGATGGGATTTCCGCTGATGGTCCGGGCGATGCGCCTCTCGTTCGAAGCGATCGATCCGCAACTCGAGAAGGCGGCGGGTACTTTGGGTGCCAACCGGTTTTTCACCTTCCTTCTGGTGAGCCTGCCGCTTGCGGTGCCGGGCATTATTGCCGGCGCTACGCTCGCTTTCGCGCGCGCGCTCGGCGAATTCGGCGCGACCATCACTTTCGTCGCCAATATCCCCGGCGAGACGCAGACGATCGCTTCGGCGATCTACACCTTCATTCAGGTTCCGGGCGGCGATCCCGCCGCCTTGCGATTGACGCTCATCTCGATCGTTATTGCCCTCGCCGCCGTGATCATTTCCGAGATCATCCAGCGGCGTGGCGAAAGGCGTTTATCACGCTCATGATCGACGTCGATATGGCGCGTGAAGCCGGCGGCTTCAGCCTGAAAGTCGCTTTCAAAAACGCGGAAGGGATCACGGCTCTTTTCGGGCGTTCGGGCGCGGGCAAGTCTATGACAATCGGACTGATCGCGGGTCTTGCGCGTCCGGACTACGGGCATGTCGTGCTCGACGATCGCATTCTCGTCGACACCCGGGCGCATATTTTCCTTCCACCGCACAAAAGACGCATCGGCCTCGTATTCCAGGATTCGCATCTCTTTCCGCATCTCGGCGTAAAGCAGAACCTGATGTTCGGCCGCTGGTTCGCGCCGCGACGCACGCGTGCCATATCTTTTGATGCGGTGATCGAGACTTTGGGCATCGGCCATTTGCTGAGGCGCATGCCCTCTATGCTTTCGGGCGGCGAGCGCCAGCGCGTCGCCATCGGCAGGGCGCTGCTCTCCGATCCGCAACTCCTTCTGCTCGATGAGCCTTTCGCCGCATTGGACGTGCCACGCCGGCTCGAAATCCTGCCGTTGATCGAAAAGCTGCGCGACGAATTCAAGATCCCGATTGTTTACGTTTCGCATGCGGTCGAGGAAGTCGCGCGGCTTGCCGCTTGGGTCGTCGTTCTCGACGAAGGCCACGTGATCGCGCAGGGCGATCCGGCGGAAGTTTTGCCCGCCGTGGGCGCAGAGGACTCGCGTTTCGGCGAGGCGAGCGTGCTGACGATGCGCGTCGGCAAGCGCGACGAAACCTATGGTCTGACCGAACTTCTCCATCCCGCCGGTACGGTTTGGCTCGCCGGACCTGCAGGCCGGGAAGGTGCGCGCGTGCGCATTGTCGTAAAGGCAACGGACGTGACTTTGTCCGCCGCTCTGCCGCGCGGCTTGAGCGTTCAAAGCGTGCTTGCCGGCAGGCTCGTCCGGATCAGGCCGATGGGTCCCCTTGCCAGCATCGAAATCGCGCTTGGCGGCGAGGGGCGGCTTTTGGCGGTGGCGACGCGTCGCGCGCTCGATGAACTCGAGCTGTGCGAGGGAGCGCCGGTCTTTGCGCTCATCAAGACGGCAGCGCTGGACGAGAGAATTGTGGGAGGATGACCCTTCTCCCCTTCCGGGAGAAGGTGCCAAGCGGAGCTCGGCGGATGAGGGTTGCGCCACCGCAGCGCCCCTCCCGCCCGGCCTCCGCCAGCTCCCGCAAGCGAGAGAGGGGATGCGCCGCCGTCCTTGCGTGTTAATCTTCACCTGCCATGTCCGCACCCCAATCCCTTACCGCCGCGCTTCTCGTCATCGGCGACGAGATCCTCTCCGGCCGCACGAAAGACAAGAATATCGGCACGGTCGCCGATTTTCTCGCCGCACGCGGCATTGAGCTGCGCGAAGTGCGCGTCGTCCCCGACGAAATCGGCGAGATCGTCGCAGCACTCGATGCCATGCGCCGCCGCCATACCTATGTTTTCACCACCGGCGGCATCGGCCCGACCCATGATGACGTGACGGCCGATGCGGTTGCCGCAGCCTTCGGCGTTCCGCTGATCGAAGATCCGCGCGCACTCGCGCTGCTCTTGCAGCGGGTCGCGCCCGACGATCTCAATGCCGCGCGCCGGCGCATGGCGCGAATTCCGCAAGGAGCCGATCTCGTCGAAAATACAGTATCGAAGGCGCCGGGGTTTTGGATCGGCAATGTGATCGTCATGGCCGGCGTGCCGGCAATCGTCGAATCGATGCTCGCCGCCGTCGCACCGAAGCTCAAAGGCGGCGCACCTGTAATCTCGCGAACGATCGATGTCGGCAATATGCCGGAAGGCGCTTATGCGGCGGAGCTTGCCCTCGAGGCCGCACGCCACCCGGAGGTTTCGGTCGGCTCCTATCCGGCCTATAGAGAGGGCAAATTCGCCAACCAGATTGTCGTGCGCGGCAAAGGAGAGGCGCAGGTCGAAGCGGCGGTCGAAGCGATCCAAACGATGATCGCCAAGCTGCGTGCGGCGGGGAAGGACAAATATACGATCACATGAGCGAAAAGGCCTATCACGTCTCCTGGGATCAGTTTCATCGCGATGCACGCGCGCTCGCCTGGCGGCTTGCCGAGACGGGACCCTATGCTGCGATCGTCGGCATTGCGCGCGGCGGCCTCGTTCCGGCGGCGATCGTCGCGCGCGAGCTCGACCTGCGGCTCGTCGAATGCGTCGCCGTAACGAGCTATGAGCACAAGGCGCAGCAGGGGCCGCCGAATATCATCAAGCCGATCGCGCCGAAAATCGCGGGCAGCGAAGGGCAGGGCGTGCTCGTCGTCGACGATCTCGTCGATACGGGCGCCACGATGGTTGCGGTACGCGCTCTTCTGCCGAAGGCGCATTTTGCCTGCGTCTATGCCAAGCCGCTCGGGCGGCCGCACGTCGACACGTTCATGACCGAAGTCTCGCAGGACACCTGGATCTATTTTCCCTGGGACCTCGGCCTTGCCTTCCAGGCGCCGATCGCCGGCAAGAGGGGGTAATTCCCTCTCCCCGATGGAGAGGACCAGGGTGAGGGGCTGTGGTGAGCTGCGCGTCATTGCCGAGATAAAGCGGACCCATGACGTCAGTCGGCGGCCAAATCGCCAGGTGGCAATTACGTGTTATAAGCGCCCTGCTTCGAGGGTGCACAAATGTCCCTCTCGCGGGCGTGGCGGAATTGGTAGACGCAAGGGACTTAAAATCCCTCGGCCACAAGCCGTGCCGGTTCGATCCCGGCCGCCCGCACCAAGATCGCGATGATGTTACCGCAAGGCAAGCCGCCTCGACCTCTCCCAAGACCCATGCCTCGAAGAGGGGACATATCGCCGCGCCGTGAGGCCGCAATCCGAGAGAGGAAAAAGACCGCTTGTTAAAGCTTGCGGCCTAATCTGCCCGCCGCTTCACGAACAAAGTAAAGGGCGGGTTGCGCGATGGCGGGGAATGCGGAGGAAATTTCGCCGCGGGGATTCGATCTCGAAGCGATCGATCAAGCCATTGCCGCCAAGAACTGGCTCCTGCGGTTTCCGCCGAAGTTGGAGGCGGCGTTCGAGCGCGATACCGGAGCGCAAAGGTGCCGCGAGCTCATCCTGCGAGCCTATATCGGCATTGTCATCTACGACCTCTTCGCCTTCGCCGATTGGTGGGCAACCCCTGAATTATTCTGGACGGCGCTTTGGGTGCGCGTGGCGTTCTTCACGCCCGTGTCGCTGCTCCTGATCGCAACCCTCTACACCTATCCGCGCGACTTCTTCCGCGAAAGCGTCATGTGCCTCGGCGGGGGCGCGATCGCGACGGGGACGATCATCTATCTGATGGCCGTCAGCGGAAAGACGCCGCAAGGGACGCTTCACGAATCGATGACATTGGTCGTCCTCTTTCTGACGGTCGTGCAGCGCATAAGGTTCTCTTATCTCGTTCCGACGTGTGTCGCGTTTCTGGCGGTACATGTCCTCGCCGTGGCCCGCTTCTACGATTATTCGCCCGGTCAGCAGGTCGCGATCAACATGGTCTTCGGTGCAACGGTGATCTTCGCGCTCGTCGCAAGCTATACGATGGAACGCGACCTACGGCTGCATTATCTGCTGTCGCGCAAGGAGCGTGCGCAGAACCTCAAGCTCGGGAGGATGAGCCGCCGCGACGCGCTGACGGGCCTCGGCAACCGCCGCTTTCTCGAAGAAACTCTGGCCGCGTGCGAACAGGCCGACGATTTGCGCGACCGTCTTTCCATCGTCTTGCTCGACATCGACTATTTCAAGCTCTTCAACGACACGGCAGGCCATCAGGCGGGCGATCTTTGTCTCAAGCGCGTCGCCGGCATTGTCCAGGCGGAATTGCGCGGCGAAGCGGATCATGCGTTCCGCTTCGGCGGAGAGGAATTCATGATCGTGCTCCCGAATACCGAGCTTGCGAAGGCGATCGCTATAGCCGAGCGGATAAGACAGGCGATCGAGAGCGCGGCTATTCCGCACCCGGCACTCGGGTCGGTCGTCACCGCGAGTTTCGGCTCCGCCTGTTCCGAATCTGGCCGCGACGCCGCCGAGGTCGTTGCCGATGCGGATGCGGCGCTTTATGCCGCCAAGCGCAATGGGCGCAATCAGGTCTGGCCACCGGGCATCGCGGCAGAAAGCCTGCCGGCTTCCGGCCGCCCTCATCCTCACGAAGGCTGGGCGGAGCTCTCGCCGCCGGGACTTGGATAGCGCGGCAGGTTCGGGGGAACGCCGAGATGGCGCGTTCCCCAGGCGCAAAGCGCGCTCATCGGTTCGAGCAAATCCTCGCCGGCTTCGGTCAGCGAATAGGTCACGTGCGGCGGGGAAGTCGCGCTGACCTCGCGTTTCAGAATTCCGTCGGCTTCGAGCTGCCGCAATTGCGCCGCGAGCACTTTCTCGCTCACGCCGGGCAGAAGATCGCGCAATTGTGCAAAGCCTTTCGGACCGAAGCCGAGGTGCCAAATGGCGAGCACTTTCCACTTCCCGCTGATGGCATTGACGGTTGCCTGCACGGGACATCCGAAGTGATTTTTCATCCTGCCTCCGCGCTTACAAAAATGTGCGTCCTTCCGGCAGATCGTGCCTGAATATATGGTCCGCGCAGACCCGGCAATGCTCGGCCGAGGTTCCATCTTTGGGAGGGGATATGCTGCTCGTAACAGGTGCGAGCGGGACGGTCGGCAGCGCCGTCCTCGCGGAAGTGATCCGGGCGGGCGTGCCGCATCGGGCGCTCTTCCGGTCCGAACAGGATGCCGCCAAGGCGCCTGCCGGAACGGAAGTCGCAATCGCCGATTTCGCTGACCCGCTCTCTCTCAAGAGAGCGTTCGCTGGCATCGATTCTCTTTTCCTCGTCTGCTCGCCCATTCCGCAGCTCGTGGAGCTTGAATCGAATGTGATCGAGGCAGCAGGCGACAGGCGCCGCATTGTGCTGAATTCGGCACTCGGCGCCGGCGACTATCCGAAATCCTTTCCGAGCTGGCATCGCCGGGTCGAGGACAGGCTGAGGGCGGCCGGCAATCCTTATTGCATTCTGCGGCCGAACAGTTTCATGCAGAACGTGCTTGCCTTCTATGCGCCAAGCATCCGAGCCGAGGGCGCGTTTTATTCCGCCCTGGGAGAAGCCAAGATCTGCTATGTCGACGTGCGCGACATCGCAGCAGTTGCCGTGCAGGCTTTGCGCGGGCTGCATGACGGTGAGACCTATGAGCTCCATGGGCCGGAAGGGCTGAGCTGCGCCGAAGTCGCCGCGAAAATAGAAAAGAACGCCGGCATTCCGGCCCGCTACGTCGATATTCCGGAAGAGGCACAGCGCCAGGCCATGCTCGCCCAAGGCATGCCGGAATGGCAGGTCACCGCGCTGCTCGAACTGCAGGAATATTACACGGGCGGGAAGGGCGGTGAGCCGGACGGCACTTTGGAGCGCCTGCTCGGCCGCGCACCGCGCGCGCTCGATGCCCTGTTGCAAGAGCACGCGGCGGAATTTCGCCGTGCAAAGGGGTGAGGCGCCCATGCAGGCGATCAACGAGAAATCCGGCATGACCCTCGCTGAAGCGCGCGAATTCATCCGCGGTCACTTCGAGGAATTCGTCAACAGAGGCAATGTCGAAATCGGCCGCGTGAATTTCGCGTCGGATTTCGTCGATCACGGCGCCGACGTTCCGCCCGGCATGCCGCCCGGGCCCGAAGGCGCGATTCAATATGTCGGCGCTGCGCTGCGGCGCTTTCCCGATCTTCACGTCACGATCGAGGACATGATTGCCGAGGGCGACAGAGTGGTCGTACGCAATCATTGGACGGCAACCGATTCGGCGAGCGGCAAAAGACTCGAGTTCCGCGGCATCGTGATCTGGCGGATCGCCAACCGGCAGATCGCCGAGCGCTGGGCCTATCTCGAAGCACCGCATGAGGTGGACCGAAGGGGTGAGGCATTGGGCTAGTCTAGCCTCCGCCTCACTGCATTTTCATCCCGCCCATTCCGCTGTCGCCGTCATCGCCGGGACTCATAGCGCCCATGCTGGCCGCGGCCTTGAAAGGCACATCGACCTTGCCGGCCTTTTCGAAGGTGAGCGTCGCTTTGATGACTTCGCCCGGCTTTACGGCATGTCTGATGCCGACGAACATCAGATGATCGCCACCGGGTTTGAGCGCCACGGTCGCGCCGGCGGGAATAGGCAGGCCGTCTTTGACTTCGCCCATTTTCATCACGCCGTTTTCCATTTTCATCTCGTGGATCTCGGCCTTCGCCGAAATGTCGGATGTGACGGAAACGAGCCGGTCCGTCTCTTTGCCGGTATTGACGATCGTCAGATAGCCGACCGCGACGCTCGCGCCGCCCGGCGTCGGCCGGGTAAAGGCCTGTTCGATCTTGAGCGGACCGACGTCGACTGTCGCAGCCATGACTTCCGTCGCGACAAGTATTGCCGCCAGGACGCAGCCAAACACTTTCCTCATACCCACCTCATCGTCTCATCTCGCGATAATAGCGCGAGATACGGTCGAACCATTCGTGCCGCGCCTGCATATGTGTCGCCATCCCGCGGCTGCGCTCGGGCAGTTGCAGCGTCGCGACGAGCGTATCGACCTCGCGCCGCGCGGATGCCTGCGAGGCGGAAAGCGTATTGCTGCGCATGGCTTCCTCGATCGGATCTAGAGCCGTCAAGCCGATCGGGAAGAGCTCGCGGAAGATCACCCGGTCGTGCAGGCCATCGGCCGGCCGGAACTGCAATTCGCTCGCGAGCCGCTTGAGGCTTGTCACGATCTGCTTGGCATTGTTCGACTGCGTCGAGGACATGCGGTTGCGCACCAGCACCCAATCGATAATGCCCTGGTCGACGAGCCTGCGCTTGCGGCGCGCTTCGAGCACGAGGTCGGCATATTGGGCGACCTGGCCGCGCTGCGTGCGATCATGATGGACGCGGGAGAAGACATCGACGTCGATGAAGGAATCGTTGATCGGCGAGACCAGAGTGTCCGCAAGCGAATGGGCGAGCCGCATCAGATAGGAATCGCTGGCGGGCGTATCGATGACCACGAATTCATATTCGTGTTCGACCTCGGCGATCGCAGCGGCGAAAGCGCCGAATTCTGCCGTTTCATTATCGCGGATATTGTCCGATCGACCGCGGTCGAGCGCATGGTGGTAGGGCAGTTCGACATTCCACGGCGCGTTAGCGGCCCAGGAAGCGCGGTTTTCGAGAAAACGGGTGAGCGTGCGCTGGCGCGTATCGAGATCGATCGTCGCAACGCGAAATCCGGCTTTCAGCAAAGCGATGCTGATATGAATGGAAAGAGTCGACTTGCCCGTTCCGCCCTTCTCATTGGCGACGACGACCACGTGCGCGGTACGCAGGTCCGGCGGTTCGGTAACGGCTTGCGCGGTCATTTCAATTCCGCTCCGCAATGCCGCACGGCAGAGAATCATTGGTGCGGATTCGGCCTGCCAGACGTAACGGCCCCTGAGGGTGCTGGCAATCCATTCGGGCCCGGAACCGCAGCGCCAGCGCCTGGGCTCAGTGGAAAAATAGCGGAAATTGCGCCGTCCATGAAGACCGGCCGGACCCTTGCCTCTCGCAAGGGAAACCGTGGCTCATGCCGGCGCTGCGCTCAAGTCGTAAAGCCAATCGTAGCGCGCGATTATCCGGCGCCCGAGCGTCAGAATGGCAAGATCGCGCAAGGCCGCAAACGCACCCGAGGCATGATAGATCCGAGCTTGTTCTTGCGATTCGCGCTGCACTCGGGCGACGCGCGGCGCGCGGGCGGCTGCAAAAGAAACGAGCGCCGGCGCAATCTCCGCGCAAGCTTTGAGCTCTTTCGCCAGCATTGCGGCATCTTCGATGGCTTGCGCTGCACCCTGGCCGAGAAAGGGCAGGATCGGGTGGGCGGCATCGCCGATCAGGGCCACGCGCCCGCTTCCCCACGCGACATCGCGTTCGACGAGCGGCCAAAGCCGCCAGTCTTCGGCGGCGCCGATCAGACCCCGGATTCGTTGGTCCCAGCCGGCAAATCTCGCTGCGATTGCGTGGGGATCGCCCGATTGCGCCCAAATATCGGCCGTCCAGTCGATGCGTACCGGATCGTCGATGAGCGCGACGACATTGGTCAGTCTTCCGCCGCGCAAAGGGTAATGCACGAGATGAGCGCCGGGGCCGAGCCAGATCGTGCTCTCGGGCTGGCGCAGTTCAAGGGCGACCTTGTTCGACTTGACGAGCGCCCGCCAGGCGACATGGCGCGCTCTATCTGGCAGATCGGCCGCCCGCCCCTGCATTTCGGCCAATCTTTCGCGCACGAAGGAGCGCACGCCATCCGCGCCTATCAGGCAATCGGCACCATAGCTCACCCGCTCGGCACCATGTGCGACGGCGGCTGTGACGCCGTTGTCATCGGCAGTAAAGCCGACAAGCGCGCATTCCGCATGAATCTTGATGGCGGGTTCGCCCGCTACCGCTTCGATCAGAGCGCGATGCAGGTCGCCGCGATGTGCGAGGAGATAAGGCGCTCCCCAGCGCCGTTCGGCATGTTCAATGGGCAGCTGGGCGAGCGTCACGCCATCGCGCCCGCGCCGGACGTGGATCGCCTTCGGCGCGAGCGCGCTGGCGGAAAGGCGAGGCAAAACGCCGAGCTCGCGCAGGATCGCGCTGGCATTGGGCGAGATTTGCAGGCCGGCGCCGATATCTTCAGTGAGGCGCCTTCGTTCGAGGAGCGTGACGCGCCAGCCTGCGCGCGCAAGGCAAAGCGACGCGGCAAGGCCGCCGATCCCGCCTCCGGCGATCAGCGCATGCGGGGGTGTGCTCATCGCCTTGGGTCAGGCGGTTGCTGCCGTGAACGCACATTCGGCAGGAATGCAGGCGTCATGCGAAAGCGTCGAGTCATAAATATAATGGGTCGAGCAATAGGGGCAGATCACTTCTTCCGCGTCGCCCATATCGATAAAAATGTGCGGATGATCGTTGGGCGGCAGCGCGCCGATACACATGAATTCCTTGGCGCCGATGCGTACCTGCGCGACGCCCGGCTCGTTATGAAAATGCGGTGTGCCATGATCGCCCATAAGAACCTCGGAAGAGAACCTCGGAAAGAAGCTTAGGAACTCGCCCATTAGCATAGGGGCGCTGCTCGCGCTTGAATAGCGCATTTGAGGCGCGGCGGATTGGCGCCAGGATTGAAAGAGGCCCGCCCGCGCATATCTGCCGCCACAATGCAGCAATTCTCCTCGGACGGGGTCAGGATCGCCTTTATCGACGAGGGCGAAGGCGATCCCATTCTCCTCATCCATGGATTTGCCTCGAACCATGGAGTGAATTGGGTCTTCCCGCAATGGGTCAAGACGCTGACCGGTGCCGGGCGGCGCGTGATCGCCATGGATTCTCGCGGCCACGGCCAGAGCGAGAAATTCTATCGGCCGCAGGACTACGCGATCGCGCTGATGGCGGAAGATGCCCGACGGCTGCTCGACCATTGCGGCATCGCGCGCGCCGATGTCATGGCCTATTCGATGGGGACGCGGGTCGCCGTCGTGCTCGCCTTGACGCATCCCGAGCGCGTGCGGGCGCTGGTCATTGGCGGCATGGGCGACAAGCTTCTCTCCGCGGGACTCGGCGCCGAGATCGCCGCGGCAATGGAAGCGCCCTCGGCCGATTGGCTGGAGGACGGACCGAAAATGTTCCGCGTCTTCGCCGAGGCGACGCGCAGCGACCTCAAGGCGCTCGCCGCTTGCGCGCGCGGGGGGCGGCTCAAGTTCAGTGCGCAAGAGCTAAACGGGCTCGATTTGCCGGTCCTGATCGCCGTCGGCACCAAAGACGAGGTGGCGGGCGACCCGGCAAGGCTCGCCGGCATGATCCCCGGCGCGCGCGTCCTTGCCATTCCGGAGCGCGACCACAATCGAAGCGTCGGCGATACGGTATTTAAAAAGGCCGTGCTCGCCTTTCTCGATGCCCGGCCTTAGGGCGAGGCGATTTCTGGCGGAAACGTGATTGCGCTTCAGGCCCTGTTCCAGCATGGCCTTTCGGATCATGCTAAAGACGCTGCGGCGCGCGCCAAACCATGCTAGGAGAGGGCCCGCAAGGAGGGAGGCGATGCTCGCCAACGTGCCGCTGGCAAAGGTAAAGAGTTTCGAGGGCGCCGATTCGATCTTCGCCCAAGTGTGCGCCGAGGCCGAAGAGATCGTGCGCCGCGAGCCGCAGCTCGCCCCCTGGGTGTCGGCGACGATCCTCGATCAGCCGAGCCTCGAGGCGGCGGTCATCCAGCGTGTCTCGGCCCGGCTCGGGCATGAGGAGCTCCCGGCCGCTTTCATCAGCCAGATCTATCTCGATGTGGTGGCGCGCGATCCAGCGATCGGAATCGCTTTCCGCGCCGATATCCTCGCGATCCTCGACCGCGATCCCGCCTGCACCCGGCTCATCGAGCCCGTGCTCTATTTCAAGGGCTTTCATGCGATTGCGGCGCATCGTCTCGCCCATGTGCTCTGGAATAGCGGGCAGCAGGATCTTGCGCTTTATTTGCAGAGCCGTTCCTCGGGGGTTTTCCAGACCGATATCCATCCGGCCGCACAGATCGGCAAAGGCATATTCCTCGATCACGCGACCGGGCTCGTCGTCGGCTCCACCGCGGTGATCGAAGACGACGTCTCGATGCTGCAGGACGTGACGCTCGGCGGCACGGGGAACGAATGCGGCGACCGCCATCCGAAAGTGCGGCACGGGGTTCTTATCGGCGCCGGCGCAAAGATCCTCGGCAATATCGAAGTCGGCCATTGTGCGCGAATCGCGGCGGGTTCGGTCGTCCTGCGGCCGGTGCCGCCGAAGAAAACCGTTGCCGGCGTGCCGGCGCGTGTGGTTGGGGAAGCAGGCTGCGCGGAACCGGCACGCACGATGGACCAGATTCTCGCGGCCAAGCGGGGTTAATGCCGCTCAATTTCATTTTTGACAGCGGCACAGCGTGTAGAGCGCGGGAGATCCGATCTTGGACAAAACCGAATTGCGCAAATTACAGGCATTTTTGCGCGCCTCCTTCGGCAATCAGGAGCTGCGCGTGCTGCCGGCCAAGCGCAATCCCGACGATGCCGAAGTCTTTCTCGGCGAGCGCGCCATCGCCTCGATCGTCGTCGATGACGAAGACGGCGACCGGTCCTTTGCATTATCGATGAAGATCCCGGTCGAGCGGGCCGTTCTGCAGGATTATCTGCGCCGTCTTTTCGAGAACGATAAGCTGCGAATCGTGCCGCGGCCGAAGAAACAGGATTCGGTCGAATTGAATTCCGGCGACGAATATCTCGGCGTCATTTCCGCCGACGACCCGAAGGGCCGCTCCTATACGCTGCAGGTCGCCATTCTCGATTTCGATCTCGAGGATTATTGAGGCGCAACAAACCTCAGGCAGGCGATAGCCGATAGCGCAACAAGCCTCAAGTAGGCGATAGCCGATAGGCAGATGGAGCCTCAAGTAGGCGATAGCCGATAGGCAGATGGAGCCTCAAGTAGGCGATAGCCGATAGGCGCAACAAAATCTCGGGTTCAGAGCTTGATGTTCTCGTCGAAATTCTCGGCGCTCAGCATCTGCTCAAAGGTGATTCCCAATCCGCCCTCGAAAGCGCGCACGACTTGACCGGGCGTGTCGCCGAGCAGAACCTTGGTGCCGATTGCCGGCTGCGCGGTCGTGCTGATCGCCGCGCCCGAGACCGAGACGTCGATCAGCTTGACGACATGCTCGCGCTCGCCCTCGATCTTCAGGACCGCGTGACGGCGATGCGGCACGATGCGTTCGTGCCGGCGATCCTCCGGCATGCCGAGCGCTTCGCGATTGGCGAGCCAGGTGAGCTGATTGGCGATCTTCTCGCGTTTCGCATAGGGCAGGCTCAGTTGCATGGCGAAGCCGCGTTCCGTGTGGCGCACGATCCGCCCTTCGATTCGCCCGATCTGATCGAGATAAGCAACGACCCGTTCGCCGATTGCGCCGCGCACAGGCGCGATGACCGACACCCCGCCGGGCGACATATTGGCCGTCTGGCAGGTATATTCGCGCTTGTCCTCGAGCATATAGCGGCCCAGAAGTGCGATCGTGACACGCTGGTGCCGACGCCGTTCCAAGGGCTTCTGCAGAGGCCTGAGTTTCAGTGGCATCGTCGCTGCGCTGATATCCGACCCAAGCCGGCTCGATCGTAACTTGAACCCGACGAGTTAAGGCTATCTTATCGATTGATGCGCAAAGCCGATTTTCACCGCAATTCTATCGACCGCCTTCGATCAGTCTGAGATAGCTGCGCCTCTCCGCGCCGGGGCGCGGGGGCGGCGCAAAATTGGCGAATCGAACCGCCATTTCCGGAGCTGCCGTGGCGTTAACGGCATGTACGGAGCGCAAGGTCAATTGCTCGGCCGGCAGAAGCCCGAGCCATGTCGGCCTGAAAGCCATCGAGATCAGGCCGAGAATGCGCTGC
>Ga0070738_10001530_pt1 | contig 45033 bp, 38 predicted proteins | sample Coa_R2_2_FD_66446 | JGI IMG/M metagenome (GOLD analysis project Ga0070738, IMG submission 66446) | Surface soil microbial communities from Centralia Pennsylvania, which are recovering from an underground coalmine fire - Coalmine... | ecosystem: Environmental > Terrestrial > Soil > Unclassified ...
GAGGAGGACAAGGGGGACAAGGGGGACAAGGAGGACGAGGGGGACAAGGGGGACAAGGGGGACGAGGAGGACAAGGGGGACGAGGAGGATAACTTTTAACTCCTAACTCCCTATTTTTGGCGAGCTACTTAGTTATGTAAATTTTATTTATTAACTCTTTTACAGAAACTTTAATCATGATCTCTGTTTGTTTAATATTTTAATCTTGCAAATCAAGGAAGTAAATCATAAATTAGACGTAAATCGATCAAAATACTCATTTTTACATCATCTAACAAACGATATTTTTTTGATTTATGGTATTAAATCAGGGTTTATTTAAAATGTCATTATCTACGGCTGCAAAGTTTTTGATCACTCCTGTTATTACCTCTATTGCTGTTTTTTCGATGATGACAATTCCTTTAGTTGTATGTGGAGATAAGCAAGTTAGTATCAAATTACAGAATGAATCTCTTTTCTCTGGTAAGCTTAGAGATATTTCCACTCCTTATATAGTTATTGCAACTGCTTTGAGTTTGGGAAGTGGGATATCTGCTATTGCTGTTTATGGATGGAGAAATTCTTCTCGAAAAGCTACAAAATTTGAACAGCAATTATCAATTTTAGAAAAAGATTTAAAGGAAAAGGATAAAACCCTTGAAGAATTTAAAATATCCGAATCTCGATTTCAAGTTTTTGGATTAGACAAGTTTTTAGATGATGGATCGTCTGGTGAATCTTTTCTTGGTTACATTCAACTGAATTCGAATGCTACGGATGCAACTGTTGAGACAACAAATAAAATTAATAAAACAGTAATCACACAATCTGAGTTTGAAGAGTTACAACATCAATTTAGAGAGGTAATGTTGCAGATGCAGGTAATACAGAACAATCTGCAATTGCTTCCTTTATCGATACATGCTGATGTAAAAGCGTCAGAGCACAATTTAGTTAACTCAGTAAGAAGCTTCTGAAAAAACAGTGATGAGATGAGTATGAGATCATTGGGACGCTTCCCCTAACTATTTCGAACCAGTGTCACGGTAGCAAGGTATGAGCATTACTCATCTCTTGCATACCTCTGACAAATTTACTCACCAAAATCATTAAAAGCAATAGAGAGCCAAGCTGAATAATTAAGAATCATAAAAAACTCTTTTTTCTTGCTGACAAGATCTGCACAATCTTATAGTGTAATGTTAATGTAGCCATTTTTTAGCAACTTTTTCTGATAGCCTGCTTATGCAGGCTATATTTGTGAAGTTTTGAGAATGCACTTAAGTAGAATGATGAAAATAAACGCTACATGTATGAAATCTATATAAATAAGAATTGTTTGTATAGATTTCAAGTATAAATGCTCATTTTTGAAAACTTAATTTATGACAATTGAAACTGACATTCCTTCTCTATCAGGTTTAGAATACATTCCTTACATTAATGAAAGTGGTCAACTACCAGAACAACTTCAAGGCAAGATAGGAGTATACGCAATTTTTAATAGAGAACAAATTCTGCAATTTGTGGGATACTCCCGTGATGTTTACCTTAGCTTAAAGCAGCATTTAGTTCGTCAGCCCCAAAGTTGTTACTGGGTTAAAGTTAAGACCATTGAACGTCCAAGTCGCACGGTTTTAGAAAACATTGAGCGGGCTTGGATTGCAGAGAATGGTAGTATCCCTCTAGGAAATGGAGACAATAAAGATAAATGGACGCAGCCTATTGATGCTAAAGCAGTCATGAAACCAGAAGAACAGGCGAATTATGAAAATCCCATCCATGATGAAATAGCACGAATCAAAATCATCAAAAACGTAGCACGACGAGTAGAGGCAGAAATTTTAGGAGTGTTAGAAGTGCGGGGCTTACAAATGCAAATTCGCTTCAACCCGAAGTTAAAAGAAGAAGGGTTACTGGATTTGAAATAGTGGCAAAGGTATAGTCAGTAGAAATTAAATTGGCGTGAAGGGGCATTGTGTAGCTGTGCCCTTACCCTTCAATTATCTAACTTAGAGAAGAGAAAATAATGAACTTACCTTTAGTTGTCGATATTGCTACAGGATTAATTTTTGTATATTTAACTTTGAGCTTAATTGCCTCTGAATTACAGGAATTGCTTTCCACACTTTTGCAATGGAGAGCTAAACATTTAACAAGATCTATCGAAACACTTTTATCTGGCGGTAGTGAAGCGAACCCAACTCAACTTGACAGAAATGACTTGTGGAAAGCCAAAAAACTAGTAGAGGAATTATACAATGACCCCTTAATTAATACCCTTAACTATGAAGCAAATATAGGAAGATGGGAAACTCGCTTCAGAGAAATTAGCAAACATTTATTTCCTAAGAAAATTCTTGATCAGAGAAATAGTGCTGCGTCTTATATTCCTTCAGAAACTTTTGCAACCACCTTACTTCAGACACTAAAACTTCCAGAATTAATTCAAAGAGCGAGAAAAGTAAGCGGAGAATCTCAAGTCAGCCTAAATACAATATTAGCATCTTATAATGAACTCCAAAAATTAATTCCTAATTCACAAAAACAATCATATCAAGATCTACAAAGTGAAGATAACGAGGAATTAAGGCGTATTTATGGAAATATTGATGATAATGAATTTCAAACAATCATTAATAGTTTACCAAAGCATTTACCTGATTCTGTCATTACTAGCCTTGCTGTATTAGCAAAGCGTTCTAAAATTAAGACCAAAGCAAAGGTAATAGATGAAGAACTGAATCAATTTAGAGAAGAAGTGGAAACATGGTTTGATCGTTCCATGGAACGAGCTAGTGGTGTTTATAAACGTAATGCTAAAGGTGTAGCGCTTTTAATTGGGTTGGCGATCGCTATATTAACTAACACTGATACATTTCACGTTATTAGTAGACTTTCGAGAGATTCAGCAGTTCGTAATGTGATTACACAAAATGTCAGTCAACAACAGAACTTTAATAATCCAGCAGTCAGGAGACAATTTTATAAAGATTTAGATGATGTGTCTCTACCTCTTGGTTGGGATGATGGGAACCTGTCTCAACAAGAGTATGAGTTGAGTCAGTTGATGAAGAGTGCTAAAAAAGTAAGATTTCAAGAAGTGTTACGAATAATCTATGAGGGTTTGAGAATGCTACTGGGTTGGATTATCAGTGGTATTGCTATTTCTATGGGTGCTCCATTTTGGTTCGATATGCTAAAAAAAGTTATGAATGTTCGTGGCACTGGTCCAAAACCTGAGACATATACTAAGGATCGCTCAGCTGAAGATTAAGTTGCAAAAATCTCAAGTACAAGAAACCTGATTTTTTGGAACCTGGGTCATCCATACTCACGAATGACATATAACTGTATCCTTGTCTTACAATCAGGGGATGATTAAACAACACTCGTACCTAAAAATACCTCCCTGTACTTGGAGTCGTCCCATCGGTCTAGGCTGGGATAAACCCTATACTGTCCGCTATGCTAGCAATATTGATGATGGTCCCTGGCATGGCATGCCTTTAGGGGGCTTTGGTGCTGGTTGTATTGGTCGTTCTTCAAGGGGGGATTTTAACCTCTGGCACATTGATGGTGGCGAACACACCTTTAAAAGTATTCCAGCTTGTCAATTCAGTGTGTTTGAGTCAGATGGTACATCATCACAAACTTACGCTCTGTGTACACAAACCCCAAGAGATGGGAGTCTTGCTGCTTGGGAGTGGTATCCAGCAAGTGAGGAAGCAAGAGCAACCGGAACGTATCATGCTCTATACCCACGCAGTTGGTTTGTCTACGAAGGGGTGTTTCAAGCACAAGTCACCTGTGAGCAGTTCTCCCCTATTTGGGCTGACAATTACCAACAAACGAGTTACCCCGTAGCAATATTTCTCTGGACCTCTCATAATCCAACGAATGCTCCCTTGACGCTCAGCATCATGCTGACCTGGCAGAATATGGTAGGCTGGTTTACCAATGCTGTAAAATCTCCTCAAGTACAGGTGCGAGATGATGGTAGTCCAGTTTATGAGTACCAACCGCGCTTGGGAGAAAGTCAAGGTAATTTTAATCAGCTCGTTCAAGATTCTGAATATATTGGTTGTGTTTTGGGTCGTGTTGGTAACTTAGAGCCAGTGCAAGAAGGCGAAGGACAATGGTGCATTGCTACCAAAAAAATTCCTCAGCTAGAAGTCTTCTATCATACTTGTTGGAACCCAAATGACACAGGTGCAGAGATCTGGGAAAGCTTTGGGAAAGATGGCTCTTTACCCAACTATATAGATGAAACCCCAACGACAGGTGAGAAACAAATAGGCGCAGCGATCGCCCTCCGTTTCACCCTCTCTCCAGGAGAAACGCTACAAGTTCCCTTTGTCCTGAGTTGGGATTTCCCGCTCACAGAATTTGCTGCCGGGGTTAATTATTATCGTAGATATACAGATTTTTTTGGTTGTCATGGCAAGAATGCTTGGGCGATAGCATCCACAGCTCTTGCAGAGTACCAAACGTGGCTTTCTCAAATTCAATCTTGGCAACAACCTATTCTAGATCGCCAAGACTTGCCCAACTGGTTCAAAATGGCTCTGTTTAATGAGCTATACGACCTTACCTCCGGTGGTACACTCTGGAGTGCTGCCTCAGAACGCGACCCGATTGGTCAGTTTGCTGTACTAGAGTGCTTAGATTACCGTTGGTATGAAAGCATAGACGTGCGGCTATATGGTTCTTTTGCTTTATTGATGCTCTTTCCAGAACTGGAAAAGTCAGTCATCCGTGCCTTTGCTCGAGCAATACCTACAAGTGACGATACTCCCCGTGTGATTGGCTACTACTATACTCAGGGCGTCCAAAGTCCGATTGCTGTCCGGAAAGTGGCAGGTGCAACACCTCATGATTTGGGTGCACCCAACGAACACGTTTGGGAAAAAACCAACTACACCAGCTATCAGGATTGCAATTTGTGGAAAGACTTAGGTTGTGACTTTGTGTTGCTGGTATATCGAGACTTTTTGCTCACCGGCTCCTCGGATGTAGAATTCCTTGCAGAATGTTGGCATGCTATTGTCCAAACTCTCAATTACCTAAAAACATTTGACAAAGATGGCGATGGAATTCCGGAAAATTCCGGTGCACCTGATCAAACTTTTGATGATTGGCGATTGCAAGGCGTGAGTGCCTACTGTGGGGGATTGTGGTTGGCAGCGCTGGAGGCGGCGATCGCTATTTGCGATATTTTAATAATCCACATAGACTCAACAAGCACGCAGAACGATCTTCACACATTGGAATCTCAAAAATCTATTTATCAAACTTGGCTGGAAGAATCTCGCCCTGTTTATCAACAAAAACTTTGGAATGGGCAATACTACAGGCTTGACAGTGAAAGTGGGTCTGATGTGGTGATGGCAGACCAATTATGTGGACAATTTTATGCAAGCCTATTAAAATTGCCGTATATAGTACCACAAGAATGTACTTTTTCAGCTCTACAAACTATTTACGATGTTTGCTTCCTGAAATTTCACAATGGTAAGTTTGGCGCAGCCAATGGTCTTCGTCCTGATGGTTCACCAGAAAACCCCAAAGCTACTCATCCTTTGGAAGTTTGGACAGGGATAAATTTTGGAATAGCAGCTTTTCTTGTGCAGATGGGAATGAAGGATGAAGGATTTCGGTTGACACAAGCTGTGGTACAGCAAATTTATGACAACGGTCTACAATTCCGCACACCTGAAGCCATTACCACATCTGGCACTTTCCGCGCCTGCACTTACCTACGAGCAATGGCAGTTTGGGGAATTTATTTGGTGATCTTGTTAAATCCGTGAAAATTTAACTTTATAGGGAGTGGGGAATGGGGAGTTAGTTATCAGTATTCTCTCCCTAATCTTCCTTGTCCTCCTTGTCTCCCTTGTCCCTCTGCTCCCCTGCTCCCCTAATTGGGGGGTGATGTACCCTAGTGCTGTAATCACTAGGGGCTGTGCGCCCTATTGCTTTAGTCTGGTTGAACTGACATATAATAAGTTTCTCTGAACCGTTTTAAGAGACTGAAGCAATTGAGCTAAACAAAATTTAAGTTCGAATTATACAAAATATCCAAAAGTTCTGAGTTGACAAGACTCAGAGCTAGGAGCTTCTTTTTTGCAAAATTCTCATATCAGTAGCTTTATCCATCAGTAAATTAAACATGACAAAGCTTATGTTTACCATTAACAATTTGCCCGATCAGAATTTGAATTGTCTGAAACTGTATCAGAAAAATACAGATAGATATCAAAACTTTATAAAAAAAATATTGTTGAAACTATGATATTTTCAGGTTTTTGTCATTCATTAAATGAAACAGTTAATAAGTAACAGAGAAGTGAAGTATAGATGAACATAACTTTGTCATTTATCCTTTGTTCTCATAACTAATGACTCATTTCCCTTGTGTTTGTACCAAGTTCCTTAAAATCAGCTTTTATACTGCAACTATACGCTTCAACATCAAGATTAAACAATGAACTCATTCTCTTTGTTAAGAGTTCAGGGAGTAAGTGATCATATTAGAAATCCGCAGTCTCCCACCGCAGAAGTAGCTAGCCTCAACCTTTTGAGACTAGTGGCAGCAGATATAAACCTAGTATCAGACTTTAGCAAAATTTGTGTTGTTCGTGAGTTTCAACTGGGTGACAATCTGACCAACTACCATCCAGATAACTCTCAAGAAATAGATAACTATTTTCTTTATTTTATTTGTCAAGGTCGAGTACGACTGCTAGGGTTTGATGCAACACTCGGGCGATCAGTGTCAACTCAATTGCTTGTAGTGCATCACACTTTTGGAGCAGATCATTTATTTTGCAATCATCCTTTACCCTACCAGGTGATCGCTGCTAGTGAGGGTTGTGTTGCTCAAATTCGTATTTCTGATTTAAAGCCGTGGCTGCAGCAAATACCCCAGTTAAAAGATTACTTACATAGGATGACCTATGAGCAACAAACACTCATATTTTTCAAGACGATCACTGAGTTACGCTTACACAAGGGTTCTACTCTGCAACACTTATTACCCTACTTGGTAAAAACTAAAATCAGTGCTGGTTCATCCTTGGTGGAAGCAACACCCCCCCATGAAGGTCGCTATTGGCTTGTAAGTGGAACAATTTGCATTTCAACAACAGACGCTCAACCACCACACATAGGAGGTAGTTGGGGATATCCTGATGTAACTCTACCTGCTTGGAATGCTCAAACTGAACTTGTCGTTTACCATCTGCCAATCAAATATTGGGAGTTGGCAGGTGCGATCGCACCTGAACTATTAGACTCTGCTGAATCTCAGCCAGAGCAGAGGGAGCAAAACAACAAACAGCCTCCTCGACTTCCTCAACTTCCTCAACTTCCCCAATCAGAAAATCCAAAAACGGTTGCAAAAATTGCAGAAACAGACCTTCCTCAACTGGAGCAATTTTGGTCAACAGCTTTGTTACGTCGAATACCCTTCATACAACAACAAAGTTCATCAGATTGTGGAGCGACTTGTATGGCGATGATTAGCCTGTACTGGGGTAAACGCTTCAGCCTCAATACCCTGCGTAACTTAGCACGTACAGATCGTGGCGGTGCATCTCTTCAGGCTTTGGCTGGTGCAGCTAAAACTTTAGGATATCAGGCGCTACCTGTACGGGCAACCTTAAGCAAAATGGAGTCGCAAATTAACCCTTGGATTGCTCACTGGGAAGGAACTCACTATGTAGTTGTGTGGAAAGTCAAAGGAGATCGCGTGTTAATGTCTGATCCGGCTATAGGCAAGCAATCACTGTCTCGTCAGGAGTTTGAAGCTAGTTGGACAGGATACGCCTTGTTAGTATCTCCCACGGAACGCCTAAACACTCTCAAAAGTGAAAAAATTTCCTTGAAATATCTTTGGCATATTTTTTGGCATCACCATCATCCATTAGGGCAAATCATTCTCGCCTCAGTACTGCTACCAGTTTTTGGGTTGGCGACTCCTTTACTAAGCCAAGTGGTTCTCGACCAAGTGATACCACATAAAAGTCTAGGGACTTTGAATATCTTCGCTGTTGGCTTTCTGATGTTTGGTATTTGGCGTATTGCCTTGTCAGCAGTGCGTCAATACTTGCTCGACTATTTTTCTAACCGCTTGGAAGTAGCACTAATTGGCAGTTTTATGAGCCATACGTTGCGGTTACCATTACAGTTTTTTAGATCCCGTCACGTGGGAGACATCATTACCCGCGTTCAAGAAAACCGAAAAGTTCAACAGTTTCTGACTCGTAAAGCAGTCAGTGCTACGTTAGATTCGCTGATGGCTTTTGTCTATCTGGGATTGATGGCTTTTTATAACCTGCGTCTCACTTTTCTGGTGCTAGGTTTTCTTATACCCATCGTCATTTTAACTGTAGGAACGAGTTCACTCCTTAAAAGAGTGTCACGAGAAATCTCAAAGGAATCAGCTGTGCAAAATGCCTCAATGGTAGAAATGTTGACAGGCATTGCCACACTAAAAACGTCTGCTGTTGAGACCGGAATACGTTGGCGTTGGGAAGAGCGGTTCACAAAAATGGTGAAGGCTCGATTCCGAGGTCAGAAGTTGGTCAACAACTTACAACTCGTCAGTAATTTAATTAATCACATTGGAACCACGATTGTTTTATGGTACGGAGCGACTCTGGTCATTCGTGGAGAAATACCAATCGGTCAGTTTGTAGCTTTTAATCTCCTCATTGCCAATGTCCTCAATCCAGTTTTGTCATTGGTTGGACTGTGGGATGAGTTTCAAGAAGTTCAGATTTCTATGGAGCGACTTAATGATGTCTTAACTGCTCAACCCGAAGAGAATCCAAACAAGCCCCTACTGACTTTACCTCCGATTCAGGGTAACGTGCAGTTTGAGAATGTCTGTTTCCATTACAATCCAGATGAAGAACGCAATACACTGCAAAACATATCCTTTGTGGTAAAAGCTGGCCAGACCATTGGTATTGTCGGTTCTAGTGGTTCAGGTAAAACGACTTTAATGAATTTGCTGACTGGTTTATACCGTCCTCAAACTGGGCGCATTTTGATTGATGGATATGATATTGCTCGTGTTTCTCCTCAATCTTTACGCAGTCAATTGGGCGTCGTACCTCAAGACTGTTTCCTGTTTTCGGGCACTGTTTTAGAGAATATTACACTGTATAGGTCAGAGTATTCTTTAGAGCATGCAATTGCTGCTGCCAAGCTTGCAGAAGCACACGACTTTATTCAAGCGTTGCCTTTTGGGTACAACACTCAGGTTGGTGAAAAGGGAATGATGCTTTCAGGTGGACAACGGCAAAGAATTGCGATCGCTCGTGCACTTCTTAGTAACCCACGAATTTTGATTTTAGATGAAGCTACTAGTTCTCTAGATGCTGAGTCTGAGCATCGATTTCAACAAAATTTAGCACGCTGGCGCGGAGTTAGCTTTACTACTTCTGATGTAGCTCCCACCATCTTTATTGTTACTCATCGTCTTGCAACCATTCGTAATGCCGACTACATCGTTGTGCTAGATCGAGGTATTGTTGCTGAACAAGGCACTCATCATCAATTAATAGCAGTTAAAGGCTTTTATTACTATTTAGCCCAACAGCAATCATAGATATTTTGTAATCACTTGTATAAGTTTAGTTATATTCCTAGGTAAATACAAACGTTTTTTGAAATATTTAAGCAATATCCTTTACATATTTACTTTTATCAATCACTGAATTAGAGAAATCTCTACTGATATAACTGGCTACTTTTTTAAATTAAAAAATCTATAATATGTTTTTTATGAACTTTTTTGCAATTTTTTTGTAGAAGCAAAAATATTATATCACAAATCATTAAAGTCAACAGTTACCCTTCAATAATTGTCAAATTTAAAATATGCATGATTAGCAATATTTTTGTTTTATTTTTTCATTTAAAAAGATATAAACCTTTGATTTGTAAGGTTTTTTACAAGATAGTGCAGCTAGACACTTTTGATGGATTTGTTAAAAAAAGCTCAAACTTAGTGATTTAAAAATGTTGTCTAATTACTACTTAGAATGCTATATTTATAGAGTATTCAAAAGTTAATTTAAGAGCGAAACAGGCTAGAAAGCCAAGAATAATAAAAGCCTTGTATGACTTATGGGTGAGGGGTATCACCCCTCAAAAAATAACAAGTAAGGAATAGAAGGTATGGTGAGACAACACTTAAGTAAACAGAGGAACAGTTTAATGAATTTAATCAAAAAACGACCGGATTTGGAGATGACATCGATGAAAATAGATAGTATAAATACGAATAACACTCCTAACGCATAAGGATGAAAAGTTTTTCTTGAACATCCTACAAAGTATGCGATTCTACTCAACAGCTCCTAATCTCTTGGTATCAAACAAATATATTCAAGTTACCAGGGAAAAGACATTAAATGAGGAGTTAGCGAGAATAGAAGAGGATAAAACTGCATCTACCAAAAGCCAAGTGATGCCTTTTTCATGGCAGTCCGATGACATGACAAAAGTTGAATTTATGCCTACGGCATAGCATGCATCAAAGCTACAGCCTTTGAAGTCACTAGCAGCAGTATCCTGAGAAAACTTGCGTAGACGCCTGTAAGAAGATGATTCAGCGTTGCAAGAGGGTTTCCCTCTGCAGGGAACTGTGTTTATGCAACGTGACCAAAGGTTTTACCCCAAAGGCTTCCCTGAGAATGGTTAATTTCCTTGAATCAACGTCTTCTATTCCCAAGCGAGCTAGTCTAGGCGTTACTATTACTGCTTTTGAGCTGTTAGTCATTGCTTCTTCATAGGCTGGCTGCACAAGCCCACAGTTAATTAAAACAATTCCGGCTTAGCAGCAAAAAGACTTGAATAAAAAGTAAGGTTTCTGATCACAGGTCAGCTCATGTACAGAATTATCAGGTCAAAGGCAATCGAAACCTCAAGCCAATCTACCTCAAACCAATCTCATAGTTCGGATAGCTCACAGATCAACCTCCATCTATCACCTGAGACAGCATTCATCTACGGAGGGAGTGTAGCTTCATCCTCAACAATCCTATCAGAAATCCCTCCCAAGACCAATATTGTCACACTCAAAACCCCTAATAAAGCACAGAATACAGACAATTGGTCTACATCCTTGCAAGCGTTATTACACCAGCCACCCTCAATTCTTCCCTATCTTGTTTTATTAGGAAGCATAGCTTTTTTTGGCACTGTGGTTGTTTGGGCATGGACAGGAAAGATTGAACAAGTTAGTCACCTCCAAGGAAAATTTGTATCAATCGGAGAGCTTCATAAACTTCACCGACCAAATTCAAGCATTGTATCCTCCATTAATAGCAATCATCTTAGAGAAGCTATTCAACCTGAGCAAACTACAGATGAAATAGAATCTCAGGATAAATCTCTAGTTTTGCTGGCTACTGTACCTCATCAAGTATCAGCTTTTATCAAAAAAGAAGACAAAGTAGACATCCAACTTGATGAAGCTCCAAACCTGAACAAAAACTTAATTTCTGGGAAAGTCATATCTATTTCATCGGATAATAATGTCGATAAAAAATCAAAGTTGATCGATCAACTTGTAGTAACTATAGATAGTGATTCTTTAACAGAAAATAAGCAAGGTTTTACAATTAAAGTTGGTCAGATAGCCACTGCCAAAGTCATTCACAAAAGCCGTATTGCAGATATATTACTTTCATCAATTAAACAGATTTAATACTCACAGATAACACTATAGTGAGTTTTAGATTTGAAGGTAAAGTGATGCCTAGCATGAAAGCAAGTTATCAACATCAGTAGAACCACAAATAACCAAAGGAACCTATGGACTGTTTGACTTCCTACAAAACAACAAACGCTCTCAATCAGAAGATCATGAATCAAAATATGTCTAGTAATAGTAGTAACTTAGATAAGCAAATTCATCCAGAACAATTTGATCGAGTTGTTGAGGCAATTCTCGCAGGTAAGTATTCCTGGGCTTGCGTTTTAATGCTGCGGTTTGCTGGCTATAATCCTTTGCATTATATTCCTTACCGCACTTATAATAGATTACTTAAGGAAAATTCCCAAGTTAATAGAGCTAGTAAGCAACAAAATGAAAGCCTGAAAATTGCTAAACTTCCATCAGAAACACGCTCTAATGAAAATGTTAAATCAGGCTGCTTAAGTAAAATCAAAGATTTAGCATATCTTGAAGTAGTTGGTCAGCAAAAAACAGAAATTCGTGGTGGTCATGTGGAGCCATGGCTAGCAGCACAAGTTCGTGAGTATCAATCAATTCATTCTGAAGCCAAGCCGGAAAGCGCTCAAGATTATTCTTTAAGATTCTGTGAAACTACTTGATTAACCAAAAAATGGGATTCTGAATCTTCTCATGAATAAATATGAGGGCTTAAACTTAGTTCCTGGTCATTTTTTATAATCTTGATAAATGACTAGGAACAACCCTCACAATCGAGATTATAACAAGTCAGCCTATTAATTTATCAATTTTTATGCTAAGAAATACAGTCATTTGGCCAAGATGGCAACCTTTGAAAAGTAATTTCTAATAATATATATATAGAATTTAAGGTCATTGATAATTAAGCTCGAAGGAGAAAATGTTTAATTCTTTATAGCATCAACATGAGTTAATCTGATTGCATAATCAGTCGTTATTAAATGGAGTATGTAGCTCTTACACTAAGACGAAACGTTTAAAAGTCATTTCTGGTGGTTCAGTTTTTTCTAAAAATTGAAAAAGTGACAGTTAAACTATTGTCATAGCTGGTAGAACTTATAGCTCTTTCGCTTCTTTTTTAGCTGTCCTATTCCTCCCACTTAGGATTATAGCTACTTTATCAACTGACAAAACATTAAATAACTAGTGGAAGCTACGAAATTGAATGGCTTCCATTTTTTGTTACTTATTTGTATCTTATTTAGATAAAAATAAAATACTTGAAAAACTTAATATTTTTGCGTGTATTCTACAATTTATTTTTCTTTGTTTAGCTATAAACTTAATATAAAATACATAGCTCTACATCCTTGATTGCAGGTAGTGTCATAATATTTGCTTCATAACAATGATGTAGATGATATCTTTCTATGGCTATGTCTTTACAAACTCTCAAAATCTTGTGAATCTCATCATTAGGTGTAGAGACGTTGCTTGCAATGTCTCTACAAAATTTGTCAATTGTACTGGCTCATAAAAAACAAAGGAGAAGAGGAATGAGTAACCTTTCTAAAATTGCTATTGAGCCAGAAGAAATTGTCAACTTCTTGAAAAGCAAAATGAGCTTAAAGGAAGTATACCAACAAATTTTATATCAAAAAATTATAGCTCATGTAGCTAAGGAAAAAGCAATCATTGTCACCTCTGAAGAAATTCAGACTGAGGCAGATCGCCAGCGTCGTGAAAAGCGTTTGGAAAAGGCTACGGATACACTGGCATGGTTATCTGATCTATTAGTGAGTCCTGACGATTGGGAAATAGGGATTTATAACTACCTTTTAGCCAAAAAATTAGCTGAAGCACTATTTGGTGAAGAAGTTAAAAGGTTTTTTATGGAAAATCGTTTAGGATTTGAGCAAGCCATCCTCTATCAAATCATTGTTTCTACAGAAAAACTGGCTCAAGAACTGTACTATCAAATTGAAGAAGGTGAGATCAGTTTTGCTGATGCAGCTTACCATTATGATATAAACAATAACCGCAGATATAAATGTGGTTATGAAGGCACAGTTTATCGTTGGTCTATGCAACCAGATATAGCTGCTATCGTCTTTAATACAAAGCCTAAACAGTTAATTGGTCCAATTAAAACTGAGCAAGGCTATCATCTTTTTAAAGTAGAAGATTTGATTCCAGCAGAACTAACCTCTCAAAGGTACGAAGAAATTCTCAACAATATGTTTCAACAGTGGTTAGTTGCTGAGTTAGACTATCTGCTTCACTCTACTTGAGTTCAGGGATTGCAGATGCTGCAGTGGAGTTATCTAAGGCTTCCATTAGGCTCTTTGCAAAGAGTCAGTCTGTAAAGATTAGATAATCGGTTGTTAAATTGGCCTTGCTGAATCAAAGTATGAATGTGCAATTCACAGGTGTGTAGAGACGTAGCATTGCTACGTCTCTACAAGGATTTGGGCTTTGGCTACAAAGATCTTACAAACATAATTTATACCTAAACTTAGCAATGTTGTTAAATTTTTTCAAAAACTACACGAAGTTTAACCTTTGAATATAGCTGAAGAGTGTTCAATTAAGGTAACGCGAAGCATTCAGCCTCTCTTGTCCTGGGAAAGATTATGATTCCTGCACGCAAGACCAGATTCTCAAAGTCCAATTCTTCTCAGTCAACTTCTACGTTGATTTCTAGATATATTGGATGAGCAGCATTAATCTTGTGTTAAGCTTTCGCTGGTTGTTGTACTTAACATTAGACAATAATGCTACAAATTCCATTGCGGAAATATTACTTACAACTGTCATGAAAGTTTTTAATTCTTCACCCCCCTCTGAAGCACAAACCCGTGTACGTATTTTACAGGCAGCACAGCGGTTATTTGCCTCGCAGGGATTTGATGGCACAACAACCCGTGACCTAGCACAAGCTGCAGGTGTAGCTGAAGGTACTCTGTTTCGTCATTTTCCCAATAAAAAAGCTATTTTGGTTGAAGTAGCGACTCAAGGATGGGTAGAAATTCTTACAGATTTACTGACAGAATTAAGTGAAATGGGCAGCTATAAGGCTGTTGCCCAGGTGATGCGTCGCCGTATGTGGAATATGCTCAAAAATGCCGATATGATGCGGGTTTGTTTTATGGAGGCGCAGTTTCACCCAGACTTACGCGATCGCATTCAATCAGAAGTCATTGTCAAAATGACTGATGTCGCCGAAGCTTTCTTTCAAACAGCAATGGACAAAGGAGTCTATCGCCAGATGGATGCAAAACTCGTTGCCAAAGTGTTCTTGGGAATGTTCGCGATCGCGGGATTTTCTAACAACACTCTCATGGAACCTGATGCATCTCCTCAACAAATGCAACAAATGGCGGAAGGACTAGCTGATATTTTCCTCAATGGGGTGCTAGCTAAAGATTAAACTGGTAACGCTGGTTATTGATTAGTCAATTAACTAATAACTACCAGCCAACAACTAATAACATTTTTGCTTGTTTATGCCACTGTTGCACCTGCTCAATAGAAGGGCATAAATCTCGCCGCTGCATTGTTGCTACTAACAGCCGTAAAACTTGTTGGTGCAATCTGTGGGGAGGGATGGTTGCTAGTTGTGCAACAGAACCAACACCTGCATGCAGCAGTAATCCACAATACTGAGTGCCTACACTAGGTATGCGAGCTAAATCTGCCAACGCCACCCATTTATTGACATACTGAAGATGAATGTGTAATTTATTTGCCAGTGCTTGCTTAGCCTCTGGAGTTTTCCCTTGTTGAATTAAGGCTTTTGTTGTTGTTATGCCGCAGTCATGAAGTTGAGATTGTTCCTGCTGGTTCAAACCTGGTAATTGCTCGATTTGCCAATTACAGGATGTGATATTGCCTACACTAGGTTTCTGTTTAGGAGACATTCCTGCAGCCCAGTTACTAATTATATTGAGTATCTTAATTAATGTTAACCAAATTATCTTATTGCTGCTGGCTTTTAACTGCCTGTCAATTTACCCTTTTTTATTTCTAGTCATGTTAGTACAAAAAACTTCTAGTACTCTAATTGATACTCTGCGCCGCCGACGGCAACGACTAGCTGCCTTGATCAATTTTCCTGTAATTCTTTGGTCAGGAAGTAGTAGTCCTCGTAACTATCCAGCAAATGTTTTCCCCTATCGTGCTAGTAGTCATTTTCTCTACTTTACTGGCTTACCACTACCAAACGCAGCCATTCTTCTGGAGGCTGGCAAATTAGAACTCTTCATGGATAATCCCAAGCCAGAGGCAGCCCTTTGGCATGGAGAAATGCCAACACCTGAGGAAATAGCTCAGCTGATTGGAGCAGATGCTGCTAGACCAATGGCCGAATTAGATTCCTTCGTAGAAGGTGCAGCAACAATTGCAGTGCAGGATGCTGCCACTTGGACGAGACAATCACAAATCTTGAATAGATGGGTCTTACCTCAAAATCCTCCCCAAGGAATTGACCTGGAATTAGCTAAGGCTATTATTTCTCTACGCCTCATTCATGACGCTGATGCACTAGCCGAATTATGTCAAGCAGCGACTGTGACTGTCGAAGCACACAAAGCTGGTATGAGGTTTACCATGAATGCCAAAATAGAAGCCGAAGTTCGCGCAGCTATGGAACGAGTCATCATCGCTCATAATATGACCACTTCCTACAACAGTATTGTTACAGTTCATGGTGAAGTGCTCCACAATGAGCAATACCATCACTCACTACTAGCAGGTGATCTATTACTTGCCGATGTTGGTGCGGAAACTTCTGGGGGTTGGGCTGCTGATGTAACTCGTACTTGGCCTGTCTCTGGTAAGTTCTCATCTACTCAAAGAGATATTTATAATGTTGTTCTCGCTGCTCATGATGCTTGCATTGCTAACATCCGACCAGGCGTAGAGTATCAAGATATTCATCTTTTAGCTTGCTCTCATATTGCTGTGGGTTTAAAAGATTTAGGTATATTGCGAGGAAATCCCCAAGATTTGGTTGAAATGGATGCTCATGCCCTATTTTTCCCGCATGGTGTTGGTCATCTTGTGGGTTTAGATGTTCATGATCTGGAAGATTTCGGAGATATCGCAGGATATGAAGAGGGACGAGTAAGAAGTGATCGCTTTGGTTTGGGCTACCTACGTTTAAATCGTCCTTTGCGTCCAGGAATGTTAGTCACAATTGAGCCCGGTTTTTATCAAGTTCCTGCAATTTTCAACAATCCACATCTGCGTTCTAAATATCAAGATGTCGTTAACTGGGAACGTTTATCTCTATTTGCTGATGTTAGAGGAATTCGTATTGAGGATGATGTTTTAGTTACAGCAGAAGGTAGCAAAGTTTTAACAATTGAATTGCCTACAGATGTGAACGACGTAGAGCAACTTGTACAACAAGCAAATTAAAATACAGTCTTCTCCTTGCTTGTGTCAATTGTTAACAATTATCAGCTTTTACTTATCCTTCGGCTGAAGTTGAAAGATAAGCAGCCGTTTATTTGATAGGATTATATTTAGCGTACTTAATAAAATTTAAAAACAGACTGCTTAGAACTTTATATCAATACAATAGTAATCTTGTATTAGGATATTAGGACAATCGGTAACAGTGACAATTGATGAGAGTGTAGCAATTAACAGTATGATTCTCTTTAAGAAAGATTAGCAATCACCTGTTTGAGAATTTTGCAAAACTTTTCACGATCAGCGTAGGAGATATTCTGCATAGCTTCTTCTCGAAGCTCAACTGCGATCGCAGGTAAAACTGATTCTAGTTCCCTACCCGCATCCGTTAACCAAATACGCCAGATGCGACGATCACGACAATCGCGCTCTCGACGAATCAAGCCACGTTCTTCCATGCGATCCAAGACACCTGTTAAAGTGCCTCCTACCTGTTGTAGCTTTTCACCTATAGAAGAGGTCGGTAACCCGTCTTCTTCCCACAAACAACACAAAACTACCCAATGAAATGGAGTTAGGCCCCAAGGCTCTAAGCGCTCAGTAAGCTTACGAGCGAGAAGTTGTGACAACAGCTTGATCCGATAACCTACACTGTATGGTGCCCGAACTTGTTCCCAAGACTCTAGGTCTATGGAATTACTTGATAAGTGAATCATCAGCGGAAAATAGTTAGTGTACGTATTATTATTAATAATACAGAATTTCTGTTTTTTAGTCAATAGCTTAGTTATTCCTCTAAGCTCTAATAAACTACAAAAGAAAAACTATTAATTCCGCAAGAAAATTAACTGAATCAATCAAACAAACTGAATGTAAAGCACGATAGTTATGTTAATTGTCTGTTGTATGCGTGTTAGTTGTCATTAGTAACTAACGGCCAATTGCCTTGGGACGACCTTACACTTTGAACTTTATTTGTAATAACTGCTTTCTTCCAGAGTACTCCAGCTTTCTTGAAAGATGAGATGTGTATGATACTAAGACCAAATCAACGGACCAAGCTAGATGATACAGATGACAAGCTGTTTTACGAATATCCCCGCTTCGTCACTCATGTAGATGAAGGTTTTATTCAAAATCTCACAGCTTTGTATCGCGATCGCCTCCAACCCCATACTCGAATTTTGGATATGATGAGCAGTTGGGTTTCTCATCTGCCAGAAGAAATGGTATTTGATCATGTTGAAGGACATGGTTTGAATGAGCTTGAACTCGCACGTAATCCTCGATTGAATCATTACTTTGTGCAAGATCTCAACGAAAACCCGCAGCTACCACTTAAAGATCAAGACTTTGACGCTGTACTCAACTGTGTTTCAGTGCAGTATTTGCAATATCCAGAAGCTGTGTTTTCTGAAATTCATCGCATACTTAAACCTGGTGGTATAGCAATAATCAGCTTTTCAAACCGCATGTTTTTCCAAAAGGCGATTCAAGCGTGGCGAGATGGCAGTGAAACGAGTAGAGTTGAATTAGTCAAAAGTTACTTCACCTCTGTGCCGAAATTTACCTCACCAGAAGTAATGATCCAGCGGCCAACGGTGCCCAATTTCTTACAATGGTTAGGGGCAGTAGGAGGAGATCCGTTTTATGCTGTGATAGCTTATCGCAGTTGAGTAAGGGTTAAGAGTTAGGAGTTAGGAGTTAAGAAACTCATCTTTTCATTCTTGATTCCACACTCCTAGCTAAGAAAATCAAGAGGAGGCAAACATGATTGTTCCACGTACCCGTAGAATTCTAGCTACATTATTTTTATGTTTGTTACTATTGACCACAGCTTGTACGCCAAAAACGCCTGGTCGTTTTGATCAAGCACAACAGCAAAGCAGTCAGCAAAAAAGTGGTCAAGCTATTGCTAAGGATGCAACCCAAGGTAGTCAATTTAACAAGTTTTTCCCAAATCCGCAGGACGGGTATCAACGTGTTTACACTCAAGAGAAAAAAGGTTTTTCGGAAGCGAAATTGAAAAAAGCCGGTAAAGATCTTGCTGTGCTTTCAATTTCTGATACTCAAGGAGTCAAAGGGACATCTAACCCAGCCGGAAAATTTAAAACCAGTACTAAGAGCATAGCTGGCTATCCTGCTGTTAGTCAGGGTACTACAGGAACCGCTGTTTTAGTGGCTGATCGCTATCAGGTAAAAGTTCAATCCCGAGATCCATCATTCACACAAAGCGATCGCGAAGCCTGGATACAGAAATTTAACCTTGATGGTCTGTCTCGTTTGAAATAATGGTTCTTTGTCATTTGTCCTTAGTCATCTGTAACTCATGACTAAGGATGATGCTGACTAGTTAACTTGGACCCACGTAACCAAAAAAGGAGTTAATTGTGACTAAACCAATTCAAGAGTTGGTTGATCAACTACCAACCAATAACTTAACTGTTTCCGCATTGCGAACACTCGATTTTATCGCTCCTGGTGAGTGGCAAAATGTAGTTGGCTTTGTCAACACAATTAAAACTGTTACTGGAGAAACTGACGAAGACCTCATTCAGCAAATTGGTGAACGAGCAATTTATCTTTACAACGACCGTTCACAAGGATACCAAACAGCTATGTGGCTCTATCAAACAGTTGATAGTACTGATAGAGCAATTGGTACAGCAGTTTTAGCCAACAAAGTTGGTGAAAAAATTCCCTTGTTAGGTTTTTTAAATAGCATTACTCCCAAAGCGGAAAAAGCACAAACCATTGATTTATGCCTGAAATTAGTTGTGGAGTTAGTTGCCTTCTGCCAAATTAACGGTATTCCTGGAGACAGCATTGGAGATTTTGTTGCGTCTTTGGGAGAATACAGTGGGGAGTCGTTTATTCGGATGGCTGCCTTGGTTTGCTTTGATGGCCTAATCCCTTTAGGTTCTGGCTTTGCTGACAGAGCTTTATCCTGGATTAGTCAAACAAGTCCACAAGAATTAGAACAAAACCCAACTTTTCAAAACATAAAAGACACAATTCCTGGTCAAGATTCTGGTAGTAAACTGAACTTCATTGGTGAAAGCTTTAACTCAGTTACAGGTTGGATGGGGAACCTGGTTGCTTCACATGATTTATCACCTCAAAAAATCGCTAATAACTTGCAAGGTTTTATTGATTTTTCTGGTGACAAGTTAGATTACCTTGCAGCGTTTTTAGATGTATCGACAAATTACTACGAACACACAGGTACGCAAACCTTGGCACGTCGCCTAATTGAGCGAGCTTCAGCCGAAATTTAGCTAACTTAACAACAGGGCACGGTGTTACCGTGCCCTGAAAATTTAGATGTCTCCACCAGAAAACTACACTATAGTTTTTTGAGATTTAGGTTCGCCACAATAACAGACAAGTGAGGTTCAAAACGCTGAAAGTCTTCTAATGTTTCAAACTTACCTGTGTCTAAAGGTGAGTTGAATGCAGTGGTAATTACATACAACGCAGTACCGTTAAAAGTGACATAACCGAGATGTTGCTCATACACCCGACCTTGTTGATTGCGTCCTACAAACTCATAGCGTAACCCTGGGAGTCCACCAACAAGTACTTTTTGTGGAGAACTTGCCGAAAAAGTTATGCTCTTATCGTTATCATCATTAAGTGGATAGTTTTTAAAAAAACCTCTGTAATGTCGTTTGATCCAAGCTTCAAGTGCTTCTGAAACTAGAGTTTGATACTTGGGGTTTTGGTAGTTCACTTTTGAGGTTAGTGAAATACCAGCGGTGAATAGCATCTTTTGAAAATCTAATTGCTGCCCTAAGGGATAAACACCCATCTCTACTGTACCCAAACGTTTTTCTTTGGAGGCAACACACAATAAGAGTGCATTCTCTTCGCAGGGTTTCACTTGCCAATCAGAAGGGGCAACAGTTTTTCCGAGGGAATTCTTCCAGATATTTCCGTCAGGTTGATTAAGAATCGTTGAGGAAGTCGTTGAAATCAGGGTTTTACTAACATGGGGTTGTGCTACGGGAGTAGGCTGGGAGTTTTTAGCTGAAGAAGTCTGGAAACGTGTCAGCTTCGTTCCCAACGGTACCAATGCTAATAAAGTGCAACCGAGCAAAACATGATAAAGTCGCAACACCATCTTTCTTGAAAATCCACCGTGAGTAATTAGGAAGCATTTTTACACGTACAAAATGTTTTTTCCAAAGCTTCGATCCAAAAGTAATTGAGTATATAGTAATATAAATCAGTAATAGTGCAAGAACTGTCAAAAATCTTATTGAAATACTTATTGTTCTGTGACAGTTTCTCACCTGTACTCCTAAGGAATACAAAAGAGTAGACCTCTCGCACAAACTTTCAATCTGTCATGCTGAGCTAAGCAAAATATCTCGTAATTTGCTCACATAATGGCATTGAAGGTTTTTTAACTTTTGCAAGAGGTCTAGTAGAAAAAGTGAGATTGCAACATGAAAAATCGAATTTACTTTAGTTGGAATATTGTCTATAGCGTTGCTTTTGTCTAGCAACAGCTTTACGTTAATGAAGAACTAAGACAAAAGAAGTTTCTGTTATTTAAAATAAGCAAGATTTATCTACTAATAAATTCAACCTTATATGTGATTCTCTATTTCTTATGTTGTGTCACTACCCTAATTTTTTCCTATTATTAATACATATAGAGCAATCCATGTAGGATCTGCTCCTTGTCCCCCTTCCCCTATCTCTCCCCTTTGCCCCTCTGGTTGCTGAAATGTATCAACCTGAAAGTGAAACAGTCTAAGAGTATCTAAGATCATACAATACATAGTAAAATCTAGCATGTAACACATAACTAACCCTACTTAGGACACATTGTGAGTCAGTTAGACTTTTCACTTTCATCGGAAAAGAAGCTTAGCTAGTACTCTCAAAAACATATTGAATCGCAAGATTGGCCCATTGGCTTGAACATTTTGTAGTTGAATTTACTGGGAGTGTCCTAATTTATTTCCTTGCTCAAATTAGGTTTTGGAGATATACCGACGATGAACTCACAACCGCCACTGCCTAACAATGAAATAGCTAGGCTTGAGGCACTTTATCAATATCAAATTCTTGAGACCCCCCCCGAAAAAGGATTCGACGATTGTACATTTTTAGCTGCACAGATCTGCCAGACTCCAATTGCGCTGATCAGTTTACTCGATGGGAATCGACAATGGTTTAAATCGAAAAGGGGTCTGACAGTATCACAGACAAGCCGAGATGTTGCATTTTGTGCTTACACAATTTTGCAACAGAAACCAATGGTCGTGAAGAATGCCTTAGCAGATTCCAGATTCGCAACAAATCCTTTAGTGACTTCCGACCCCAACATTCGGTTTTATGCTGGTGCACCTCTGATCACACCTGAAGGTTTTGCGATTGGGACATTATGCGTGATTGACGTAGTGCCGCGAGATCTAAGTCCAGAGCAGGTTGAGGGGTTACGAGTATTAAGTCATCAAGTCATGGCGCAATTTGAAATGCGACGTAATGTCATGATGACCTCACACACTATCATGCAGCGTCTACAAGATGCACAACAACTGCGTTACCAACAACAATTTATCGACTCGTTTTATCACCGAGGAATGGACAAGGCACGAAGAGGAGATTTCCAGGGAGCAATCACAGACTTTAATCAGTTCCTACAACTGAATCCTAATGGGATTAAAGCATACTACAGACGAGGTGTAGCACGTCGCGAGTTGGGAGACAATATTGGTGCGCTAGCAGATTTCGACATTTACCTAAGGGTAAATTCCAACGATCCTGAAGCATACTACAACCGAGGACTGCTCCGTTTTGAACTAGGAGACAATTATGGAGCAATGGCTGATTATACTCAGGCAATGAAGCTTAATCCTAACTATGTTGTCGATAATGACGACTTGAGACTAACGAGATCTCAATCTATAGACAATCAAAAGGCATTAAGATTTGACACTCCGTTTTTATTTAATCCAGGCTTTCCCCTAGCTGATAAAAATCACCTGAATCATGAGTTCGTTTTAGAAGAAAAGCATGATTATTTAGAGAATCTCAATCCCAATAATATCAGGATGAATAATGGCCAAGATGACACCGACCTAGATATAAAAGACCATATTAGAGCGATCGCAGATTACACTCAAGCTCTATGGCTGAATCCCAATGATGCTGAAGCTTACAAGAATCGAGGTCTTGTTTACTCTAGGCTAGAATACTACCACGAAGCTATCGAGGACTATACGCATTCTCTGCAACTGAATCCGGATAACGCAGTAGTTTATTACAGTCGGGGTTATGCTCGCTTGAAGCTGAAAGATTACATGGGAGCAATTGCAGATTATACACAGGCAGTGCAACTCAATCCCAATGATGCTACAGCATATTACTACCGTGGTCTTGCCTACGCTGAAATAGAAGATTACAGACAAGCAGTTGAAGATTATACACAGGTTGTACAACTCAATCCCAATGATGCTACAGCCTATCTCAGTCGAGCAGTTGCTTGCTTGAAATTGGAAGACTATGAAAGAGCAATTGTAGATTCTACTAACTCTTTAAACCTGGAGCCCAATGACGCCACAGCTTATTTAAATCGAGGTCATGCTCGCTCTAAGTTGAAAGACTTTAGAGGAGCACTTGAAGATTACAAAAGAGCGAGAGAAATATCAACAACGAGAATGACACCTGACAACAATCCCACGCCAAAGCTTATATCAACCCATCCGAATTTGCATTGAGGCTATCAAATTCCAGCAAAATTCTCTCGGCTTCCCGGCAAAGCCAATCATGGGATTGACCATTACTAGCTAGTAAACCACCCCATTGGTTTACATCACCTGTGTTGTATTGCAACGGTGTATTGTCAAAATGGGTGAATCTACCTCCAGCTTCTGTCAAAATTAATTCTGGTGCAGCCAGATCCCAATCTTTGGGGGCTGACTTACCAGAGAGGGAAATGTATACATCTGCCCGTTGTTCCACAATCGTGGCAATTTTGCACCCAACACTACCAACCGCTTTCTGATTTTTAAACGGTAGTCGTTGCAATAGGTAGTCTAATCTTTGATTGCGGTGACTACGACTGACAACTATAGTCAAATCCTCGATACGTTCCCGTAACGACACTTTTAGGGGTTCTATACCATTGCTGCTTTCTACAAAGGCACCACCGCCTTGCGTCGCATAGTACAATTTCTCAGCTTCTGGAACTGCTACTACTGCCAGTACTGGGCGTGTTTCCTTCACCAAAGCAATATGAATTGCATACTCCCCAGTTTTTTGTATAAAGTCTCTTGTGCCATCTAGAGGATCAATGATCCACACCCATTGGGAACTTTCCCTCTGAATTTGTTTTAATACATCTGTTTCTTCACTGATATAGCCAAAATCATCATCCAAATCAGCTTTTAACCGTTCTAATATGAATTGATTCACCGCTATATCCGCAACAGTGACAGGCTCATCTTGTTTGTATTGCACTTTTAAGTTGCGATCGCCACTACCATGGTAGTAAGAGCGAAGCAACTCTGCTGCTCCTTTAGCCACAGAACGCGCAATCTCCAATATTTCCTCTAAATTCTGCATTTCATTCCCCACAGAAAGAACATTTGTATACTTTGCAACTAACTGGACAAGGGAGACATGGAGGACATGGAGGACATGGAGAATACTTTATACTATGCCCTATGCCTTACTCCCTACTCCCCACTCCCCAAAAATCCATCCACCGACGCGTCCCAAAGAATTGACATGAAAAGCTTGCAATTTTGGCAGACTGCTCAAGTGCTGTTGTAAAACTGTCCTCTAAAATATAATTACAGAAAGCACCATGGAAAATGTCACCTGCTCCGAGTGTGTCAACAGTACCTGGTAGCTGTTGAGTGCTAGCAATGTTCTCAATGATAGGCACATCTAGGGAGCCTGTTTGACCATGATTAAAGTATTGAATAGCTTTTTCTCCATGAGTAATGGCAATGTGGGGAATACCAAATCTAATGAGATAGTCAATAACCTCTTCCTTGGTATGGCAGCTGGGAGGATAAAAATTAGCTGAGCAAATGGCGTAATCTACAAAAGGTAAAATCTTTTCAAACCCTGGTTTCCAACTACCACCATCAATAACAACTGGTATATTTTTAGCCTTAGCCATTTGGGCAATTACAATTCCAACTGCCATCTGATGTCCATCTATCAGTACAATATTAACATTTTGTAATATCTCGTCCGAGACAGCTTGGCTAGTGGCTTGAGTTTTGACAGCATTGATGGAAATGACAGCCCGTTCTCCTGTAGATTGGGTCACAATAATAGATGAGACAGGTGGTGCTTGAGTCATGGTGGATTCTAGGTCAACAATTGTAACTTTATGACTCACCAGATCGCTTTTAATAAGTTGTGTCATTGGATGAGAACCCACTACACCCAACAGCATCGCTTGATTACCCAAATAACTGAAACTAACGGCAGCATTTGTTGCTGGACCACCTGCTGCGACAGTATAGTCCAAGGAAACCATTTTTTGATTATTCTTGGGAGGAGACTCAGCGAGGTAGATCAGATCTAAGGTGACTAAACCGACAAACAAACCGCGATTCATCATTTGACCAATGCAAACCGATCCAAAACCAGGAACACTCTACGTTGTTGGAACGCCAATTGGCAACTTGGAAGATATGACCTTTAGGGGAGTGCGAATTCTGCAAACAGTTGATCTCATTGCTGCAGAAGATACACGCCACACAGGTAAGCTGCTACAACATTTTCAAATTAAGACTCCTCAAGTGAGTTACCACGACCACAACCGTAGCAGTCGCATACCAGAATTGTTAAAGCAACTCAGCGAAGGTAAGGCGATCGCTTTAGTGACTGATGCGGGTGTACCGGGAATTTCTGACCCTGGATATGAACTCGTTAAATGTTGTGTGGAGGAGGGAATAGTGGTCGTGCCTATTCCTGGTCCTAGTGCAGTGATTACAGCTTTGAGTGCAGCAGGACTCCCAACAGATCGGTTTGTCTTTGAAGGATTTCTACCCGCAAAAAGTCAGCAACGGCGAGAACATTTAGAATCTCTTCAAACAGAATTTCGCACATTAATTTTCTATGTGTCTCCCCATCGCTTACAGGAAACTTTACAAGACTGTGCAGAAATTTTAGGCCGCGATCGCTATATCGTGCTAGCACGAGAATTAACAAAATTGTATGAAGAATTTTGGCGAGGAACGCTCGCAGAAGCAATATTTTACTACAATGAGCGCGAGCCCAAAGGAGAATATACTTTAGTAGTAGCAGGAAAACCATCTGAGTTACCCCAGTTTTCTGAAATCGAGTTAAAAGCAGAGTTAGAAAAGCTCATGAGTCAAGGAGTATCTTGTTCTCAGGCAAGCCGCCAGTTGGCAAAAGTTACCTCCCTCAATAGGCGTCAACTTTATCAGCTTGCTCTTGCTATTAAGCAAGTAGATGGGGAGTAGGGGGGGAGAATATAGTTCACATCTTTCTCAATTTCAATTATCGTGGGCTAAAATAAACTCTAGGCACCAGTGTAAGCCTGTAGCTAAGTACCCGAAACACGGCTGAAATAGTCTAAACACCCTATGGCTTGAAGTCACAGGTAGGTGTAAAAATGGGAAATATTAATTAATGAGGAAGAGGAAAGAGTAAGAATGACCCAAGTGGTTTTAGGAGAGAATGAAGGAATAGATTCAGCTTTACGTAGGTTTAAACGCCAAGTTTCCAAAGCGGGGATATTAGCTGATGTTAAGTATCATCGGCACTTTGAAACACCTTTGGAAAAACGTAAACGCAAAGCTGTGGCTGCTAGACGCAAGAGACGTTTTAAGTAAGCATTTTTATTCATCTAAAAAAGCTGCATTACGTTCGATATTTTTGCTACAAAAATTGCAGAAAAAAACCCACGTCTGATAAAGGGGTGGGTTTATCTGCTTGATAATCTTTCACTGTTAATTATTGTATAGTGCGGCTATTACAAACATTCATAGCTTTTTCTACTCCCTGCTTGAAACATAGTTCTACACACTCAACGACAAATTCGAGAACAAGAGACATGATCTGCGTTTCAGTGGCAGAAAACTTTCCTAATACATAAGAGACGTTATCTCCGGACTCTTTGCTGCTAGCCGCACCTTTTGGTCTACCAATGCCGATACGTAGACGGGGAAAACCCTCAGTCCCAAGGTGCGCGATCGCACTTTTCATCCCGTTATGTCCTCCAGCTGACCCAGACAAGCGTAAGCGAGTTTTTCCTAGAGGTAAATCCATCTCGTCATAAATAACCAAAACTGACTCAGGTGGCAATTTATACCAACTTGTAACCGATTGGATTGCCTGTCCTGAACGATTCATATAAGTTAGCGGCTTGAGTAAGCGAATTTTTACCCCACCAGGTCCCATTCCTTCGCCATACTCCCCGTGAAACTTGCGGTTTTCCGCTAGGGGAATTTTCCAGGAACGAGATAGAGCATCCACAGCGGCAAAACCGATGTTGTGGCGTGTTTGGTCATATTTAGGCTCTGGGTTCCCCAACCCGACAATCAGCTGGGGAATTAACAAAGCTTTTTGTACACCAGTTTCTGTCACTCGATTTTGGATTTGCAATTTGAGATTTTAGACTAACGATTGTGCCTCATATTTAACTATTATTGCTCAAACCCCAATCTATACAGAACCTAAGCTTGGTTTTTCTGCGAAGCACTAGTGCTCTCATTTTCCACTTTCAAAGCTTCTAATTGCTTCGGTTCTAGCTCAGCAGTCGTCTTCACTGCTTCTTCTAGCTGAGATGCTTCTTTTTGAAACTCATTTTGAAACTCTTTAGAAGCTTCTTGAAAACCACGAATTGCTTTTCCTAGACTTCGACCGACCTCTGGTAGCTTTTTAGGACCAAAGATTAATAATGCCACCACCATAATCACAGCCATTTCTGGCAAACCAATCCCAAAGATATTCATAATCTTTCTCCCATCAACTCAAAAAATGCTGATAACCCACATATGTAGTTTAATTGACTTTCCGCTCTCCACTAGGAAGTGCAGAATTCTTTCTCATTGAGTCGTCATATGTAGCTTGCAGGTGAGATTTCAACTTCACTCCTAATAGACAAAGCTATAACAAACATCAAGATGCTGCATAAAGGTTGTTTAACATCCAGTAAATTATCTAGCTAGTGGAGGATTTTACCTCCATCAAACTCAAGCGATTAGGACACTTTATGGCAATTGATGTCACGTTTCTCAAAGATGCTGAAGCAGGACAAGCTGCTAAGATAGCAAATCTATTGGCTGAATTCATTAGTGCTGCTCAATCTAGCTTGCATATTGCAATCTATGATTTTCGGTTAAACAAATCAACAACGCATGACCCTGTCATTAACGCCTTAATTGATCGTGCAAACGCCGGAGTAGAAGTAAAAATTGGGTATTACGCTGGGAGACCTGCCAAACGAACTAACAAGGACAAACAGTCAGCCATTGTCGAAATGGATATGGATCAATTTGTTGCTGTAGGCGGTGACCCAGCGCCTGCTGATATTGGAGATTTTCTCTCAAATCCACCCTCTAATATCCAGGTTAAAGGGATTTTTGGTGAAAAGCTGATGCACAACAAGTACATTGTGCGGGATATTCATACAGGCAATGGTACGCTTTGGACAGGCTCAGCAAATTTCACCGACGATGCTTGGAGCTTTCAAGAAAATAATATCCTTCAAATTCCATCTCCAGAGCTTTGCTTATTCTATGAAACTGATTTTCAAGAACTGTGGGAAAAGGGAAATATTCAAACGACAGGGGTTGGTGATACTGGCACTGTGAATATAGGTCAGACTGCTGTTGATTTTGCTTTCTCACCCGGAGAGGGGGAAACCACTGACCAGATGATTTCTAGTTTAATCAGTTCAGCCAGACGTCGTATCAAAGTCTCGTCAATGGTGTTAACCTCTCGTGCCATCTTGGCGACGCTTGAGGAGGCTATCCAATCTCAGCAAGTCAAGGATTTTGGCGGTCTCTATGATGCCACCCAGATGGCTCATACAGTTAAACTATGGCAAAAATCACCTAAGAACAATGGTGTGATCTCAACTTTCCAGGAAGTGGCAAGTCATCTAGTCGGAAAACACTCAACACCCTACTCTCCTACAGGCAAACATGATTTCATGCACAACAAAGTAGTGGTGTGTGATGATGCTGTTGTCACAGGAAGTTATAACTTTTCTCACAGCGCCACTCAAAATTCTGAGAACATGCTAATCTTGCACAGCAAAGCTCTAGCTGATCAGTATGCTAACTATATCGATGAGCGGATAGAACACTACCAAAAGTTAAAATCTTAACGCTGTTGGCTAGACGTGTCTATATCCTGAAGGGTTATGGACACGACATTTCCATACTTGTTCTGACGCTGCACGACTAACAAAAAACCCGGAAAAACCGGGCATTGTGAATTCTTTATCAATGGAATCCGATGAGAATGATAAGTGATATATTGAGTGGTTTCTACTCAGCACAGAGTATAATTAACCACCTAGACTGCGCCAATCTACAGGTACACCCTCAACCAACAGTGACTTATTGTAAAGTTGTAGAATAATCAACAGAAAAACGAAAAATAGACCCATAAAAACAGCCATAAGAGGGGTAGTACCCCAACCTGGCGTGACTTTTCCATACTCAGAGTTTAAAGGTCTGAGAACGTCTCCCAACCGTGTCCTTTGTGCCATAGTTCACCTAAGATTTAGTTGCCAAAGCATTTTTTAATCTTTTGAGCCATTCTATCATCTGACAGCAACGAAAGTTGCTGATGCCATCTTTATCTCGTGGTTTTTTTGTGTCTTTCGGGCACGAGGAAATGTTTCTTCCCCACTTCCTCCTAATCAAGATCAGGAACTTGTGCTCGAGTCATGGCTCACCACCGCGTTGCTCTTAGAAATGTGGGGCAAAGTTTTCCAGTATAATAGTAAAAATACTTAAATTGAGAAATCGCTCATATTTTGTCACAAATTATGGAATCTTCAACAGTTCTGATCATTTCTGTGGGTGCAATTATCATTGCAATCACTGCACTATCTATTTACACCTCTTTTGGTCCTCCTAGTAAGGAATTAAGTGACCCATTTGAGGATCATGAGGACTAAACTAGAAGCAATAATTCCATCTAAAGTTTAGAAGTCAACTCAATAAAACCAAGTGCTGAGTACTGATGGCTGCAGAACTCAGCACACATACATATAATCTAAGCTAACTTACGTGTTTTCTTTGGCAGGAGTCAGACAAACCCTGATCCGGATTTCAACTCTTGCTATTTATGAAATCATATAGCCATTTCTGCAAGAGCTTGTTTACGATCATGCCTTCTGCTTCCTCTCATCGTTATCAAAGTAGACTTTTTAATTTTGTTGACCAACACTCACGGCGATTTAGCGATCGCCTACAACAGACTTTTCGTCAGCTAAAAGTTGCGACTAGCTGGTCATTGGAAGCACTACTCTACCCAGTGTACCTGCTATTCCAAAAAGCTATTGATTCAGCTGGACGACAATTGAGTCCACAGCAGCCACAAAATCAGCGATCGCTACAAGCACATAACACCGATTCCCAACTTCAATCCACCCCAGCTGCTGATATCCCCATTCAGCAAGTGCTAAAAGCATTAGAGAAGCTACAACTTCCCCTCCCCAACCCCAAACAAACTCCTACTCCTCAACTCCCTAACAACCCCCTAGTTTCTTATTCCCCCTTATCTCTGAAGGAAAGCCCGAGTTCCCCACTCCCCTACAAAATAAGAGGAATTGCTTCAGAATTAACCAGTCGCAATTTGGTACTTGTCAGCGAGGAAAATGAAATTCTTAACATTTTGACACTTCAACAGCAAGAAAAACTACAAGACCGAATTCTGACAGAAATTTCTCACTACTGGCGTCATTGGCGTTTAACAGCTTTAACAGCAGAAAAAGAAGAAACAAAACTTTTAACAGAAATTGATCATTTATTGACAAAACTCACTTCAGGTGGTAATAAAAACATGCCTGCACTACCTGAAAACACAAAACTAGAAGAGAGGATTGAGCCAATATCCTCTCTTAATGCTTACCCATCACTGGCATTACTAGATGCAGCCGTTGCGAATTTAGAGTCCAATGCTTTAGTTCCAATGTCTCGTGTAACTTCACTTATACAGCAACGAGCAGCGGAACTCATGCATGTTGTCCCAACTCAATTAAACCTCTTTGTTTACGGTAAAGAGCAGATCACAACAAGTGAGCCAAAATCAGTTACTCATCCTGACTGGGAAAATCAACTTCTGAAGATTCAAGCTTTAATTTGGGCAGGAATCAATTTCTTTTTTGGTTCCAATGCAAATGGACACGTTAACAGAGATGATAGTGGTAAAAAAGTTAAGCAGGCTACATCAGCAAGAAATATTTTGGAAAAACGAGCTGTATTTGCTTTGTCAAATTCTCAAGAGTTGCAAAGCCAAGAGTTAGCTGATCCGTGGCTTAGCGAAAACGATTTATTTTGTGATTCAGTACCAGTAAGTGAAAGAGAAAATTATCAGCAGTTAGTGACCTCGTTCCAAGCGATAAATCCTGCTCTTGTAGATAGTCGATCACGAAAATCTTCTTTGAAGAATTTAATTAAAAATTTCCCTAAGTTTTTCCAACAGTCAAAACAAGATGCAGCATTAACTTTAAAAACAACACCAACTCAAGAGTTAACCCCAACAATAGGAGTTGCGCAATCTCTCATCACTCAGTCTGAGATTGAAAGCAACACAGGAAAAATGAGTCAGCAGCAACGCTATTGGGATTCTCAAATCGAAGCAAAGCCAGATTGGGTAGAAACTAAAGCAAAGATCATTGGCTATGAGAAGCACCCTTTAGAACAAATTTTGGAATGGCTGGATCAAGTTATGCTGAAGTTAGAAGAAAGATTCGTCAAATTCTTTCGGTATTTGGTGCGGCTTTGGCAAAGAAGGTAAGCGCTGTTTCAGGAATTGGTTAATAATCTCGTCGAACACCATTCACAACCGGCTTAACTTCAGAACTATCAGAAAATGGATCGGTTCCACCGGTCCAGTTAAAATCGCTAATTCGGAAATTAATACCACCTAATTGTAAGTCTGGGTTGTAACGTAGGGTAATGCCATAAGTACGACGGCTATACTCAAGAATGTAATCTGTACTGGTACTTTTTCCCGTGTCCAGGTTAATTGATGTTTGAAAGCCAAGGCGAAATGGTCCATAGATTTGCTGTGTGATTCCAGCCGTTAAGACTTTGGTATCTACAGCACGATCAAACAAAAAAGGTGATAAGCCGCTATTTAAACCTTGAGAATAACTGAGAACAAAAGCTGTGTAGTCCAGATAAGGTCGAGAAAAATGACCGAACTGTCCTGAGAGACTGACTGTACCAGTTAGAGTGGATTGATTATCACCACTAGTGTAATAACTGCTTGTACCAGTCACTCCAACACCCGCACTGAGATAAGGAGTGATGGGACTTGGTGTGTATCGCATACCTCCTGTAGGAGTAGGTGGTAATGATTTCCCTCGCCATAGCAAAAAGCCCTTATTAAGAGCAATGCTACCTTGGAGGCGACCTAGCGAAATGCGATCATTATTTCGAATCGGTTTGAGCAAATCTTGGCGATCAGTATTGGCGTTGATATATTGAACTCCTCCTTGATAGCTGAGGTTAACGCCGCTCTTTCCTAAAGGAATTATGGGAGAAGTTATGATACCACCAAGACTACTTTGGACAGTTTGAAAACCAAGAGAACCATTGTAAAGGCGATCTCGATAACTGTATTCAAAGGTGGCAATATGTGGATTCCGCTCATCACCTATGCTCTGGCGTAGCCGCAGACTTGCGCGTAAACTGTCTTCAATCTTACTAAAATCAAGACTGGTTAACTTTGCAGAACCTTGGAGTGTAGTTGTTGGGCTGATAACAGCATTTAACTTGGATCTAAACCCAAACAGATCTGCAACGTTACCCAAGTTTTGTACTGCCTTTTGGACAAAAAACTGCGGTGTGATATTAAAGCTAGCACCTGGTTGGTTTATAAGATTAAAACCACGCTCAATGTAAAAACCTCCCTGATCAGTTCCGTCGTATCCTACAGATGCTATTGTCGGCGTCACACTCCGTTCTCTACGGTCAATTGTCTGCTCATCCTTGGGAATCGGTAAGGAGACTCCGTTGTCAAAAACCAATCTTTGGCGCTGTGTCTTGATTCGGTCTTGTAAGGGTGACTCTCGTGTGAGAGTTACTTTATCCGCTCTTAACACAAGCTCCGGTGGTGAAAAAGGGTCGTTAGTGATGCGTGCATCTTTGGCTTGCCAACCTCGGGGATAGAAATCAATTTTTGCAGCTTCAAAACGTAACCGTTTGACTTGACCTCCCTGTTTTTGTCCAGGAACATTCCTTGCGTTTCTCCCACCACCGACGGTAAAGTTAATCCCTCCACGATTACTGACTTGCAGTGGTTGATTTGCTCTGATGCGATCGCTCAACGGTGTCTGTGGTACTCCTCCTGTTGTCGCATCGGTTGGCAAAAACGCCAAATCTCTTTGGGCTGAAGGTATATAAATCTCGCCTCTACCTTCTAGTATTTGCCCACTATCTTGAATGAAATTATAGGTGAAGCGTTGTCCGCGCAGTATTTGATCTCCCCGTGTCAAGGCAACATTTCCATCACCAACTGCAATCAAGTTATCTAGATTGACTTGCAAGCGATCAGCATCTAACACTGACCCATCCATTCGCACCACAACATTTCCTTCTGCAGTGACAACCCGACGTTGCTCATCATACTCTTGCCGATCTGCAACGACTTCAATGACTCTCCTTGTCTGTTGAGGCATATTGCCAGATGGAGTTTGGCTTGACGGTTGACTTTTACCGCCTGTCGTGGTGTTACCTTGTGATGTTGGTGTAGACTGTTGTTGGTTTGTAGAGTTGGACTTGGGATTGCGAGGCTCAAATTCCAAGGTAGAGGGTGTTGGCGGTTGATCTGAAAGCTCTTGAGAGTGAAGAGAGTTAAAGTCTATGTGGATTGGTGGTTGTGCTTGCGCGATCGCTGATTCTTCTGGAATCCTATCACTCTGATTTCGTGCTTGGGTTAGCTTCTCAACTAAAACTCGTGCCTTACTCTGGGATAAGTTCTTGCTTTTTGTGATTGTTGGGAATACATTTTCTGGCGCAGATGGCATTTCACCTGTCATCTGTGGCTTGTTACTCTTGTCCGACGAGGATTCTACTTGCTGTAACGGATAGCCTACTGTCAGCTGCTGACCCAATAGATCTGCACTTCTTGCAGAAGAAAGAGGTGAGAATTCAGCGGGAAAAGTTTCCGGCGTACTGGGTTTTGATAAGGGCTTAACAACTGCTAATTCATTCCCATTTGAACTATCCTCAGGATTTCCCAAAGTTAGCTTGACGGCTGAGTGTGAATGATTGTCGTCAGTGGTAGCGGTGAGATTTGCTTTTTGTACAGGTTTTTGAATTGGAGGTGGTACAGATGGCAGAACTGGATGAAGCATATTTTCAGCACAATCAAGCTAACAAATAGCCAATAAAAGAAGAGGACACTTCCTTGCCAGGTTTCTCTCCGGTGGGGAAAGTGTCCGTCTGGAAAGATTTTTTACACATTTTTCTTTCCGAATACGTGCCTTCTGCCTATCCTAACTCTACGAGAAGCTGTGCAGTAGGCGTCTGGGGTAAGTTCACCCTAGGCGTCAGCATGTTTTCCGCTTCTAGCAGTTGCGGACAAGTGCCATGCTTCTACTCTAAATCTTGACGACCAGGGTTACGTGCTGGGTCATTTGATAAAAATCCAAACACAAAAATGGTCAAAAAGAAGGCAACAACAATATAAACGACGATTTTTAAAGTCAGCATCGCAATATCTCCTTTGGGTATAAGAATCCTTCAGTATCTGCCATGCACAGAAAGATAGCTTTTTTATATTACCCAAATCTTGTCCCCTTTTGGAGCTTGGGTTTTCTTGCCAGTAGATGGATCTTCAGCAGAAGTTATGAAGTTCTCTTGTTTTGAGACGCTGATTATCAAGCCTAGGTTTCCAGCTATTGGACTATTTTCTTCAGTGATGGTATTTATTTTTGATTTTTTGACCTCTGTTAGTTGTCAGTACTCATACGGTTACACCCCAAGCAAAAGAAAGATGTTTGCGCTCATTGGGATGAGAGTCATTCCTTGAAATAGAAGTATGAAGCAATTACTACTTCATAGCTTTATTGTGATTTATAGTTTTTTATACACTTAAGTTTGGTAACTTTTGAGCAAGGGTGTGTATCTACTTAGATAAAAGTTAGCAGGATAATGGTCTGAGTGGGAGAGTGCTCCCTTCTTGCTCAAAATGACTCTGTTGCTGGCACTTTGGGAATCTCGCACTAGAGATTTCTGGTCTTGATCTGACTGATAAGCTCGTTATACCAGAACAAATATTTAACATCGTCCGAAGTACATACGTTACATTACAATTATGACAGGGTTAGAATTATGACAAAAAACACCTTAAACTAGTATATTTAGCGTGTATTCATCTCAGTGGCAATACTGGAAGCTCAACCTTCAAATCAAAACTAAGCAATATGTAACTAAAACAAGTCTCACACTTTCAGGCCAATTCCACCAAACTAACCAATGTAGATAATGCGCATTCTGATTTATTCCTATAACTATTATCCAGAGCCAATTGGAATTGCTCCTTTAATGACGGAACTTGCAGAAGGTCTGGTTGAGCGAGGTCACCAAGTGCGGGTCATCACGGGAATGCCCAACTATCCACAGCGCCAGATTTACGGAGAATATTGTGGTAAGTGGTTTGTTACTGAACAAAAAAATGGAGTTACTATCCAACGTAGTTACCTACGCATCAAGTCTAAACCTAACTTAGTAGACAGGTTGTTATTGGAATTGAGCTTTGTGATTACCAGCTTGCCACAGGCTCTCAACGGCTGGCGACCCGATGTTATTCTTCTGACAGTTCCTCCTTTACTTGTTTCTGTGCCAGCAACTGTGCTTAGTTGGTTACACAATTGTCCAGTAGTACTGAATCTCCAAGACATATTGCCAGAAGCTGCAGTCCGTGTTGGACTCATCAAAAATAAAATTATTATTCGTGCTTTTGAAGCTTTAGAAAAATTTGCATACAAAAGTGCACAGATTATTAGTGTAATTGCTGATGGCTTTGTAGAAAATCTAGTGAATAAGGGTGTCCCTCAAAGCAAAATAGTTTGTATCCCTAACTGGGTGAATGTAAACTTTATCTATCCTCTACCAAAAGAGAATAATGCCTGGAAATATTCCTATCAGCTTGATGGGAAATTTGTAGTTATGTATTCAGGCAACATTGCTCTCACCCAAGGTTTAGAGACAGTAGTGGAAGCAGCAGTTTTATTGGATCATCTTTCAGAAATTGTTTTTGTGATTGCAGGTGAGTCCACAGCACTCATGAATTTGCAGAAATATTGTCTTCGTCGTGGGGCTACTAACGTTTTGCTCTTGCCACTGCAACCACGAGAAAAGCTACCTGAAATGATGGCTGCAGCAGACATAGGCTTAATTGTGCAAAAACACAACGTGATTTCCTTCAACATGCCATCCAAAATCCCGCTATTGTTGGCAAGTGGTCGCCCGATAGTAGCTTCAGTTCCTGCAACTGGTACTGCCGCGCAAGCTATCACCAAAAGTGGTGGTGGTATAGTTGTTCCCCCAGAGTCACCAGAGGCGTTAGCCCAGGCAATACTAGACCTATACTCTCATCCAGAAAAAGCAACTGAACTCGGTAATAGAGGCAGACAGCACGCCATTGAACGCTATTCTTTTGAACAGGCGATCGCACAATATGAAGCATTGTTCTCTGCAGTAGTCACTCGTTCTGTATTTAGTACAAATGTTTTACCAAAAGGTAATGGGAAGGCTCATTCTTTATTGAAGCCGGAATAGGGTTTTGGACAAGGAGGACAAGGAGGACAAGGAGGACAAGGAGGACAGCCCCTATCCTATGCCCCATGCCCTATTCCCCATAGAGAATTTTGTAGTTAAATTTTGTTAAGATAAACTCAAAGCTAGCATGTTGCCTTCCCTAACCATCGCTTACCTTGGAGACATTGGATGCTGCGACTCGAACATATCAGTAAAATTTACCCCACAGGCGAAGTCCTCAAAGATGTCAACTGGGAAGTCAAGCCAGGGGATCGCATTGGCTTAGTTGGTGTCAATGGTGCCGGAAAATCTACACAGCTAAAAATTATCACTGGCGAAATTGAACCCACTGCAGGTGAAATTATCCGTCCTGCCAGTTTACACATAGCATATCTCAACCAAGAGTTTGAAGTAGATCCCAGCCGTACTGTCAAAGAAGAATTATGGCGTGCTTTTGGTGAAGCTAACAAGGTGAACGAAGCATTGGCACAAGTTCATCGGGAAATGGAAACCGCTACACCTGAGAAATTAGACCAACTGATTCACACTATGGATCGCCTCCAACGCCAGTTTGAAGCCTTAGACGGCTATGGACTAGAGGCACAAATTGATAAAATCCTCCCAGAAATCGGATTTGAATTGGGAGATGGCGATCGCCTTGTCAGTTCCTTTAGTGGTGGTTGGCAGATGCGGATGAGTTTGGGCAAAATCCTGCTGCAAAAACCCGATTTATTGCTGCTAGACGAACCAACTAACCACCTAGACCTAGAAACTATTGAGTGGTTGGAAACTTACCTCAAAGGTCTGACAACCCCGATGGTCATCGTTTCCCATGACCGTGAGTTTCTTGATCGGCTTTGTACTCAGGTAGTAGAAACAGAACGCGGTGTTTCCACAACCTATTTAGGTAACTACTCAGCTTATCTACAACAGAAAGCTGAAAATCAATTAGCACAACTTTCTGCTTATGAACGTCAGCAGAAAGAACTTGATAAGCAGCAAGCTTTTGTTGATCGATTTCGCGCTAGTGCTACCCGTAGCACTCAGGCAAAAAGCCGAGAAAAACAACTGGAAAAAATTGAGCGCATTGAAGCACCTACATCTGGTGTCAGAACTCTACACTTCCGGTTTCCACCTGCACCACGTAGTGGACGTGAGGTCGTGATCATTAAAGATTTGACTCATGTCTATGATGACAAAATACTATTTTTGGGTGCAAATCTCCTGATTGAAAGAGGCGATCGCATTGCTTTTTTAGGTCCCAATGGTGCAGGAAAGTCCACTTTGTTGCGCTTGATTATGGGGATTGAGCAACCCACAGAAGGTATAGTCAAATTAGGCGAACACGGGGTGATCCCCGGCTACTTTGAACAAAACCAAGCCGAAGCGTTGGATTTGAAAAAAACAGTCATGGACACAATCCATGATGAAGTTCCTGATTGGAAGAATGAGGAAGTCCGAACTTTATTAGGAAAATTTCTCTTTAGTGGAGACACTGTTTTTAAGCCAGTAGCAGCACTCAGTGGAGGAGAAAAAGCACGTCTGGCGCTAGGCAAAATGCTGTTATGTCCTGCAAATTTGTTGATTTTAGATGAGCCAACAAACCATTTGGATATTCCTGCAAAAGAAATGTTAGAAGAAGCCATACAAAACTATGATGGCACGGTCATTGTGGTTTCTCACGACCGCTACTTTATCTCTCAGGTCGCTAACAAAATTGTAGAAATCCGCGATGGTGAATTCCGAGTCTACCTAGGTGATTATCATTACTATCTAGACAAAATTGCTGAAGAAAAAGAACAGGCAAGATTAGAGGCGATAGCTGCCGAAAAAGCAGCGAAAAAAGCCGCCAAGGCCGCAAAAGCAAGTGCAAAACGAAAATAGAGAGAATAGTTAATAGCTAACAGTTATCATTTGCCAGTTATTAGTTAACAATTAGCTATCGTCTGCCATCAGCGATACATAAAAAAATTGCTAAAGATTAAGAAATATCTAAAAAAACTAGGAAATGGTAAGAAAAAAAGTTATTGAGCAGAATTTCACTTGCAGCTGGCGTTAGCAGTGGTATCATTCGAGTATTACAAAAAGTAAAGGGCAGTTTTATTATGACCAAAGCACCTGTTGCTCCCGTGGTGCTAGTCATTTTAGACGGATGGGGCTACTGCGAGGAGACCAATGGAAATGCGATCGCCTCTGCTAAAACTCCTGTCATGGAAAGTCTATGGGCAGCTTATCCCCATACCCTCATACAAACCTCAGGAAAAGCTGTAGGTTTGCCAGAGGGTCAAATGGGTAACTCAGAAGTTGGTCATTTAAACATTGGCGCTGGGCGAGTTGTACCGCAAGAATTGGTCCGCATCTCGGACGCAGTAGAAGACGGTTCGATCCTCAAAAACCCAGCACTTGTCAAAATTTGCCAGGAAGTCCTTAGTCGTAATGGCAAGCTGCATATAGTAGGACTTTGTTCTGAGGGTGGGGTACACTCGCACATCAGCCATCTATTCGGATTACTTGATCTAGCAAAGTCTCAGGGTCTCTCAAAAGTATGTATCCACGCAATCACTGATGGTCGTGATACAAATCCAAAAGAAGGTGTAAAAGCAATTGGGCTGATTCAAGATTACATAGACCGTATAGGAGTAGGGCGTATAGTCACTCTCAGCGGTCGCTATTACGCGATGGATCGAGATCATCGCTGGGATCGGGTTAAACGCGCCTATGACGTCATAACACAAGATGGCTCTGGTAATGGTCGTTCAGCCGTGGAAGTCATACAAGAAGCTTATGCAGAGGGTGTGACAGACGAATTTATCGTCCCAGTCAGAATAGCACCAGGCGCAATAGAGCCAGGAGATGGAGTGATCTTTTTCAACTTCCGTCCTGATCGTGCTAGACAACTCACTCAAGCTCTTGTTAGTCCAGAGTTTAAAGGGTTTGAAAGACAGCAAATCACACCATTGTCTTTTGTCAGTTTTACTCAATACGACCCAGACTTACCCGTTGAGGTTGCTTTTGAGCCTCAGAATCTCAATAACATTCTGGGAGGCGTTATCGCCGATCATGGTCTAAAGCAGTTTCGTACTGCGGAAACAGAAAAATATGCCCACGTCACCTACTTCTTCAACGGTGGTTTAGAAGAACCGTTTGTCGGAGAAGACCGCGAACTGATCAACAGTCCCATGGTGGCGACTTATGACCGTGCACCAGCAATGTCAGCCTCAGCTGTCACAAATGTGGCGATCGCAGCTATTGAAAAGCGTATCTACTCTCTAGTTGTGATCAACTACGCCAACCCAGACATGGTGGGACATACTGGTAATATAGAGGCTACAGTTGAAGCAGTGGAAACAGTTGATCATTGTTTAGGCCGCCTGCTAAACAGTATTAGCAAAGTTGGTGGTACAGCAATGATTACTGCCGATCATGGCAACGCCGAGTTGATGCGGGATCAAGAGGGTAATCCCTGGACAGCACATACAACCAATCCCGTTCCCTTCATTCTTGTGGAAGGAGAAACAGTAAAAATACCTGGACATGGCACAAATGTCACTCTGCGCAGTGATGGTAAGCTAGCAGACATAGCTCCCACAATTCTAGAAATTTTACAATTGCCAATTCCAGCAGAAATGACCGGGCGATCCCTGGTCCAATCAGCTGAATATGACGTCCAATCTCCTCGTACCCCTGTCCAAGTAGGGCTATAAATAATAAGAGGGGAGTTAAGAGTAAAAAGTGAGGAATCACACAAAGGATGAGAGAATGAAGAATCAAAATTCCCAATTCCTAACTCCTAACTCCTAAACGCTAGTTGCGGGACTGTCGGGCATTGCCCGCAAGAGCGCACTGGCTCCTCCTAACTTTTCGTAGACAACACTGCCATGACAATAACTAACGTCGTAGAAGCTATCTGGGTTTTTTCAGCTATTGGTTTAATAGTCTTAGTTTTACTACATAGTCCAAAAGGTGATGGCATAGGAGCCATTGGTGGTCAAGCCCAGCTATTCAGTAGCACCAAAAGTGCTGAAAATACGTTAAACAGAGTGACTTGGGCACTCACAGTCATTTTTCTGGGCTTAACGGTGGTTTTAAGTGCTAATTGGCTTCCCAAGTAAGGATAAGCAGATGTAGGAGATGAGGGATATCAGGAATATCTTTCCAATTGGTTCAGCAAGGCAGTACATGTAGTGTTACAGCGTTTAATAACAGCTTTGGTACTAGCTATAACTACAACAGTGCTAGTGATTTGTACGAATATGCAGTTTAGCAGTAGCTCGGATGCCTTCACACAACTCTCGACAAAAACAACCCAATTAACAAGTCTTTCCCCCTCCCCCTTATCTCCTCCCTCTCTTCCCACCACTTCTCCAAAAGCCCATCCGCTACCGCCAACACTGGCACAATGGCAAGATCGCACCAATAGTGGAGACTACTTTTCTCAAGTTACACCAACTCAACTGGGTTATTTAGTCTGGTCACAGTTTCCTGTTAAAGTTTATGTACAGTCACCGCCCTCAGCTAACAATCAAGCTGAGATATGGATAAATGATGTTTTGCAGGCGGTTCATGAGTGGAGTACCTACTTACCTCTGATAGTAGTTGACAAGCCAGAGGTTGCTGATATTTCGATTTTACGAAAAGCTCCAGCATTGCAGATTTCCAGAGACAATAAAATACTTCGTGCTCGTTCAGCACAAACCACCTACGAGTTTTACATCAGTCCCAATAATCTGTTATCCCATCGCTTCACAATATTGCTTAGTCCAAGCCAGATAGGCCATTATCTTACCGCAGCAGCCCGTCATGAACTTGGTCATGCCTTAGGAATTTGGGGTCATAGTCCTTTACAAAGCGATGCTCTCTATTTTTCTCAAGTCCAAAACCCACCACCGATTTCTTCCAGAGATGTAAACACTCTCAAACGAGTGTATGAGCAACCAACCAGCCTAGGATGGCCTTTACCTAAGGACAATAGGCGCTGATCCCTTTAGGGAAAACACCAAAAGTGTAACAAAACTTTGTGACTTTGCTACATAAAGCACATTTGCCTCACCAGTGAAATAATCTTTAAGCGTTTTTTCAATAAATCTTTAGAAAGATAAACACTAAATACGATCAGAATTGCCTGACAATATATCTTGTGATCATGACGTCATCTACCCTGAGATCTATGCACTTAGTCTCACACGTATTGTCCAATAGCAAAGTAAAGCACAAGCAATTTGATTTTTTGCTGTATCATTCTAAGCAAGCCATATAGTCAATAATTTTCACTGTGTCAAGCTACCAAAGTCTCTTATGCGGTGCAATCTAAATTTTTAGGCAAATCAAGATGGCATTGTTAAGTTAAGCAATTAGGTGTCTCTCAGATACATTGTGCTTAATGCCTTCGATAAGTTTTAGAAATCAATTAAACACCTATATTCTTCAATACCCCATGACGTTTTCTACAAGTCGTATACAAAACTCTGCCTTATATGGACCGCTACCGCAACGCTTATTCACACGTCGTGAAGTTATTCCACAGCGCAATGATGTACTCTGGCGAATTGAGCGGGGAGTGGTTCGTGCTTTAACCTGGAGCGAGGACGGAAGTTATATCACCTTAGGTTACTGGGGAGCTGGTGATCTAATTGGTTATCCTCTTTCCAAAGTAAAACCATATCAGATTGAATGCATGACAAGCGTGGAGGCAAAAATACTACCCCCTCATCTTTGGCATCAAGAGATCAACTCCCTATTATCTCACATTCAACAGGCAGAGGAACTGCTGAGTATAGTGCATCGTAAACCGATTTCTCTGCGTTTATTGCAGTTTTTGGTATGGCTAAGTGAAAAATTCGGTCGTGATGTGGAACAGGGAAAATTGATTGATCTGAGCGTCACTCATCAAGAAATGGCAGAAGTGTTGAATACCACAAGAGTTACTGTCACTCGTCTACTGCAGGAATTTGAAGAGGAAGGAACGCTCTCAAGGTACAAACGCCGAATTATTCTGCGTTCTCCAAATAGAGGAGGCTTAAAGTAGCTCACAAATAGAGCAATTAATCTATGTTAATCACCATTAAATTTGGTACAATTTCTACTGAGAGTCATGAGTAAATTCCCTGACAATTTATGCATATCAGGGAATTATATCACGAATTGAAGTAGGTGTGAGTGAGAAAAACATGAAAAAAGCATTTTGGAGTATTTTGAGGCTGAGTCCCATTGTATTGACTGCCGTGTGCCTGGCTGCTAACAGTGCCTTGGCGGATGAAGCTAATCAAACTGAGGCGACTCATGCGACCAAGTCAACTGATGAAGTCAATATTGGTCGAGTTACATCTGTTTCCCGTATTTCCCAATCTTCATCGGAATCTATTGGTCAAGTCACATCAGTTTCTCAATTTTCTGATGTACAACCTACAGACTGGGCATTTCAAGCATTGCAATCCTTGGTAGAGCGCTACGGTTGTATTGCTGGTTATCCTAACGGCACTTACCGTGGCAACCGTGCAATGACCCGTTATGAATTCGCAGCTGGGTTGAACGCTTGCTTAGACCGTGTTAACGAACTCATTGCCACCGCAACGGCTGATCTTGTCAAGAAAGAAGACTTGGCTACATTGCAGCGCTTGCAAGAAGAATTTGCTGCTGAACTGGCAACTCTGCGTGGTCGTGTCGATTCTCTAGAAGCTCGTACTGCAGAATTAGAGGCACATCAGTTCTCCACAACCACCAAGTTGGTTGGCGAAGCAATTTTTAGCGTTAATGATGTTTTTGGAGATAGGCAAGCAGTTAGTGCTCGCACTCTAAGAAACAACCCAAATGTTAGAGGAGGCAACTTAAGCACTAATGCCACTTTCTCTGATCGGGTTCGTCTGAGCTTAAACTCCAGCTTCACTGGAAAAGACAGATTGCAAATCCGTTTGCAAGCAGGCAATGTTGTCAACAACGGCAATAATATCTACGGTGCGGGTTCAACTGGCACTAACATGAGCCGCTTAGCATATGACGGGTTTGACACCAACCAGAACAGCGTTACCATAGATAAAATCAACTACGCCTTCGACCTCACAGATGCCATCCGCGTCAAGGTTGATGCTAACCAAGGTGAATATTACGAAAACATCAATACCTTTAACCCTGACTTCGCAAGCAGTGCTAAAGGTGCTCTATCGCGCTATGGTCGTTTCAGCCCCATTTATCGTCAAGGGGCAGGTGGTGCCGGTGCAACTGTCACCTTTGCCCCTAAAGGATTTTTGACTGCATCTGTTGGTTATCTAGCTGGTGGACGTAATAACGTTGCTAGCAATCCCAGCCCAGGAGATGGTTTGTTCGATGGTAACTATGCAGCTTTGGCTCAGTTAGAGATCAAACCTGCTAAAGCCTTCAACGTTGGTCTAACCTACGCACACACTTTCCAAAATCCCCAAGGTGGTGTCAACATATTTGAAAGCACAGGTAGTACCTTTGCTTCTCAACCTTTTGGTCCCAACGTTTCTACCTCAGGAAACCACTACGGTGTAGAACTTACCTTTAATCCTAGCGAAAAAATAACTCTGAGCGGTTGGGGAGGCTATAGCCAACTTCATGCTGAGAATGGTGCAACTGCTGCTCAAAGTGGTATTGGCACACCTATAGGTAAGGGTAGTAATGCAGAGGCATTCTACTATGGTGCGACTCTGTCACTAAAAGACTTTGGTAAACAAGGCAACGTGCTTGGTTTCATCTTTGGTGTACCACCCAAAGTCAGCTACAGTGATGTCACACTGACTACAGGCGGAGTTACAAGAAGACAAAGAGACGTGGATACTACCTATCAACTAGAAGGTCTCTACAAATTCCAGGTCAACGATAATATTTCAATCACTCCAGGTGTCATTGTTCTGTTCAATCCAGAACACAACAACAAGAATGACAATGAATATGTAGGTACATTACGTACCACCTTCACTTTCTAAAAGCTAAAAAGTAAGCAAGCGCTCAAGCACTTACTACCAACTCATTAAACATAAAAAGCCC
>Ga0070738_10001532_pt1 | contig 44951 bp, 44 predicted proteins | sample Coa_R2_2_FD_66446 | JGI IMG/M metagenome (GOLD analysis project Ga0070738, IMG submission 66446) | Surface soil microbial communities from Centralia Pennsylvania, which are recovering from an underground coalmine fire - Coalmine... | ecosystem: Environmental > Terrestrial > Soil > Unclassified ...
TTGAAAAATCCCTGCAACTGCGGCGTATGTAAATCCACAATCAGCGCCCTGTGCGCACCCGCAGTCGTCAATAAATCCGCCACCAGCTTCGACGAAATCGGGCTGCGCGGCTTATCTTTGCGGTCCTGCCTTGCATACCCGAAATACGGAATTACCGCTGTGATGCGCCGCGCCGACGCGCGTTTCAGCGCATCAATCATCAACAGCAACTCCATCAAGTGCTCGTCTACAGGACGACAGGTCGGCTGAAGAACAAAAACGTCGCAGCCGCGCACATTCTCCTGTATCTGGACATAACACTCGCCGTCAGCAAAGCGCGTAACCTGCGCCTGCCCACGCTGCATACCGAGAAACGCACAAACCTCGTCGGCAAGTGTTTCATTTGCCGATCCGCTAAACACCTTGAACTTATCGTCCGCACGGACACGCTGGGGCTTGCGCTCCGCCTTCTCTTCAGGACTCACCGGCTTTTTTTCCGCTGCTGTCGCTAGAGTGGCCATAAGTTTTTTCTCTCAGCCTTCGCTGAAAAAATTTGGCTGGGCCGCTAGGATTCGAACCTAGACAAAGTGCTCCAAAGGCACTTGACCTACCATTAGTCGACGGCCCAGTAAGTCTCTAATTTCAGGCTGTAATACCAGTTTAATCTGAGAATCGCGCGCTCGAAACTAAAAACTCGAAACCTGAAACTTGCTCCAATACTGCCGTCGCGTCAGGGTGGTTGTCGCCACCGCCGGTGTGCCGCGCTTCCTCAGCCTTGCCGCGGCTTTTTCAGCGGCAACTCGCGTCCCGAACAGGCCATACAAGGCCGATCCTGAGCCTGATAGCGAGGCATAAACCGCCCCAGCCTGCTCAAGCTCACTTTTTACCTCACGCAATTCGGGATACTTAGGAAAGACGACTCGTTCAAAGTCGTTTTCGATCCCGGTACGGACGAGGTCGAGAAGCGGGGTCTCGGCCCGGCCCCTGCCTTTACTCACAGGGACACCGGATGACTGCCCATTCAGCCACGCAGCAATCATGCGACTGAATAAATTAATTCTATCGGAGGGATGGGCTGCCGTCAATTTATCAGAGGCAGTTGCCACCTGCGCGGCCAGGCGCAGCTCGTCAGCTAATTTGTCCCAATCCGCAAATGCTTTTGGAGTTGAGACGCCAATTTCTGGAGTCGCGATGACGCACGGCATCGCGGGCAAATCAGGGAGCGGATAGACCTCCTCGCCTCTGCCAACCCCTAAAATCGTGCCTCCCACGAGAAATAGCGGCAGATCCGACCCCACTTCCGCAGCGATGCGCAAGCGCTCTGGTCCGGTAAGTCTTTTCTTTACAGCGTCTTCCAGCGCAATCAAGGCAGCGACTGCGTTACCCGACGCTCCTCCCAAACCTCCTTGCACGGGCAACCGCTTTTCGATCTCGATTACCGCTCGCCCATGCGCTTTCAGCGCCGCCATCGCCCGTTCGACAATTTTCCAGCAGGTATTGGAAGCATCTCGCGGCACCCGCTCGTCGTTGCTGACAATCTCAATCCCATCACCACGCTTCACCGAAACGCGGAGGATATCATGCAGCGCGATCGTTTGATACACCGTACGGAGTTCGTGAAATCCATCAGCCCGGGACGGACCAATGCTGAGTCCGAGGTTGATTTTCGCGAAAGAACGGACAGTAACAGGCATGGATGGATGATTTTACGCGGCCCTGAGTCTATCGTGCTATTCGAAATAGCTAGATCCAAGTTTCTACAAAAATTCCGCCTTTCCACCTTTCTTTCCTAACGTGCACGAATGCCAGCTTCTATCTGCCGAGATCACAGCACTGCGATTACGGCCAGAACCGCCAAAGTGGCGAGCGTCGCGACGTGAAGAATGATGTGCAGCGTATTTGGCCGGATGCCGTTGCGTTCAGGCAGGAAAGCATGGGTGTTCCCGAACATTGTCTGATAGCGCGCTGCGCGCGCTGGATCGGAACGAAAAAAGTATGGAATCCACCAAGCCTGCAATTCGCCCATGAATAAAAGAACATAGCTAATACCGAGGTAATCGAATAACCATGCTGGCAATGGCTGCCCGAGATGGACAGTGCTGGCCACAAGACCGAAAGCAAATGGAGCAGCGCCCATGAGCGTATCAGCGATAAGTTTGCTTCGCGAGTTCTCAGCATGAACAGCTCTTAAGTCATTAAGGCTCCCGAGAGGAATCCAATCGTGCAGAGCCAGAAACAGCACATGGAAAACCTGAAGCACAAACAATGCCCATATTGCGACAGAGTGCATTCGGCTATTAGACCATCTCGACACAAACGTCGCGCTACAAAATTTTGCTTCAGGCTCCGGCAGTCGCGGAGAGCTTCCTGTCGTGCTTGTCGTCAAATTTATTGGGAGCCACATCGGCGGTAACGTCGTGCACGAACTCACGGCGCCGCTCCGGGCCTTTGCGCTCTACCACCCGCACTCGGCGCGAGGGCATGTTGCTAGGTTCGAGGCTGAGGATGCGCCCATCGCGTACATGGATTTGTGAGCGAAACCAGTCCGTCCGGTACATACGGCCCGAGGCATAAAAAGTCATTGAGGCCGCAATGGGGCCCTCAAATTCTCCTCCGGTGCAAGCCAGGATGCCCTTACCCATCTCCTGCGTCCAGGTCATGCTGCCGACCAGCGGATCATTCAGACGGCAACGTTCGAACGGGACCGCATGCGTGAGCTTGCGGAGTTGCAACAATTGCAGCAGGACGGAGCATTTTGCCAGGTTGGTAACAATCACCCTCGCTTCCGTTGCGGATATGCGCTCGAGCTTGATGTGCAGATCAGGCGACCATTCCCGCTCGAACTCTTCGCGGGCGAGGGCCAGGCCTTTATCGGTAGCTTCCACATAGCGCAGCGTCGCGCGGGCGAGAATCACGCTGAAAAAGCAGGTCACGACCGTTGCGATAACTGGAATGTAGCTGATGAAAGTCGAGAACGAAATTTTGAACGAGTGAATCGCCTGCACGGGCATAATGGCTTGGCTCCTTGCTACGCGAAAGACTCAAGCTCAATAAGGGGAGGGCTTTTGCAGCGCGCTTATTGCTACGCCTGCTTTTAACATCCGAAAGAGTCTAGCGGGGGGAGAGCGACCGCCCTAGATGCGCATGGTGCAGAGGCGAGAACCCTTGGTGGACAAGGACTTTAGTAACAGAGAAAATCGGAGAATCCTCTATCAGCAATGCTAGCTCTTTCTCTTGTACTGAATCGAGAAATCAAACCCCGGATTCGGTGGAAACAGCTCCGCGACTTTTCTCAGGCGTTCAGCCAACGGCTGGGGCGCGAGCAAAGGATAGTCGCGCTCGCGGAGATCGTAGTAATCCACATCAATGTAGAGCGACAGCAGATAAATCGAGATTGCATCCGCAAAAGCCGCAGCGAAGTATTCGTTCTTGTACTTTTCCGTGTCCGGGCCGTTTTCAGTCGCCAATTTGCGGGCTTCCCAAGCATCGAGCGAAGTCTCACCGCGAACCGCGGCTTCGACTTGCTTCCACGCCAAATCCGAAAATTCGCGCGACACTCCCGCTTTTTCGACGAGGGCATGGCCGACGTTAATAAAAAACTCGAAAGCAACGGAAAATTTGTCGTCCATCAGGCGCGTGGAAATAAACACACACTGCGAGCCGCCGAGGTCGAGATTGCGATGGCACACCGCGTTGTCACTGAGCGCGATGTCGTAACGGTCGGCGATGACGGTGTCGTCGCCCTGATTCACCGTAAGCGGGACAAAATAATAGGCTTTGCCGTGAAGTGCGCAGGCCGCGGCATCGGGCACGGCGGAAACCATGCGTTCCAGATCGGCCAAGGCAACGGTCAGATCTCCGGCAGTAGCGTAGCAAATACCATTGGGCGCCTGGGAAACGGGGCTTTGGCGGACGACCTCCGCCGGGGTGCGAGTCATCGCGGATGCAGCTTGGGGCATGGTTGTATTCTAGCGCACGCTGTTCGGCTCTGTTAGTTCGGGCTGCGGGATTTACAATTAAGTGATGGCAGCGATTGCCCAATCCGCTCCGCACATGCCGCGCTGGTATCTGGTTCCAGTTCGGGCTCTGGTTCTGACTTTTGCCTTTACTCTGATGTCGTTTGCCATCTCGCTATTCCTGGGCATTCTGGGCGTTATTGTTGCGTCTGCATTGCGGGGTGTTCATCCGAATATGACTCTGGCCTACCGCAAAGTGGCCTTCCCCATCGCGGTCATCGTGGCCGTTGTCGTTTTTATCTCAGCCTTGATAATGGAAATTCGCCGCTATCGCCAGATGAAAACCCTGGCCGGAATTGAAAGAGCGAGCCGACAAAGCGCATGAAACCGAGAATTGCCATTCCTGTACCCCACTCCGGTTTGCCGGAGTATTCCGAACGCGCGCTCCCGCAATATGAACGCGCGGTGGAATTGGCCGGCGGCGAGCCGGTGCGCATTGCGCTCAACCAAACTCCGGCGCAGGTCATGAAGACTATTGAGCGTTGTGACGGAGTTTTGCTACCGGGCAGCAGCGCGGACGTTGACCCGGCAAAATACGACCAAGCACGCAATCCTAAAACAGCAGACGCGGACAAGAAACGCGACACCGTGGACGAACTTCTGTTGCAAGACGCCTACAACATGCGCAAACCGATTTTGGGAATTTGTTACGGCATGCAGACGTTGAATGTCTATCGCACCGGATCGCTGCTGCAGGATATCGAGTCTCCGGTTAATCACCGCGCAGGAAAAACTGTGCCGGTGGCCCATTCCGTGGAAGTTGACGCAAAATCGAAGCTCGCTGAAATCATCGGCGGCGAAAAAATCATTTCGGTAAATTCCAGCCATCATCAATCGGCGGATGCAATCGGAGATGGATTGCGCATTGTTGCCCGCTGTCCTGACGATGGAATCATCGAAGCTGTCGAAGGCACTTCGCCGGACCATTTTGTGCTGGCGGTGCAATGGCATCCCGAGCGGTCTGTAGATTTGGATGAGCCTTCACGAAGGATTTTCCGGGCTCTGGTGGAAGCCGCAAAATCCCGCCATAAAACACTGGCTGGAGAATTCGAATCAGTTTAGATTCAGTGCGTTTCTTCCGCGGCTGGCGCGGCGTCCGGAGTATCTACTTTTAGGCTTGGGTTGGGCGGCAAATCCGGCATGGGCTGAAATTCTCCCGGATCTTTTCCCGCCAACGCGACTTTCATAAAATCCATCCAGATGGGGAGGGCCGCGCGCGCGCCGGTCTCTTTTGCCCCGATCGGTTTCTTCTCGTCGTAACCAACCCACACGCCGGTCGTAATCGTGGGCGAGAACCCAACAAACCATGCATCCGTGAAGTCGTTGGTTGTGCCAGTCTTCCCTGCTAACGGCACCTTCATGCTGCTGGCGGCGATTGCAGTCCCATGCTGCACAACTCCTTGAAGCATGGAAGTCATGATGCGCGCCGTGCGCGCGCTGACCACATCCTTTACGTCGGGATAATCCTCCTCCAACACGCGGCCTTCATAGTCCGTCACTTTGGTGATGTAGCGGGGAACGAGGCGCACGCCATCGTTGGGAAACACGCTGTACGCCGATGCCTGCTCATAAAGCGTAATATCCGCTGCGCCCAAGGCAATGGGAAGGTAGGGCGGCATGTTGGAAGTAATACCGAAACGATGCGCATATTCGATGACAGTGCGAATCCCCAGGCTATCGGCCAACTTCAACGCAGGAATGTTGCGTGACTGTGCCAACGCCCGGCGCAAAGTAATCGCACCCTCAAAGCGCTCGTCGTAATTGTGCGGAGTGTAGGGCCCTGAGTCGGTCTGAAAAGTAATAGGGGCATCGATGACGATGTCATCCGGCTTCGCGCCGCGATCAATGACCGCCGTATATACATAGGGTTTGAACGATGAGCCAACCTGCCGTTGGGCCTGCGTGGCCCGATTGAATTTTGATTGGTTCGGATCGCGTCCGCCGACCATGGCTTTAATTTCACCGCTGGCATTATCAATCGCAATAAGGGAGCCTTCGAGGCCGGAGTCCTGCTCCAGACTTACCCGCGATTTTGCATCGGCCAAAGCAAGCACTTTTACGTAAACAATGTCGCCGGGTTTGAGAATGTCCTGTATCTTCTGTTGCGTCCAAGCAGCATCGCTTTGCGCGAGCATTGCCGAATAATGGCTGAATTTGACGATCGCAGAACCGGGCGCGGAAGCCGTTACCAGAGCGTGAACATATCCGTTGACTTCAGGTTCGTCATCCCAGTCGGGGTGCGAATAGTTTTCCAGACTCGTGCTGCCATTCAATACGTTTTGCAGATGGCCTTTCCAGCCGTGTCGGCGTTCGCAGGCTGCCAAGCCATCCAGTACAGACTGGTTCGCGGCGCGCTGCAAATCCATGTCGAGAGACGTATAAACTTTCAACCCTCCCTCGTGCACTTGATCGCTGCCATATTTATTTTCGAGATAACGGCGGATGTCTTCCACAAAATATGGCGCAAGAGAATTCGGCTCGCGATGCAACTTCAATTCAATGGGCTGATTGCGTGCGATATTTGCCTCTGAGGCTTTGATCTTTCCGTCTTCCAGCATGTTGTTGATGACCAGATTGCGGCGTTTAAAAGCTCGATCGGGATGCGTAATCGGAGAGTAATAGAACGGCGACTTGGGAAGCCCTGCCAACAATGCGGCTTCGTCGAGCGTAAGTTGTTTCGCCGGTTTGCTGAAATAAAATTCGGAAGCTGCTTCAAAACCATAGACGCCATGCCCCAAATAAATCTGGTTGGCATAAAGCGTAAAAATTTGTGGCTTGGTAAATCGCCGTTCGATTTGAATCGCGAGTAGAGCCTCCTGCATTTTGCGGCGAAAAGAACGATCGGGCGAGAGAAAAAGATTGCGCGCCAATTGCATGGTCAGCGTGGAAGCGCCCTGCACCCGCCCGCCCGAAGCGATATCGCGATAAGCCGCGCCCGCAATGCGCCAGACATTGATGCCCCAGTGCCGGTAAAACTCTTTATCTTCCGTGGAAATCAGCGCATCGCGGAGAACCTGCGGATAGTCATCATAAGTTGCGATGACGCGGCGTTGTAATGCGAACGACCCAATCACGCGGCCGTGATCGTCATAGAGTTCGGTAATCGAACTGGGTCGGTAGCGTTCGAGTTCTTCCACTTGAGGTAGATCGGTGGTGTAAACCAGCAGCAAGCCTGCTCCCGCGCCGATCGCCGCGGCAATGAGGACTAGAACGGCAAAAAGAAGCCTGCCGACCGTCTTGCTGGGTAGGGTCGGAGTCTCAGGAGCATCTTCAAAAATCGAATGCATGATTTCAAGCCCAGCATAACAGGGGGAGGAGTGCGCTTGTAATATCCACAAAAAGAAGCCGCTCACCGTAAGTTCGGTGAGCGGCTTCTCAATACGATTCCTAAACTAGCTGGCGCGGTTTTTCAGGACTTCAATGGCTTTCTGCAATTGCTCATCCTGTTGCACAACCGGCTTCTTGTTGTTTTCGTCGGCGGGCGTTGCGTTTTCATCTTCATCGGGAAGCGCAGAGTCATCCTGCTCATCCGCCACAAGCACGTTCGGAGTTACCGCTGTATCCTGAATCGCTTTGCCGCTGGGTGAATAGTATTTCGCCACCGACAAAATCAGCGCAGAACCGTCTTTCAACTCGATCACTTTCTGGACGGAACCATCGCCGAAAGTCTTATCGCCCACGACGTCTGCGCGAGCATTATCGAGCAATGCGGCGGCAACAATTTCAGCCGGACCTGAAGTCCCTTTGTTCACGAGCACGACTACAGGCAGAGTTGTAATCGCCTTGGCCGCGTCCGCATTAAAAGCTTCGCGCGGATATTTTTGCCCCTGCAAATAGGTAATCGTCCCGTGATTGAGGAAGAGGTTCGCAGTGGCGATGCCTTCGGATTCTTCGCCTTCGGCGCAATTGCGCAGGTCCAGAATCAGTTTTTTGACGCCGGACTTCTGCAAAGCTTTGATCTTGGCAGCGATCTCGCCGGATTCGCCCTTAGTGAAAGTATCCACATGAATCACGCCGACGCCATCTTGCAGGACTTTGTCGGAGGCTGGTGGAACATTGACGATGTCCCGCGTAATCACCATTTTTTGCGGCTCAGCCCGGCGCGCCCGCACCAGAGAAACCGTGACGGTGGAACCCGGCGTCCCGCTGAGCAAATTGTGCACTTCCGCCAGCGACATTTCGCGGGTGCTTTTGCCATCAATCGCTTCAAAAATATCGGATGCTTCTACGCCGGCTTTATCCGCCGGGCCGCCGGGAATTACAGCAATCACCGAAGCATATCCAAAACGCTTGGAAATCGCGGCCCCGATATCACCCTTCGCTCCTGCTTTATGCACCTTGAAATCTTTATATTGCGCAGGATTCAAATAGCTTGAGTTGGCGTCAAGCGATTCCAACAATCCGTGCAATGCGCCATCCGTGACCGCAGGGATGTTTGGGTCTTCCACATATTCCTGCTGCACGCGCGATAACACTTCGCTATAAACCTGCATCTGGCGGTAAGCGCCCTCGTTGCTGGAGGCGCGAACTCCGTTCATTCCGCCAACGATCACAAAAAGCAGTAGAACCGCGGAGCAGGCAAGGATTGAAATTTTTGTTTTCATGGACATCGGGTTAGGTCTTTTATTCTCAATTCGGAGAGGGCGCTCTTGGGAGCGCGATCTACCTAAGATTATATCTCTTTGGATGCGAAAAGCCCGATACACGATGGGACTAACATTTCTTAGGTAACCAGGGGTTATTGCAGGGAGATGGAAGATTTGTAAAAACTGCTACGCCGTGACTTCTGTAGCTTTTTCCACCACCGCGTCCAAGTGCGCCAGCGTTTGTTCCACTGTTAGGGCATACATGTCGCGACCTACACCTTCGCCGGACTCCAGAGCGGATTTGAGGTAATGTCCAGCAATTTGAATAGCCAAAGGATCGGTAATATCCCTGCCTTCGCGATTTTTGTACTCTACCCACGCCGGCAGAGGCAGCGCAATCCATATCGTGCGGCCATCCACGAGGAACTTTATATCCACGGCATCGGCGTGACGGGTGGCAATGGCCACAATCAGAGCCTGATAGACGCAATGCACCTGTTTTTTAGTCCAGCGGTCGGTAGCTGTGAAGTCGTTGTACATGGAATACGGGAATTATAACGGACGAGGCCTTAGCGAACCAATGGCTCAAGTATGATGATTTTGCGAAGAAATGAAGAACATCGGCATTCTCCTTTCGGGACGAGGCTCAAATTTCGAGGCCATCGCTAAGAATGTGGCCACGGGCGCCGTTCGAAACGCCCATATCGCCGTCGTCATATCCAATAAACCCGATGCCGGCGGCCTCGAAACCGCACGCAAATTAGGGCTTAATGCGGTCGCCATTCCCTCCAAAGGCAAAGACCGGGAAAGCCATGATCGCGAAGTCGTTGCGGCGTTAAAGCAGCACAATGTTGACCTTGTCTGCCTCGCCGGATACATGCGGCTGCTGTCACCGTGGTTCGTGCAGCAATTCCCACAACGAATTCTGAACATTCATCCATCCCTACTGCCGGCATTCCCCGGATTGGAGGCGCAAGAGCAGGCCTTCGCCTATGGCGTGAAAGTCGCTGGATGCACTGTGCATTTTGTAGATGAAGAACTCGACCACGGTGCGATCATCGTGCAGAAAGCCATCCCAGTACTCGATTCCGACGATGAGCACACGCTGGCTGCCCGCATTCTCGAGCAGGAACATATCGCATATTCCGAAGCTATCAATCTCGTCCTCAGCGGCAAATTCAAAACCGCAGGCCGAAGAATCGTAAAGACCTGAGGTTCGCCTCGTTCCCATCTCCGGTATTAAACTGATAAGGCATTCATTGCCAGGAGCTTCCTATGCCTACCGCAACTCGTATTGATCCTCTTTCCTATCTCACGACGCAATTAAACGATCTCAAGGCAAAAGGTACGCATTTCAAACTACGCGTGCTGGATGATGAACAGGTAGCCGTCTGCACATTCGACGGCAAGAAAGTCATCAACCTCGCTTCGAATAATTATTTAGGCTTGACCACGCATCCTTTGCTTCGCGAGGCTGCCATCGAAGCCACGCGTAAATACGGCGTGGGATCGGGTGCGGTGCGTACCATCGCGGGCACGATGAAAATCCACATGGAACTGGAAGAAAAGATCGCCCGATTCAAGAACGTCGAAGCCTGCGTGGTCTTTCAATCCGGATTCGCCGCCAATGCCGGCACGGTTTCGGCCATTCTGGGTAAGGAAGATTTCATCATCTCCGACGCGCTGAACCACGCCTCCATCATTGACGGCGCGCGCCTTTCACGGGCGAAGATTCTGGTGTTCCGCCATAAAGACATCGCCCACGCAGAAGAGCAATTGGCCAGCATTAAAGATGAGCCAGGCAAGAAGCTGCTCATCACCGACGGCGTTTTTTCCATGGACGGCGACATCGGGCCGCTGCCCGCCCTGTGTGATCTCGCCGAAAAATACGGCGCCATCATGATGGTGGATGATGCCCATGCCTCTGGCGTGCTTGGCCGCAACGGCCGCGGCACCATTGATCACTTCCATGTTCACGGGCGCGTGGATATTCAAGTAGGAACACTCTCCAAAGCCATTGGCGGGCTCGGCGGCTACGTCTGTGGATCAAAAGATTTGATTGATTTTCTCTACCATCGCGCCCGTCCGTTCTTGTTTTCGACTTCGCATCCGCCCTCGGTCGCGGCGACCTGCATTGCGGCCTTCGATGTTCTCGAAAACGAGCCCGAGCGCATGGAAAAACTCTGGCACAACACTCACTTTTGGAAGAAAGAATTGGGTCTGCTTGGCTTCGACATCGGTGGCAAGGCCACTCCAGCGAGTGAGACGCCGATTACGCCCATCATCATCGGTGATGGCAAGCTCACCATGGACTTCTCCCGTGCTCTCTTCAACGAAGGCGTCCTTGGCACTGGCATCGCGTTTCCGACCGTACCCGAAGGCAAAGCCCGCATCCGCACGATCATGACCGCGACGCACACGAAGGACGAATTGGAGCAGGCCTTAGCCGTATTGAAGCGTGTTGGAAAACAGATGGGCATCCTGCAATAGTTGCGCGCTAGATACGTTGTGTTTTGTATTGACGCGCCACTACTATTGGCTTATAAAGATTCAGTACGAAACCGCCTGAGATCTCCCACTTAGGCTTAAGTCCACCGGGCTGTCTAACGCCTCGCCACGAAGGAGCGTATCCATGCGAAAATTCCTGAGCCCTCTGTTTTGCGCATTGCTGTTTTCTACTTTCATGCTGGCTCAATCTGCGCCGGTGGCCTTTCTCAGCCAGCTTTATCCGGATACGGTCGCGCCCGGTCATGCCCAATTTCAACTGACCTTAAGCGGAGCGGGATTCCAGACAGGCGCAGTAGTGAATTGGAATGGCTCGCCCCGTTCAACAACTTTTGTTTCAGTTAATCGGCTCGAAGCAACCATCACGGCTGCCGACGTAGCGCGCGCCGGGACCGCAGCGGTCACGGTCACGAATTCAGGCGCCATCACTTCGAACTTGATTTATTTCCCAATTCATCATGCATCTGCCAATGTTGCCTTCGCACGACGCGATTTGGGGATTGTCCCAGGGTGGGGTGTTGCCGTCGCCGACTTTAATCACGACGGTAAGCCGGACATAGCTGCGGTGACGGGTGCAGGCTTCGGACCATATTCTCTAAATATCTTTTTGAACAATGGCAATGGAACATTTAGTGGACCAACCACGTTTTCTAACAGTGCGGACGGCTCCCAACAGATGATCGCCGCTGACTTCAACAATGATGGGAACGTTGATTTATTGGTAGTAGGAGCATACGGCGTGAATTCAATGTGGCTTGGCAATGGTGATGGCACATTCATTCTTAGCCCCCATACTCTGAACCTAAATGATGAGAATTGCCTGGCTGTGGGCGATTTCAACCGGGACGGCAAGCTCGATTTATTCATTACGGGCGGAACTGACGGTGATAATTCTGCAGTAGTTTTTCTAGGCAATGGTGACGGCTCCTTTACCCTCGGACAGAATCTGGGAAATGTGTTCAACCCTCAACCTCCCGTTATTGGCGACTTCAATCGTGATGGGAAACTTGACGTGGCTGTACCACAAGAGGGTGTAAATATTTATTTGGGCAATGGGGATGGTACTTTTGCCAGTCCAGTGAGTTATCCCGTTCCCAACGCGCCGTTCGCGTCAGTAGTAGCTGATGTTAATGGAGATGGGAAGTTGGACATCCTCAGCGATGGTATGTCCGTCCTGCTAGGCAATGGCAATGGAACTTTCAGTTCTGGCTATGCGGATGCCATTCCCAATGCTTACTATGCTTTGGCGGGAGACTTTAACAACGACAACAAGATTGACCTTCTAATGGGATATAGCGATTTGTTTCTTACCTTGGGCAACGGTGATGGGACATTCCAAAGCCCCTTACTTTGGAATGCGGGAGAAAATGCGCACTTAGGAGCGATAGGCGATCTGGACGGGGACGGTCGGCTTGATTCTCTGGTAGTCATCACAGTGGATCCGCTAACAAATACTTCGGCGCTTTCCATCTTTCTTCAGACGAATCTCAGTCTCGAATCTTCGTTTTTGAACTTTGGAAATGTGAAAGTACGGACGACGAGCCCACCGCAAACTTCGACCCTGACGAATATTGGTACAGCTGCGGTTACGATTGGCGCAATCAGCATTTCGGGTGGCCCTGGCTTCGCCGAAACGAACGATTGCGGCACATCACTGGAACCGGGAGTAAGCTGCACTATTTCTGTGAGTTTCACTCCTCACGCAAAAGGTTCATTCCAAGGAAAAGTTCGTATCGGTTACTCAGGTACTACAGGAAGCCCGCAATATATTGAATTACTTGGTTTAGGCAACTAGAACTGATTGCTTTATTCGCTACCCTCCTCCCGCTTTCGAGGAGGGTTTATTTTTGCCCCGACTTCCTTGCATCCATCCATAACTTCAATATGTCCGCGCAAAGTAGGACGCATTAACTCATGCGGCAAAACATCTTTGGCTGGTGGAATACACCTCCGCAACTCGCGAAGGCGCCAGTCGGCTTGACCCGGGGAGCCACCAACAGATGGTACAAGCACTCTTGAGTGCGGTCGAAAACCCTCCTCAAGGAATACGAATTGTCGAAGCACCTGAAATCCGCTCTGGGCTTGGGCTTTCCGCTGAGCAAGGGCCTGCTGTTGTTAGTCTTTGAGCAAACTACACCGTCTAAACTTACGCCGAGGACAGGTTAATTTCGGCTAATGCCGTCTCTAAAGAACCAAGGTAATACGCACAAGTACCCTCTTACCAAAGCGCATGCACGTGGGATATTTGTCAGCGCAAGGGCTTGGTGAGATGTTGAGATTGCACCGGAGAGAGTGAGCCCACGGATGGCGAGAGAAGATTATCTGGACGATGTGCACAACCGGATACTGCGAGTGACGGAAGACCTACGGGCAATTCAGCGCGAACTGAATTGCGCCGCAATGGAAGCGCCGGGCGATCCCGAATTGATGGAAGCGCTCAGTGCGATTCCCGAGATGGAGTCTCTCCAGACGCTTCGCTCCGCTCTCGACCAGATGCGGCACTTTTTGTTTTTTTATATGCAGGTGGTAATGAACGAATCCGAAGCAGGCGACAAGATACGCCAATCTTTGCGGCAAAAAAACAATGAAGGCGTAGTGTTAAGCCCCGAAATTACGGAATCAGAGAGATTGCGCTCAGCCGCCGATCTGGCACTGCTGCAATATCTGGCCGAAGGCAAGACCCGCAAACCCAACTAAATTATTCCAGCGTGACCGACTTCACCAGATTTCGTGGCTTATCCACATCCAATCCCTTTTTCACCGTTATGTAATAAGCGATCAGTTGCAAGGGGATGATCTCGAGTATCGGCGAGAGTAACTCCGGCGCTTGCGGAACAAAAATGACCTGGTCCACGATATTCGGCAGGAGACTGTCGCCTTCTGTGGCAATCGCAATTACCTGCCCCAATTGTTTTTTGTACGCTTCAATATTCGAGACGTTCTTTTCATATCGAAGAACCGAACCGAAATCGTTCTTATCGCAAGTGGCAATGGCAACAACGGGCAGATGTTCATCCACCATGGCTATGGGACCGTGTTTGGTTTCGCCTGTGGGATAGCCTTCGGCGTGAATGTAGGAGACTTCCTTCAGCTTGAGCGCCCCATCCATCGCCACCGGGTAATGAATCGCCCGCCCGACAAAAAGAAAATCCTCAAATTTGTAATAAAGTTTGCCAATCTCCTCACAGGCGGTTGAAGATTCCAATGTTTTTTCGACTTTTTCAGGCAAACTCAACAACTCCTTGATGTGTGCCCTGCGCTGCTCTTTGCTAAACTTGCCGCGAACTTGCCCCAGATAAAGCGCGAAAAGATACAGCACAGCCATCTGCGCCGTAAAAGCTTTCGTGGAAGCAATACTGATTTCCGGACCCGCATGAGTGTAAAGCACTCCGTCAGCTTCACGCGCTATCGTCGAATCAATCACGTTTGAGATCGCAATCGTCTTTGAGCCCTTTGCCTTGGCCTCGCGCTGCGCGGCGGTCGTATCTGCAGTTTCTCCGGATTGCGTGATGACAATCGTCAACTCTCCCGGTCCAATCAAAGGATTGCGGTACTCGAACTCACTGGCATAGTCCACATCCACAGGAATATTCAGCAGTTCCTGGATCATGTATTGGCCAGCCATCCCTGCGTGGCGGCTGGTTCCGGAAGCGACAATGTTGATACGGCGCAATGCGCGCAAATCGTCCACGCCGATCCGGATTTCATCTTCCAGGCGCACGACCGCATCATCCAATGACACACGCGGTTCGATGGTGTCGCGTAAGCCCTTCGGCTGGTCGAAGATTTCTTTCAGCATGTAATGCGGAAATTTGCCCTTATCAGGCATGAAGGCTCCTCACTATAAAATTTCGGATCATGAATAGTTCCCGCCGATCACAGTTTGCAAAACCTCGCCTTTCGAATTGAGGACGGCGAAGTCAGCGCGGGCGCCAGACTCGAGGCGTCCGCGGTTTTTGAATCCCATCACATGCGCAGGATTCAATGAAGCCAGTCTCGTTGCCCGCTGTAAATCCCATCCAGCAAATTGCATGACGTTGCGCACTGCGCGGTCCATGGTGAGTACGCTGCCGGCAAGCGTTCCGTTGGCGAGACACTTCCCATCTTTCACTTCGACCTCGACTTCACCGAGTAGGTAGCATCCGTCAGGCATGTCGGTCGCCGAAATCGCATCCGTGATAAGAACAGCGGAATCTGGCCCTTTTGCTTCCAAAAAGAGCTTGACGATCGTCGGATCAAGATGGATTCCGTCGGCGATGATATCGGCGGTGATTTTGGGATTAGTAAGAACTTCCCCGAGAATTCCCGGATCGCGGTGGTTCAGAGGCCGCATCGCGTTAAAAGTATGGGTCGCATGGCGTGCTCCCGCGGCAACGCCTGCTCGCGCTGCATCCAGGGTCGCATCGGAGTGCCCCATGCTCACGCACACTCCACGCCGGGCGGCATGTGCGATCACTTCCTCAGCGCCGTCCAGTTCTGGTGCGATGGTCACGAGAGCGATGTGCCCGCGTGCGGCCTGCCAAAAGCGCTCAAAGATAGCAATTGTTGGAGGCACCAAATTCGCGGGCGGATGCACTCCCCGCCGGGCATGGCTAATGAATGGCCCTTCGAGATGAATTCCCAAAGGAACGGCACGATTCGAGGGCTTACGTTTTGCCGCATCTTCAATTTCATTCGCGAGGCGCTCCAGCGAACTGAGAATTGCATCCACCGGAGCGGTGACCGTGGTCGGAAAATACGCACTCACTCCGTGCCTGGAGAGAGATTGCTCCAGTGCCTCAAAACCGGATGTATCGGCGCGCATGACATCGTAACCTGCTCCGCCGTGGATGTGAATATCAATAAAGCCGGGAACGATGACCGCATCACCCAAATCAATCACGTTCGTGGCTGAAGGTACTTCCTTATGATCCCGTGGGGCCACAGAATGAATCATGCCGCCTTCCACCATTACAACCGGATGGACGATGCGCTCCAATGGTGTAAGAAGAGATTTTGCGGTAAAAGCGATCATTCGTAAATTTATGCTGCTAGCACTATAGCTGAATCAACGCTCGCGTATATAAACGATTTAATAGAGCGGATTTTACACTAGACGGCGCACGCGCGGACGCAAACAGCCCGCATCAACCACCCGCAGAAACATCACGACCGCGATGTTATAATTTTCAAGTTGTGCGAGTTTATCGCATTACTGCGCATCCCGCCTGAATTGCGCGCATAACACCGTCGGGGAGTGGCTCAGCCTGGTAGAGCACCTGGTTCGGGACCAGGGGGTCGGAGGTTCAAATCCTCTCTCCCCGACCAATTCTCAGATTTTGCGTGTTTAAAGATCACATCGAATGGCTTTCTATATGTGGGGACTAGATTTACCCCGTCCGTAGTGCAGTTCAAAAGTATTGATTTCAGCAAGCCGCCTCGATCCGCCGAATTCCTCGTAAGATACAGAGAATAAGCCTTGTTAGCGAGTTCAAAGATTCTTTCAAGATTTAGCAAATTTTCGTCATTTACAGGTGCGCCCAAGCCTTCAGCAGATGCTTCTAAAGCGCGTTCTTGCGCTTGGTATTCCCTCTGCTTGCGACTCCAAAACTCTTCATCAATCTGGCCGTCGAGCTTATCGTCGTAGAGCTTGTCGATACGTGTACGCAGTGCCGAGAGCCGTTGCTGGATGTCTGCCAAGCGTTCTTTTCTCTGGTTATCGCTCCGCTGCCTATCAGCGCCGAGTGACGCGACGATGCCTTGAGCGATCTGCTCTGGCACATAGATGTCCTTCACCAATTGACCGAGCTGCTCAGAGACTTTTTCTTCCCGCATGTAGGGCAGTGCACACTTGCCACGACCATGCGAACAACGATAGTAGACGTATTGTCCCTTCTGTAATTCGCTGGTAACCGTGCAGCCGTCATAGGCACATTCCAGCAATCCGGCAAATGCGAAATTATGCTTCCGAACTTTTGCCTTGTGTCGCCCTGCAAAGACATCTTGCACCCTTTGAAATTGTTCCTTCGAAATCAAAGCACCGTGATTGCCTTTGAACTCCTCCCCTCGCCAGAGGAACTTACCAATGTAGAAGGGGTTCTTAAGTACAGTTTCGAGATACGAGCGATTGATTCTGATTCCAGTCTCGTCCCTAATGGCGATTCTCAATGTCACCAGAGAATGATTGCCTGATCCGTATAGTTCGAAAATTCGCTGCACTATTACAGCCCGTTCGGGATGAACTTCTATTGCTCGTGTCACGCGATTGTTTGTGTAACCCATCGGTGCGCGGCCGGGATAAAACCCCTGCTCCGCCTTTTCGCGCATTCCCTTTTTTACTTCTTCCTTGAGGTTCTCCACATAGTGCTTCGCGACTGCGACGTGAATATCGTGCATGAATTTGTCTTGAGATCGAGAGTTTTTCCCGATGATGCGGCCCTCTTTGACTAAATGAATTTCTATGCCGCGATTTTCAATGAGTGCTTCAAAAGCCAGTGCGTCAGTACGATTGCGATACAACCGATCTGTCTTTTCGACGAGCACGATTCGGGGCGCACCCGGGGATTCCAGAAGTCTCAGCATTTCGCCGAACTGCTTGCGACCGGGGTTCTTGGCTGACTCAACGTCGATAAATTCGTGCTGGACGTGGAATGCCTGCCCACGAGCGTATCCGGCTAGAAGCTTGCGTTGCGCTGGAATCGAATAGCCTTCGCGCTCTTGCTCACGGCTGGAAACTCTGGAATATGCAATCGATGGAATCATCAGATCATCCCCTTTTCAGGCTCCCTATGGTAGTCGGCCCTAGGGGTTTTGCAAGCCAAATCCCAACAAAGCGAAATCAGTCGCGAGTTGGCTTTCTAGCCATCGAACGCTCGCTTAGTTGCTCTTTTATCGCTGTATACGCGTTGTTAACAGCGTTTCTCAGCACGTCTGAGCAGATACGCTCACAGAACTCTCGATAGCACTCTGCGCAAAACGGGACTGATACAGACGACTGCTGAAGTCGCTTACTGATTCCGACTGTCGATGTGATGAGCACGACAGAGTAGTTGGCATTCGCTTCACAGTTGCTACATGACTTTTGCATTTTGATTTGCCTCCCGATCCCATTCGTCCAACAATCTGAACAACTCGATTAGCTTCGCAATCTCTTCTGCATCCAGCTCGCGTATACATGTTTCAGCGCATCGCATTTGATCTTCTGGCGCGTCAGACTTCGCGACATCGATCTGGGAGCGCCGGGCCATGACTTAACTTGTGAACTCGCTATTCGCAAGCTGCTCTAATCGGGACAGCAGATTTTTGATACGCTGTTTAAGCAGAGTTCGACTACGATGTTTGTCTTGATCGTCGGTGAAGATGCCGAGCAAGCTGTCGAGCTTGCTGAGTTCTTTCTTTAGGCCGCGAAGCTCAGTCAAGATCGCTTGAATCTCGTGCAGCACACGAGCATGTTCACGAAATGGAAAGTCATGTTTGCGAAGCGTTGAAACTAACTCAGAGAGATTCAGAATCCCTTGACGACCCCGAACGAATATCTGCATTCCACATGGGTCACAAATGAAGTATGGTTTCGCGTTCTTATCTTTCCTTTGTTGCAATTCTTGACTACATAAGAAGCAAGGTATCTTTGCCATAAAATTCGATTTTTTCTCTAACGTTACGTTGTAATCTCTGCAATCAGTTGTTCTAGGCCATTAATGGGGCAATCGAAAAACTCTCCAAGAAGCCATCGTTGTCAAACTTAAAATCTGTCGCCTGAGTCAAGAATTGCGCTAGGACGCTCCAAATATCGGCCCTGAGCAATGTCCACTTTTCATCGTGGGGCGCCTTCTCAATCAAGCGAAGCGATCTCGCAGTGGTGACCCGACGTGATCGTCCGGCAGCCGATAACAAAAGCTCTTTGGTCAAATACTTGGAGAGATAGCACGAGATTTTGTGAACGTCGACGAACCGAATATCGACAACCGTCCCGCCGCCAAGAGCGCTCCAGCTTTCGCGAATCCATTGCCACTCAACGAATCGATCAACTAAAACGTGGAGGTGAGGTGTACCGTTCCGCTGGAATTCAAGAACAGCGATGTACTTTATGGCAGACCCGAATTTCCGCCGCAGATAGAGCCGGAACTTATTGAAAACGCGACGCAAATAGCGAACCGGCTCGCCTTTGACGCGAACGGGGTCAAGAGTTAGCGTGAGAAATCGGCAAAGCTGCTCGCTCTCCGCCAACCGCTGAATGTGAAATTTGTACAATCGAGCCTTGCGTGGCCCGCAGAGACTGCACCCCCATGTTTTGCAGTTAACACGGATTGCTCTTTGAGTTCCATTTTCCGCAGAACCTATGACTGTCCAGACCCCGCAGTAAGATTTCCGCCCAAGTACGTGATTAATCGGTCGCGTGTATTTGTTTCGATTATTCTTAAGATAGTCAAGAGAAGAAACCAACCCCTGCTGCGTCCCTTCGCTCCGCAGTACGGCGCTCGCTTCGCGACCGCCGCTGAGAACTCCGTTCTCAGACTCTTGCCCACTTTTACGCTGAGAAGTGTTAACAACAAAATTTGATGGGCAAGCCTCCGAGTTTCGTTCGGCTGTTAGTGGAGTTGTAGGCTCTCTCAGCACCGGACAGGAGTGGTCAACCTGTTCGCCGGAATTGGATCGAACCGCACCCCGCTTGCCCGCGTTGAATTCTTCATTCTTCACAAGCCGAGCGTAGAATGACCAACATCCCTATGTCTGTTTCATCTCGCAGCGCCAAATTGAAACGAAAACCTCAGCAAAATAGTTGGCGAGGCAAACTCAGCCCCGCAGGAATTCAATACATCGAGAAACAACGATTGGCGCGGACAGTCGCAAAAGTCGTCCGTAAACAACCAACCATCAATGTTGTGGAAGAGGTGATTTCTAAGCTAGGAGAGATGTCCACACGATTTGCAAAGAGTGAACGTGATTCCGCCGAATCCGCCAAATGGGAGAAACTAGTTGAATCAAAACTGCGCGAAATTCTCTACGAAGAAACCCCTTCTGTACAACACATCTCGACCTTCATCTCCGATGTGTTGGAACACATGGGCCCAGTGGCTAATAAGGCTGTAACCCTTATTTTGGCCATTCCGATTCATTTCCTATGGAGCACAATCGCGGATGTTCGTAAGCGACAATTCGGAAATGCAAAGCTTACACCTCGCGAATCATTGTGGGTGCTAGGTACGGCGCTGGTAGAGATCGGCAAGGTTTGTCGTACCGGCGATACAACGCCGATAACCAAAGGGCGAGGAAACCCAGACTTGATTGATACGATTAAAGCGATTCGAAGGCATCAACGAGGGAAGCTATCCTATCGAGAGCTTAAGGATGCGATCGACTATACGGGTCTGCATTGCCCCCAAATAGATCAGCTGCGTCTCTTTGAATTCCGCGCTCGAAAAGGTAACCGATTGTAAGTCAGATACATTCAGGTATTTTCCAAGAGCGAGGAATTTTCTCATGGAATGCAAACCTAGCGCGGAATGGGGCTAATACCCTCTTCTCTTGCCTTCTTGATGTCAATGAGACCGTAACTAGGATCGTTATTACCTAGTTTTGGCGAGACTTCTAACTTGAATTCCTGATCGCCTTTTTTGGTGGCGGCAGCGAATTCGGTGTAAGAAATCGTCGATTGCAACCATTGGCGGTCGTGGCGGGGAAATGGCTTGTCTACGAGTGCGACTGGGTTTCCACTGCCTAGCATTGTAGTTTCCAAAAATTCCAAACTGTTCAAGGTTCCATGACTCCGAGGATCGAGATAATAGCCCACAAACATGTGCCCTGGCTTTCTCACCAATACCGGAAAAATACCGATTTTGTATAAGACGGAAGCAAAGAGTACCGATCCATCGACGCAGTTTGCTTGATCCATTCGGAAAGTCTCATCTACAAAACGCACACTCTGACTCCGCACGTTATCTGAAAAACCCGAGGCCGTGGTGATGCTCGAATACTTGACCCTGTGACGTTGGAGAACATTCCATATTGCGAAGACTTGCATACGCACATCGTCAGCCGAGGCCTTGCCTTGGCGGTAACCAGTGATCTGTTGCACCGCACCCCATTCCAATGATTCTTTCAGAATCTCGTCAATGATGGGGCTATTTTCATTCACGAACGCGGCGAAGAGTCTCGATTGATCGGTAATATGGCCTTCTTCGTCTTTTACGGCTACTGGAATGTCGTTCACTGCACGAATCTGGAGGCGGCTAGTCTTTTGCCCGAGGTCGAGGCCGTCGGCCTTTACGTTCACCACAATAGTCGCTGGGCTAGGTTCATCGTTATACGCGAGTTTATGCATGTCCCATCGCGGTGTTGGAGCAATCAAGTATTCCTGCCCTGCATTCTCAAGAGTCACATCGCAAGAACTTGCGTCGATGAAAAATCCGTCAACTTTCACTTCGACGTGGACGCGAGAGGCAGGCGTTGAAGATTTGACTTTGACTCGAAAAGAGCTACGAGGATCACAGAGGATGGGACTTGCTCCCTTCGACTGCATCCCTCCCACGGCAAGAATTTTAGCCGGGAACATCTGAGTAGGAAGTACGGGTTCCCAAGTAAGGCTCACAATCTCTTGCGGCACACTGTAAATAGAACCAATGACCACAGTTACGCAAAGAATGACCAAGGCGCTGGCATAGGCCCTTCGGTATTTGTGGAACGCTCGTGAATTGTCGGATGCGTCACAGTGTCGGTTCGGTTGAAGCATGCTGCCATCCCTCTATTCAACGAATGTAAGACCTACGTCAGAGCGTCCTATGACAGAGCGTGGACGACGGCAAAGGATAGCTCGATTGTATGAAGGATGCAAGATGCTATTGTAGTCAGAAAAAAGTTGGGAATGCGTGTTCGGAAACTCCGCGAATCGCGAGATTGGTCGCAGGAAGAACTAGCACACCAAAGCGGACTTGCTCGTTCTTTCACGGGAGCTATCGAGCGCGGCGAAAAGGACCTACGCCTGACAACCCTCGTTAAGCTGGCAAATACGTTCAAAATTCCAGTGAATCAGCTTTTCAAATAAAAGACTTGTTGATCCGAGCCCTAGTGCAGATAAAACAACACTGAAAGGAATAGAGTGGGCGTAATTTGTTGCTAGTATTTGCTTCGATTCAACCCTAAAACAATGATTCCTGTTCAATCTCTTTTTCGGCTACGCGCTCCGAGCAAGCTGGATCATCGTTTTTCGGATCGTTCACGCGATTGCTGACGCGGCGACATTCCATAAGTGTAGCGTCGTAAGGTGTGAGCATCGAAAATAAACTTTCCTCGTTGTGAAATTTCGGATCGAGCCACAGATCGTAATTCTCAGGGCCAAGGATCACCGGCATTCGGTCGTGAATATCCGCGACGAGAGAATTCGGCTTGGTCGTCAGGATCGTACAGCTTTCGATTATCTCCTTGCTGGGCGAGCGCCATCTGTCCCATAACCCTGCGAATGCAAACACGTCCCCATGTCCGATCTGAAAGCAATAGGGTTGTTTAGATTTTCTGTTTAGTTTCCATTCATAGAATCCGTCAGCGGGGATAAGGCACCTTTGAGATTTGAACGGCTCTCTGAACGCTGGTGTCGTAGTGACAGTTTCCGACCGTGCGTTAATCCTTCGTGCAGAGCTAGACAAATTCTTAGACCATGAGGGAACGAGTCCCCAACGCATCGAAGACGCCCTACGAATGGGTTTGTCCGGTTCCTGCCGGATCACAAGAACGGGTTGAGTAGGGGCGATGTTGTAACGTGGGACTATCTCATAGTCCGAATCAAAATGAACTTGAAACATCTCTTCGAGAATCTGACGTGACCGTGATTGTCTAAATCGACCGCACATAAGCGATTATCCCGAAGCGCCCGCAAATTCAGATTTACAGCGGATTCGACTGATCAAATTACCATTTCTCCGGCGACTAAAGATCGGGGGAAATAAAAAATGACAATCCGCATCCAGGCGGCCAGTTCTCTTCGGATGTCAACGGAGCGGCAACAGTATTCGTTGGAATACTAAGCTGAATTTATAGAAAAATACGCAGAAATGAATGGGCTTTACGTCGTAGAAACATATTCGATGGTGCAAAATCGGGTGTCATCTTTCGCCAGCGGAAGGGTCTTCGAATAGCGTTTGGGAGCAAACAAAAGCCCTCATTGTGTGAGGGCTTTTTCCGTCGTAAACTGCTCGAATTGTGGTGAAGCTTTGACGATTACTGTAGGCCTGGAATTTGTTTGTGTCAACGACACCATTACCGGGGAAGTTTAAGCGAAATTCGTTTCTATCTATGCTTTGCTCACTTAAACTTTCGCCACTTAACCCGAGTCTTGCCCACGATCTGAGCAAGATGATGCGGAGGGACTTAGACACATGGTCTAGCTGGTGGTTTTGGATACTAGTCGGCTCGACAATTGCCGTAGTTATTGGCGTCCTCTGCGAAGCTCCTGAAATTTGGCAAGAGGTCGGATTAAGTCGAAAGACCGTGGCAGGTATCAGAAGATTTTGGTACTTCCGGGTACGAAAAATTGACCTAAACGGTTGGGAGAGGCTTTGCCCGGAGCTTATAACAACGAATGAACGCCACAGAAAATTAATAGTGCTGGCAGGATTCGTCGGTTGGACGTTCGTTGCGCTCGGCGTCGCCGGAGAAGGGTTTGCTGAGTATTTTGTAAACGATGCTGAAACTAATCTTCGTGCTTTCGACCAAGCCGAGCTAGTTGAGACGCAGCAATCCGCTAATTCTGCGGCATTTGCGGCATCGCTTGCCGATACTTTTGCAGACAAAGCAGACGCCACCGCTAAACGTGCGCTCGGCAAATCCGAAGCTGCTGTATCTGCGGCCAGCAACGCCGAACGTTCGCTGGGGAAGGCAAAGGATGAGGCCGACAAAGCACAACAAGCATCACTAAGTGCCTTGAATCTTGCGACTGGCGCACGACAAAAAGCGGATTCATTTGAGGCCGACATTAAATTCGTAAAGACGCAAGCGGAAGAGGCGAAAACAAAAATAGAAGAAGTAGTTGACGAGGCGAAGGAAGCTACAGAGGAACTACACCGAATCAAGGTTGATAGATCGCTGACAAATGAACCTTTATTTCTGAAAGAAGTCAGTAATTTTCCGGGCGCTGAGTACACGTTTTCTGGCGTTTCCCAAGATGAGGAATCCGTAAAACTGCTTTTGCGGATTGATGAAGTCCTACAAAGGGCAGGATGGGTAAGGGTTAAGCCGAATGGAGTCGTTATGGGTCTGCCAGTATTTGCCAAGGAGCCTGACTTTATCGTTGCGGTAACAACGGGCACAGGCGTATTTGTCTCGATAGAATCCCTAGAATCTCCCGAGTCGATTAACCTCAGGCCCCGAATGAAATGGACACGACCTGTCCAAGCTGCTATGGGTTTAGCAGAAGCGTTAAATCTATGGATTTCCCCTAAGCAGGACGCGAAAACACTGACCGTTAATCGAGGAACGTCAGATATTGTCCAGATTACTGTTGGGAAAAAACCCATTAGATAAACAAACAACAACACCGTTGATGGGTGCCCAGTGCGTCGAACGTTTACCCTGCGGGCGCGAAACGGCACCACTACCGATCTACTGCTTAGTCCGCCACACGTGATCTCGCACTTGATAAATATCTTTAAGTGGCCATGACAAATCTTTCACTACGCCATTCTGTATAACGCTTACATTCACCGCTTCTTCTACTGGCGATGCCGCGTAAAGAACGAACCAGTCATTAATGGTATCGCCTGCTTTGGGGCATTGCTGATTTTCAGCCATACTGCCACTTCCTACCTAGAATGATTGTCCTAATCTCTTAGAGCAAACAACTTACTTTGGTCACCCCGTTGAAAACAACGTCCGTTCCCATGTCGGTAGGTTGCCCTATTGGTGCGCTGGTGGGCTTTGTTTGGCACGCTTTCAGAGCCGGAATCATTAACTCCAAAGGAAATAATCGACCGATTCAAAAAGGTCTTCGGCAGGGATATAACACCCGCAGAGCGAAAAAGTTTATTCTTCGATGAACCCCAACTAGGGAGGAAACCTACCTAAACGGCTTTTTCTGTTTCTCGTTGCCGCAGAACCCTAAGGCGTCGCTTCTTCTCTTCGAGCAGCCGATCTATCTCCTTCGCAAGCTCGATGAGTTTTTCGGAGTCTTGTTCATTCGCGGCTTGTTCGCACAGTTCCATCCAGCGTTCTTTTTTTTCTCCCTTCATTGGCTTATCTCCTACATAAGTCAAACCCAAAAAACATGAGAAAGTTTATACCCAATTGCCTGAATCCTAGAGAGGCAAAGACCCTACTTCCTAATAGGGCGTTAACGGAGAACTCTTAGTGTTTCCTCAAAAACTCTACGGGTATATTGCTTACGAAGCCGGGGAAGGCCGCAGGCAATAGCGTCAACGAACCGATAGGACACCACCCTTGCGTTTCATTTGCGAACTGCGCCAAAATGTCGGCACACTGCCGTCCATTAGGCAGTAAGACCCACAAATTACTAATGCAAGCTGCTGAATCTAAACCCCGATCTGTGCTGGGCACGAAAATGCCCTGTTTCCCTCTATGTCGAACTTCAACGAAGCTGAGGCTATTACCAGGATCGAGGCCTTGGTGGCCGAACTCAAAGCTATCGAGCTATGGGATCGAGAGTACTTGAAACCACCAAAGCCTTCCCCAGAGATGAAGGAGTCATTTATTGCACGAGGGTTGAGAAGAACTGAGATCCTCACCGATTTGCGCAGAATCATCTCAGAAATTGAGAAATATCACCGGATCATTGCCGTTTGGAGCGATCCGACAACTTTTTTCAGCTAGCACTAAAGTCCTAGAAATTCTTGCCGATAGTGCCTCTTAGGAGGCACTATGCCCAAATTTGAATCCCACAAAGCAGTAAATCTTGAAGCGGTTAAACGTCTTGCGCGATGGTTACATGCGCAAAATTATAGAGAGTCCACGATTCTCGGCTATTGCAGCACGGCGAGGAAGCTCTGCACTTTCGTTGGGGATCGCCCACTCCGTTCGGTTACTCCCATGCAAATCAGCGACTTCATCACTTCGACCTTGCCAACACAGTGGTCAGACAGTCGCGTTCACGATAAGTTAACAGCGCTCAGGTGTTTTTTCGATTTTTTATACTTGGGTGGTGTCGTCGACAGCGTTGCTCCTCGCTATTTGTCCGCGCGAGGTCGAATCAAAAAACTCCCACCTACGATCAGTCAGCCTCAAGCCCTCAAACTCATCAAGGCCGCGAAGACTCCGCGTGAGAAAGCAATAGTCGAGCTTTTTTATGCGACTGGAAGCCGCACAAAAGAAGTTGCTGAGATTAGAGTCGAAAACATTAACTTTAAAAAACGATGTTTTCCCGTACTCGCAAAACGGAAAGAGCGCATTGTCTATTTCGGCCCTGCGGCCCACGAAGCCCTAAAACTATATTTAGGCGAACGTAAATCGGGGTATCTGTTTCAAGATGAAATACGCCCACAACGCGGCATCCTTGCGTATCACAACGATGCGTGGTTGGCGACTTGGCGCGATCATCACGTCGGCATTAAGCATGGCCAGCGACGCAGCAAAGGCCTTGGAAGCACCAAAACAACGTCGCGTGCCCAAGCAAAAGCGCGATTCAAAGAACTGATGAAGACGATCAACCTCGTTCGCCCCAAACCTGACCGACCCTTGACGAATTCGACTTTCAACCGAATCATCCAAGAAGTTGCTCGACGGGCCAAACTGGGTATCATCGTCACTCCCAAGATGCTCCGGCATAGTTTCGCCACACATCTTCTCGAACGGGGCGCGGATATTCGCGTGATCCAAGAACTCTTAGGCCACGCCTTCCTGACTTCGACCCAAGTCTATACCCGCGTTAGCAATCTACAGGCTGAGGAGACATTTCGTCTCTACCATCCAAGGGGAGGCCAGCAATGAAAAAGGAAGATCAAAAGTTGTTGGACGATATTTTCCTTCAACCGTGGTTCGTACCCCGCAAGACAGCATTGGCTATTCGTCGAATTCTGCCCCGGCAGTATTGGCACAAGATGAGGTTCTACTTCGAGGAATACGGATGTGTTAAGTGCGGCAAAAAGAAAGGGCGGTACAACGCGAACGGTTTATGTTGGCCATGCGGACGACTCCTGAAATGGAGAATGTCAGTTGTTCTCAAACACCGATGGAAGAACTTACGTGTTGAAGATGAAGCGCCGAGCGTGATGCGGATTTTGACTGCTAAACAGATGCTGGAGGATTTGATTCGGGAAAAACCGGCCAACCGAAAACGTTAAGGCAGAGGATCGACGGAAGGTTTAAGGGGTTAGGAGAGATAGCGATGCCCAAAGTTGAACCCCCTTAACACAACTTGCACCGCAATGGTGTGTGCGTAACTGATGTTGTGTAGAGTTACGATTGCAAAAAAAGAGACTGCGACTGGATGCCTTCGAGTAAACTGTTCCACGAACTGAAATGCCTGACAAGTTTAAATGTCCAACTTGTGGTTCGGGAAGAACCAAGCCGTTATCGATGACAATCTCCGAAGGCACGAGACGAAGGAAGACAATCGGATTTTCAAAACGGTCGGTTTGGAGTTCGACGAGCACCTATAAGTCTGATCTGGTTTCCAGTCTTCCCCAACGTCCTGGAACGGTGGCGCGTATAGGTGTATTTTTATTGGAGTCTGCGGTCTGTTGGTCGCGATCTCTCTTGCTCTAGCCAAGGCGCGGGAGGGATTTGCGGTGGCAGTTGGCCTAGTCAGTTTTTTCCTGCTAGTCGGGGGGATCGGCGCTAGAAAATCGGCGGATCAACTACAGAATGCTCAAGCCGCCTGGGATCGAACTTGGGTTTGTGCTCGTTGTGGTCATCGGTGGCAATCTTGGATCACAAACTCAATCAATCTTCTTAATCGATAAAATAGGATGTATCTCAAACCCATTGTTAGCTCCGCCCTTCTGGTCGTGCAAAAAATCGAAGAAACCAACACCCGTAAGCTCAAGCACAGTGTGAGCAGGCAGCGCCATCAGAGTCCTTCGCACAGAGAGGTACTCTTGCTCGTGACCCGTGCCTTCCGCACAGTCCGGCGCGGGAACTTCGGCGATCATTCGCTGATCGGATTCGTCCAAATCTTGTAACAAAAGGTGGAGGTCTGAATCCTTTTCGCGCCTGACCTGCAAAAGCCTAGCCTTTATGCGGAAGATATGTAGTTCCTCTGGAGCGATGCGTCGGTCGTATGGGTACGGTACTTCGTGGATCGCCAGCGCACTCAGAGCCGCAACTGTAGTATCAATTGGTTTTGGATCAATCTGCGCTCTATCTTTGTCCGCAAGAACCTTCACAGGCCATCGTTCATAACCGCATTCGCGGCTTTTACGAGCTTGGCAGGGTGACCCCAGACTGACGGACAATACGAAGAGTATTAAGCTACTGACAAGTTTTGCCATAAGCGGGTCGATAACCTTTCTCAAGGGCTTGCTTCTGAGTCATGTACTCCCCACTCTTGGTATTTCCGTACCATCGCGTTCCGGGGCAGTGGTATATACCCGAGTTGGTGTTGACCCAGACCTTGGTATTTGGGTTACCCTGCGTCGTGCGTGGCCTTGGAGGATTTTCTTGAGGCGTGCCGCCCTCTAGCCCGGCACCGAAAAATAAAAGGCAGACTAGCAGGATTAAGGAGAGTTTCGAGAACAACTTGTGCATAGCGGCTAGTCCCAACCGAACCAATATAGCCAGCAATTCTGCTCTTCGACAAAAACAAATGCAATCAAAATACTCGCAAATTTCAAGTCTAGGGAGTATGCTATGTGCGCTGCGTTGGAACTCGTTTTCTTGAAGTTTGCGCAGCCCGGTGCTTTCTTCCCCCTGTTACAGCCAAAAACATTGTGAGCAGACTAACTCTTTCAATGTAATAAGGAGACCAATCATATGAACGAAGACGACGAGTCTAAGTTGAAGGAAATCGACGCCTTGATCCGACGCGGAACCGAATCAATTGTTCCGGCTGCGGCTAGTCAGGGCAATGTGCTCTCCGGCTTAGAGGAGCGATCTGAGACTCTCAAGAAACAACAATTGGACTTACTTGGAAGATTTCAAGCTAAGAAAATTGAGCGGAAAAGTGCCGTCGAGCAGTTGCGGGCTATACATGAAACTCGGCTTGAGCAGGCTAAGTTTGCACTTACGAAAGCGCTGGAGGTCGAAAAAGGAAGAATAGACCTCGTGGCCAATAAATATCTCTATCAAATCACACAGGAGTATTTACATGATATGGCCCTCATGGGGCTATCGAATGAGGATGCCCGAACAAAGACCCTCTTCGCCTTGAACGTTCAAACCACGGCGCACTTGCAACAAGCTCAAGCGGCGCAGTGGCCTGAGACCTTGAGGACAAAGACGATTGCGGCGATTATGAAACGCTATGAAGAATTTTCAAACAACTTGATGGATGGGGACAAGAAAAAAGTCTGATTCTGAATCGAGGAGATTCCCATTAAGAATTTTCTGCTCACTCTGACAACCCGCCGAGCATTCAAGCTCTTCATACTTGCAGGGATCCTGGGGGCAATTGGTATCGCAGCCGATTTTGCACTCCCATGGTTCCCTGCCGCCATCGTGGCAATTTACGGATCGTGTCTCATATACGCGGAGATCGTCGGCCATATTTCTCACTCGGATTTAACTAATAATTCTCCTTATTTCCTGGGGTTCGTCCTTTTTCTCTTCTCATTATTTGTCACCTTCACGCGCTATGGTGTCCAGGCAGAGCACATGCAGATGGGATTCGTCATTCGTGAACTAGGGTCATCACTGCTGACGACGGTTGTTGGTTTACCGTTTCGACAGTGGTTGTTTGCCTATGACCCTGCCCAGCAAGATCAGGATGCGTTTTACCGAACTCTGGAAGAAGAACTTCGTCGAAGCGCTGGTGAGTTTAAGAAATCACAAATAGAGCTTGTCGGCTTGGTAGAACAATTCGTGGAAGTCCGGAAGACTCTTTTTGAACAAGAGCAGACGGCGGCAGAACAATACGTCAGTAATCTGCGACGAGCGGTCTTGATCTTTGAGGATAGCTTTGGAGGGTACCCGCAACTCATAGCGTCGTCTTTGGAAGCTTGCACAAAGATGTTCGACAAATTGAAAGCTAGGATGCAGAAGCTGTCAGAGGTGGTGGAGCAATTCGATTCCAGCCAGCTCAAAAATGCTGAAACCGAACTACAAAAATTCACAGAGCAAGCTATTGTCTTGCGTCAAAGTTTAGATGCATTGAGCGAGTCTGTGACCGGGCTAACGTCCCAAGCGGGAGCGATCCCCGGTGTAGTATCGCAAGCATATGGGGCTTTCGCCGAGACAGCTGGTCAAGGGGCAGCCCAACTTAGGGCCAATCTCGGCATTCTGTTGTCTGACTTAGGGAACTTGGATCGGCTCCTCACTGAGTTTGTGGATATTCAGACGAAAGCAATCGGAAGGGCCGGGTGATCGATGCGAATTGATATATTCGGCCTGACTTTCGCAGAAACTGCACTCGTCCTGCTATTTGGTGTTTTTGCAGCTTTGCTGGCTGGCAAGGCAGAGGAGAATCGTGTACTCAGCGAAGCTAAGATTCAGCAAGAGCACATGGCAACTATGCAGGCCAGCCTGGATGCAGAGAAACAACGTAGCGCCAGCCTTTCGCGGAAATTAGAGAGTCTGGCGCCTAAGCTCCGGTCTAGCGTTCTTCCAAGTTGCGCAGAAACTGGACTAACGCAAGGGTGGCTTTTTACTGCGACAGTAAAGTCCAGTGATTCATATGAAATCGATGGTGCATCCCTGAATCTTAGCAAGTTACTAGAGGTGTATTCGGCGCAGTTGCAACAAGCCAGTGGGGCTGAATGCCGCGAACGAATAAGGCTCTACGTTGGGGAAGGCATCTCAGGAGCGGACTACGAATATGCTTTGCGACGAATTAGTCAATATTTTTATGTGGCATACATGGGATCGAGATAGATGCTAGCGTGGCTAAAGCGACTGTTCCGCGGTGCGTTGAGTTCAAATTCAATTCGATCGGACGAAGACAAATGGATGCAACTGGCTGAAATCATCCGACAGACGGAAATCAAATCGCGGGAACTGACCGACAGATACAGGCACTTCGCAAAGGCTACTGAGTAATGAGCATCCAGCTCTCAGGTTCTCACACTCGATCGGAAAGAGTCCGACGCCTCTTCGTCGCGCTCATGAAGAGCCTAGTGCAGTCAGAGTTAGGCTTTTCGATCAGAGATGGAGAGGCTTCTGACTTGGCCGTTCATGAACGTCTCTCGGATGCTTTAGCTTCGATAAAAGAAAAGCTCGAAATCCATCGACAGGTTCCAGATGCCAGAACCCGCTTGACCTTAGCTGTTCACGAGGCTTCCCTGACTGGCACGAAGCATTCCGGTGATCCCTATGTGCAAGAACAGATTATAAAAGCCCGTCGGGCAGCCTTCTCAGCGCTCGATACAAAGAACGCGGCGAAACGACACGAAGATCAAAGGGCTGCATCTCTACGAAGGCAAATGGCTGAGATTATGAGCTGGGGGCGAAGTCATTCGCGTTTCGTCAGCGAACTTCAGAGACTCTATTCTCAGACTCTGTTTGATCTAAAGCGATTCGATTTGCCGGAGCACCTACTAGTTCGAGCTATTAGTGAACTCAATGCGATTTTTGAGATCGCTGTTGAGAACGGGCTGTCCTTGGAATGTAGCCGTTCGCGAGGTCGCTAGTTCTGGATCAGCCGAAAACACCTAAGAAACCAACCAAGTTTACTGCGTAGACAGAATCGCAGCGAAATCCGCAAACGACTCTCATTTCTTGAGCCCACTTTGCATATATTGCCAAAGATTTAAGAGCTTTGGTCTTAAGTTCCGATTCTAATGGTTTCGGCACCGCGCAGCTTGTTGATGCGCTGCGCATCGCAATGGTGGAACATAACATTTTTCGTCCTGCTGATCGCCGCGAGTCTATGTCTATCTCTGGCGACCGCCAGACGAAGTATCCAAATTCAACCGATTAGGATCAGGAAATAAGACGAGAGTCAGTGAGTTGAAACCGTGGTCATTGTGACAGATTCGTTCTAATGTTTGCCATTAGGCCCGCCACGCTTCGTCGTTTCGCCGCGGGTCTGTCGGCTAACCGTAGTTATCCGAGCACTCCGAAAGCTCGCCAACTCAATGGCGCAAAATCGCCTTTTCCCTCACTGACTTTCGTACGTCTCAGAGTGAGATGTCACGGGCTGCACGAACATAAAATTTCGAAAGCCGTCTGCTAGGGCCAATCAATGTTACAGAGCGTGAAATAACTTGTCGAGAATGTGAGTTCGAAGAATCGAACTAGGTTCGACCCTGGCAATTATAAATATACGTCGATTTCTTCATGGCCCTTCCTTTTCGAGTCAACGTGTTTTAGTGCCAAGTGCATTTTCGCCGTAACTAGTGTCGAGCTACTTCTTGGCGAAATCTAGTGCCTCAAGAGTGTCTTTGACCCTCGAAATGTGCGTCTCAGGGTGAGACAGCCAAAGGATGGGAGAGCAGAAAAGTTCGAAAGTCGTCTGCTAGGGCCGACCAATTCTCAAATTTCACGTGTTGAAAGATCAGATCAAACGGCTTTCTGTATGACAGGATTAGATTTACGTCGTCCGTTAGCCGCATGGATTCCAAATCTTGCGCGGAAAAACTTGCTTTGATGCAGGGGAGATTCCCCTCCGCTCTTCGATTCCTGCGAGGAGAGCGCCGTATCGTCCAGCCAGTAACCTGTGCTAATGAAATCCTGTGGCCAGCCATCGCACTCCGACCCCATATAGCTAAGCTTGCCTGCTTTCGCTTTTGCAGAAGTTGTACTTAACTCACCCTGTGTAAAGTGCACTATCCTGGCAAGAAACGGTGAAAATGCGTCTTTCACCCCTCAAATTCAATCTATATCCACTGTATAATCATAGTTTGCCCTCATGCCTACGAAGCGTCTGATTCGATCCACTACAGTTCTCTGCGTGCGCCGCAACGGCTCGGTGGTCATGGCCGGAGACGGACAGGTCACCCTTGGCGAAGGCGTGATTAAACACTCCGCCAAGAAGATTCGCCGCCTTTATCAGGACAAAATCCTGGCCGGATTTGCCGGTTCGACGGCGGACGCGTTTTCGCTGTTCAGCCGGTTTGAGTCGAAGCTGGAGCAGTATCACGGCAACATCAGCCGCAGCGCGGTGGAGCTGGCGAAAGACTGGCGCACCGACAAATTTTTGCGGCACCTGGAGGCGTTGCTGCTGGTGTCCGATAAAGAGCAGACGTTTTTGCTGAGCGGCCAGGGCGACGTGATTGAGCCGGATGGCGGCATTGCCGCGATTGGCAGCGGCGGCCCTTATGCGCAGGCGGCGGCACAGGCGCTGGCTGAGCATACGCAACTTTCGGCGCGGCAAATTGCCGAAGAGGCGATGAAGATTGCCGGCAAAATGTGCATCTATACCAATGACAAGTTCACGATAGAAGAGTTGTAATTTATGGCCATTTTTTTACCCGGAACCGCGGAAGAAGAACAGATCGCGCTCGATGAGTTGACGCCGAAAGAGATCGTCGCCGAACTCGACAAGCACGTTGTCGGACAAAAAGACGCGAAGCGCTCCGTCGCCATCGCGCTGCGCAATCGCATGCGCCGCCAGAAGCTGGCGCCGGAGCTCGCGGAAGAAATCATACCTAAAAATATAATTATGATCGGTCCCACAGGCGTGGGAAAAACGGAAATCGCGCGGCGGCTGGCGAAGCTGGCGAATTCACCGTTCATGAAGGTGGAAGCGTCGAAATTTACGGAAGTTGGTTATGTTGGGCGCGATGTGGAGTCGATGATTCGCGATCTGGTGGAAGTTGCCATTGATAATGTCCGCGAAGAAAAGCTGGAAGATGTTTCCGACAAAGCTGAGTTGAACGCAGAAGAGAGACTGCTGGATATTTTGCTGCCGCCGCCGGCGGCGCGTCCTACGGAACCGACTCCCACGGCTGGATTCGCGCTGGAAGCGGCGTCGTCATCATCATCATCGGAGTTCGGCGAGTCGCACAATCGCACCCGCGAAAAACTGCGTCAGCAGTTGCGCGAAGGCAAGCTGGATGAGCGCACCGTGGAAATTGACGTCCGCGAAAAAAACTTTCCGAGCTTCGAGATCATCTCCAACCAAGGCGTCGAGGAGATGGACGTCAACATTAAAGATATGTTGCCGAACCTCTTCGGGCAGCGGACGAAGAAGCGGAAGATGAAGGTCAACGAGGCGTTTGAGTATTTGATTCAGGAAGAAGAGCAACGCCTGATTGACATGGACCAGGTGACGCGGACTGCGATTGACCGCGTCGAAGACTCCGGGATTATTTTTCTCGACGAGATCGACAAGATTGCCGGACGCGAAGGCGGCCATGGGCCGGATGTTTCACGCGAAGGCGTGCAGCGCGACATTCTGCCGATTGTGGAAGGCACGACGGTCAACACGCGCTATGGCATGGTGCGTACCGACCATATTTTGTTTATTGCGGCGGGAGCGTTCCATGTTTCGAAGCCGAGCGATTTGATTCCGGAGCTGCAAGGAAGATTTCCGATTCGCGTGGAGTTGCAGTCGCTCACGATGGATGACTTTATCCGCATTTTGACGGAGCCGAAGTCGTCTCTGGTGAAGCAATACACGGCGCTGCTCGAAACCGAAGGCGTGAAGCTGTTGTTCACGAAGGAATCGCTGGAAGAGATTGCACGTTTTGCGTTCCGTGTGAATGAAGGCACGGAAAATATTGGGGCGCGGCGACTACATACGATTATGGAGCGCGTGCTCGACCAGATAAGCTTCGATGCTCCGGATAAGAAGGGCGAGACGGTCAACATTGATGCGGATTACGTTCGGGGTATGTTGTCTGACATTGTGAAGGACCAGGATTTGTCGCGATATATCCTGTAGATTTCTTGTTGTCCTTGGAAAAGCAGATTCCTCGCACGTTGTCGCATACGCTCCGAACGGCTCGGAATGACAAGGTGGTAAACGTAATTTTGAGTGCCACAGCGAGTGAGCACCCTACCTCTAACCTCTTCTCTAGGAGGAATTATCGCGATGAAGTTCTCATCAGTTTTCTTTTTCACATTTTTCGTTCCACTCACCCTTCTCGCACAAACGAATGCGCCCGCAAAAACTCTGGTTGTAAATGGCCACACGAGTCCCGGGGCGGTGGTGCAATTGAATGGCAAGTCTTATGTTGACGTGGAGGCCTTCGCGCAAGCGGTGGACGCGACGGTCCGTTTTGAGGCCAATAAAGTTATTCTCACGATGGGAGCCGCGCCGACTGCGGCCCAACCTGCCCAAAAGCCTGTAGGGTTGTCCCGTGAATTTTCCCAGGCGGGAATCGCGGCCTTATCTGACATGCGCGAGTGGCGCGGCGGAATTGCTTCTGCGCTGCGTTTCGGCGTGGCCGCGGGAAACTGGTTGGGACCGTGGTTGCAGGATTATCAAGTGCGGGCACAGAAGAGTCTCGATCAGGCTTCACTGGCCGCTAAAACCGAATCCGATCAGAAAGCCGCAGAACTGTTGCGCAACGAACTCAACAACGTGAAGCAATGGGACAGGGAGGCGCAGACGACTATTCAATCCCTGAATGCGGAACCTTCTATTAATCCGGCTTCGACGGAAAGCGATCCGTTGCGCTTGAAGATTGCCGATTGCAGCACGTTCTTAGTCACGATGCTGGTCAGCGGTGAGTATGCCGACAACGCGAACTGCCACTAGTTGCACAAATTTGCATCTTGACCGATGAGCTGTAGTAGATAGAATCTATGGGCGTGGATTGAGCCTCGTACCCCCGGCGTGGCGCGAAAATACCCATTTCTGCTGGAGTTTATTATGCACATGATCTGCAACCGTGCTGCCCATGCGTTCCTTATAGCCTTGACAATTCTCGGGGACTTTTTTAGCCCAAAATTTGCCGCTGCCCAGACGCTTACAGTCTTACACACATTCACTGGCTTGGATGGGGATGGCGCCTACCCTTATGCCGGTTTAGTTCGCGATGCTGCGGGAAATTTGTATGGCACGACCGAAGGTGGCGGTTCGTCGCTCGCCTGTCCGAACGGTTGTGGAACGATATTCAAAATCGATCCAAGTGGAAACGAAAAGGTAATCTACAACTTCGGCGGGACGAGGACGAGTGGAGCGAATCCCGATTACGGCTCTCTTTATCTCGATGCAGCTGGCGATTTCTACGGTACTACACAGAACGGTGGAACGGCGGGTAACGGGACGCTTTTCCGTATCAATCCGAAAGGCGCATTCGCTTCGCTAAGCCTTGCCGGAGGTGCAAAAGGCGGCTTCCCTTACGCCGGACTCATCTCAGATGGTAAAGGGAATTTTTACGGGACCACATATTTGCGAGGAACGGGGTGCGCACCGTTTGGATGTGGGACTGTATTCAAAATTGACAGCACCGGCAAAGAAACAGTGATTTACAACTTCAACGGCGGGGCAGACGGACAGAATCCCAGTGCAGGACTGACTATTGATTCAGCCGGAAATCTTTATGGAACGACCCAATATGGTGGTGGCAATGAATTCTGCGTACCTGGTTGCGGCACGATTTTCAAAATTGATCCTAGGGGTCACGAAACGATTTTGTTTGCGTTTCCGCAGTTGTACGAGACAGGTTGGCCAAGCCCAGGAGGAAGTTTAATTCGCGATAGCGCTGGAAATCTCTACGGAACGACGACTCTGGCGCCCGGCGACATTTTCAAACTCGAGCCCTCTGGCGCATTCGACATTCTGTACACTTTCCAATACAACAACGCAGACGGCTATTTTCCTTATGGTGGCCTGGTGCAGGATGCGCAAGGAAATTTTTACGGCACAACGGTTGAGGGCGGCGCTTACGGGCTCGGAACGATTTATGAGCTCGACACGACTGGAAAAGAGCATGTGCTCTACAGTTTCGCAGGATTCGGCGATGGAGGCGCGCCTTTTGGTGGTCTGGTGCTAGATTCGCAGGGAAATTTATATGGAACTACCAGTGGAATGAGTGGTTTCGGATTTCCTGGAGTGGCTTTCAAGTTCACACCATGATCGATGATCCCGCCCTGAAGGACGGGATCATTGAAACTTAGATCTTCACGCCGACTGACTTCGCCTGCGTAAACAGATACAAGTAATCGGGGCCACCAGCTTTGGAATCGGTGCCAGACATGTTGAATCCGCCGAAGGGATGCGCGCCGACCATCGCTCCAGTGCATTTGCGATTGATGTACAAGTTGCCAACGTGGAACTCTCGAATCGCAAAGTCAATTTTGTCCTGCGATTTGGTATAGACCGCGCCAGTCAAGCCGAACTCCGTGTCATTGGCAATTTCCATCGCGTGCTCAAAATTCTTTGACTTGATGACAGCGAGCACCGGCCCGAAAATTTCTTCCTGTTCGAGCTTGGACTTTGCGGGAATGTCCACGATGACGGTCGGTTCGAGAAAATAGCCTTCACCTGCATTAGCGGCTCGTCCACCGCCGGTGAGCAAACGCCCATCTTTCTTGCCCTGTTCGATGTAGCCGAGAATGGTTTTCATGGAGCCTTCATTGATGACTGCGCCCATGTTGGCATTTTCCGCCGGATCGCCGACCTGTATCTTCTCGACTCGCGCCTTTAACTTTTCGATGAACTTGTCATAGATGCGTTCATCAATAATGGCGCGTGAGCAGGCTGAGCACTTCTGGCCCTGGAAGCCGAATGCCGCGGAGGCGACACCCTCGACCGCAACGTCAATATCGGCGTCGGCGTCCACGATAATGGCGTCCTTGCCGCCCATTTCAAGAACAGTGCGTTTAATCCAAATCTGGCCGGGCGCCTGCGTGGCAGCGCTTTTGTTGATGTGTAGTCCCACTTCACGCGAACCGGTGAAGGCAATGTATCGGGTCTTCGGGTGCGAGACGATGGCATCGCCAAAGCTTGCGCCTGCGCCGGGACAGAAATTGACCACGCCTTCGGGCAATCCCACTTCTTCAAGCAGTTCGATGAACTTGGCCGCAATCGTCGGAGAATCGCTGGAAGGCTTGAGAATGACGGTATTGCCACAAACGATGGAAGCCACAGTCATCCCAGCCATGATGGCGCAGGGGAAGTTCCACGGAGGAATCACGGCGCCAACGCCAAGCGGAATATAGAGGAGACGGTCGCGCTCTCCCGGAAGCTGGACCGGCGTTTTGGCTTGCGACAAGCGCAGAGCTTCGTGGGCATAGAATTCGCAGAAGTCAATCGTTTCGGCGATATCGGCATCGGCTTCCGCCCAGTTCTTGCTGACTTCGAACACGAGCCACGCCATGAACTCAAATTTGCGTTCGCGCAACAGATCAGCAGCGCGGAAGAGCAGGCTGGCGCGCTCTTCGACAGAAGTGCGGCTCCAGGTTTCAAATGCCGCCAGCGCGGCCTTCATCGCTGGTTCGACATGTTCTTCATTTGCTTTCTGGTGAATGCCCACAACCTGCGACGGCTTCGCCGGGTTCAGCGACTTGATCTTTGCGGAAGTCTTTACGCGCTTGCCCCCGATAATCAGGTCGTACTCCTGACCCAAATGGCCTCGGACTTTTTCGATCGCGGCGCGCATCTTGCGCGCATTTTCATCTTTGCTGAAATCTACAAATGGTTCGTTCTTAAAGGGGCCTGTATGCAGGCGAATTTGATTGCTCACGGGTGATTCAAGAATAGTTGCCATAGAAGTTGACCTCAAAAGATATGGATGCTGTGCTAAGTCGAAAGGACACTATAGTTTAGCATTTAGCGTTGCAAGAATACGGAGCATAAATATCGCCATTGGCAGCACGATGTATGCTGTCACGAGGTGGTGTATGGCAAAATCCGCTTCACATCTTGTTTTCATTTGCGCTCTGGCGGTTGCCATGGCCAAATCGGCAACTGCTCAGGTTGCACCTCCATCGCTAATAAATCCAGTCCCTCTGATTTATCAGCCACTTATGCCGACAAGCGTTTCTCCCGGCGGTCAGGAATTCAAGCTCAACGTGATCGGAACCGGGCTCACGGCGTCGAGTGTGGTGAATTGGAATGGTGTGGCACTTCCCTCTACGCTGGTTAACCGCTCGAGCATCTCCGCGGTTGTAGCGGCGGGGCTCGTGGCTAGCGCTGGAACGGCGTCCATCACGGTGTCGAATCCGCCTCCGGGCGGGGGGACGTCGAATGTGGAGTATCTGCCAGTGGCCAATACGCCATTCTTCGCGCCGACATTTTCGCGGGCGTATTTGACAACACCATATGCAGGCGTTTGTGCGCTCGTTGTTACGGACTTTAATGCAGATGGACATCCAGATATTGCAGCCATAAGCAGTTTTAATTTTGTATTCGTGCTAGTCGGCAATGGTGACGGCACATTCCAGCCGGCAGCGAACTATCCGGTGGGGAACGGGCCTAACTCGGTGGTGGCAGCCGATTTCAACGGCGACGGAACGCTTGATCTGGCGGTGGTCAATGGAAGCGACGGGACCGTCTCGGTGTTATTGGGCAATGGGGATGGAACCTTTGCCCCACAAAAGAAATATGCTGCGGGGTCGTCGCCAGGCACGCTCCTTGCGGCGGATGTGAATGGTGACGGGAAACTTGATTTGATCGTATCTCTCGCACCCGCTCCTCCACCGAAGGGAATGATTTCTGTACTGCTCGGAAACGGAGACGGCACATTTGAAAAGGGCGCGCATTACGACACGGGTGGCGAAAACGTAGACACGATGACGGCAGGGGATTTCAACAACGATGGCATCGTTGACGTCGTCGCCTTTGATCACAATATAGACAGCGCCTCGGTCTTGCTTGGTATAGGCGAGGGGGGATTTGGAGCTCCGGCCTTTTTCAAGTTTCCGGCACAGGCGGTTTTCGAATCGGCCCTCCCCATCGACTTCAACGGGGACGGCAACCTCGACTTGGCAGTGACGTGGGGATGGTCCAGACCACAAGCGGGTATTTTCGTTATGTTGGGAAATGGCAATGGCGCGTTCCCTTCGATCCACAACTTCATCTCCGGATTTAGTCCGATGGGTTTAGGCGCTGGAGATTTTAATGCGGACGGCGTCTTGGATCTGGCGGTGACCGACTGGAATGCGGAAGACTTTGCAGTGCTACTAGGCGAACATCAGGACACCGGATTTGATCCGCCACTTGGTTATTCCACGGGGACCACGCCCGAGGGTCTTGCGCTGGGGGACTTCAACGGAGATGGAAAGCTGGATGCAGCGATTGCCTTGCCGAATGGCGGCTATTCATCCATTGCAATTTTTTTACAGCAATAAGACCGAAAGAACCGTTTAGCGCAATTGCATAGTATCTTCGCTGGCTTTTGGTTGATGGGTCATGGCAGCGGTCCGCTCCAGTTTGTCCCAGGCAAATTTCTGGCCTTGCACGGCCCGCTTAAGCGTCTTGAATAAGACGACCGAAAATAGCTGCCGGTAGGCAAAGCGCTGCAACCAGACCTGGCTCAATAGCCAGCCATCCTCACGCGCCTCGGGCTGGCGGCGTTCGAGAGCGAATGCAATCGCCGAGGTGATGAAATCAATAATCAGGAATACCCCGAAGAAAATGACCAGCCGCGTGAAACTCGACGGATCAGTTGAGTCGGGATGGAAATATTTCGAGATGAAATATGACGCAGCCCCGATCACGAACATGAGATCAATAAATGGCGACACCAGCGGCAGTAAAATCTGGAAAATTAAAATATTGGGGAGCGTAACCCATCCAAGCGCGCCTTCACGGGCAAAGGCGGAACGGTGTTTCCAAACCGCTTGCAGAATTCCGAAGGACCAACGGAAACGCTGACGCATAAGGCCATTGGCATTGGTGGGAGCTTCGGTAAAGGCGAGGGCGAGGTCTTCGTACTCTACGCGATAACCGAGTTGTAACAAAGCCATGGTCAGGTCAGCATCCTCGGCGACGGTATCAGTGTGATATCCACCGGCTTCGCGCACTGCCGAAACCCGCCACCCGCCGATTGCTCCGGGAACCACACTCACCGCGCCCAATGTGTTCAAAGCGCGGCGTTCGAAATTCTGGCTGGTGATGTATTCGAGGGCCTGCCAGCGCGTCCAGAGATTTACGCGATTGCCAACTTTCGCATTGCCGGCGACTGCGCCGACTTTCGGATCGGCGAAATGCGGCACGAGGCGGGCAACAGCGTCCGGAGCAATGACGGTATCGGCGTCGATCCCGACAAAAAATTCTTCGTCAGTAAGATGCAGCAATCCGAAATTTAAGGCTTCGGCCTTGCCGGCATTCGGCTTCGTCAAAATCAGAACCTGTCCGCTCGCCTGCTCTTGGGGAAAGGCTGCTCGCGCGACTTCTAACGTGCGGTCTTTCGATCCGTCGTCAATCACAATCACGCGCAGGTTTGGATAATCCAGCGCGAGCACCGAACGGATGGTACGCTCGATGACCTTCTCTTCGTTGTAAGCCGGGACGAGTATCGCAACTTTGGGTTGGTAGGTTGCGACCGCACTGCCTGCGACCCGTATGTGATGGGGCGTGCGAAAGCGGTCATAAACCGCAAAGATTCCAACGAACAACAAGCGCCCGGTCATCAGAAAATCGCCAAGGATGAAAATCCAGGTGATGGTTTTGTTGCCCGCGTCAAAGAGCCAGAAGCCGAACCACGACAGACGAGCCGACCAGCGCTCATCCGCAGGGATAGGCGGCATCACATCGGCTTTCGTCTTTCCGAGCAATTCATAGACAGGAACAATCTGCAAACCTTTGGCGCGCGCCGCATCAATAATCATGGGCACTGCCAGCGCAGTCTGGCTGCGATTGCCGCCGCCATCGTGCATCAAGATAATGCTGCCGCAAAAGCGGTCGTTGGCCGCGCATGGCGGCAAATGTTCAATCACGCGGTTGGCGATTTCTTTGGCCGTGGGACGCGGATCATCGCGCCAGTCGTTGGGGTCAATCTTGTCACCGATCGTGACGTAGCCCATGTCCTGTGTGAATTCGAGCGGGCGCACTTGATCTTCGGTGTCCGGTTCGGCGTCAATCGAGTAAGGCGGGCGAAAAAGAATGGTGCGCAATCCCAAACGGCTGGCGAAAAGCCGTTCTGTCAGGTTCAATTCCAACTTCATGTAGCGGCCGGAAAGGTTGCTGATATCGGGATGAGTAAAAGTGTGATTGCCGATTTCGTGGCCTTCCTTGACGATGCGTTTTAATACACCGCCAAATTTGTCAGCCTGAAGGCCGATGAGAAAGAACGTTGCCGGCACGTCTTTCGCTTTTAGCGCATCAAGGATTTTTGGCGTCCATTCGGGATCAGGGCCATCGTCAAAAGTGAGAGCGACGGCGTTAGGGTTATAACCGTAGCGGCCCACACGATAGTTCTGCGGCAGCGAATCGAAATTCTCATCGGCAATCAGATTGGTGGATGGGTCAACAGTAATTCCGCGCTGGCCGTCGGCTGGGCGCGCTTCTATGCGCAGAATTTCACCCTGCCCTTCCATATCCACGTCCTGACCGGGTGGAACGTCTTTTAATTTCTCAGGGGCGTCGGCCGCGCCAGGTACATCCCAAACTTTCCATAATGAGCGGTCTTCGGCGCCGAGACGCCAGATGGCAAACGTATCAATGCCGAGATTCTGGGCTGCGCGCATTTCGTTCAACGCAGTCACTGCGTCGAGGAACCACACATCATGATCGAGGTTGTGTTCATCCACATATTGAATGTGCGGATTGTTGCTGTCGCTATCGAAGTCAACTTCGGCCTCAGAATCACGCGCCGTGGACCACGCGTCCTGCACAGAGACATTGAAGTTTTTTACGCCGGGCGGCAGCACGCCATTCTTGGGTTTGTGCACCCAGTCGTAGCCGTAGTTCGCAATCGCGCAAATTAATTTGTCGAGAGGAATGGATTTCTTCGCCGCCGCAAGGTTGTCGGTGAACCAATCCTGCCCCGCGACAGGCCCCGGATCGTGCTCAGGATCGTGCTGATCGTAGTTCATGAGCACGACGCCATCCACCGCTGCGCCAGCCGCCGCGTAGGGATACTCCGGCGTGTTCGCGGGCGCGCTTATATAGAGCTTCATGTTCTTGTTGTGAAGATCGCCAGCCAGCTCCTGCAAGAAAATGACATAACTGGGGTAAGCCTGCACTGGATAATCTTCGAAATCCACCATGAGGCCGCGATATTTGTCGCTGGCAAGAAATTGCGCCACTTGCGCCCGGAAGAGAGCGCGAGAGGCTGGATTTTCCAGAAATTTGCTGATGTCAATCCAGTTCGCGCCGTCGAAATTATTGACCAACGGAAAAACTTCCATGCCCGTGTCCTCCGACTTAAGAAAGGGCATGACCTTCGAATCCACCGGGCGGACGGTTGAGCCTTGAATCACATCGAAGAAGTCGTTGGTCTGTTCGTCCACGCCTTGCAGATGACCGTCGGCAGTGAGCACATGCAACCACTCGGGATAAAGCAGATCAATCTGGTGCGCATATTCGCGCAAGGAAGAGAAGCTGGCAGCGTCCCACGAGACATAAAAACCGGCGCGAATGCCTTCTTCGCTGTTCAACTTAATTTGCGACGGGGGTGTTTTTAGATTGCGATGTCCACGGGCAAGGGCCAGCTTCTTGCGGCGCTCCTTGGCCTTTTCTTTTTCGCGCTCTTTCAGGGCGTGGAATGATCGTTTCTGCAACGGAAGCAATAGTTCTGGCAGCGGTTCATCGCGGAGAACCGTGTATGCAAAAAAAATGAGCAACAGGCTAAGGATGATCGCGGCCGCGTCAAAAATTCGACGCAGTCGCTTCCAACGCGCCTGTCGCGGATCATAAAAGACCGGTTTTGCCATGTAGAATGAGCTACTTTCATCCTAAGCTGCGGGGTGTAGAGCGTCAATGGAAGCTGCCTTTGGATGCACTATTAGCGTCTTTTGTGCAAAATCAGGTGCAGCTTCGGGTACTTCCTGCCTGCGGGCAGCTAAAACGCGATAAGCTTTCAGCGTGCGCGAACTGATTCGTAAGCACAGCAAATTCTTCTTGATAGCGGCCGCCGCGGGCTTCGCGCTGCGCCTTATTTTCATTTTCTTTCTTGCCCGCCTGACCAACGACTCCTACATTTATGGGGACATCGCCAAGAGTTGGCTCCAGCATGGAATTTACGGGGTAAGCGAAAGCGGTTCGATTGTGCCGACTTATATCCGGCTGCCGGGATATCCCGCATTTTTGGCGGCAATTTTCTGGATATTCGGCATGGAGCATTACCGTGCCGCGCTCATCATCCAGATGTTTGTGGACATGGGCACGTGTTTTCTCATCGCGGACCTGGCGCGAAGGCTTGTATCCGATCGCGCGGCGCGCGCGGCATTTCTGCTGGCAGCGTTATGCCCGTTTCTTGCGGATTACGTTTCTGCGCCTTTATCGGAGACGCTAGAGATATTTTTTACCGTTGTCGCGTTTAATCTTGCTTTGATCGGGCTTGCGCAAGTCCACAACAAACAAACGCGGCCCTGGGTGGGTTGCGGCTTTGCCGTCGGGGCGGCCATTCTGCTGCGGCCTGATGGAGGCTTGCTGCTTGCCGCCATCGAACTTTTTCTATTCGTAACGCTCATTCGCGATTGGGCCCGTGGCCAGCGAACGCGACTCCCTGCGCAAAACATTGGCATCCGCATGGAAGCCGCATTTTTTTTGGCCTTGTGCGCCCTGCTTCCATTAACTCCATGGGCGCTGCGCAACTGGCGCACCATGCATCAGTTTCAGCCCCTCGCCCCACGCTATGCCAATGCGCAAAATGAATACGTGCCCATGGGCTTCAACCACTGGGTGAAAACCTGGATTGCCGATTATTCTTCGACGGAAGCCATTTATTGGAGCGTACCCGGCGCGCCGGTTGACCCGAGCTTGCTTCCCGCCCGTGCATTTGATTCTCAACGTCAG